>TARA_R100001369_G_scaffold59565_1_pt1 | contig 24750 bp, 46 predicted proteins | sample TARA_R100001369 | Tara Oceans TARA_R100001369 (sample SAMEA2621528) | marine metagenome | biome: marine biome (ENVO:00000447); feature: surface water layer (ENVO:00002042); material: "saline water (ENVO:00002010), including plankton (ENVO:xxxxxxxx)" | depth 5 m | reverse complement strand
GTTTGATAAATATGAGAGGACACGTTTAGGTCAAGGTAGACCACGATCCAGATATAAACCACGTGAATATGAGGAGGACATACTATAATGATAATTTATATTCCAACTAGAGGCAGAGCACACGATCAAGTTACCCTGTCATTTTTTCCAGAGGAGATGCGTAAAGAAGTAGTCCTCGTTATTGATGATGATGAGGAGCATTTATACAAAGATAAATACGATTGTAAATACATGGTTATCCCTTCATCTATAAAAGGTATATCAGGTAAACGTAAATTTATACACGATAACACCACCGACCCTAAGATAGTTATGTTAGATGATGACCTACGTTTTTATATACGTAAATCTCCTACAGACTGGCATTTAAGGTACATGGAACCTGAAGAGTATCCTGCTTTATTTGGGTTACTGGATAAGTGGCTTGATGACCATGCACATGTAGGTGTTAGTGGTAGAGAAGGTAATAACCGAGTAGAGCACTTATCAGTAGAGAATACTAGGTACATGAGAGTACTAGGGTATAACCTAGATATGTTCGAAGGCATTGAGTTAGCTAGAACTGAAGTTATGGAAGATTTTGATATAAACCTACAGTTATTGCGTCAAGGTAAAGGTAGTAAAATTAGTTATTATTATGCTCAAGGTCAAAAGTCTTCTAATGCTGCTGGCGGTTGTAGTGAGTGGCGTACTGAAGAAGTACAGTCAAAAGGTGCTGAATTACTACATGAGCTACACCCTGACTTTGTTAAAATAGTTGAAAAGGAAACTAAAACAGCATGGGGTGGTGGCATACGTAAAGATGTAAACGTACAGTGGAAAAGAGCATACAATAGTGGTGTAAGTAAACAATCAGGGGAGTTATTTTAATGGATGTAATTAGATGTAGAAACGTTAATGATGGTTTTATAAAAGCTATGGATATGCTTTCTTTTGATCAAGAAGATATAAAAGAAAGTCGAGTAGGTAACGTAGTAGAACATGAGTGTGCTGTGAGCACAGTATATGATAAACCTTGGGAAAGAGTTTTATTTGAAGAAGTAAGAGATGCTAATCCATTCTTTCATTTTATGGAGGGTTTGTGGATGTTGGCTGGTCGTAATGATTTAACTTTTGTTAAACAGTATAACAATCGTATGAGTGATTATAGTGATGATGGTGAAACACTACATGGTGCTTATGGTTGGAGATGGATAGACTATTTCCGTGATGGTTCTAGTGTAGCTTTAGGTACTATCAACCAGTTAGAAATCATTATTGAAAGACTAAAGAATGATCCTACCGATAGAAGATGCGTGTTACAGATGTGGGATCCCGTAAATGACTTAGATCGTAAAGGCGTAGATGTACCTTGTAACACTACTATTTATTTTAAGATACGTAATAACAGGTTATTAATGACAGTTTGCTGTAGGTCTAACGACGCTATATGGGGCACATTCGGGGCTAACGTAGTACATATGTCTATGTTACAAGAATACGTAGCTAGTGCTATAGATGTAGAAATAGGTGAGTACACTCAAGTTAGTGATAGTTTTCACGCATACACTAAAGTATTTGATGAAATGCATTCTAGGCTAGAAGAGTCTGACGCTTTTGACTACTATTCAATTAAACATTTTGAGAACCCATATGATAATAAATCCATTAATTATTTCCCTATGTTTAATAGCGATAACATAGAAGATTGGAATAAAGATTTAGTAAAATTTTTAGATCGTAAACCTTTTCAAGATATAGAGTTTGATGACGTATTTTTTAGTGATGTAGCTGTGCCTTTACAAGATGCATGGTTTTTACATAAGCAAGGTGATACTGATGATGCTATGTCTGAGGTTCAAAACTGTGCTGCTACTGATTGGGCAACCGCTGGTTTTGACTGGTTGTTGAGGAGGACTAAATGAGTGATAAAATACATCAATGGTCATATAGTAGATTAGGTACTTTTGAAAAGTGCCCTAAGAAAGCACACTATGCTTACATTAAACGTATAAAAGAGCCAGGAAATAAAGCTATGGATAGAGGTAAAGATATCCATACTATGTGTGAAGATTATATAAGAGGTCGTTATGATGAGATACCTAAACCTTTAGCTGACTTTGAAGAAGCTTTTGATGCATTAAAAGAACTTCACCTTAAAAGTTACGTGACATGTGAGGGTGATTGGGCTTTTGATAAAGATTGGAAACCTGCTCCATGGTTTGGTGAAACTACATGGGGTAGGGCTAAAGTAGATGCTTTTGTACACATAGACGGCACAGATACCGCTAGAGTTATAGACTTTAAAACAGGTAGATATGACGGCAATCAAGAAACACATAGAGAACAGTGTGAGTTATATGGTGCGGTTGTACTAGAACGTATGCCTGAAATTAAAACTATAACTACAGAGCTGTGGTATTTAGACCATGGTAAAATAGATAGGTACGAATATAGTGCTGATAACATAGTTCATAAACAAAAGAAGTTAAATGACAGAGCCGTAGCCATGACAACAGCTACAGAGTTCCCAGCTAAACCTAGTACGTTTGGTTGTAAATGGTGTTACTTTGGTAAGGAGAAAATGTGTAATGACAGATATGAATGATTTATTTAATATGATACGTGGTGGAACTATTAAACGTTACCACACACTAGAAACTATAGGTGAGCAATCAGTAGCTTCTCATTCTTGGGGCGTAGCTATAATACTACAATATCTTGAGCCTAACGTAAGTAAAGAAGCTATATTAAGAGCTTTAACTCATGACGTAGCTGAACTATTTACTGGTGATATTCCTGCCCCTGTCAAGTGGGCTAACCCTGATTTAGTAGAAGTATTAAAAAGGATAGAAGATAAGTATGAAAGTGACATAGGCATTAGTTATAAGCTCGACCCAATAGAAACTAAGTTGGGTAAACAGGCGGACATGTTTGAGTTACTAGTATTTTGTGTACGTCAAAGGCGTTTAGGTAATACTAATATGAATGAAGTTTTTAGTAACGGTGTTGAGTTTTTAGCATCAAACGATTTAAACAATAAAGGTAAACAGTTACTGGGTTATCTTATTAAGATATACGGAGGTATATAATGTCGGGTAGTGATTTTGATAAAATACACGATTTAGGTGTAGGTGATGCAGTAGCTTTGCGTAAAGCTCAAGAAAGTTATGGTGATAGTTGGCGTATGAGAGGTGGCGTAGGTGCTTTTATGATGCTGGCTCGTAAATGGGATAGGATAGAAAACCAAGCTAAAGATAACGATTATGACGTATTTAAAACTATTGAGATGGATCCTAGTACCAATGGTATACTAGATGACATACGTGATTTACGTAGATATCTGTTATTAGTTGAAGCTTATTGTGTCAACACCGATGATTAGAGGTATAACATTTGGGGCGTTTGATTTATTTCACGCTGGGCATATACTTATGCTGGCTGAAGCTAAAACTGTGTGCGACCATTTAACAGTTTGTATTCAAAAAGACCCAAGCTTAGATAGACCAGAAAAAAATGTACCTATACAAAATATAGTTGAAAGACAGATTCAAGTTAAAGCGTGTAGATATGTTGAAGACATATTAGTTTACGAAAGGGAAGAAGACTTATTAAATATATTAAGAGGCGTACAGTGGGATATAAGAATAATAGGTGAGGAGTACTATAGAAAACCATTTACTGGACGTGATGAGTTTGGTGTTGAAAAAATACATTGGAATGAAAGAAAACATGAGTTTTCATCTACGGAGTTGCGTAAAAGATGCCTAGACAAGTAAGTTTATTTATACCAGAGGTGGATTGGACTCCTCCTAGTAGTCTACCAGACCTAAGTAATTATAGTGAAGTAGCTGTAGACTTAGAAACATATGATCCACTATTAATGTCTCATGGTCCTTCTTGGGCTTTTGCTGATACTGGTTATATAACTGGTATAGCTATAGCCACTAAAGATTTTAATATGTACTTTCCTATTCAACATGAAGGTGGTGGTAATTTAGATAAAGACTTAGTTATTAAATGGATGACTAAACAAATGAGCCACAGTAACGATAAAATATTTCATAACTCTCTTTATGATATGGGTTGGCTTAAACGTTATGGCATAGAAGTTAAAGGTAAAATACAAGACACTATGTTTGCTGCTCCTCTTATAGATGAGAATCAATATAGTTACTCACTCAATAATCTTGGTGAAAAATATTGCGGTGAAACCAAAGACGAAACTTTACTTATTGAGGCAGCAAATGCTTACGGACTTAACCCTAAAAGTGAAATGTATAAATTACCAGCTAAGTATGTTGGTCCATATGGTGAAAAAGATGCAGGGTTAACACTACAGTTATGGCAGGTATTTAAAGAGTTAATTAAACTAGAGAACGTAAGTAAGATTTATGCGTTAGAGACATCATTAATACCTATTTTATTAGATATGAGATACACAGGCGTACCAGTAGATTTAGACGTAGCGGAACAAGTAAGTAAAAAGTTAAAGAAAGAGGAAGATACTATTTTGACCTCTATCCATAAAGAGTTCGGTATGAAGCCTGACTTATGGGCAGCACAGTCTATAGCTACAGTATTTGATAGAGCAGGACTAAGCTACCCACGTACACCTAAAACTAATGCACCATCTTTTGCTGGGGACTGGCTAGAGGCTCATGACCATAAGTTAGCAAACAACATAGTAAGAGCACGTAAGTTAAATAAAGCTAGAACTACCTTTATAGATAAGATGATACTAGAACATAATGTTAACGGCAGAATACACGGAGAACTTCATCCTTTACGTAGCGACCGTGGTGGTACTGTAACAGGTAGATTCAGTAGTAGTAACCCTAATCTACAGCAAGTACCAGCTCGTAATGATTATATTGGTCCACTCATACGTAGTATCTTTATACCCGAGAAGGATCATTACTGGGGGTGTTTTGATTATTCTCAACAAGAACCTAGATTAACAGTACACTACGCGTCAGCTACTGAGCAAGAAGGTGCTGAGGATGCAGTAGATGCTTATCGCAATAAAGACGCAGACTTCCATCAAGTAGTAGCAGACATGGCTAACATAAGTCGTAAAGAAGCTAAGATTATAAACTTAGGATTAAGTTACGGCATGGGTAAAGACAAACTAGTTAAACAGTTAGATTTGTCAATGCAGGAAGCAGAAATATTATTTGATACATATCATAAAAGAGTACCTTTTATCAAAGGTTTACGTGATCAATGTGCTAGGCTTGGTGCTAACCGTGGATACATTACTACCATAGCTGGTCGTAAGTGTAGATTTAATTTATACGAGCCTATGAATGATAGGCAACCAGCTTACCCATATGAAAAAGCTGTTACTGAGTATGGTAGTCAAGTTAAAAGAGCTTTTACTTATAAAGCTATGAATAGATTAATACAAGGCTCAGCAGCAGATATGACTAAGCAAGCTATGATAGAGTTATACAAAGAAGGTATACTCCCTCATACTCAAGTACATGATGAATTAGATATTTCGGTTACTGACCCTGACCAGTGTGAGCTTATTATGCAGGTCATGGCAGATTGCACACCTTTATGTGTCCCCAATAAAGTTGATGCAGAGGTAGGTAATAGTTGGGGAGAAGCTACAGTACATTATAAGGAGTTTTTTAATGAGTAGACGTACAGAAAAAGATGAGATGTATTTTAAAATATTCATGCACACCATGAACAGCGGAATGACACTAGAAGAGATGGGTATCAAGTATGGGATCAGTAAACAACGTGCTTGGCAGATTGTTAGGTTTAACCATCTAGGCAAAGGAGATTATTACAAAGGTTATAAGATGTACATGGATAAAAAGTCTGAAATAGACAACACACCTAAAATAGACACAGCAGAAAGAACTGCTAAATTAAGAGAGTGGTTAAACCTTCAGGATATACGGCTTATTAAAGGTAAATATTAAGTTTATTTTGACTATGCTAGTAAAGATTAACGACCTATAGTTTAATTAATATAGTTAATTTAAAGGAGAAAAATATGTTAGAATTAAACGGTGATATATGGAAAGCTGCAGAGGACGGAGGGCACTACTTAGAGAAGATGCATACTATGCGTATGGTCACAGCTTTAATAGGGTTAAGGCTAGAGGCTAATTCTAAAGGTCTTAAGTTTACTAGAATATCTAGCTTTAAGGTTTTAAAAGAATACTTTCATGGTCTTAAGAAAAGTAAAAAAGCAGCATACGACCAGTTAGTAGAAGCAGGTATCTACGATCACTACACTAATAATGCACCCAGCGTATAATATAAACTTTGTTTACTTCTTACCTGACTCTCCTAGTCGGGTAGTGAAGTTCAATATGACTGAGATGCATAAAGTCAAAGGTGGTGGTGTTCATATAGGAGATCCTATGATGATGTCACCGTCTTTAGGCATAGTACAAGCTGAACGTTGGTATAAAGAATACACAGGTAAAGCTAAGAAATTTGATACGGCTAAGTGTGGACAGTTTGCCTTATACAAAGTATTAATGAAGAAAGCTAAACCTATAACCGAGGATGATATGAAAAATTTATATAAACAACAAAAAGTAGATATACCTAAACCAGATAACCATTGTAAAACTGTACGTGGTCGTGACCCTTGGGATATAGACTGGTTAATAGAACGTACTGATAAAAACCCTTTAAGTCAAAAAATAAAAAATAGGTTATCTAATTACATAGACGTTAATAAAGGTAAACCCACTATAGAAGCAATATTAAAATTTACCGAACTAAACATTAACGATATTAAGTATGATATTAAATTAGGTTACATCAAAGCTTACCGAATAGTAAATGATAAGAAAAAATACAAATAATTTTGTCTCTATAGCTGAAGTAGTTTACTACAACCCTGACGCAAACATACACGGACCAATAAGATTAGATATACAAGTAGATCTGTCTGAGACTTCAAGTATGCACAAATTTGATTTGCCTAACTGGTTGGAAGTCTATAGAGATCAGATAAGTAAATCAATATTTAAAGCATCGAAAAACTCTACTGGAGAAAGTAAGTTTCGATTTGTTAGGGTTAAAAAAATACCTTTTTATTCTAAGGTTATTTAGGCTTACTGTGAGCCGTTTTAAGCCTTTGATTACTTAGTTAAATACTAACGCCTTACCTAGTAAATCAAACGGTCTCGACTTATATATTACTTTTTGAATATCCTTTACTTATATACCGAACATTTATATTATATAAGGTATATATTAATAGGAGTTAATTATGACAAAAAAGACTTGGGTAGTAAGTTACGGCACTAAATCACTTGACAATAGGTCAGAAGTACTCTGTTGCGACGAGAGTGAATCAGAAGTATGGTGTAACGTTTTAGATAAAAGGTTTAACCCAGAAACTATTTATGTGTTCACAAGACCAGATGATAAAACCCAAGATGCATATTTCTGGAAAGGTGGAGAGGTACTTGTAAATGGAAAATAGTGCTCAAATACCTATCCCAGACAGATCAGAAACTGCTCATCAGAAATACCATTTCTATAAATTAAATATAGGTGATCACATGGACATTGAATACAATGAGCCTAAAGAAGCAGCGAAGATACGCGTAGCAGCCAGCAATTATGGCATAAGAAATAATAAAACTATGGTCACTAGAACGTATAAAGAAGAAGTACCTTTCATACTTAGAATATGGAGACAGTCTTGATCTAATGCTTTGTGCCTATGTTAAATGTGTAAAACAACGTCGAGAAAAAAGTATTTACTGTAGCGACCGTTGTACATATAAGATGCAGAATAAAAGCAATCAAAAAATGTACAAAAATGTTTTTAACAACACAGGTGGAATAAAAGCAATGAGTGGATCTAGTTCTATTAAGCACGACGAGATTTTTGGTGGTGTTAATATGATTTTTGGCACTCTTGATGACTACCCTATAGACCAAGATATACTAAATGTGGCTATTCATAATCACGACCTTCAGCAAGAAGCTAAAATAGAACATGAACTTTTAGTAATATATGACGGTTTTGAACAACTACAACTTTCCCATAAAGAACATTGTGGTGTTGGATTAGCTACGGCAAGTTATCGTAGGCTAAAAGAAAAGAATGATAAAAAATATAAAGAGCGTTTAGAATACCACAGATGCGCACAACGGAAACAAAATGACAAAAGAAAAAGCAAAAAAACTAACTCCTAAACAAGAAAAATATGCGCAAAACGTAGCCAAAGGCATGAAAAAGAAAGATGCTGCAGTTGATGCAGGGTACAGTGAGAAAAACGCTACACGTGCTGGGTATTTATTAGACTCAGAGGCTAACCCACTTGTTAAACAAAGAATAGGAGCATTACAAGAAAAAGCTGCAAATAAAGTTGAGCTCAACTTAGCTACCCATCTTACTGATCTGCGAGATATAAGAGAAGGTGCTGTACGTAATGGTGCATGGTCTGCTGCGGTAACTGCTGAAGTTGCTAGGGGTAAAGCAGCAGGACTTTATGTTAATCGTAGTGAGTTAACAGTTAATAGAGTTGACACTATGTCAAAAGAAGAAGTGTTAGATAGAATGAAACAAATGTATTATGATACTGGCGGAATACTACCAGCAGGTAAAATCATAGAAGGAGAAATAGAAGATGAGTAAAGGTAGTAAGCGACGTCCTGAAAATACTAACAAGATACTCAAAAGCTGGGATAGAATATTCAAAAAGACACCGAAGATCAGTAAGTTAGCAGATAAATTATTAGAGCGTTCGTTACAAAAAAGTGCGGACAAATTATTTAAAAAGGATAAATAATGGATAGATCAAAACCCTATAGAATTAAAAACACTATGTTAGCTATACAGTCAGATTGGATGATAGATAAAACCACATTAGCATTAATACAAGACTCTGAGCTTGAAATTATAAAATTCCATGCGGGAGATGGTACTCAAGAATTAAATATACCTTTACAAGAATATATAAAAGAAGAACTACCTGACGTTTACTCAGTGCCTCTGTTTACGGAAGATTTCTGCGATATGATGTTAGACGAAATAAAAAACATCGAACATTATTTAGGTTTTACCGAAAATGATGACGAGGATGAGTTACGACAGATCCCTGAAGTTACTCTACAAGATAACATCCCACAGTTATCTGAAAATCTACACAGCGTGGTATTAAATCACATGAACCCTTTATTCACCGCAGTATGGCAACGCTACAGTTTAAAAATTAATTCAATACAGTTAGCCAACTATAATTTAGCTAAAAGAGAGCAGGGAGAGTGGCATCACGACGCTAGTGCTGATATAAGCGTAGTTGTACCTTTAAACACAGGTAAGTATCAAGGCGGAGGTACTGAGTTTCATGGTCGAGGAGTTGTACCCCCTTTACCACGAGGACATGCGTTATTTTTCCCTAGTTTTACACACATGCACCGTGGTCTTAAAGTAGACAAAGGTGATAGGTATCTACTGGTTTTTTGGTTACTAGGTGCATACGATTAAGCTTTACTATGTTAGGGATGTAAGTTTTAATATATTTAGTTAGTTAGTAACTAGTCAGGCGTTCGGTGACTATAAAAGGTAATGTTCGAGTGTGGGTATCACTATAACTACCCACTTAATTAGGAGCGTATATGAAAGACAAAACAAAACTAAAATTAGTTAGTAATAACCCTAACTTGAAGACATATTATATTCCCCTTACCACTATACACGTAGAGATGTACCCTGTTAAAGCCAACTCACTAGACGACGCAGTTGACCGAGCTAATAAAGGTTTTACCGACGGCATAGTAAGAAAGGTAACGTTAGAAGAAAGTTTTACCAACGAAGCCTATACAACTCCAGAAGTACCAACACCTACTTTATTCGCTAGGCAGATTGACCATTTTGATCTAGATATAAAAGATTTTGACTATCCTATACCGAGTAAAAGATCTTAGTTATAGTTTACTTAGTAATTAATAATATATAGGAGATATATATGGATGAAGAAACTAAAAAGGAGCTAGGAAAATCTTTAGCCCTTATAAATAAAGTAATGGACGCGAGTATGAATGACTCTAATGACATAGAAGGCAGTTTAGCTAACTATGGTGCTTTTATACAAATTAAATTATGTGTAGAATCACATATAGAGCTTGCTGAAGCTATTAATAATAGGGTTGTTAATGGGGATTATAATGGATGATGCTTGTAAACATGACTGGCGTAATAGTATAAATATCAATTCAAAAGGAACTTTAGATAGTGTTATGGAGTGCGAGGACTGTGGTGTGAGACACTACTTAGATAGTCGTCCTAGACCTACGCACTTACAACATGTTCCCACAGAAAGATACGAAAGTTTAGTAAAATTATTTTCATGATGTTCGGCTTTACTCGCCAAACAACAGCTGTTCCGTAAGTACACAGCGAAATCATTCTAGGATGTGTGCGACACCAGAGAGTAGAGCTTGTTTAAAAAGTTTTAGACAGCTTTTTAAACTTCATAATAAAACTGGTTAATCTTAGAAAACTTGCAAAGTCAGCCATCGGGTGCGAGGAAGTTATCCCGAGAAGTGACTCTAAACTACTAGACTTCCAAGTGGCTAGTGCTTGGTGTTTTTACTGAGCCAATGCCACCCTATTTCTCTTCACGAGGGTTAATATTTTATCCGCTCGTTTGGTGGCGGATTGAGTTGTTGAAGTTCCTCGTGAGGGGCTCCAAAATTGACTTTAATAACACACCAAACACCTCATTTAAAACCTTTTGACTATGGTTTACTTTACTTTTGATCTAACCTATTATTATCTAGTAACTTTAATAACTAACCTTTTAAAGGAGGGCAAATAATATGACAAAAGCTACAGCAAAAAAATCTACATTGGTAAAAAGCCAAGTAAAAACAGCCAAGACTACACCTAATGTGAAGTTTGGTAAATTTCATCCTGACGCTAAATTAAGAGCGACAGGCAAAAAAGTAACCAGTGACGAGAATAACGCAAGAGTTAAATCGGTTAATGGTAGAACTATAAAAGAGGCATTAGCTGGTGGTTTATATACTGCTACTGACCTTAACTATGATATCAATAAGATTAAAACCTTAGAGATAGTAACTTAATAATTTATAGGAGTAAATTATGTCAAAACCAAAAGAGTGTGTCATTTGTAAAGGTGACATTGAACAGAAAAAAACCCCAGAAGGCAAAGTCTACTGGGACTCAGGTGAAAATGCTGAGCCGTACAAAGAAGGTAGATGTTGTGCTATGTGTAACGCTGTCTTTGTTTTACCTTTAAGAATGTCTTTAATGGGGTTAAAAGTATGAGTAACTTATATAACTGTTTACTTGTTGACCCATTCAGTGAGTCAGTAGTAAGAATACAATTACCTAAAGAAAACTTTATAGACCACTGTAAAGATGTGATGGGTATCACTAGTCCCGTAGATATAGTGACTTTACATCCTAAACATATGGTTATAGTAGATGACGAGGGTCTATTTAACGAAGTAACTCAAAGATACTTTAAACTACACGAAATACCACAACCTTTAGCAGGACGTGCTGTTATAGTTTCCTTTGACGAGGAAACAGGTGATACAGTCAGTATAGATAAAGAAGCTTACGATTATCATAGTTCTACCATAAACTTTAAACCTGACGGTTATGTACAGTCACCATATATGGAGTATGTTCCCATCTCATGAATATAGAAGAGAGTAAAAGTATATTAATAAATGCTATATCAGATCTACCCTTTAGTGAAGGAGGAGTAGTACATATAGCACCAAAGGTGGTTTTATCATTCGAATTAAGTTTTACTGATGCTAATAAATCTGTAACATGGCTGGGCGATAAATATGTGATATTACATTATACAGGCTATGACAGTGGTAGATTTACTAGGCATCGCTCAGTGCATAGTGTTATAAATAACATACCTGAAGTGGTTATACTAGCATGGGTTAAAGAACTTCCTTTACCCAAATTACCATCAATTTTATAATATAGGTTATATAAATATAACAAGGATTTAGTGTGGATCGTACTGATCGTAGAATTATTAAAGTAGCTCTATGGACCATGTTCTTATTATTTCTCGACTCTATAACCAGTTTTTTATCTTTTTGACTATGCTTTACCATGTAGGTGATCAAAACTATTATATAGGTATATTAAATAAAAGGAGTATTAATATGAATAATGTTACATGGCCAACTACTAATAACGAATTATTAGAAGAATGGTCTATAAACCAAGCTACTAGATTCTTAGTCTATAAAGCTAACTCACTAGACGAGGAAGTCTACACCGACCTTACCAATAAACCAGGACTTATTACTATTTACTGTATGTTAGGTAAAGAGTTATGGGGTGCGGGTTCATTAGGTGAAGGTGATTTAGTAGAGGGGTTAATATGAAAAAATATATAAACCCATACATTGATTGCCCAGAGTGCAAAGACCATGAATCTTTTGTAGCAATAAACCCAGAAATAGGTGCTAAGGAAGGTGGTCATTGTCAATCGTGTGAGTATGAAGTTGTTACACCATTGTGGCTTTCAGCTACAGGTAAAGTTTTCGGGAGGGATTACTTATGAAGCCAGAAGATTTAATGACAATACGCACTACTACCAAACTAGATGAGCAGATTGCTAGGTGGCGACTGGCTAAGTTTTTAGCAGATGAAGTATTAAAGATACTAGACTTAGATGGTAACTGGTTACCCGAAGATGAGGAGTACCAATCATTTGAAGATGAAATGTTTAAGCTTTTATATAAATGGGAGACTAAAGATGAGTAAAATAACAGGAAAAGACATATTAGAAAAAAATCAGAAGATTTGCTGGACCAAAGAAAAGAATGGTTGGAGTAACCAAAACATAATCGAAAGACCAAGAGGAGATGAAGAGATTATTTTTACATTCTCTAATCCTTTAAACTTAGATAATTGTAACAAACAGGCTAAAACTCTTAATCGTATAAATGGTGTAACTAAAGATGAGTAATGATGATTTTGAGACTTTATTTTTATTATGTATCCTGTTCTCTGGTCCTATATACCTAGTGTTTTTCTTTTGACTCTCCTATACCATGTAGGTGATCAACGTTAAAATTACCTTAGTAATTAAATAATATAAGGAGAAAATTATGAGAGTCACTAATAAAGAATATTTCAGGAATATGCAAGGTGTGGAATGGTTCAGCTGGTTTATACTAAAACCAATAGCGTTACTACTATGTGTGGTTGTGTGGTGGTTATAATGATTAACGAGAATGTAAAAGCCGAAGATTTTGAAGAATGTCAACCTGACGATCGCCCTCATGAGACTGGGTATTTATTCAATATCGAATACCCTAAAGAACTTAATGAATTACTGCTGGGTAGTAATAAACATCGTATAAGTATCACCTATTATGACTTCAATAAGGGTAGCGTTAACGATCCTAATTGGTTTACTTACTCTCATGTTAACGGTGGTTATCAGGCTCATCACTGGTCGGTTACTAAAGGTAAGTTCGATGAATTTCTACTTAAAGCTGTGGCTCATGAACTATTTGCGGAAGATTATAGGTACGTTCAAAGTGCTTATAATCTAGAAGATGGTAGGGCGTAAACCCTTTGACTATGCTTTACCATGTATAGGATCCCGCCTATTATTAATATAGTTAATAAATAATATACGGAGCGAATTATGAATATAGAATATATGGATTTAGAACAAAAACAACAATACCTAGATTATCTCAAACGCCTAAAGCTAGACCAAGATGAGGCTATAGCTAATGGTGATAGTTATATCAATAAAAGTTGGAGATTCCATGCTAAGCTTACCATCAAACAACTAACTGCTAGCATCGCCAAGGGATAATTATGAATGAATATAAAGTTGTTGACGGTTGGGAGATTATTCCCAAAGGTCTAGTGAGTGAGAATATAAAAGATATTACTTCTCGTGACGGCGATGATGGTAAGGAACAAGATAGGTTGGTTGATATTCTTGAAGACTTACTTACTTATGCTCCTGATGAGATTAGTTATTATTTTTCTGAAGACCATAACGGTCGTGAAGGATTTATGGATTCTGATGAGTTCTATAAAATCTGGGGAACTGTTGAAGGTTTAAGAACCGTGTATGACAGTTCACTACTTAACTGTGTTCCTGATACTGGGTACAATATTGTTGAAACAGGCTACGCTAAATGGGATGAAGAAACTAAAAGCCGTGATGTGTATGTAGCTTTATCTATGAACGGTTGTAGTTTAGCTAGTGCCTTGACTGAATATTATAAGTTCACTTTAACTTTTGATTAAGCTGTTACCTATATAGTATTGTGGAAAAAAGAAAAAACAAAAACGAATTTACTAGGTGTTTAGCCAATAGGGCAATAGGTGAGAGTGTATGAAGCATCTCTCATGGTCCTTTTGTTGGGGTTATTGGCTGATGTATTACGAGGCTATTAGCAAAGAAGAGGTAATAGGGTAGTTAATGGGTGGTTCATGGTACTAGTTTAAATAAAGCATGGGGTAGGATTAAGGAAGACATATAGCATCTCCACTGATCCCTTATAGTAAAGAACTAAGAAACCATGAGCTAAGACACAAGAACCAAAAACCTACAGCTATATTACATTGACCATGAACCATGGTTCAAGACACAAGAACCAAAGAAAACGCACCATTAGCCAATACGATCAATAGTCCACAGATCTAGATCATGATCGTGAAGACAAAGACAAAGAACCATGGATCATGATCGTGATGTTCTAGATCATGATCTGTTATTCATGCACAAAAAATGGGGGGCTAACGCCCCCCGACCATAGCCCAGTTTACCTGAGTACTAAACTACCGATTTTAAGATCGTAGTTAAGGTGAGTTTGAGCACCTTTAGCATACAGAGTACCATAGTGAGCCAAAGCATTTTCAACGGACATACCATTGACAGCTTTAGCACGCTTGATATTATGTTCTGCGCGTGACTTACCTGAGATATAGGTAAGGGATTGAAGAGCCACCTTAGGAGTGACCACCGCAGAAGCGGATTTAGTTTTAGTATTATTCATAATAATTACCATGAGGCTTAGTTAGTTAGCAATGATTAGTAAGCCTTATTACCTAACCATTAGGTTATTATAACCCTGATCTATAAGTAAAGTAAAGTAATATCTAAAAAGAAGTATATATAATTTATATATAAAAACTATACATAAAGTTCCCTGCGGGGCACACAGATCGTCGCCTATCGGCGACACACAAAGACACAAAGACAAAGACAAAGACACAAAGACAACAGATCTTGCATCATGATCACGATCGTCTTGGTTGTTGGTGCTTGGGTAATAAAAAAGGGGGCGTAAGCCCCCCATTTAGTAACTAGGTATTAACCTAGCGTTAGCCTACCACCCTTAATATCGTAGTTTAAATCTGCCTTACCGTAGCCTAACGTTTTATACGTAGCTAAAGCGTTAGCGTAAGTAGTACCGCTTACCTTACTAGCCCTATTAATATTGTGACTAGCCCCGCCCTTAGTAACGTAAGTTAGTTTAGTATTAGTAGAAACACTAGTACTGACGTTAGTAGTAACGCTAGTAGTAGCAACCTTTTTATTATTAGTATTTGACATAATAATTTACCTATAGGGTTTAATTAGTTAGTAATAGTAAGTACCCTTTTAACTTACTATACACTAATGATACTAACATATATAAGTAAAGTAAAGTAATAAAGTATATATAATTTATATATAAAAACTATACATAAATTGTCCTACACACCACCCTAACGGGCGGACGCACTACTATACATAAGTATGAAAGTAAAGTATTAAAGTATATATAAATTATATATAATAACTATACATAAATTCTTAGAACGTTGCCTGAAAAAGTTCCCTGCGGGGCACACAGACCGCCTGACGGCGACCCAGACCCACTAGAGATTAAGGAGAGTAGAAAAATGTTCCCTGCGGGGCAACACGCAGCACAGCTGCGACACACAGACCCACCACCTAAGTCGCTATAAATCACCCCCCACCCCCCTTATTGCATAGTTGTTGTGAGTTTAGCCGTAGCTCGCATTTAAAGAGCCATAAGCCATGACTTTTACTTTTTGATTAAATAGGCTAGAATTAGGGACTCATCATCAAAATTTTTTGCAAATTTACAGAGGCTATGAGAGAATATTTCGAACACATAAATTCCGTATGTCCTCACTCACTAGAGTCCTACGACCAAGATCGGTTACTCGTGTACGACTATGACCCTACCCTATTATCTGTCTACTATGAGACACTACACAATTACGACGCAGTTTTATTCAAGTGTCATCCCTCGACCAATCGCGATGACCTTATAGCCATAGTCCAAGATCTAAACGACGATAGACCAGAAGCTGAGTGGTTTTGGTCACATCCTGACGACGAACATTATTCTACCCCTGTCCCTAGTATTATCATGCAAAATAAAGAAACTTTACTAAAAGCCCGTAAAGAGTATAAAATAAAACTACAGGAGATAAACCATGGCTGAAAGTTTTTTAGAAAAGTACGAATCTCAAAAAGATTCTGACGCACTACAACGTCTTAATAAAGTATTGGCTAAAGATAATCTTTTACAATCTATGGAACCTGGACTAGTAAATAAAATGGCAAACATGGCAATGGGTCCTGGAAAATTCACAGGTCCAGCTAAAGGTCTATTAAAACTTTTTCCTAAAGGTCTAGATACAGAAGAGGCATTTCCTGCACTCCAAAAAGTTGTTAACGCTTTAAAAGGCATGGGCAAAGGAGAACAAACAGCAGCATTCAAAGTAATAAAGCCTAAAATTATGAAAGATAAAATGAGGCTTGATGATATTTACAACAACGACATAATGAATAATCCCAACGCAAGCGGACGATTAGGTACTCTTATAGGTAAGAACCAAGAAGCATATTCCAAGTTAGATGATTATTTAGAAAACTTAGTAAACCCCAAGAAGATGAACTATGGTGGAATAGCAAGTATGCCGTTGAAGTATGGACTCTAATTTAAACGAACTGCCCGAGTCGGTACTAAAAGAACATCTAGAACTAGCTGAAAGGTTAGAACAAATAGAAAAAGTAGAACGCTGTCAAAGTGGATTTATGAACTTTGTTATAGACCAATGGCCATCGTTTATTGGCGGTGCTCACCACAAAAAGATGGCAGACGCCTTTGACCGTATAGCCACAGGTAAAATAAAACGCCTCATTATCAATATGCCTCCACGTCATACTAAAAGTGAGTTCGCTAGTCATTACTTTCCTGCGTATCTAGTAGGTCGTAACCCAGCTTTAAAAATACTACAAGCAACCCACACGGCAGATTTAGCCGTTAAGTTTGGTCGTAAGATTAGGGATTTAATGTTAACCGAAGACTATGAAAAGATATTCCCTGACGTACTAATTAACCCAGACTCAAAAGCAGCAGGTAAGTGGGAAACTCAAATGAAGAGTAACCCTAAACTAAAAGGTGAATATTATGCTGCAGGTGTTGGTGGAGCATTAGCGGGTAGGGGAGCGGATTTATTCATAATCGACGACCCACACAGTGAACAAGACGCCATGAACCCAAAGTCCATGGAAGATACTTACGATTGGTACACCTCAGGTCCACGTCAGAGGCTACAGCCAGGAGGAGCCATAGTTATCGTTATGACGCGTTGGAATATCAACGACTTAACAGGTAAACTATTAAAAGATGCAGCACGTGATCCTAAAGCTGATCAATGGGAAGTTATAGAATTACCAGCGATACTGCCGAGTGGTAAACCACTATGGCCAGAATACTGGAAACTTGAAGAACTAGAAGGCGTAAAAGCTAGTCTACGTGGCGGTCCTAAATGGCACGCTCAATACATGCAGAATCCAACTAGTGAAGAGGGTGCACTAATAAGGCGTGAGTGGTGGAAACAATGGGAAAAAGATAAACCACCAACCTGTGATTATTTAATACAAAGTTACGATACTGCTTTTTTAAAAAGTTCTACTGCAGATTACTCAGCTATAACTACATGGGGAGTATTTTACCCAGAAGGCACAATAGGCGAAAATATATACGACGGCAGAACAGCCCACATTATTCTACTTGACTGTATTAAAGGTAAATATTCGTTCCCTGAATTAAAAGGCGTAGCTCTAGAACAATATCACGAATGGAACCCCGACACAGTAATTATAGAAGCTAAAGCAACAGGAATACCACTGACCCAAGAACTACGAAATATAGGTATTCCCGTTCAAAACTTTACTCCTTCTAAAGGAAATGATAAGATTGCTCGAGTAAACGCTAGTACCCCTTTATTTGAATCAGGTATGGTTTGGGCACCTGACACTAAATGGGCTAACGAAGTTATAGAAGAGTGTGCTGTATTTCCAGCTGGTGATCATGATGACCTAGTGGACTCAACCACTCAAGCTATGTTAAGATTTAGACAAGGTGGTTTTGTAAAACTACCTAGTGATTGGGAGGAAGACGACCTATACTACAAACGTAAAATAAGTTATTATTAATTATGGCTATAGAAAAATTACCGTTGAATGTTGATCAAGAAGGAAACATAGATATTGAGATAATGGAGCAACTGGCTGCTGAACCTATGATGGAAGGAGCACCAACTGAAGTAATGCTACCAGAAGAAATGGATATTCAAGGTGAAATGATGTCATCATTTGAACTTGACAATGAAGGTAACGTGTCACAATTATTTGATGACGAAGAGTCAGAAGTAGTAGATCATCAATCTAATCTTGCAGAAACTTTAGATCCCTCAGACTTATCAACATTAGCTAGTGAACTTTTAGACGCTTACGATTCAGATAAAGATTCACGTAAAGACTGGCTAGAAACGTTTACTAACGGTTTAGATTTACTAGGAATAAAAACTTCAGAAAGAGAAGAACCATTCCCAGGAGCAACAGGCGTCCACCATCCACTATTAGCAGAAGCAGCAACCCAGTTTCAAGCACAATCATACAAAGAGTTATTACCCCCAGGAGGTCCAGTCAAAACTAGGGCTATGGGTGCAGAAACTCCAGAGATAATGGCACAGAGCCAACGTGTTAAAGAGTTCATGAATTATGAAATTACTGAGGTCATGAAAGAATATGACCCAGAAATGGACAGCTTATTATTTTATCTACCTTTAGCTGGTAGTGCATTTAAAAAAGTCTACTACGACAACTTACTAGGTAGAGCAACTAGCCGTTTAGTAAAAGCAGAAAACTTAGTGGTAGCTTATGAAACTACTGATTTAGAGACCAGCCCACGTTTTACCCACGCTATGACCATGACTGGTAATGATTTAAAGAAATTACAGATGAATGGCACCTACCGAGAAACCGAAATAGGTGACGCAGACGCAGATTTGGACTACAACGAAGCAAAAGAGAAGATCGATGAGCTACAAGGTTTATCCCCTTCAATGACAGATTATGATGAATATTCAGTTTTAGAGATGCATGTCAACCTGGAACTCAGTGAAGACGACGAATATGGTTTTGCTGTACCTTATGTAGTAACAATTTTAGAAGAAAAGAACGAAATACTTTCAATAAGACGTAATTGGGAAGAAGAAGACCAACTATACGGCAAAAAAGAGTATTTTGTACACTATAAGTTCCTCCCAGGACTTGGATTTTACGGTTTTGGCTTAATTCACATGATTGGAGGGCTAACTAAGTCTGCTACATCAATTTTACGTCAATTAGTAGACGCTGGCACACTAAGTAACCTACCAGCAGGGTTTAAAGCACGTGGAATGAGGATTCAAGGCGAAGATGAGCCACTTAGACCAGGAGAATTTAGAGATGTTGACGTTCCAGGAGGCGTAATACGTGATGCATTGATGCCTTTACCATATAAAGAGCCTAGTAACGTGTTAAGTCAACTTTTAGGCACAATTATTGACTCTGGAAGACGTTTTGCTTCAATTGCGGACATGAATGTAGGTGATATTGGCTCTCAACAGCTACCAGTAGGCACCACAGTAGCTATGTTAGAGCGTGGAACTAAGGTTATGAGTGCTATACACAAACGTATGCACTATGCACAGAAAAAAGAGTTTAGAATGTTAGCTAACATATTTTCTAAGAGTTTACCCCCTGTTTACCCATATGACGTCCCTGGAGCCTCTAGAGAGGTAAAATCAACCGATTTTGACGCAAAAGTAGACATTTTACCAGTTAGTGACCCAAATATCTTTAGTATGGCACAAAGGGTAATGTTAGCCCAACAAGAGCTTGAAATGGCTCGTGCAGCACCAGAATTACATGATTTACGAGAAGCATACAAACGTATGTATGAAGCCTTAGAAGTTAAAAATATAGACGGTCTTTTACCTCCTCAAGCGGAAGTGCCAGCCCGAGATCCTATTACTGAGCAACAATCAGCACTAACAGGACAGCCTATACAGGCGTACATATTCCAAAATCATGACGCGTACATAACTTCTCATAGTTCTTTTTTACAGAACCCAATGGTTCAACAAAACAAAACTGCTCAAACTACTATTCAAGCTAATATACAAGAACATCAAGCTATGAAGTATAAACAACAGATAGAACAAGCTATGGGTCAACCATTACCAGAGATGGGTGAAGGTGAAATGCCTCCAGAAGTTATGAACCAGATTGCAACTCAAGCAGCACAAGCTACACAACAAGTAACTGGTCAAGCACAAGCATTAGCAGAAGCAGAACAAATAAAAGCACAACAAGCACAAGTTCAACCTCTGGTACAATTAAAACAAGCAGAAATAGAACAGAAATCACAAAACGATCAAGCAAGAGCACAAATTGATGTAGCTAAGATACAATCAACAGAAGCGATAGCTGAAATGAAAATAGCCCAACAAAGGGAAGATTCCCTAATGAAAGAAAAAGGTGAAATGCGTAAGGATTATCGTGATATACTAAAAGACGTCAGAGATTCTGACAATAATACCCAGAGGTGAAAAATGCTGAATAAAGCTAACTTTGAAGAAATGATGGGCGGTAACGCTAATCGTAGACGCATGAAAAACGGTGGAGAAGTACCTAAAGGGTATCATAAAATGTCTGACGGTTCTATAATGAAAAATTCAAAAATGAAGAAAATGAACATGGGTGGAATTTCAATGACAGACACCAAAAAACAATTAAGGAGACCGTAATGAATAGAGGCATGCAAAAAATGAACCGTGGTGGCGAAAAGAAAAAGATGATGAACGGAGGCAAAGCCAAAATGATGAACGGTGGGATGCCAGTTGTCAAATTGGAGAACGGTGGTAAAGTTAAAAGAGGAATGGCTAGAGGTTGCGGAGCAGCAACACAAGGCAAGGGGTTTAACAAATAATGCCAGGACCAGGACTATACGCGAACATAGATGCCAAACGTAAAAGAATAGCAGCAGGCTCAGGTGAAAAAATGAGAAAACCTGGATCTAAAGGTGCACCTACTTCACAGAATTTTAAAGACGCTGCAAAAACTGTTAAGAAATCACACGGTGGAGAACTACACGGTGGTCAGAAAAAATTAGATAAAAACAAAGATGGTAGAATATCAGGAAAAGATTTTAAGATGATGCATAAAGGCGGAGAAGTAATGGCAGGTAATGCCAACCGTAGAAGATCACAAAATCATGGCTAAAACAACACCAAGAAGAGGTAAGGCAAAAGTTAAAGTAACTAAGTCTGGTAAAAAGGTTAGTTATGGACAAGCAGGCAACGCCAAGGGTGGTGGACCCAGAGTTAAGCCAGGAACTTCTAAAGGTGATTCATATTGTGCGAGGAGTTTAGGTATCAAAAAAAGACTTTCTAAAAAGAAACAAAATGACCCTAACACTCCTAACAATCTATCACGTAAGCGTTGGAAATGTTCAGGTGCGAAGTCAAGGAAAAAATAATTGAAATGTTAGATAAGTTACGTAAACAAATTATAGAAAGACAAGAGCAATTAAAAACTGCACTTGCTGGTGGCGGTGTTCAAAATTTTGAAGGTTACCAAAAGATAGTAGGCGAAATTACAGGTCTGTCGTTTACTCTCTCATTATTAAAAGACCTGCACAAGGATAATGAAGAATAATGTCGAAAAACATAAAAGCCTTTGGTTCAGGCGGAGAACCAATTCCAAATAAAGTAGAGCGATTTATAGAACCTACAGAAAAACAAGAAACAGTAAACCCCGAAAGTGTTCACGAAGATAAAGAGTTACAATCTAAACTTCCTAAACCTACAGGGTATAGAATATTGATACTTCCTTTTAGTCCTAAACAGAAAACAAAAGGCGGTATTTATTTAGCAGACTCAGTACTAGAAAAAGAACGTATTGGTACTAATGTTGGGTTTGTGGTATCACTCGGTCCAGACGCATATCGTGATGGGAATAAATTCCCTGAAGGTCCATGGTGTCAACCTAGAGACTGGGTTATATTTGGAAGGTATGCAGGAGCTAGACTCAAAATTGAGGGTGGCGAACTGCGTTTATTAAACGATGATGAAATTTTAGCTGTTGTCTCGAATCCCGAAGACATACAATCAGCTTAATTTCATTACGCACACAAGGAGTAAAACATGGCAGAAGAAGCTATGCAATCAATAGAAGAAGATGATGAAGGTACTGAAGTAGAACTTCCCGAGAGTGAAACTGATGAACTAGAATCTGAAGTACAAGAAGCAGTAGTTAAGAAATCAGAACAAGAAGACGAGATTGAAGACTACAGCGAAGGCGTTAAAAAACGTATCAATAAGCTAACTTATAAAGTTAGAGAATCCGAAAGAAGAGAACAAGCAGCAATAGATTATGCTCAGTCTGTTCAAGAGGAATTAAACAAAACCAAAAATAAACTTTCAAAAACTGATAAGAACCTATATGATGAATACAGTACACGAGTATCTTCTCAGCTAGACTCAGTTCAAGAGAAATACAAAAAAGCATATGAATCGGGTGATACAGATGCTTTAATGGAATCTCAGAAAGAGTTAGCAAAGTTGGCGGTAGAGGAAGAAAGTTTAAAAAGGGTAAGACCTAATGAACCAGAACCTCAAGTCCAACAACAGGTTACTCAGGTAGAGCAACAGGTAGCTCCTAGATATAATCAACAACCTGCCGAGGCTATTAAGCCTGATCCAAAAGCAAAAGCTTGGGCAGATAAAAATGATTGGTTTGGGGATGACCTAGCTATGACAACTGCAGCATTTGCGTTCCATAGACAGCTCACAGAAGGCGAAGGTTACGATCCAACTTCCGATGAATATTACAAGGAAGTGGATAAAAGACTTGCTGAGTCGTTTCCTCATAAACTAGGGAATACTCAAAAAGGAGTGAAAGAGAATGTAGTTGGTTCAAGCAAAGGTGTTGGAACTACTAGAACTCGATCACGTAGAACTATAAAACTCACACCGAGTCAAGTAGCGATAGCGAAAAGATTAGGTGTGCCACTAGAAGAATATGCTAAGCATGTTAAGGAGGACTAAAAATGGTAGATGAAATTAAAACTACTGAATCAGATCGTAGTCCACGATCTGCTGAGAGTCGAGATAAAGTATCTCGCCGAAAACCATGGCAACCCCCGTCTTTATTAGACGCACCTACACCACCACAGGGCTATGTGTACAGATGGATACGAGAATCAATGATAGGGCGAAGTGACCCAGCGAATATGTCAAAACGTATTCGTGAAGGTTGGGAACCCGTAAGTGCAAAAGATCATCCCGATTTTGAAGCACCTACTGTTGATGAAGGTAAACATGCTGGCATTATAGGAGTCGGTGGCTTAATTCTCGCAAAGATGCCCATGGAGACTGTTGAAGAAAGGAGAGCATATTATCAAAATATGGCTAACCAACAGATTCAAGCAGTTGATAATGATCTTATGAGAGAAAGTAATCAAGTGATGCCTATTAGTAACCCTAATAGGTCAACTAAGGTTACATTTGGTAAAGGTGGTTCTGAATAAGTATTCAGAGCTTAGATAAAATTTATTTTATATAAAGGTGAATTAAAATGGCAAATATAAACGCCCCAGATGGATTCACACCAGCTTATCATATGTCAGGTGGTACAATCAGACCTCAAGAATTTGCAATAGCAAGTGCTACAGATGCCTCGATCTTTTCAGGCGACGTAGTAAATCTAGCGAGTGGTTTGGTTATACAAGGGACTGCTACAGGCACCCCACTAGGCGTATTTTACGGTGTAGAATACCAAGCAGCAGACGGTTCAGTAGTGTTTTCGAACATGTGGACAGCGGATGTTGTGACTTTAGGTTCTGCAAATGCTAGAGCATTTGTTTATGTCGATCCAGATATTGTTTATGAGGCTCAGTCTACTGGGACTCCTACTCAAGCATCTATCGGCACAACAAATACTATTAGTACAACTGCAGGTAATACAAACAACGGTCGATCAAAAGAAGGTGTAACAGTTACAACTTCTAGTGGTATTGCAACAGTAGTAGGTTTCCCAGAGAAACCAAATAATACTATTGGGCAACACGCTAGAGTCTATGTAACGTTCCCAGCTTCTGTCTTCGGCAATAGCTAAAAGGTGAATTACAATGGCAATTAACAGAGCTCAATTAGTAAAAGAACTCGAACCAGGACTGAATGCACTTTTTGGTCTAGAGTACGATAGATACGAAAACGAACATACTGAAATCTTTGATACAGAGAATTCAGACAGAGCGTTTGAGGAAGAAGTAATGTTATCAGGTTTCGGACAAGCCCCCGTCAAAGGCGAAGGCTCATCTGTAACTTATGATACAGCTCAAGAAACTTTCACAGCAAGGTACAGCCACGAAACTGTAGCTTTA
>TARA_R100001369_G_scaffold92892_1_pt1 | contig 24835 bp, 25 predicted proteins | sample TARA_R100001369 | Tara Oceans TARA_R100001369 (sample SAMEA2621528) | marine metagenome | biome: marine biome (ENVO:00000447); feature: surface water layer (ENVO:00002042); material: "saline water (ENVO:00002010), including plankton (ENVO:xxxxxxxx)" | depth 5 m | reverse complement strand
ACGTTATAGTCGATGACGCGTTTCACCGCGACGAGTACTTTCATAGGTTCCTCGCTTGGCTTGTCGTAAAGCCGTTACCCTGAGACGGCACCCGCCCAGCGGATACCCCTTTTTAAGACGTGTGGTGTATTGAAGACTTACTGGCAATCTCTCAACAGCGATTCGCCTGCCCCAATACAGGCGCTGCCAACAAAAATGGCGGCGCTTTTAAATTCAATGCATAAGATTCAATCGAGCGTTTGATAGGTGCGCAATTGAAAAACCCTACCAATTTGCCATAGCCTGCCATAAAGCGACAATACCCAATGCTTAATCATCCACTACGGCCTTGGTCGTAGCACTGAACGAGGATTAACGAAGCATACTGCCAATAAATGCTCCTTTCACCATCGTAGGCGTGACCTGACACAGGTATTATGCCTATCATGGGGCATAACCAGAAGCAAACGACCGTTTTAAATTAAGGCCGACTTTTTATAAGCTAGTTCCCTGAAGTTACCCTTAGATTAGCTTTGTAAACGCTGGCACTTAAAGAGAATAAGGAGAAACCGGGTGGAAACTGTTGAACGCGATGTAATGGACTTTGATGTCGTCATTGTCGGTGCGGGCCCATCCGGGCTTTCCGCCGCATGCCGACTAATGCAGCAAGCCAACGAGGCTGAGCAAGAGCTCACGGTTTGTGTCGTTGAGAAAGGCTCAGAAGTTGGCGCACATATTTTATCGGGCGCGGTCTTTGAACCTCGTGCACTGGCAGAACTTTTTCCTGACTGGGAAGAGCGCGGCGCACCGCTCAATACCCCGGCGATTCGCGATGATGTTTATTTGCTCAAAGACGCCGAAAAAGCGCAAAAAGTACCTAACGCGTTAGTACCTAAAAGCATGCATAACACCGACGGCGAGCTTACCCGCTATGTAATCAGTGCAGGCAACCTGTGCCGTTGGCTGGCAGAACAGGCAGAGGGCCTCGGCGTAGAAATTTTCCCAGGCTTTGCCGCCCAAGAAGTCATCATTGAAGACGACGCTGTGCGCGGCATTCTGATTGGCGACATGGGTGTCGCCGCAGATGGCACCCCCAAAGATGGTCATATGCCGGGCATGGAACTGCGCGCCAAGTACACGCTGTTTGCCGAAGGCGCACGCGGGCATTTGGGCAAGCGTTTAATCAAAGACTTCTCACTGGATGCGGGTCGCGACCCACAACACTACGGTATCGGCCTTAAAGAGCTGTGGGATGTGTCTGCCGACAAGCATGAGCCTGGGCTTGTGTTGCATGGTTCTGGCTGGCCATTAGATAAAAACGCCCACGGTGGCTGGTTTCTTTACCATGCGGAAAACCAGCAGGTGGTTGTGGGTTTGATTATGGATCTGGGCTACCAGAACCCGTGGCTCTCACCCTTCGACGAATTTCAGCGCATGAAGCATCATCCGGTACTTAGTCAGTATCTGGAGGGTGGAAAGCGCGTGGCTTATGGCGCTAGGGCGATTACCAAAGGGGGCTTTAACAGCCTGCCCAAAATGACCTTCCCCGGCGGGCTATTGATTGGCTGCGATGCGGGCACCCTCAACTTTTCCAAGATCAAAGGCCTGCATACCGCCATGAAATCTGGCTTGGTTGCCGCGGAGAGCGTATTTGAGGCGATCAAAGGTGGCGATGAAGGCGCCCAGGAGCTAACGAGCTTTACCCAGAAATGGGAAGCCAGCTGGGCCTACCAAGAGCTTAAAGAGAGCGCCAGCTTCGGGCCCGCGATCCATAAATATGGCACCGTGGGCGGCGGAGCGTATAATTTTGCTCACCAGTTACTGGGCAACAAGCTGCCTAACGTCCACGATACCACCACCGACTATGGCGCCCTCAAGCCTGCGGACGAGTTCGAAAAGATTAACTATCCCAAACCAGACGGCAAGCTCTCCTTCGACAAGCCTACCTCGGTGTTTCTGTCGAACACCAACCATGAAGAGGATCAACCGTGTCATTTGCGCCTGGACGATCCTGAGCTACCGATCCGTGAAAACCTGCCCAAATATGCAGAACCAGCGCAGCGCTACTGCCCGGCTGGTGTTTACGAAGTGGTGGAGGATAGCGCGGGACAGCCACGCTTTCAGATCAATTTCCAGAACTGTGTGCACTGCAAAACTTGCGATATCAAAGACCCAGCGCAAAATATTACCTGGGTAGCACCAGAAGGCGGTGGCGGGCCCAACTACCCTAATATGTAAGGTAGTCGGCTAAAACCTGTGTTCACTGCTTGCCCTGCATGGCTGTAATATAGAAGGGTAAGCAGTGTTCGGCTAAGCTACTTCTCCTTTTGGCCGTTCTCCTCTGCTGACAACGGTTCATTACTATAAAAACCGTGAAAAGGGAGACTGGAGTGGCTGCCTATGAAGTGTGCCTGCTCATGAGAAGCGACACCTTTCGCGAACACCTCCATACCCAGACACTTGCCCAGCTCAATGACCGATGACGATAACTGCTGGTCACGACGAGTGCCTGACAAACGCTTAACTACAGAAGAACTTACTTTTAACGTATCGACAGGCAAAGCGTTTAAGTCAGATAAAGAAGAATACCCTGTACCAAAATCGTCAACGGCTATCATTACCCCCAGCTTTTTAATCTCTGCAAAGATACTCGCCGTACGCTGAACATTCTGCAGCAGCATGCTCTCTGTAATTTCCAGCTCAAGTAGCCTGGGATCCATTCCAGTAGTGGCTAATGCCTCCTTGATACTCTCCACAAAGCTGTTGTCGTAAAATTGACGTGCAGAAATATTGACCGCCATCGTTAATGTGGGAAACCCTTCTTGTTGCCACAGCATGTTTTGCCTACAGGCATTTTCGAGCACCCATTGAGCGATAGGCATGGCCAAACCGCTCTCTTCAGCCAGGGGCATGAATTGGGCGGGTTCCAGCAATCCAAGCGTTGGATGCTGCCAACGAAGCAATGCCTCCATGCCAAGCGTGCTGCCTACTTCGACGTCATGCTTTGACTGGAAGAACAACCTAAACTCATGACTCGCAAGCGCACGATGCAGGCCAGACTCTAAGGTTAAACGCACATCCATTTCCGCACTTAATTCATCGGTATAGAACTGGATATTGTTTTTGCCCAGCTGCTTCGCCTGATACATCGCCATATCAGCGCTTTTCATTAATGTTTGCTCGTCAAGCCCGTCAAACGGATACAGCGAGACACCAATACTTACCGAGATATGGCACTCCTGGCCCGCCAGCATAAAGGGCTCTCTGGCGGCAGAGAGAATTTTTTTGCCGATGGGCTCAATCTGGTCGCGTCGGCTGACCTTACTCAAAAGGATGACAAATTCATCGCCCCCTAACCGAGCGACGACATCACTTTCACGCACCGAAGAGGTTAGTCGCCTAGCTACTTCTTGCAGAAGAAGGTCGCCGGCATCGTGTCCCAAGGTGTCATTGATTAACTTAAAGCGGTCAAGATCCAAGAAAAGCAGCGCGAAGGATTCACTATGGCGACCGCCAAGCTTCACGGCCTGAGTAATCAAGTGGCTCAAAAAGGCTCGATTAGGCAAATCGGTTAGCATGTCATGGAAAGCTAAGTGTTCAACCTGCTGAGCATGTGATACACGCTCTTCCATTACCCGCTGCCGCGCCCACTGAAGTTGCCAGCTCAAACGACCGAGCATAGCCAGAATGATGAGTAGCAGGCCGCTAGTCCAACCGGCCCGCTGCCAATAGTTTCGCGCAAGCTGGTGAGCCGCGGCCAACTGCTCCTGGGCAGAGAGCCCTACCACGATAGAGAGTGGAAAATCATACAGCTCGCGCACCAGCGTGTAGCGCTCAACCCCCTGCCAGTGAGTCATAAAGGGCGCACTAACAGCATCCAGTGTGCTACTTTTCCAGGCTCCTATATCCATTAACTCGCCTGAATGGATAGTATCTCCAGAACGCCTGACCCGTACGATGCCTTCCGCGCTGACGAGTGCCAGCAAGCCCTGCTGGCCCAAAGACCGAACTTCATAACTGCTCACAAAGTAATTGGCATCAATAGCGATAATGACCCAGCCTGAGCCCCCTCCTTGCGCAGATTCTTGCTCAGGCCTTAATGGCCGAGTAAAGGTAATCTGCTTTGCCTGGTAAGCCCCCTTTTCCCCCACGGCTAAGTAATCACCGTCCAGCATTGCTTGCGCAGGAGGCGTTAGGCGCTGCCCAAGCAGCCCTGGATCAGTGGTCTCAACAACCATGCCCTGCGAATCAACAATACTGATGGTAAAAAGCAGTGCGGGAGGCAGCAGCCGCTGCTCATTTAACACATTGAGCACGCTCGAGTGATCGCGGCTGTTGGCGGTAAAACGTACTAATTTCAGTGTCGTGTCAATTTCCCTGAGGGCTCTTACAACCCTTGCTTCGTAGGTGTCGGTGATTTCACCTACGGACAGCTTTGCCTGGCGCTCAATGGATATACGCTCTTTATTGACTAAAAAATAAGTACTTCCCCATATAATCAATAACATCATAAAAGCCACGATGCTAAAGAGTACCAGTGGCTCTACAAGATGATGTGACCATCGATGAATAAAGGTTCTGGATGAGCTGACTCTGCTAGGACCTCTTTGATCATTGAGACTACTCAATTGTCACTACTCTCAAACGCTCATCAAGAAAGGAAGAATCTATATAGCCCAGCGCTTTGGCATCACTGACTAATCGCTCTACCACTGCGCGACTATTAGACAGCGCTTGGGGCGGCTGCCCTCGCCCGGTAAATATCTGCCTGGCCCAGTGTGACTTGATCTGCGCAGGAGTTTGCCCCGTGTAATGGGTGTAGAACTCACTTCTCGCTGCCGTACCTTCTGTCAGATCCAAGGGCACCACCTGCACTCCGTTAACTATTAGCGTGCGGCGCCCTAAATAAACATCCCTTAAATCGCTGCTGGTAAGGCGAGTAAAAGGCGCCTCGGCGGATACCACCACCAATACTTCGGCTGAAGCAGGATGATAAGTCATGCTCAACATCGCCCCTAATAAGAAGCTGATTCCGGATCCAGTTAGACGTTTAAGCATTGCCACTCTCCTTAAAACACAAAGTCGAGCGCAAGGCTAAACAGGTTAATACGTCCACCTGGGGTAAACTCGGGCTGCTGATTAATTAGCCCTCCAGATGACCCTGAGCGCATATCGATGTAATCATATTGGGCTGTAAAGGCCATACCCGGCCTGAAATCCCAGCGTGCCCCAACCGTTAGGCTCTCTTGCTGTATTCCGCTGGATAGCAGCTCATCCAACATCCCGTTAAGTAGCTGTGCACCTTCTGCAAAGGGCGATGGATACAGGGCAGCATTCAGCCCCGGCTCTGACGTATTGCTGGTGACTTTTGCTCGCGCCACACCTATATACGGTGTCCACTCGGCAACACGGTAACCTAACGTCATGTAGGCTCCTTCACTCTCCCGTAGCAAAGAAGGCGACGAAGAGCGTGCCCACTCGCCCATAACAAACCATGACCCTGGGTCATAACCCAACCCAAAGCTCAGCAGGCTCGTACGCTTACCATCAACTTCTTAGCGGCTAGCAAGCTGTTCACCGGGTAGACCAAAGAGGCGGTAAACATCGAAGAATTGTGAGAGTTCATCTGCGCTTACTTTCAGTTCGCCGTAGCTGGCAAACAGAGTGGCATCCCCCCAATGGGTACGGTGAGAAACGCCCCAGGAATCGCTGGCGTCGATACTACCCGTTGAGTAATCAACGCTGCCACCACCAAAATTCATCTGCAACTCATTGGTTGCCTTCCCTACTGGGTATCGATAGCGCATATCAACACCGTCAAAATTAGCCACCGGAATTAGACGATAAATTTCTTGCGGAGGCCGCACCCATGGAGTGGCGTAATTAACTTTACGATGTTCAGAAGCCATGAATGAGCTCTGCACCATACGCCCAACGCGGATACTGAGATTAGGGGTAATATCGTATTGAACATTCGCCCATTCAATCTCAGGTGCGTAAGAGCCGTCATAGTGCTTCTCACTGACTACTTGAACAACCGAGGAAAGTATAGGCGTGAGATGCAGCGTAGCTTGAAGCCCTAAGCGGCTATCAACTTCTGCGCTCCAATCATGGCTGTATCCAGCACCTTGTGAAGCAAAAGGGTCATTAACGAAGTCAGCATTTTGCTCGTCAGAGTGAACGACTCCCAGCGTGCCAAAACCATTGAATTCAAGATTAGGTAGGGAGTTATCAGCAAGCAAGGCGCCGCTTTGGGTAACGATCAAAATGGCGCAAAGCCAAGAGACTTGCCTTACCATGCTCGTTCCCTATTTCATTAGTTATATGCTATGAGCTGATGAGTATTAGCTCGGTAGAAGTTTGGGTATTAAATCGGCAGGGCGATGTTAAGTCAAACAGCCCTAAAGCTTAATTTGAGTTCAAATGTGAAAGAGTGTGTACTACTAGCGAATCAATGACTTACCCAGCAAGCGTTGAGCCATTTTCGAGTAGTTCAATGGGTGCGCGGCGGGCAATGAGTCGCCTTCGCCCTGCTTGATCAAAACGCACATCAATGACCGGATCGCTGGCACTTCCCTCCACCGCCGCCACCTCGCCTAGGCCAAATACCGCGTGATGAAGCCGTTGACCAGGGTAGAAATTCGTCTCTGCTGAATAACCCGCTTTGGCCTCGTCAACCTGTGCAGGCGTAAGCACAATATCGTCTCGCCCCAGCCGCGCTAGATAGCGCTCGACCAGCTCCAGTGAGGCCACCTGGAGCGCCGCCGCAGGCAGGCTGGCACTGGCCAAGCAGGAGGCTACTCGCATGCTATCTTGCCAGGCGCTTTCGGCAATAAAACGACTAGGGCGGTGTACACCGCCATCATGGAGCACTAATAGCTGCTCCTCGGCGCGGGTAATTGCCACGTAGAAGAGCCGTCGCTCCTCCTCAAGACGCTCATCGCTGAGCGGGTTATCGCGGCTATAGTGAGGAAAGTCTTCTTCGTTAACACCGGCTACCGCTACCAGTGGCCACTCAAGCCCTTTGGCCCCGTGCACGGTGCTAATCAGCACACCGCCCGCCTGATTTTCTACCGGGCGTTCAAGAAGTTCGATAAAGGCATCCGGGTCTTGCACGCTTTGCGCTTGTTCGATCAGCACGTCGAGTAAGCGTACATCCTCTTCGCCTTTATCCCGCCGGGCTGCCGCACGCTTAAGCGTTTTTTCAGCATCAATGCTTTCCACCACATGGCGAAGCAACTTAGCGGGGGGCCATGCACTCAGCTGTGGCAGCTCACAAAGCAGCAACCAGCGCTTTTTCAGCGTGCGCCTCTGGACCGGCTTTAACGCCGTTAACATGGCATCATGCCGCTCGGGCCACTGCTGAGTAGTCGCCAGTTGGTGCGCCAAGCGCTGAAGCCGCTCACGGGCAACGAAGGGGGTCGGCTGTGAAAGCAGCAGTAACAGTTGCTGCGGGTCGCGAAGAAGATCTGGACGACGCGACAGCTTTAAATAGCCCGCCAAGGCCTGCACCAGCGGCAGACGAAACACAAAACGATCCTCGCGCTGAAGCCGAAATGGAATCCCTGCTTGTAGCAGCGCCAGTTGAAACGGCACCGAAAGCGCCCAACTGCGTACCAGCAAACTAGCTTCGTTAAACGCTCGTCCCTGGGCCTGCCAGTCCATCAACGCATCAAGAAGCAATCGGCTCCCCTGCCCAACTGAAACACGAGTTTCCGGGTTATTAGCTGCTGCCAGACACAGTTGGTTGGGGCGACGTTGATTAGCGGCAATGGCATGGTTCGCAGCCAGCGCCAACGCATGACCGTGCCGGAAGGTGGTTGATAGCGGGTAATCGGTTGCTTCGCCAAAGGTAGCGGTAAAATTTTCCAGCATGGTGTCGGGTTTGGCACCGCGCCACTCGTAAATACACTGGTTGGCATCGCCAACCGCCATTACCTCGGCACGAGTGCCCACCAACACGGATAAAAGTCGCTGCTGCGCGGCGTTAATATCTTGATACTCATCAATAATGACATGGTCGAGAAACCCTTCGACGCGACCACGTAAAGCACTATCTGCTTCTAGCGCCAACAACGGACGATAAAGCAGATCGGCATAAGTCATCACGCCTTCCGCTTCCAATAGTCTCTCTGCTTCGGCAAACGCCGCTGGGAAATAGTCGGTGTCTGGATCAAAATTCAGTCGCTCATAGAGCGCCTCTGGGGTGATCATTTCTGCTTTAACTAAGCCGCAAAAATGGGCTAAGGTTTCAAGCCGATCTCCTTCCAGAGCAGCATCCCGGCGCTCAACGGCATCACGCAGTACATTAATACTTGCCTGGCGAAGCAGCCTCTCTAATTGCCAATCGGCGGATAATAGCTGGCGCGGCACTATCGCCCCCCAACGGCACAAGCTTTGAGTCAAGCGGTGCCCCAGGGAGTGAAAGGTGCGGACATCGGGCAATGCCTGCCCTGTAGGCGCCATTGCGGCTAAACGACGCTGAAAATCATCCTTTGCTGAGCGGTTAAACATCAGCACTAAAATACGTTTTGGCGGTACACCTCCGGCCAATAGATGCAGCACCCGAGCGGCCATGGTGGTGGTTTTGCCGGCCCCGGCCACCGCTGCCACGCGCGCATGCCCAGCCTGATGATTTACAACAGCTTGCTGTTCAACAGTTAGCTTCACGGCGCCTCGCCAAGTAATTCATCATCCACCTGACCCAGCGCAAACCACTGACCGGCACTCGTTAGCCCCAGTTCACACTTGCCACCGGCGACATCACGGGTTTCAGCCGCCTCCACCAACTGGTAATAGACATTGCGGTGCAAGCGGGCAGCTAGCCCAAAACGCACTGGCAGTTGTGGCACCGCCTCACCTTGGGGAGTTGAGGTGACGGTAAGCGGGTACTCGGCATCTAAGCGAACAACGTCGTCAAACTGGGTGGTAAACCACCAGGCACCGTCACGGAAGTCAGCCTCTACCGCCACCAACGGCAGGTCTTCGACCTTCACTCGCCAGCGCTCTACCGGCGTAACCAGGCAGTAACCCTCGTCATCCAGGCGCAGCAGCGTTGCCAATAGGCGTGCCACCTTGGGGCGGGCAAACGGCTGGCCTTCGTGCGACCAGCTACCATCGGCGTGAATGATGATGTTCATATCGCCAGAGAGCGCAGGTTGCCACTCATCGAGTGGAGGAATAGCGCCAACGCGCTCTTCATCTCCATTACCTTGCTGCAGCAATCGATCAATATTCATCTCGCCCACCTCGCTTGAGCGTATTTAAGGCACCTCAGGCTATAGAAGCCCTGAGTGGGCCAACGCCTCTTTAACGTGTTCCGGGGCATCGGGAGCGGCGGCACGAAAAAGCTGATAAAAGTTAGCGGTCGTCTGCATGGCGACCTCATCAACACTGATACCTCGCTCCTTGGCGATGCACTCCGCTACCTGCACCACCCACGCGGGCTCATTAGGTTTTCCGCGATGAGGAACGGGCGCTAGATAAGGGCTATCGGTCTCAATAAGCAGGCGATCCAGCGGCAGCTGACGGGCAAGTTCACGCAGCGGAGCGGCGTTTCGAAAAGTAATAATGCCCGACAGGGAGATATAAAAACCCAGCCGCACCGCTTCACGGGCCATCGTCAAGTCTTCAGTAAAACAGTGTAATACACCGCCCACTCGCGGGTCGCTATATTCACGTAGCAAGGCCAAGGTTTCCTCTTTGGCTTCGCGGGTATGAATAATCACCGGCAGTTCTAACTCACGCGCGGCGATTAAGTGACGCTTGAAGCGCTCGTGCTGAATCTCGATAGGTACCCTGTCGCGATAGTGGTAATCCAGGCCAGTTTCGCCGACTGCCACCGCACCATACTGCTCAGCGGTGTCTTTTATGTCTTCAACGCTAGGTTCATTCTCACTGTGGTGCAGGGGGTGCAAACCAGCAGAAATCGCCACATCGTGATGTTCCCGTGAAATGGCCGCAAGCTGCGGCATATCTTCTAGAGTAACCGCTACAGCAAGAAATTGGCTGACATGGGCAGCGCGGGCGGCGGCCAAAGTGGCGGCAATATCGCCCCCATGGGTCTGGTCGGATAAGCGATCTAAGTGACAGTGTGAATCAACAAACATACGGTTCTCAACAAATAGGTAAAACAGATAGGCCATAACGACTGGATCAGAAAAATGGCATTCAGAGCGTGAACGATGGAGCTGCTTTGTCTAATTGACCGGCAAGCAGCGCCTCAATGCGGTCACGCACGTGATAATCCTGCTGGCTGAAGTGAAGACCAATGCCTGGCATACGACGGCCACTCACCCCCTCTGGAGATACCCACACCACCTGGCCGGTAATCGAAAGACGCTCGTTTTCACCCGGCAGCGTAAGCAGCAAAAACACTTGCTGTCCAAGTGCGTAGGGGGTTTGAGTAGGTACAAAAATCCCCCCGCGATCCAGAAAGGGCATATAAGCGGAAAGCAGTGTCGGAACATCCGGAACGGCAAGAGAGAGCGCTTTCTTAGCTGCCATGACGACCTCGCTGTACTGTTTTGAACAGCCGTGGGGGATTGAACAAACACCACTATGAACGCAGCAGCGCCGCCCAGCGCACCAGCCATGCTTCAAGCACTAGCTGAGGATTGGGGTTAGCCCCCACCGCCAACAACCGTCGCTGTTCGCGGGCATAATCGAGTAGGCGAAACCAGTCCTGAACACGACCATTTTTAACCGCCTGGCGGTAGAGCGGCTCTAAATCAGGGTTATGCAACACCGCCGCCTCCCCAGACAAACCTAGACGAATCAGGTCTTCCAGCCAGGCGATACCGTACCATAAGATGGCATCAATCGCCTGACGATCCAGACGGGCCGCTTCTGAAACGGGCTCGGCACCACGCACTAGCTGCTCAAAACTATCGTGTATCTGGTGGCGCAGGGCGCGCTCTTCCGGTGCGGCCAACTCCACGGCCAGCAACGGCAGGCCACCCGCCACCTGCCACCAGAAGTAGGCTTCATCGGCGCTGCCCAACTGCTCAATCAACCAGCCATGACACGCCTCAAAGGCCACGCTGGGTAGTGACCACTGCTGACAGCGAGAGCGAATCGTCGCCAGCATCCTCGAAGGTACGTCTGAGAGCAGAATAAACAGGGTTTTATCACCGGGCTCTTCAAGGCTTTTGAGCAACGCATTGGCGGCGGCAACGTTCATTGCCTCGGCAGGAGACACCACAATCACACGGTAACCGCCCTGCTGCGCCGTTTGCGAAACAAAGCGATTAACCTCGCGAATAGGGTCAATGCGGATTTGGCGCTTTCCCTCTTCCGGCGAAACCCGCAGCAGATCCGGATGGTAACCGGATGCCAGCATCGCGCAGCTGTGGCAACGGCCACACGCTTGATCAGCGGGCGAGGCGCATAGCGTTCGCGCAATGAGCGCCTCAGCCAACTGCTGCTTACCCACACCGTGGGCGCCGTGAATTAACAGCGCGTGGGGCATACGCCTACCATCAGCCAAGCGGGTTAAATGCTGCCAGGTGGCTTGGTGCCACGGCATTACCCCGGTTAACGCCATGCCGCGACCTTCGTTAATAGAACTTGTTGGATTTGGCTTTGTACCTTATCCAGGGTGTGTTGTGCGTCGATCACCGCAAAGCGCTCGGGCGCTTCTTCCGCTCTTGCCAAGTAGCCATCCCGCACGGCCTGGAAAAAGTCAGCCTGCTCCTGTTCAAAACGATCACGCTGCTCATGGCGATCACGCAGGCGCGACTCTAGGCGCTGCCTCGCAGCCTCTTTAGGCATATCGAGCAGTAGGGTTAAATCGGGAGAGAGCCCCTGCTGAACAAAATTTTCCAGTACGGCGATACGCTCTTTGGCAATGCCTCGCCCCCCGCCCTGATAGGCAAAGGTGGCATCGGTAAAGCGATCGCACACTACCCATGCCCCTCTCGCCAAGGCGGGGAGTATTTTTTCCGCCAAGTGCTGCGCTCGCGCGGCGAACATTAGCAGCAGCTCAGCGTCGACATGCAGCGGCTCTTGGGGGGCAGGATCCAGTAACAGTGCGCGAATAGCTTCACCACGAGCAGTGCCGCCCGGCTCGCGGGTACGCACCACTTCCAGCCCCTGGGCCTCCAAACACTCGGCAACAAAGCCCACATTGGTGGATTTACCCACGCCTTCGCCGCCTTCCAGCGTAATGAAGCGTCCACGCTTACTCATCATGCTCCCTTACAGTGGTCATCAATCATTGGTGATGTGTCATGGCGATTAGCGATTGCGGATATAGCGATTAACGGCATTGTTATGCTCCCGCAGCGTACGCGAGAAGTGGTGCGTGCCATCACCACGGGAAACGAAATAGAGCGTTTCGCCAGGCAATGGATCAACCGCTGCCTCTAAGGAGGCACGCCCAGGCATGGCAATCGGCGTGGGCGGTATGCCGTCAATGACATAAGTGTTATAGGGCGTGGCCTCAAGGATATCGGCACGAGTAATTCGCCCTTCATAACGCTCACCCATACCGTAAATAATCGTCGGGTCGGTTTGCAGGCGCATGCCCTGCTCCATGCGGCGTTTGAACACACCGGCAATTTCGCGCCGCTCCTCGGGCGCACCGGTTTCTCGCTCGATCAAGGAGGCCATAATCAGCGCTTCGTAGGGAGAGTCGATGGTTAGGTCGTCCGCGCGCTCCTCCCACACCTCTTCCAGAATGTTCTCCATCCGCTCCAATGATTGGCGCAGGATATCAACATCGCTCATACCCAAATGATAGCGATAGGTATCGGGAAAGAACCAGCCCTCGGGAAAGGTACCTTCTCGATCGAGTAGCGCCATCACCTCTGCATTGCTCAAATCCGCAGTGCGGTGGTCGAGTTTCGGCGCCGCATTGAGTAATTCGCGCATCTGTCGAAAAGACCACCCCTCAGGAATGGTCAGCGAGTAGGTAACCACCTTATTGCTACCCAGCAGTGCCATCATTTCCAGACCGCTCATATTCGGCAACAGCTGATACTCGCCGGTACGCAGCCGCGGCACGCGCTCCGGCTCGACCCGCGCTAGCAAGCGAAACGCCCAAGCATCCTCCAGCACGCCCTGCTCTTCCAATTGCGCCACTACCTGATTAAAGCCCGCGCCAGAGGGCACTTGGTAAAGCATTGGCTCATCGAGTGCTAGCGGTGCCTCTAATCGGCTCTGCCAATAGAAATAACCGCCTGCTGCACTTGCAGCTCCTACCACTACTAACACCAATAAAGCGGTTAATAACCGTTTCACCATGACACCTCTAGAAAATTGCAGAGCGATATCTAAACACTGGCGTTTAAACAACGCCTAATAGCTGATGTGCCAAGCGCTGGAACGGGTCAGGCTGACTCAGAGGCCAGCGCTGCAGCAGTGAACCATCCGCGGCAAGCAACGTGGTAACAGGCCATACACCCTGAACAGAGTTGGCCACCCATAGTCGCTCGACATCAGCAAGTTGATGAAGCGTCAGCGACGCCTGAGCGACGGCACCTTGTTCCAGCAATGCAGCACGCAGCGTGCCAGCCACGCCGCACTGGTCAAGCAGAGGCGTTAACACTTTCCCCGCCTGCTGCCAAAAAACATTCATGCTAGTGGCTTCTACCACAAGGCCTTCACCGTCGGCGAGTAATCCTTCGGCAATAGCGGGATCGCTCCACTCCTGGCGGGCCAGTACGTTTTCCAGTCGATTTAGGTGCTTGATACCTGCCAACCGAGGCTGACGAGCCAGCCGCAAATCGCAAAGCCGCACTGTCACCCCTTCCTGCCAGCGCTTAACCGACGGTTGAAACGGCGTTCGACGACTGAGCAGCCGCGGTGTTGCCTGCTCGGGCTGGGCATAGCCACGCCCGCCGCTGCCTCGGGTCAATATCAGCTTAAGCACTTCGAACTCAGCAGCGGAATCGCCTTGCCAAGTGGCGTCAAGGGCCTCCTGGCAAGGTAACGGTAGCCCCAGGCGATGACAGCCTTGTGCCAGACGCTCCCTGTGATAGCGCCACAGCACCGGCTTTCCCGTACGCAACAGCACCGTTTCAAACAGACCATCACCATACGCCAGCCCACGATCATCAAACGGCACAGATTGATCATCACATAACGTAGGCGGCAGCATCGCTCACTACACCTTCTTGAATAGCAGCGAGCCGTTGGTACCACCAAAACCGAAGGAGTTTGAAAGCGTCATATCAATACGCATATCCCTCGCGGTGTGCGGCACATAGTCCAGATTGCAGCCTTCCTGCGGGTTATCCAGATTAATCGTGGGCGGCGCGACCTGATCACGAATAGCCAGAATACTAAACACCGCCTCTACCGCACCGGCAGCACCCAACAGGTGGCCAATCATCGATTTGGTGGAGCTCACTGCCACGCTGCTTGCAGCGCTACCCAAGACGTTCTCAATGGCACGACTTTCGGCCAGATCGCCTGCCGCAGTGGAGGTGCCGTGGGCGTTGATGTAGTGGACCGAAGAAACGTCAACCTGGGCATCTTTAATCGCATTGCGCATGGAGAGCGCTGCGCCACGTCCATCTTCCGGCGGTGAAGTCATGTGATAAGCGTCATCGCTCATACCAAAGCCCACCAGCTCTGCGTAGATATTGGCGCCTCGCGCCTTGGCGTGCTCATACTCTTCAAGTACCAGCACACCGGCACCATCGGATAACACGAAACCATCACGGTCGGTATCCCAGGGGCGGCTTGCCGCTTCTGGATCATCATTACGCGTAGAGAGCGCGCGAGCCGCCGAAAAACCACCCAGACCCAGCGGCGTGGTGGCCATTTCAGCCCCACCGCAGATCATCACGTCCGCATCGCCATAGGCGATGGTGCGTGCGCTGTAACCAATATTATGAGTACCGGTGGTGCAGGCAGTCGTAATGGCAATGTTCGGGCCTCTGAAGCCGTGCTGAATCGCCATATTGCCCGAAATCATATTGATGATAGAGCCAGGCACGAAGAATGGAGATACCTTGCGAGCACCACCTTTGTTGAGCGCGTTGTGGTTATGCTCAATCATGGGTAGACCACCAATGCCTGAGCCGATAGCCACACCGATACGATCGGCATTCTCTTCGGTGCACTCAATCCCGGAATCTTCTACCGCTTGGGCGCCCGCCGCCATGCCGTACTGAATAAACAGATCCATCTTGCGGGCATCTTTAGGATTCAGATACGGGCTAATATCAAAGTTTTTGATCGACCCACCAAAACGGGTATTAAAACCGCTGGTATCGAAATGCTCAATAGGCGTAATACCGCTTTTACCGGCCACAATGTTGGCCCACGACTCATCAACGCTATTACCCACTGGGGTCACCAGGCCTAACCCAGTTACCACTACCCTTTTCCGTGCCATCAGCTTTCCTCCAGGCATCCATGGTGACGCGACCCACTTGGGTCATTTGCTGCTTAAATTTGGTCAACAGTATAACGGAGATTGAACGTTATAAGCATTGTGGCAGCAAAGCAAAAAAGCCGCCCTGGAAAAGGACGGCTTTTAAGGCGGGTGGCTAGCACCCCACCCTGGTTCGATGCATCGACGCAGCCCTTACTGGTGGGCGTTCACGTAATCGATGGCTTCTTGAACCGTGGTGATCTTCTCAGCTTCTTCATCGGGAATTTCAGTATCGAATTCCTCTTCCAAAGCCATGACCAGCTCAACGGTGTCGAGCGAATCGGCACCCAAGTCTTCTGTAAAAGAAGAGCTGTTTTGGATGTCTTCTTCTTTAACGTTCAGGCGCTCTGCTACAACTTTCTTAACGCGCTCTTCAATAGTACTCATTAACGTACTCCAGTCGTTCACATTAGCCGTTTTTGATAACCAGCTATTTGGAAACCGCAAGCCAAAAGCTGCGGGGTAGTTTATAGACGCCCTTGGGTAGACGCAACCGCCAAGCCCAAGGCCATCAACGCATATTCATGCCGCCATTCACGTGAAGCGTCTCGCCAGTGATATAACCGGCTGCATCACTGGTCAGAAAACCCACTGCTGCGGCGATCTCTTCCGGTGCCCCTAAACGGGCCAGCGGAATTTGCTTAAGCAGCATTTCGTGCTGTTCTTCAGGTAGCGCTTCGGTCATATCAGTCGCAATAAAGCCCGGTGCCACTGCGTTAACCGTAATTGCACGAGAGGAGACCTCACGCGCTAACGCGCGGCTAAAACCTTCCATACCGGCCTTAGCTGCAGCATAGTTAGTTTGGCCCAGGTTGCCCATGGTTGCCACTACAGAACTAATCGACACAATACGCCCAAACCGCGCCTTGGTCATACCCCGTAAACATGCCTTGCTAACGCGATAGACAGATTTCAGATTGGTATCCATGACGGAATCCCACTCATCTTCTTTCATGCGCATCAGCAGATTATCACGCGTGATACCCGCGTTGTTGACCAAAATAGTCGGCGCACCAAAGCGCTCAGTAATCGTTTTCAACACGTTATCGATACTGGCTTGGTCGGTCACGTTAAGACATAGACCTGCCCCTTGAATGCCGTGCTCTTTCAAATCGGCATCAATTTTTTCAGCGCCTGGCTCACTGGTCGCGGTGCCAATGACGATACGGCCTTGGCGACCTAGCTCGCGAGCAATGGCCTGACCAATACCACGACTCGCCCCTGTTACCAGGGCAACTCTACTCTCTTGTGTCATAACGTTCTGCCTCTAACCGTGTAATCAAGCAAGGATAGTGGATTGCAATATCTCTTGGTCACGCCTTATCAGCCAAGGTTTCACGCGCCAGCTCAAGCGCAGCTTCCAGACTATCAGGATCATTCACCGCCAATCCCTTGCTACCCTTCACGATACGCTTATTGAGGCCAGTCAACACCTTTCCTGGCCCGCACTCAATAAATACCTCCACGCCCTGATCCGCCATGGCTTCAACACAGGCACTCCAACGCACCGGCTGATAGAGCTGCTCGACTAGTCGCGTGCTCAATGTAGCGGTATCGGCATGAGACTGAGCATCGACGTTTTGGATGACCTTGTAGCGCGGCGCCCGTAGCTCAATAGTTTGTATCGCCTCTGCCAGGCGTTCGGCAGCAGGGCGCATTAATGCGCAGTGCGAAGGCACGGAAACCGGTAATGCCATGGCGCGTCTGGCCCCGGCCTCTTGACAGGCAACAATAGCTCGCTCAACGGCCACCTTAGAGCCCGCTATCACCACTTGCCCTGGGGAATTGTAGTTGACTGCTGATACCACGTCGCCCTGGGCAGCTTTTTCACAGGCGGCCTCAACCGCATCGTCTGCCAAGCCCAGGATCGCTGCCATGCCGCCTTCGCCAGCAGGCACCGCCGCCTGCATGGCTTCTCCGCGCAGACGCACTAAGTTGACGCCTTCGGCAAAGCTCATGACACCTGCGCACACCATTGCGCTGTATTCGCCCAGGCTATGGCCCGCCATCACCGACGGCCGCGGCCCTTCTAGCTCTTGCCACACACGCCAAATAGCGACACTGGCAGAAAGCAGCGCAGGCTGGGTGCAAGAAGTTGCATTAAGCGACTCTTCGGGTCCTTCTTGGACGACTTTCCACAAATCGTAGCCCAAAGCATCCGACGCTTCCTCAAATGTCGTTCCCACCACACTATAGCGCTCGGCAAGCTCTCGCAGCATTCCAAGCTGCTGAGAGCCTTGCCCGGGAAAAATGAGGGCAAGGGGTTGAGACATGTCGTTCACCTTTGCTCTTGTAGGCATTTGCTCATATGAGCGATAGGCGAGATTATTGGCACATCCTGATGCCACCTATAAACCCGCAAAAAAGTTAAATCTTTATTATCTGGTCATGGCTGGCCTGTGCCATCGTTTTCACTTGATGGCGCTTGCCAGCGGCCTGCGATCCGCGCAGGTAAGTTATGTTCTACTTCCTGCAGGGCGCGATGAATAGCGTAGTAAAATCCATCGGCATGAGTACTGCCGTGACTTTTCACTACGATACCGCGCAACCCCAATAAACTGGCCCCGTTGTAGCGCACAGGATCAAGCTCTTGCTTTAAGCGCTTTAACACAGGCTTGGCCAGTAGGCTTGCCAAACGACCACTTAGGCGCGACTCAAACGCCATCTGCACGCGCTCAACCAACATACTCGTCAAGCCTTCGCTCGCCTTGAGGACAGCGTTGCCCACAAAGCCATCACACACCACCACATCAAGCTGGCCTTTAAACAGGTCGCCACCCTCAGCATAGCCTTGATAGTCAAAAGCACTACCAATGGCATACTCGCGCAGCAGACGATCAGCCTCACGTACGTTCACACTCCCCTTGGTGGCTTCAGCGCCAACGTTGAGTAGCGCCACGCGCGGCACCGCAGTGCCATCGATACACTGCGCCATCACCGCACCCATCAGTGCAAAATCAACCAGTCGATGGGCAGGGGAATCCACGTTGGCACCTAAGTCCAGCAAATAACAGCGGCGCCCTTGGCGGGCTGGAATCGCGGTACTGATTGCCGGACGAGAAATCCCCTCGACCATCCCCAGATAGCGCCTTGCCAAGGCAACAAGCGCTGCCGTATTGCCTGCGCTTACACCAGCCACCGCTTCACCCTGGGCGACACATTGCAGCATGTGCGCCATGCTCGTTGCCTCGCCTCTGCGCAACGCCCAGGCCGCGGTTGACCCCGGCATCACGCTATCGGGCGAATCATGCGCCACCAAACGTGACGTTGCCGCAGCCAGAGGCTGCGGCAAGCGCGAAAGCTCAGCAATAATCTGCTGACGCGGGCCAAACAGAATCAGCTCAAGACCGGGGTGTTCCAACACCGCCCTTGCGGAGCCTGCGATAATCGCATGAGGGCCTTGGTCACCCCCCATCACATCAATCGCTAAGCGCATACCGCACTGAGTCCGTTTAGCCGCTTAGTAATGCACTTGAGGCTTATACCTCAACCACTTTACGACCACGGTAGAAACCGTCTGGAGAAACGTGGTGACGCAGGTGAGTCGTACCGGTTTCTTTGTCCTGAGACAGCGTCGGAGCGGTCAGCGCATCGTGGCTGCGACGCATGCCGCGCTTGGAACGAGTTTTACGGTTCTGTTGAACTGCCATGGGGGTTTACTCCAAGGTATTTAAGGTAAAGGGTGCTTATTTTTTGCCTTTCAAGACATTCAGCACCGCGAAAGGGTTCGTCGCTGGCGCTGTATCTGACGCCGCGCCTTCTGTTTTGCTGACCAGCTGCTCCGCCGAGACATGACATTCGGCTTCATCGTGATAGACCACCTGGGGCAGGCTGAGAATCAATTCATCCTCAACCACCGTCAGAAGATCCAGCTGTTCCTTTTCCACCAGCACCGGTTCATGACTAGCAGGCAACTCGGCCGCCAAGGCTTCATCAGTGACCATCCCAAGCAGAAAGTCACTGTTCACCTCTTGAGGCAGCGGCACTAGGCAGCGTCGGCAGGCAAGCGCCAACGTCGCTTGCAAGTGGCCACGAATTTCACGACGGCCTTGAGCATCGACACCAAACTCAAGCACGACATGGCAGTCGCCGGTTTGGTCACCCGCTTCTTCGGCAAGACGTGGCAGCTTATCCAGCGCTACCAGGCCTTCGATTCGTTCGTGGCGGGCTGCGAGCTTATAAGGCTCCACCCGACTGGGGAGTTGTGAGGTCAACATAGGCGCGCAATGATAGGCACTCCCCCTGCTGGTGTCAAAGCTGTCGGTATATTTCTTCATCGCTTCCTCAATAAATAACCAACATAGGCCTCAATAAACAGCCGATATGGGCACAATTCACAGCTTTCGCTACACTCTATTGCTCTGCCGCCCCAAGAGCGCAACCACACTAGCCAGGAGTTTTCTGTGACCTCACACTCCATGACAGAGCCATCGAGCACTCAGCCATCAACTGCTCAGTCCTCAACTGCAGAATTGGTGCTTGCCTCCAGTTCACGCTGGCGGCGCGAGTTACTGGATCGCCTGCAGCTCCCCTACCAGTGCCACTCTCCAGATATTGATGAAACGCCTCACAGTGGCGAAACGCCCCACGCTTTGGTGCATCGTCTAGCGCTCAGCAAAGCCAATGCTGTCGCAGCTCTCTTCCCTCACCACTGTATTGTAGGTTCTGATCAGGTAGCAGTATTTGAAGGCGACATTCTTGGCAAGCCGCACACACCGGAGAAGGCTTGCGCCAATCTTGCTCGCTTCTCTGGTCAGCGTGTCACTTTTCTGACCGGTTTAGCGTTACTGGACACTCGCCACCAGCGCCATCAAGTCCATGTCGAGCCCTTCGAGGTCGTGTTTCGCACTCTTAGCACGCAGGAGATCGAAAACTATGTGACCAAAGAGCAGCCCCTAGATAGCGCTGGCAGCTTTCGTATGGAAGGCCTTGGCATTGCGCTGTTTGAAAGACTGGAAGGCCGTGACCCCAACGCGCTGATTGGTCTACCGCTGATCGCACTCTGCGACATGTTGCGCCAAGCGGGCCTTGATCCGCTTGGCACGTCCTTCAACAGCGCCCAGGATGTGGATTGGCGATCAGAAACGAAGCGGGGTGTTAGGCGCCCTAATGCCTAGCACTTCGGCGGCAACCTCGGTAAAGCGCCTAGTAAAGCGCTCAAATGGATCAAGACTCGGCGTATAGTCCACCCAGTCGATGTTACCTACTTGATCGCGAGACAGCTGTTCGAGGCTACCCAACTGATCGACCAACCCTAGCTCGATGCTCTGTTCGCCACTCCAGATCAGGCCTGAGAAAATGTCCGAGCTATCACTGAGCCGTTCACCGCGACCCGCGCGGACGTCATCAATAAACTGGCGATGAGTTTGGCTCAGCACGCCTTGCCAAAACGCCTCTGCATCATTATCCAGCGGCTGGAATGGGTCTAAAAAGGCCTTATTCTCTCCTGCGGTGAGTACGCGGCGCTCAACGCCAATGCGCTCTATCGCCTCCTCAAAGCCAAAACCAGCGTAAATCACACCAATCGAGCCCACTAAACTCACCGGCGAGGCAACAATCTCATCTGCCGCTGCAGCAATGTAATAAGCGCCGCTGGCACCGACATCTTCAATCACCGCGATAATCGGTTTATCCCCCTGCTCACGTAGGCGCATGATTTCCGCATAGATACGCTGGGACTGCACAGGACTACCACCGGGGCTATTAATGTGCAGCACTACGGCTGCAGCGCTTTTGGCATCCCAGGCTCGGTTTAACCCTTTGATGATGCGTTCCGCATTGGCTGGCGAATCGCTAGCAATCACCCCATCAATCTTAACAATACCCAAGTGGCGCTGGGTGGGGGTTGCGACACTTGGCGAGTCCCAGTACAGGCTATAAAGCGCGGCAGACAGCGCCGCCAACACAACAGCGAGAAACATCAGACGGAAAAACAGCTTCCAGCGGCGGGTACGCCGCTGTTCGGTCAAGACGCCACCTATCCAGTGATCCATCATTTCCAGCTGCGCTAATCGCTGGCGTTCGCGCAGGGTTTCGGCATCATCACCTGGCACTCCTGGGGGCTGCTTAGCCCCCTTACCAGGTGGAACCTCGGGCTCTTCAGTCCAAGGATCTTCCTTGAACTCGTTTGGCTGGTCGCTATTAACCGGGCCATCATGACCCTCTTGCGTACCCTCTTTGCGGGTTGGATCGTCACTCATAAAATGTCCTTATAACCGATCAAAAAGCTCGTCTACGCTATGGGCAATCCACTTGGGTTCGCTCATTGCCAGGCGCTCACGCGTATGTACCCCATAGCTTACCCCCACCCGATCCATCCCCATCGCCCTAGCCATTTCCAAGTCATACTCAGTATCGCCGACCATCACCGCCCGCTCGACCGGCACCGCAAGCTCAGACAGCAACTCTGAAAGCATCTGCGGGTGCGGTTTGGAGCGGGTTTCATCCGCGGTACGGCTGGCATGAAACCACGCGCCGCTGCCGGTCTCAGTAAAAATACGGTCAAGCCCGCGACGGCTTTTACCCGTTGCCACTGCTAAACGCTGTTGCTCATGCCCGCGCAAACGGGCGATATGCGCTTCAACACCACTAAAAAACGCCATTGGCGTGGTATCAGCCTGCACAAAATGGTGCGCGTAACGCTCGCGAAGCCGCTCGGCCTGAGCAGGCAATATACCTGGGCAGAGCTTGGCAATTGCTTCGGGCAGCCCCAGGCCAATAATATCTTCCACCTCCGCCGCTGAAAGCGCCCCCCACTCGGCCTCCAAAGCAGCCGCCTGCATACACGACACAATCCGCGGCACTGAGTCCATCAAGGTGCCGTCCCAATCAAATATAATTAGCTCGTACTGCATGGCAGCTCCCTGTAAAAGGCAACGCGGTGAAAAAGAAGTTATTGACGGGCGCGCTTGAGCGCTTCTTCCAAGGCTTCTGGCAGCGGCGCTTTGACGGTAACCGGGCGGCCGTTAGTGGGCTCAGGAAAGGTCAGTGCTCGCGCATGGAGGAACAAACGCCCCAGCCCCAACTGCTTGGTGAGCAGACCGCTTTCACGGGTAGCGTACTTATCGTCACCTAATAACGCATGGCCTGCGTGGGCGGCATGTACGCGAATCTGGTGGGTACGGCCCGTGACCGGCTCAGCCTCTATAAGGGTTACTTTTTCGAAGGTTTCGACTACCGAAAAGTGGGTGCGTGACACTTTTCCGTTGGGATCTACCCTTACCCTCCGCTCGCCGTTACCGGCATCAAAGCGGTCTAACCGAGCACTCTCATAGGTTTTCCGCGCTGGCCAGCGCCCACTGACCAGGGCCAGATAACGCTTATCCATACCGTGCTTTTTCAGCGACTCGTTCAGCGTCACCAGCGCATCGCGCGACTTGGCCAGCAGCAAACAGCCAGACGTATCGCGATCCAAACGGTGAACCAGTTCCAGAAAGCTCAGATCATCGCGCACTTGACGCAGCGCTTCTATTAAACCAATTTTAACCCCGCTGCCGCCATGCACTGCCAAACCAGAGGGTTTATTAAGCACCATCCAATCGGGGCCTTCCATAATAACGCTGCCTACCAGTAGGTCGCGCAAATTATCACTGACTTCCTTCACCGCTTCGCGAGGCGCCAAACGCAGCGGCGGAACGCGTACTAAATCCCCCGCTTGCAAACGGTAATCCACCTTCACGCGTTTTTTATTAACGCGCACTTCGCCTTTACGCACGATGCGATAAATGAGCGCGCGTGGCGCCCCTTTAAGCCGCGTCATCAGAAAATTATCAATTCGCTGCCCTGCTTGCTCCGGGGCGATATCCACCCACTGCACTTCACGCCCTTCGGACATTACTACTTACTCCTGCTTAAAAACGGCATTCTAGCGTAGACCCAAGGGCATTGCGTCAATTGCTGGTCGTAGTCTTTACTGTTATATTCGAAATCGTTCACCAGCTAAGCGCAGAAAGCTGTCTTGTCTAGCGCTAGTGACTAGCTGTTCGATAGCTAATTGATTAAATTTGTTAGCAGAGAGCATCACCGCTGAGCTTGGTTAATGCGCCTGCCCGACTAACACGCAGGCCTGAACGCGAAAACGGCACCAGTGTACGCATTGCCCGTTTTCCAGTATTAAAAGATGATCTTAAAAATGCAGTAACTCTGCCGCCCGTTTTTTATGCCGGCAGAGGAGAATAAGCCTTGCCCTCAACGGCAGGCAGCAACTAAACAACGCCACGTCCTGAGCAGCTCCGCCTTATTCGTCACAGGGCGATGACTGACTCCGGGCGAAAAGTTCAACGCTGTGCCGGTGGCCGGCGTTGGTGAATCGATGAATGCCAGGTGTTGGCGGTGTCAGCAGGGCCGGATGGACGTGACAGCCACCGGAACACGTCCTGCCTCCGCCACGTACTCAACGCCCTATCGGCCGGGTTGGCGATGACGCCTTCCCGGCTTGACGCGTCAGCATTGCAATGCGCCGAGCACAAGCACGCAGCACCCAGCGATTCGCCTACGTCACCCCAATAGGCAGTTCGCCGGCACGCAACGCTATGCGAGACACTATGAAACGGATGCTTATCAATGCGACCCAGCCCGAAGAGCTGCGTGTCGCTTTAGTTGATGGACAACGCCTATACGATTTAGATATCGAATCCGGCGCAAGAGAACAGAAAAAAGCCAATATCTATCGCGGTAAAATCACCCGCGTAGAACCCTCCCTGGAAGCTGCCTTCGTTGACTACGGCGCCGACCGTCACGGCTTTTTGCCCCTCAAGGAGATCTCTCGCGAGTACTTTGTCAAAGACGTTTCCGGACGTCCAAGCATTAAAGAAGTGCTTAAAGAGGGCCAAGAGGTCATCGTCCAGGTCGATAAAGAGGAACGTGGCAATAAAGGTGCCGCGCTAACCACCTTTGTCAGCCTGGCTGGTCGCTTTTTGGTGTTGATGCCCAATAACCCGCGTGCAGGTGGCATTTCTCGCCGTATCGAAGGCGACGAGCGCAGTCAGCTCAAAGACGCCATGGGTCAGTTGACCGTGCCGGATAAAATGGGCCTGATCGTGCGCACTGCAGGTATTGGTCGCAATCCGGAAGAGCTCCAGTGGGATTTGGACTACTTGGTTCAGGTGTGGGAATCGATAACCACTGAAGCCGCCAAGCGCCCTGCGCCGTTCCTGATCTACCGTGAATCCAACGTCATCATTCGCGCCATGCGCGACTACCTACGCCAGGACATTGGCGAAGTACTGATCGACAGCCCTGAGATTCACGCCGAAGCGCTGGGCTTTATTCGTCAGGTAATGCCCTCGTATCAACAGAAGATCAAGCTCTACGCGGACGAAGTACCGCTATTCTCGCGCTTCCAGATCGAATCACAAATCGAAACCGCCTATCAGCGCGAAGTGAAGCTGCCTTCTGGCGGCTCGATTGTGATTGATCACACCGAAGCGCTGGTCTCCATCGATATCAACTCCGCCCGCGCCACCCGCGGCA
>TARA_R100001369_G_scaffold12502_2_pt1 | contig 25087 bp, 45 predicted proteins | sample TARA_R100001369 | Tara Oceans TARA_R100001369 (sample SAMEA2621528) | marine metagenome | biome: marine biome (ENVO:00000447); feature: surface water layer (ENVO:00002042); material: "saline water (ENVO:00002010), including plankton (ENVO:xxxxxxxx)" | depth 5 m | reverse complement strand
ATTATCCCAACTACCTGTAAATTTGGTTTCTATTGAACCAGTAGTTAAGTAATTGTATTGTAGATTAACGTGATGTTTCTTCATCACATTGACAACACGAGTAATGTGTTGTGTATTTGAATTGGTCATTTCTCTAATCATAATGTATAGAGCTTTCTTATTGAAGTTATCAATGTTCTCTCTATGTTCCATAAGATACAAAACCGAATTAGCAACATCCATATCTTGTTTTCTTTTGAAAACCGTAGTTAAGTTATTTGCCCAATACTCAATGAACAAATCAAGATATTCTTTCTTTGCTGTGATTAAGTCAGCTCGTGTTGCTTCTTTAACGGGGTCACGTTTGTAATCAGTAACTTCTTCTCCGTCAGTTTGTTTCATCTTCTTGTAATTATTATTGTTGTGTAGAATCAAATAGTTCTTAGCAACAATACTAAAGTATGAGAATGCTTTTCCTTTACCTTCGGTAAACTTATGCATATTCATATACAAGAACGATACTACTTCGTGTTTCACATCATCTGATGGAACATCAAAGTAATAAAACTTAAATGTATGAATTATATTTTCTGCCAGCTTTTCAAAGGCATTTCTGATATGTTCATTATAAATTCTCTCCCTCATATGAGGACGAGTTTCTTTATTGTGTCTTATGATAGCATTTTCTGTATCTTGTGTAAAGTAATATCTTGGTGATGTCTTTGCTGCTTTTCTTGGCATTTATACTTCCTTTTCTGTTATTTCGTTTAATTCATCTACGGTAGCTTTGATTGATTGGAATACAATTCCTACCTCATCGTCAGCTTCAAAGTTTCCTTTGTCGTCAATTTGTTTTAATGTTGCTTGTGTATCAATTACTCGTTGTGCGTAATCTTCTATCCAAGTTTCTAATCGTTCAGTTTTTCTCGTTAAGTTAAATATAACATAACTTTCAACCAAAGTCAAGAGAATTAATATTATTAAAAAATAAATCACTTTTTTGCCTCCCCAAATAGTTCGTTAAATATATCTTTAGCGTCTGTTGACTTGGTAAACTTTTCTTTTACTTGTGTATCAACTGCTGCTTTAATGTTTGTTACTGATTTCATAACCTTTTGTGATTCCTTTTTATCTTGACGATGCCATTCATCATATTCGGTATGAGTCGCCATCATATCTGCTTGGTGTAAAATGTAAGCGATATTACTTTTCAATCTCCAAGCTGGATTATATCCTTTAAGATATTTTTCATTAGCGTCTTCGTAAAGTCCGTCTGTTAACATCAATCCAAGATATTCCCACTCCGTCATATCTATTCCATAATGTTGTAAAATAAATAATGACCTATCCGTAACATTCATATAAGAAGATAGATTATTATTGTGTGTATAAATCTCTCCCATATTTTTTACTCTCCAATCATTATCTTGAACGACATAATAATCATTACCTTGTAAATCCCCAACTTTACCTAAGTCGTGATGTAGAGCTGCAAATACTAATTCTTCATTAGTAAAGTTAATTGTTGCTCCATTGGATTCCCAAGTATCTCTAATCTGTTGTGACATATTGACTACGTGTAATATATGTTCTACATATCCACCCACCATAGCGTTGTGAAATGCTGCTTTACCACTTGCTGGCGCCACTACCATTCTGTCCTCAAAATCATCATACATTTTGTTGAGTTTTTCTAATCTATCTCCTGTAAATGTATTGTTGATAATTGTTCGTAAGTCCGTCCAATTGCTTTGTATTTTTTGTTCTGTTAATTGCTTCATTTTTCTATAACCTCGTATCTATTTTTTGTAAATTTTATATCTGTTTCATTTCTTAATCTATTTCTATATGAAGTAAACCCAATTCTTACTCCCCAACCCATATGTAATAATATCTCATTTTTGGTTACGGATTTTTTAGTTCTGATAAAGTCTACTATCTTATCATATGATTCAGTTCTTTTGATTGTATTTAAATTATCAATAGCGCCTTGAAACATATCATTAATTTTTAAAATTTGTTTTTCCCATTTACTATCTTGAAATCTTTGTAATGATTTTTCTGAATACTCGTTTCTAAATTCTTTATCATCTAATACTTTATTCATTGAATCAAGAAAAGTATTTGAATCATTATAATATATTCCAGCGTCATCTGCTAACTCGTGATAACTTCCGTCATCTGAAAACATATAAGGAACTCCGACACTCATTCCGTCAGTAGCAGATATTGCCCAACCCTCATACTTTTGTTTACAACAAACTCCAACTTTACAAGATGATAGTTTAGAAAAATACCCAAACCTATCATACTTATCAATTGTAATATATTCTCTTTCTTTTGATTCTGCTAATGGCACCCATACTTCAAAGTCTTGTCTTTGTTCCCAAAGTTTATCCATCTGTTCTAAAAACCAGGGATAATTTTTATATGTGTGTGGTCGGTGATTATAAACAACTATATTTTTGTCTGTTGTTTGTTGTTCATAGTTTGGTGTTTCCCATCCGAGATATTGTGGTTTAAGAATATCATCTAATTGTTTAACGACATTATCATTAAAATGTTCTTTAGCATTTTTCAATACAAGTTCTTTTTGTGCTTGTGTATTGATACCACACTTTTCCATTTGTAGTAAACCGATTATATTAAATGCTAAACCAACCTCATATTCATAGTTGGTTATCTCTTTAAATTCAGTCCAATGAGTATATCCAATAATTGTAGGACATATATCGGTTGTGTTGAAAAGTAAATTTTTTAACTGACCAGTATGTTCTGGTAAATGTGAATATAAAATATCATAATCAGTATGTTTCCAATTGATTGCTTTGAACACTTCTTTAAATGGAAATGCCATTCTCATAGAATTTGGATAAGACATCTGTGGAACTATTAATTGGTCGGTATTATCAAATTGTAAACTCGGTATAAGTTCTGGTGACAATATTGTCCAATGTAAATCAGTTCTTATCTTATTCATTTCTTTAATGATGTTTCCAAGCACGACAACATAACTATCCTTTTCTAAATCCTTTTGGAAAGTAATGTTTGGATACACGAGTATCTTATACTTGCATTCTTTATCGTCTGATGTGAATCTATCGATAGACATTATGAATTATCTGACTCGTGTGTTGAAGCTTCTTCAAATTCAAAATCATATCCAGCTGGTTCAACGAACTTTTCCATCAAATCATAGTATTTCTTTTGATTTGTTTTTGCCCAAGCTGTCTTCCAATCTTTTGATGGGTGATGAACCACTACTACGACTTTATCGTAGTCTGAATATAACAACTTGTTCTGAATATTGTCCATACTCATCTTAGCTGATGTCATCATTATTACTAATGTTTTATCTGAAAGTCTGTATTCTGCCTTAAGGTCTTGGGCTTCAGCTGACATTACATTCCATTTTTTCCAAACCTTTCCAGTCATTTGTTCGTATTCGACATCTTCAACTTTCTTCTGAACTCTATTGGCTATTACACCACGAGTTCGTGAATTTAGTCCAAAACCAACGAGCATTTGAGAAGCTTCATATTCAAATGGCTTGATTCCATATTCTTCATATAACCCAAGTAATTGTTTCTCATAATCATCATTATCATTTTCTTTTCTTTTCTTTTCATCTTCTGGATTAAGTAGTAGTCCTAATTGACCAATTTCTACTTTACTCCAATCTGTCAGGTCTACATCTACATATTTATATTGAGTAGCTGACTTAGACTTTTGGATACCTTTCTGAGTATGTTTTCCACCGATACGAACTCGGTCAAAACCAAGAACATCTTCAGCTCCAATAGCCATTACCAATGGGTCTGTATATTCAATTGAACCACCATTCTCTTCAATCCTATCTGCTATATATTGGATTCTGTCTGGATACTCTTGGTATCTAACTTGGAATGTGTGCATATCTGTAAGTTCTTCTTTCTTACCGAACTTGACATCAAACTCTCCACACGAAGCATTATCGCCATCACCGAGAATTCTTTTAGCCATTATTTGGGCTTTGTGAACATCAAGTTTAGGTTTAGCACCTTCACTTATATTATAACTCATATCATTTGTCCTCACATTATTATTTCTTAGATATGAACCCTCATATCTTGTTGCTTCTTCTTTTGTTTCAAACCACTCAATTACTTCATACTTCCAATTAATATTTGAGTTTGAAAAATCTTCTCTAAGTTCAGGACTTGAACTTGTTTGCCAATATCCATCCCAAACTTCTCCCTTATGATATCCAAAATACCATTTATCATTTGTAAGATTTGTCCACTTGTAGCAAAAGTATTTAAATCCAGAAGGATTCTCTTTTATTTCTTTTTCTAATATTCTATCTGTCATTTTCATTTATCTTCCAATATCCTTTAAGTATTTTTCTTTTGCTTGTTCCCAAGTGATGTTAATCATACCTGAATAAAATAACATCTCTGGTTTAATTTTATTTTGTTCTAATAGTTTCTCATATCGTTTGATTGCTTTACGCTTCCACCAACTATCAATATACTCAATATCTCTATCGAACATATTTCTAATTTGTAATTCATCTTCTTTGATTTCACTTCTTAGAAATTCTTTTCCATTTTGATATATATTTGAAAAGTAACAACCTCGTTTGAATCCGTGTTCATACTTTGCTCTCTTAATATCTAATTCTTTATATATCAATTGAATAATCTTTTGTTTAATACCTGTTACGGGTTGGTTTGTTTTACCCGTTGTAACTCTTAGATAATCTTCTGTTCGGTGTTCTTTCAACCATTGGTGCCAAGAATCATAAAATGAATCATCTGGTTTTAAACTAATCTTACCTTTGGTTTCTCCGAGTGTTTTCCATTGTGGTATTCCATTATACATTGAGTGAATACCATACAACGCTGTTGTTGATATACCGACTAATGTTTGTCCATATAGTTTCTTCCAAGTATCACGAACAACTTTTGATGTAACCATTTGTGCTACTAACTTACCACCCAACATATTATAACCGAGTGGTTGCACACAACATATCGTAGTTCCGATAGCTGTATGATTTAGTTTTCCGTCTTGAAATTTATTTTCTTTTGTCCAACCAATTAAACTATCTCTTACACCTAAAGCTGTAACATCACTACCTAAACAAATTAATCCTAATACTTTACCTGTTGTTTCGTCTTTAACATAAAATTTTACATTACGACCTGGATTTGCTGTGAATTCCATTGAGTGAATAAGTCTTCTCGTGATAATCCAATCTTCATTTGCTTTTGCATTTCCGTGTTCTACTGGTTCTACAATTGGTTTGATTGAATTGATTTCTGAAATAGTTTGTTCTTTATTATAAATGTCTGTTGGTTGCCAGATAGTTCTTTCTAATCTATCAATAACATCTGCTCTATCCATAAAGAATTGTGGGTCTTTATTAAACTCTTCCCACTTCTTCCATAATGTATTTTCTTGAACTGACATTTCTTTTAGAAAGTCCATATTATCTATGAACGATTTCTTCTCTGCTTCGTAATTAAACTCTGCTTCCCCAAAGAAGTTTTCAAAACTCATCTATATAACCTTTTTATTCATAATTTTTATATTACTCTAATATACAACATTAATTGTCGCAAGTCAAGCTTTTTATTTTTTATCCGTAACATATGTAAAATCTGCTTCCATACTTGTTTTTAATATTTTAGCATTCTCAAATTTATATGGTTTAGTTCCTGGTGATTCCAAGATATCAATACGATTTACAAATCGTTTATTCATTGTATCTTTAACTTGATATACCCCATCTTTTCCGTCTGTTCCTGTTAGAACAATAAAATCTCCATAGTCTAACCAACCACCCCATCTTTTTAAAAGATTTCTACTAACTGCTACAAATTTATATTCTGATGCTTGGTGTATTTTTATTCGTGTTCCATCGGCTAAAATATCTGGTGTTGAATCTGTTTGGCCTCGTGTCGGGTGATACATAGTTACCGTAACATCTAAACCTGATAACTTTATCTCCGTGTACTTATCTTTTAATAACTTGTTTTCATCTTGCAATTCTTGTATCGTGTCTGTGTAGATATCTTTGTATTTCTCAAATTGACAAACCCAAATGTATCCATTAAACATTGTAAAAAATGTTAAGAATATAATAAAATATTTTTTCATAGTTTCCACTCCTTTTATAGTAATAACTATTTAGTTCCTACTTTTTTCTGTACGAAATCTACCATCTGTTCTGCAACATTTATCTTGGTATACTTTTCCATACCTTTAAATCCTGGTGCTGAATTAACTTCACAAATTACATAACTTCCATTATTAAATAACAAGTCAACACCTGCTATATCTAAATTTAGTAATCTTGCACACTCACCACCAATCCATTCAATATCATCATCTATCTGATAAGGTATTGCTTCTCCACCTCTTGTGATGTTCGCTCTAAAATCTCCGTCAATAGATTGTCGCATCATACAACCGACAACTTTACCATTGACAACAAGCACTCTCAAATCTTTACCAAAAGAGTCTTGTATAAATTCTTGTAATATAATATTATAACTTGGTTTTGTTATCTCTGCCATCTTCATAAGTTGTCTGAATTGTTTTCTATCTTCAACCAAGAACACACCTGCTCCATATGAACCACTTAATGTTTTTACTACCATAGGATAACTTAAATTCTTTTCTACCAAAGTAATATCAATTGGATGCTTTACCAACATAGTCTTTGGAACTGGTAGATTTGATTCTCCTAATATCTGTTGTGAATACAATTTGTCTTTAACTGCGTCAATAGCTTCACTTCCATTAATCATCACTACACCTAATCGTTCCATATGTCTGATAATAGCTTTAATAAAGTATGTCGTTCCACTACCTGTTCTCGGTAATACGAAATCAGGTAATTTTCTTGGCTCACCACTAACGATAATAGATTTTCTATCATCTCTATCAACGAATATATCCACATCTTGTGGATTAACTACACGAATCGTGATTCCTTGTTTCTCAAATTCCTCTACGAGTCTTTTGACTTCGTGGTTCTCACCTGATAACGTCTTCTGGATTATCCAGCCGTTCAATCCATTTCCTCTTCGTGATATTGGTCAAATGGATTTTCATATTCTAATTCCATTTCAATAGTGTTTAATAATTCTTGAACTATATTCCAATCTTCTGCTTCTATCGCTTCTTCTAATTTCTCTAATACATCTTTTAATGTTATTCCACTCATAAATATACTCTCTCCTTTGTTGCTACTTGTTGTTGATACCAATCTAAATTCTCATCTCTCCATACATATGGATTTTCTGAATTTTCAGACCATTTATTTCATAAATCCTTGTATTGCTAATTCTTTGTGTTTTGCCTCTACCATAATATCTACATTGTTACCATATGTATCTGGCAATTGATTAATTAAATCTGAATGTGCTTGTGGTCTAATTGACTCATCTAACTGATGTTCTGCTTTTGATTCTGAATAATGAACCACCGGAACAATGCCATCAGGCCAAGTAGACATAGCTAATTCTAATGCTTGTTGTTCTGTTTGTCCACCTGTATTGAACTTGTAATGATGATAATCAAATGTAATTGGGATACCTATTCTTTTATGTATGCCCTCATATAAATCTTTTACTGAATACATAGATGCTTTGTCGTCATTTTCCACTACAAGTCTTGACTTGACTGAATCGGGTAGTCGTTCAAAGTTTTTACAAAACCTATCCATAGCAGATTGTTTATCTCCGTAAACACCATTACAATGTATATTGATTTTGTTGTAGTGTGTTCTACTCAAACCCATAAAGTCAAATATATCTCCGTGCATAATTAAATCTTTAAATGTATTCGCAACTACATTTTCATTTGGTGAAACCAAAACATTGAATGGACCTGGATGAGATGTAACACGAACTCCGTGTGTATTAGCCATTGTTCCTGCTGAATGTAACCATTGTTTAATCTCTTTAATATCCTTTAAGTCATCCCACTCATACTCAGTTTTCCAAGGTGCTAACCCACTTGTCATACGATAAAAGTTATGTCCGTTCAGAACATTCCAAGTCATAATGTTATGTAAGTCTTTTGCGTTCGCAAGTGCAATCTCAGATGCGTAGTCCACACCCTTAGATTGAAACGTACGTTTAATCATACCACGACCTGTCGTGATTGGTTTAGTTCCTTTTGGTTTATCACCATACTTAGTTGGATAACTAAGTTGCATATTTATACAAGCATAACCTAATTTCATAATTCTAATGTAACCTCTATTTATAAGTATTAATTATTTTTCTGTAATCGTAATTTTTCTTTATATTCTTCAGGTGATATATAAATACCTTTTCCGTAATCATTCAGTAAAGACTTTTCTAACTTTCTTCGTTCTTTAAAGTCTTCATATGATTCACCTTCTAATCTTTTATCACCCTTGAGTAACTTACCAATCTCTAATCGTTTTCTCATCATTTTTCTACATCTCCCATTAAGAATTTCTTCTGTTTATTTAATGCCTTGTTAACTTCTCGTTGAGCTGCTATCTTTTCTTTATGACGAGCAACTAAGATTTCGTCCTTAGTCTTTCGTTTAACCTTTTTCTTTGCCTTAACCTTAGTAGGTTTCAATGTTCCTTTTAACTTAGGTTGTTCTTTACCTTTGTGAAATACATTTCCGTCTTTATCAACGAACTCATTCATAAAGTGCCACCCTGCTGGACGACCTGTTGGTTTGTATTGTTTGGCATTGAAATCATTAGCCAGTTCTGGAAATGCTTGATGTAATTGTCCAGTTAGACATCTATTACATATTACTGATGTAGCTTCCTCTCCGACATTACGAACTTGTGTTCCACAACTACAATCCATATATCTTATATTATTTGCGTATGGGTAGATAGTTTCTTTTGCAACTATATAACCACCATTATTTGTAAATACACTCATATTGTATAACTCCTTTTTTATGCTTGTGCTATTGAGCCCGAATACATTGCTTCTTCAACTACTCGTTCTTCAATTGTCTTATCTATAAATTTTGCTATCTCGTTACGGATTTGTTTTTCCGCCTGTAAATCATGCTCGATTATATCTTCAATAAGTTTTCCAACTTCTTGTTCAGTATCATAATCTTTCTGTTTTCTTAGTGAATCTTCAATCTGTTCTAATCGTTCAACTAAATCTCTAATTTTCATATCTTACCTTTTTTTATGTGAGTGATGGGTGAGAATCGAACTCACGAATAATGGATTTGCAATCCACCCCATTAACCACTCTGGCACCATCACGGCCTTGATGACGGCGTTCATTTAATTTATGTTCTTGAATACTTTCAATATGTTTACAAAATGTTTTTTTATGTCGTTTCCTAAATTTGAATGCAGGACACGAACAACTCCACTCTAATCTGTTTGGATTAAAAGTAATGTCATACGATTTTCGTCTTATTCTGTGGTGTTCAGTGCCATCATTATCCACAAGCACTCCACCAAAAAGGTCTAAAACATAATCTATATTTATATTATTCATACCACTAATATACAACATTAATAGCTTGATGTCAAGCTTTTTATTAATTATTTTTCTTTTATCCGATTTATTAACTTTTTAATCCGTCTTTCACGAAACGATATCTTCTCACTAGAGTGTCCTTCATTCAATTTCGTCCGTGTTAATCTTTTCTGTAATTGATGAACTTTATGAAACAACTTAAACTTGTATTCAAATTTCTTACTCATAACAATCTCCTTAAAATTAATTAAATCGGTCTACATTAATAAGTAGGATATATATAGAATATTATTTAGTTCTTATTCCACCTCTTGCTGTTGGTTGTGGATTAATTTTTTGTTTTGGTGCAACTTCTTCTTCTATAACTTCTTCTAAATCATAATGTAATCCATCATTTCCGTTTTGACCTATGATATCCATTCTATCATCATCTTCTTGTGGTGTTGCGAAATCATCATCACCATATGGATTAGGTGTTAATAATGGTTCTGAATATACATCTTGCCAATGTTCTTGTTGGGTTTTTTCTTTTTCGGGATGACCTGGAATTATTTCATTTTCTTTAGTTCTAAGTATTAGCGCTTGGTTATATGCTATGACTAACATAACTGCTAATGGGTCAAATACAAAGATAAGAATAAAGATAAAGAACTTTACTACGGTATCAATATCAGTTCCGAATGTTCTGGCTAAATAAATTGCTGGTCCGACATCCACACCCGTTGATACTAATTGTATTTCTAAATCTGCCTTACGAGTCTTGATATTTAATATCTCTTCATTGACATTTCTTATTTGTGGGTTGTAATCTTCTCGTAGTTTTCGTTTAGCAGTGATATAATTCTCTGGTAAAGATTCTACTTGTTGGTCTAATTCTTGTTTTAAAAATAGTTTGTCGTCTTGTAATTGTTCCAACCTATCATCTATCATTAATAGTTCAGTAGATTGTTTTTCAAATTCAAGAGTTGCTCCTTGATAAGCATTAGATAGATATCCAAAGATACCTGCTGATGTTATGAATATCAATACAATAGTTGCTAAAGTCATATAGACTTTTTGAAACCAATTAATCATATTCCAATAACGATATAAAAATGATGCCGTAACTAATTTACCAAGTTCTAATGAACTGGCCATTACCACTACTGATAAGAAAGCTCCACTAAAAAGTTTTGCTAATCCATATACCGAAAATGCTGCTGCACTTCCTGCAATTAATAATGCGGATAATCCTATCCATATATAAAAATATTTTGATTGCTTCATAATTCTTTTTCCACCTTTAATATAAATAGTGAATAAACGCACTAATCTGTCGTTTATTTCAAATTCTTCCGATGACTTTACTATAATTCGTCACCTCATCTCATATCTATGAGTTAACACTACGTTCGAGTCTACAACCTCGCCTATCCTGTAGTATCTATGTCTGTCTGGTAGGACTTTTGTATCGGTCAATGCTTCCGACTACTGATTTCACTCTTTTATTCCGTCTAAAACTTAAACCCAAGATGTTTTGGGAATGAAAACTCTACGATATCAATTATTGGTTTTCGTTTTTTTATATTTAATTATTTACTAGCGTTTACTGATTCTTTTCTATATTCAGTAACTAACTTTTTTATCTCACCGATAGATTTACGGGCTCTTGTTCCTGCCGCTTTATTACCTGTGTTTACATTAGTTTCGTGATTTGCTGAAAAATCTGAAAACAAATCACCTAGTTGTGTATATAGTTCATTTAATTTACTCATTACTTTACTCCCTGTTGTTGTTTAGTAATTCTTTATTGTTATAATTCTTGAAACTCAGCTACTATGAGATTCATACAAATGTAGTAATATTCATTATTCCTCAGAATAGTGTCAGCCAAACCATACATAATTTTTAGGTCTTCTGGCGTATAACGGCATCGCTCAACCAACACTTTTCCAAGAACATAAAATCTATCATCATCGATAGAAATAAATTTATTATTAAATTTATCCAATCTTAATTGATAGTTTCTTTGGCTTTGCTGGCTCTACTTTAGGTATGTCTATTGAGAGTAATCCGTCTTTAAACGAAGCTTTTATGTTATCTCCGTCCAATTGTTCACCAAGTTCAAACTGACGCTTGAAAGATGATTGCTTTAATTCTCTACGAATTACTTTAGCTCCATCATCATTATACAATGCGTGTTTATCTCCTGATATTACTAATATACCTTCTTGAACATCTACTTTCAAGTCCTTCTTATCAAGTCCTGGTATTTCTGCTATGATACCGACTCTATCGTCATACTCATAAACATTTACCTTTGGATAAGCTGTTCCCTGAAATGGTTTAACCCCAACTTGTTTCTCAAGCTCTGGAAATTGTTTTGATACAATTTGGTCAAACATTCTGTCAAATGGTGTTAGAAAATCTTCCCTATCGATAATAGGGAATCCTGTGTGAAATGCAACTTTAGTCATTATTTTTCTCCTGTTGTTGTTAACTATTTAGTCTAACTTCTGATAACCTCTCTTGAGCGTTATCTGTATATAAATATAGAGTAATCTAATAAAACACTACATTTTTTTTAACATTTTTTTTGGAATCCAAACTATGCGTCCAGTTTCCATTTTACCCTTTATTTTTTCGTTCTGTATCCTACTATTAAAATCTGATTGTTCGCATACCATTATAGTACCCTCATATATCATACCATCAATAGTAGGATAATCAAACTCCACTTTTACTTTCATTACTTAGCTTTTTTTTGAGCTGGTAATTTTAGTGGTTTGTGGTAGATATCGATTCTCTTTTTCAATCTATCTATATCTTCATATCCCACAACTCTTTCTACAAGAACATTATTCTCATAAATAGCAGTTGTTGGAACTCCACGAATTTCTGCACTTTCTGCTAATGTTGGACTTTCATCTATATCAACAAATTGAACTGGATATCCTGCTTTAACTAATCGCTCCATATGTGGTGCCATTTGTTTACAAGGCCCACACCAAGTTGCGTTAAAGAATTTTACTTCTATCATTATTAAGCTCCATATTCAAAACCCCAATTTAATAACATAAATCGGATTTTGTTTTGTTTATAATTAAGTTGTAGTACCGTAACTCTACCCAAACGAACTTCAATATTCCATTGTGGTTTCTTACGACTTTTCCAACTATCTATAAAATTAAACATATTATTGTTCTCCTCTTTTCGTAGTATTAACTTCCAAAGACTTTTTTCTTGCCGCCATCATAGGCGTATGCGTGTCCTTCTTCCATCAAGACATCATTTACTGATACCCATCCGTCCAAAGATAAGTCTATCTTACTATCTGGATTTGCGATACACTCATTAATGTGTTCACCAACGAATTCAGGTGCTACGAAAATTTCACCTAAAACTCTACCATATTTTCCTGTACCAAAGGATTTTAATTTAAAAGTCCCTTGTTCCAATAATTCTTTATTACGAGCTTTTGCTAATAAGCCCTTTGCTTTTTCTTCTAAATCTCTTGTTCTTGATTCCCAAGTGTCGAGTCCCATATATCTAACTCTTGCTTTCCACTTAACTTTAAATCCTAAATCAATCCAACAATCAATTGTATCTCCGTCTACAACTTTAATCAGTTCGCACTCGTACTCCCTGAAATCCATTTTCTTTGCCATTGTTCTTCTCCATTAAAAAGAACGAACTCCCAAATCAACACAAATGTATTTTAGTTTATCAAATTGAGAAGTATACACACCTGTGTCTAAACAATTTTGTATTTTATCAACTTCAGAATTCGTTAGTCTGCTAACATATACCTCTCCATTATAAGTATAAGTGTTGGCTTGTTTTTGACTCATTCTGTTTAATGTTATCATCACTTCTGTCATTCGTATAAAGCTAGGATAACTACCTACTGCAAATCTTGAATGTTCTGATATAAGAATATACTTTTCATAATCACTTTTATAACCTTGCATTATTTACTCTCTTTCTTTTTTAGTTTATCTAAATGTTCTTCTGCTATTTCTTGTTCTAATTCACAACTTAAATGGTTACCATCATTTCCAACATAATCCCACGCAACTTGCCACATACTATCATTACAATATTTACATTTCCAATCATCCTGTTTAATAGTATCTCCGACTTTTAAATCTTTAACACCTTTCCACATAGTCATATCTAGTGGTCTACTTTTACTAAGGGATTTACTTACCTTTAATTTGCTTATTATATTATCTAAGACTGCAGCTATCTCAACTGATAAAACTGCTATTTTATTTTCATCAAGGGTGCCACTTTTGTGTCGGTTTAATACATCACCGACAACACCCTCTACAAGTTTGCTGTCCATATTTTTCTCCAACCTTTCTGTTTAATTTATACTGGCGGCAGTAGAAAGGAAAACACCCACCGCCAGTCGTGTGAATTAATTAATTCACACTAATCATTAAAAATCACTATCCGTTAATGACTCGTCATCAATGTCTTCAACATTAAATAAGTCCTCACCTGAGCCGTCATTGACATACTTCTGAACCAATTGTTTAACAAAGGTTCTTTCAGAATCAACACCACCATCATTTGAGAATTGTGGATAGATACTTACTTGAGCGGCTTCAACAATGTCAAATCCGTCAAATAGTAATCCAGCCATTTCAACTGAACTTCTCGTAGAGATAGCTGTTGAAATCTTACCCGTTTCAGACAATGATTCAGTTCTCGAAGTGTGAGCTATCTCAGCGACAGCTTTCAACATCTCAACATCAACATGCGGAAACATATAAGATAGTAGTTCCAACTCTTGAGTATCTGTTAGAACGTCCATTTCAACAATAGTGAATCTATCCATTAGAGCTTTATCCATAACTCTCGTAGAAGTATATTCATTACCAATGTTAGCCGTAGCCACAAAGGTAACACCCTCAGCGACATTAATGGTTTCTTGTCCATTAGCTTCGTCCAACCTAAGATATCTTTGACCTTGGTCTAAAACCGTCATCAAGATATTCCAAGCGTCTGGGTGAGCTCTTGACAACTCATCAAGAAGTATCACAGCGTCTGGTGTTTGAATAGCTTTCACGAATAAAGACTCAGAAAAATAAGTTCCCTTAGCTTTATCAAAGTGAACATTACCAATTAAGGTAGCTCTTGGGTCTTGTGTTCCACCCATATTGAAGTAGAAGTCAGGTCTATCTAAGGCGTTAACCAAAGATTTAGCAGCCATTGTTTTACCACAACCGGCTGGACCCGTCATCAAAATGTTCTTACCACGAACGGCAGAACGGATTAAATATTTCCATTTCAATTCATTCATCATCAAACCTTTAGGTTTTAGAGAATAAGAATTGTGAATGAAGTTTAAAACCTCAGCGTGTTCTTGTGGAACATCAACTGAAGATTCGAAAACTGGTGTTTGGGTTTGTTCGTAAACCGACATAGGAACAGCCCACCAATAATTCTTTCCAGACTTATTGACTCTCTGCTCTAAAGCCATACCATTAGTATGGGCTTTCTTTCTAGCACCAGTTGTGATTTGAGAAGTGTACTTGACATCATTACAATCCCAAGCATTAAATCTGTTTCCAGATTTCTCAACTCTTACAACTATTTTACTCATAACTTTTTCCTTTTCGTTATTTTTATCATTAATCATTATATACTATAATACGAATTCTTTTGCTTAATGTCAAGCTTTTTATTAATTATTTTTTCTCGTCTTTGGATAATTTATTTTCTTACCCGTTTTAGCTTCACTAATTCTTCTTTTAGTTTCTTCTGACAATTTTACACCCTTACGATTACTTGGTCTTCTCTTAGCTGCATCAGACATTTTCTCTCTATGCTCTACATTTGACCATAACTCTTTTTGACTTATAGACATCTTTGCTTTTGTATATTCTGAATGCTTAAATCCTGACATACGTTCAGAGTTTTTCTTCTTCCACTCATCTGTATGTTTCCAGCCAGTAACTCTCGGGTGTCTTGCTCTTTCAGATATGTTAAATATATGTTCTGGCTTAGTGTTCTTAAATAGTTCATCTAAATATGCTTGTTCCACATCATACACTTTATCAATTGGAATATCTTTTTCTAATATCGTAAATTGTAATTCGTCAGTAAATATTTTATTATCAAATGAAGCCTGTAATTTTGCATTATGGTGATTACCCTTTTTAAGTTTGTAATTGTGCATATACTTTCTTCTCTTAATATCAAATGCACTACCAATATAAGTCTTACCCCTAAAATTTATTTCATAAATGACTGCCACTTTTTTCTCCGTTGATTTATCTTTGGAATAACTATTCATAGTCTTCTTATAATAAGTATCATCTTTGGAAAGTTTATTCATTGTTTTATTAATTATTTTTGGAAAGAAACATTTGATTCATAGTTTTAGCTATCTGATGAACACTCGTAACATCAACGAACTGAGCGTCTTTACCATACATAGTTTTGAAGTCTTCCATATTTCTACTTCTATCGTAATTACCATCACCAATAAAATAACTCATAACACTAATACCTTTTTGAGCAATTTTCTTTACTTGTCTTTTAGTATGTTGTAGAGCTTTATCAGAATAATATTCAAATCCATCACCACTAAACATTGGTTGTCCGTCAGAAAAGTTTAAGAAATAAGAATCTTTATTGTTAGTGCTTGGAACAAAGTCGTCCATAATAGCTTCATAACATAATCCCTCAGGAGTAGTTCCACCGGCTCTTAGGTTAGGCCATAAATTTTTAATGTGTGAGAACTGATTGATTCTTGAATCATAACCAATAGCGACTAATGGTTTGCTGTCGTGAGTAGTTCTAAATGATACTACCACATCAACATTTTGAATCATTGAAGCGGCTTTACATATACCCACAACTGAAGTCATAGCGTTATCCCATTTTTCACCACCCATACTACCACTAGCGTCAACACTAATGTGAAGTATAGCGTCATTGTATTGTTCTACGAAAGTAGTTTGAAAAACTCTTGAATTATTAAAACCTAATTCAGCGATTAATCTCTTGTCAATTCTACCACTATCCAATCTTGAATTTTTTAGTGTTCTTGATTCCCCACGAATCTGTAATTTTTTACCAAGTAAAGTTCCAAGTTTTGTTCCACGAACAATAGCTGGTAATGTTCGTAAACCATAATAATGACCACCAATTAAACCTGGAAATGTAACATCATCAATCATTTGTTGAGTAAGTTTTTTTACAAACACAACACTAGTTCTACTTGGAATCTGGTCATAATTACCTGACTTATAATCTGTTTTTGTCATACCTTCACCTACTTGTTTTTCAGTAACTCCGGCTTCTTCCATAGATTGAACTTGTTTAGAATCTTTCTTAGATAACTTACCAACTTTCTTGATATCATCATTCATAAAATCTTTTTGCTTTTTAATAGCGTTGACTAATTGCTTAGCTTGTTGTGGTGTTAAACTTGGATACTCATCAGCCATTTGTTGATTGTCGTGGACATTAATTTCACCTCTTACTTGTGTCCAATCAGTAGCATCAATCTTACCTTTCATATCGTAGTATTCGTGATAATCACCATTAGCCAATAACTCAGCAGCTTTGCTCTGCATTTCTTTTTTACTCATAGGTTTACCTTGACCTTGACCACCTTCATCACCACCCTTTAACTTATCCCCGTCCATATCAGGAGAATCACCTTTGGTTAGTGTATCAATGTTTTGATAAATAGTATGTAGTGTTTGACAAGCTTTATCAAATGCCTCGTCCATAGTAGTCATAGTTTTAATACTACCAAATATATTTCTGTAAATAGTTCTCAATTCAGGTAAAGCATCTAAATCAGTATTCTTGTTAGTAAGGTTAATGATACGAGCTTCATAGTTTTCATAAGTCAAATCATTACCAAAGGTATTATCCCTTAGAGCTTTATCAATAGCTTTAGAGTGGAAATACTTGTCATACATAGCGTGGTAATAACCTTTATAACCTGGTGAAGTAGAGAATACATAATAATCAATTCGTCTATCCTCAACATAGTTTAACATATTTTTAAGATGACCTAAAACTTCAAATTTTTTATAACCACGATTCAAACCATTCTGTAAAAGTTCGTGTGGTGTGTTTTGTTCAAGATTTCTCAAGAAAGAAAAATCAGATAATAAAACGTGTGAGCCCTCGTGTAAAGCCAAACCAACAACGTGGTCAAAATTCTTTTCGTTTATCTTACTACCAATAGTAACAACTTTTCCGTCAGTATAAGAATCACCATTGTTTTGATACCTAACTGGAATATCAGAACGATTGGTTACAATGTTAACAAAGTTTCCAATAGCCCTACGATATCCGGCTAAAGCGATGTGGTCTACTTTTGGTTTAGTATCAAGTTCAGTATCTGTAAAAGATGTATTGTTGACTTGAATATCATTCCAAAAATTAGTATAGTTTCCGTAACTCATATTATAATATATCGATTCTATTTGCCAATGTCAAGCTTTTTATTAATTATATTTAACAACATATGAAAACCTAAAATCGTGGTATATGTCATTTCTATCATATTCTAGTATACAAATAATACTGATTAATGTCAAGCCTTTTTTTAATTGTATTTATGATTGATATACATCTTTGAAAGACAATCCATTTACCTGATAGATAAGAATATATTTTTTATCCTCACCCTCATCCCATTCTTCATAACCAACTGGCATATTCTTTTCTTTAGTCATCATCTTATTTATTGAATCAACTTGTGATTCGGTATGACATATAAATTGTAAACAACCATTACCATAATCATTGACTAATACGCCCTTTAAATTATTCTTCAAGAAATAATGCCTTATCAATAGCCATAAAGAACTTACTAAAGAACTCTACTGAATATTTCTTTTTAGTTCCTTGAAAGTTTGCTCTCAATGATGATAAGTCCTCATCTATTTTTGTAATGTTAATTGTAGCGCTTAGAGTTTGTTCTGGTATAATGATGTCATCATAGTATTCCGCACCACTATTCCAATCTCCGAATATTAAACCAATGAACTGAAATATTCCTGTAAATACATTCATTCCTTTTTTGAAATCATTTGGTTCTTTAACTACCATTGGTTTAGTTGTGCTTGCTGTGATTAGTCCGAACTCAGGTTGTATTACATCTATTGTGTATCCTAAATCTGCAAATGTTGCAAGTGATACTTGAATTAAAGTTTTGGTGTCAACATCATACTCTCGTGTTTCTACTGCTCTCTTTTCAGTAGTGGTAGGTTTAGAACTCGATAAGACACTACACCCACTCAATACCAAAAAGGCTAAACTAATACTTAATGCTTTGATATTTAAAGTCTTCAACATTTCCGTCTCCGTTTAATTTAATTACCAATGTTATATTCTTACTTGATTTTTCATTACGACTTTTACTTCCACCGAATAGTCCAAAGAATTTTGGTGTCCAACCTGCTCCTGCTCCTGATACATTTGATGATTCAGTTAACCAAGATATCTTATCGTATGTCCAAGCTTCTCCACCACCTTTTCTACTCGTTACCAAGTTAGGTGAACCAAATAGAACTACAACTTCAGATGAACTCATACCCACATTTAATTCTGATTGAACTTTACCTAATGTAAAGTCATTAGATTCTGCTGATGCCATTGGAACTGAACAAGCTCCTAACATCATTGTTAAAATTAATACTTTAATATATTTCATAGTTTACTCCGTTGTTTGTATAGTAATAAATATCTTTACTCTTGATTAAAACCCATTTGTTCCATAGCTTTTAAAATACCCTCGATGATTTCTCCAGCATTGTTTGGCATAATTGATATACCTTTCTTGGTAGGTTTATACTCACCAGATTTATTATCCATATAATAAATACGAACATCTATGAACTTGTATCCTTCGTATTCCTTTTCGTATATACGATATACTTCTGATGAATTCTTTTTGATTTGTGTTATTAAGTTTTCTTTACTCATTTTCAATCCAATTTATAAATTTGTCTATAATCATTTCCAATATATAATATACTGATAAGAACAATACGACTACACCCATAGTAGCTATTGCTAAGACTATCAAACATAGTGCTATGAAATTATCAAGGTATTTAATCATTTAGTATATTCTGTAATATTTTTTCTGTATGTCTATAACCAAACTTATCTGAAGGTTTTCCTGCTTGAAAAACATAACAATTATCTCTATCATTCATTATTTTCGCTAATGGATAATCATTACCACCCTCCATTGTTCTATCACCAATAAAGAAATACTTTTGGTCAGGGTGTTCCGTTATAATATGATATAATATTTGTGATTTGTTATTACCCTTTGGTGCGATATCAATACTAATCTGACCACCTATAACTGCTTCTATATCTACCCAATCTCTATTAATCAATCCTGATATAATCTCTCGTTCTTGACATTCTAAATCATACTGAAAATAATCTTCTCGTTCATCATTAGAACAATCTCTACCAACAACACTAAAATTTAACATCGAACCTCTGTCCTCAATGTGATTACCTGCTCGTGTTTCATACTGAGAATTTAATAATGTTTCTTCTAAGAACTGAATTAAGTTTTCCGGTGGTAGAAAGTTATTATAATAAACTTGTTTTCCCATCCACTCTGTATAATACTCATTACCACCACAAGTGAATAATCCCTCTGCTCTTTCTAATATATGTAGTGGAACTTGTTCTTTCATCTTTTCTAAATCACTACCACTAACTAAATAGAATGTATTTTCCTTAGACCAGGTATCAAAGAACTCTAAAAATTCTTTTGTCATCTTTTTTCTTGATGGTGTAAGTGTTCCGTCAACATCAAATATATAAATATTAGACATAATATATCTCCTATAATTTAGTAAATTTTTTATTCATCTATCACATTGGTTACTTGTATTAATATAATTGCTACTGCTAACAATATACATATAAATGTTTTTAATGTTGGTATCTCTTTTAAAAGTGAATAACTCATTATACCAAAAATAATTGTTCCAACACCAAATCCTATCATACGCATATTCCATACAAAACCAAAGTGTTCATATGATAGTTTTGTTGCATAAAAGAATCCAAGTCCAACTGGTAAACCAAATATTGACATTAAGAATCCATTATTCCAAAATGGGCTATCGGGCCATCTGAATTGACCATTAAGTTGGAAGAATGCTAAAATATTACATACAACTAATATAGCTGTAGCCAGCATTAACTTCATTTATATTTCTTCTCCGTATAAAGAATAAGTCTTTATTGGTTCTGCCTTAACTTCTCCATCCTCAATATGAACTTCACCTTTCATAGCATCCAAATAAAATTGTGATACTTTTAGTTTACCGAAGATTGCGTTAAGAACTTCTGTTAATGATGAATATACTTTCTTCTTATCGTCATCTAACATTGACCAACGGTCTCCTGGTGGAATACGAATTGCTTTAAGTTGTTTCATTATTCTTGTTCACTTTCAACAAGTAACTCTTTTGGTTTATGTAGTGATGAAGAAAAGTGTTCTCCCAACGCATTCAATTTACCTTGAGCTGATTCCAATTTCGCAACATACTTATCTACTTCTGCTAACAAGTCTGGATGTTCTCCGATTGCTACTGCGTTAGTGAAATATATTTCAAGTGTTGCAACACACTCTAATATCTCTGCTTGATACCTTGCTTTAATTGCGTGTAGTAATCCATTATTTACTTTTATCATTATGACACCACCCAAACTAGTAATGTTCCTATTAAAAACCCAACAAATCCACCTATGAAAAGCCAACCTAATGATTCTCCAACTAATCGTGTATGAGTTAATTTACCTGATTTGAGAGCTTTTTTAATCATATTAATCTCAAATTTTGGTGCTGATAAAATTCCGTTATTTCTAACATTATCCCAACATTTGTTCCAAGTGTAGTTCTTAATTCCATAGAACTCGTGTGTGTCTTTCCAAGACTTTTTTGTTTTTGCTTTTGCTTTTTTCATATCTCTATCTTCTCCTATATTTGATATTCAATTCCTAATCTAAATTTATAAAATTCTACTCCTTTAAAATTATTGTAATCAAATAGATTTACCAACGATACATTATCGTTGAGTTTCCATTTGAACTCTAAATAATTCTCATAATCAAAATTACTATTGCCCGTTTTATCTGAATAATATCCATCTATCATATAACTAATAGTAAACTTCTCAGATACACTTTGTCTATATTCATAACCAACTGATAAAGAATTCTTTTCCTTATCCCCATAATCAAAGCCAGTATAACCAACTGAAAATCCTTTTAGATAATCTGGTTTGTATCTTAAATCTAATTTAACATATTTTAAATCTCGTGATGCTTTATTTACATATTGTGGTTTTATATAAAAATCACCTGGCTCTGCTTTAAACCAATACTCATCATCAACATACTTTAATCCATCTTGTCTTTCCCATTGGCGATTAAAAAGTAGATTCTTATTCTTAACTCCAAAGGATACTTCATAGTCTGCTATATCTTGGTATGTTATATCATTTGGTGTTCTTAATGATAAGCTACCAAATAATGTTAATCCTATTAATAAATTATTCATTAGTGGTATCGCTTTCCATCAAACACACATATGAAAATTAATTGTTCATAATTACTTCTATTGTATACTCTATGAAAATCTCCATCTGGTATTAATATTACATCACCTGGATTTACATCAAAGGATTTTTCACCAACATCCATATACCCGTGTCCACTAACGAACTGATAAACTTCTTCTTGCCCATCGTGTTTGTGGCCAGTAGTTTCTTGCATTGGATGTAATATTGTTTTAGATACTACAAGATTCTTTAAGTCGGTATTGTCAACCAATGTATAGGTTGAATTTTCTTTTACTATCTTGCTATCTACATTGTTTAATTTAATTTTCATTATTCTCTTCCATAGTCATCTTCGATTCTAACGATATCATCTTCACCGAAGTAAGTTCCTGTTTGTGTTTCTATAAATATTAATTCTTCTTCACTTCTATTGAAAACTCTATGTTTGGTTCCAACTGGTATCTCAACTATCTCACCAACACCATATAGTTTATCTTTACCATCTAATGTCATAGTTGCTTGTCCTTGAACAATTACCCAACATTCACTTCTCTTATGATGATACTGATAACTTAATCGTTCACCTGGTTTAACTATGATTCGTTTCACTTTACAATAGTCTGCTTCAAGTAGATGTTCAAATGAACCCCACGGTCTTTCTTCTTTGTAATTACTCATTTAAATTTATCTGCCTTGTATTTTGGTTTTCTCTTGCCTTTTAAATGGACTTCAGAGTTAGTCTTTGCTCTATGACACTTCTTACAAAGTGTTTGTAGATTATCTAAACTATAATAACTCCAATCTAAATTTTTTGCTTTGACAAACTTCTGTTCCACTAATGGTTTGATATGGTCTGCATGCCAAGTTCTATTTTCACAACCACAATGATTACATTTACCACTATCACGATTCCACAATTGTGCTCGTTGTTCTCCACTATGGTATATTAATAAATATTCAGTAGCACAATCTTCATGCCAACTCTTTCTTTCATTAATGGAATCGTCTTCCTTTAATATTACTTTACTACACCAACGACAATGTCCTTTGGTTTCTGTATAATAACTATCTGGCTTTGGTGGTAATCTAAAGTTACCATCCCACTTTTCTTTCTTCTTACCAAATGTTTTCTTATGTCGTGAACTCCACCTACTTAACGGCATTCAAATATTTCTTTCGTGTCTTCCTATCCAATAAATGTATAGTGGTTAAATAATCCACTAACTCACTCTTAGTAATTAAACTAATCTTATTCTTTCTGAATAAGTTCTTTATATGGTTTGATGTTCTTGTATAACCCAATTTAATATAAGTATTAACACAACCTTTGAAACATTGAGTAAAAGTTTGATGATTATAATTTACTTGTTCTTGTTGTATAGGTTCTGATATAGGTTTAAGTTCAGGCATTTTAAATTCCTTTACCTTTGGTGCAAACATCTTACCACCAACTTTAGCTGCTCGTCTATCCAATCGTTCTAAGTTTCTTTTTACTGAACTCGAAACGGGTTGGACAAACGCACCAGTCTTGTGTGGATAAACAACGTGAGCTGAATAAGGTTCAACTGATGAACAACTTACACACTCTCTAAATCCCAAATGAATTCTCTCATCTGGTATTTTGCTATCACACTTAATACAATTGTTAATCATTAACGATTGCTAATATATCTTTTTCAGCTAACAATATTACTTCATCACCCTTATGTGTGATTTCTGTTCCACCGAATTTCTGATATATAATCGTATCTCCAACTTTAATTGACATTGGCATTAACTCACCTGAGAAACTTCTTGAACCAGGTCCAACTGCTAATACTTCACCTTGTTCAGTAGCACCTTGTTCTGATATGGTATCGGGTAATATAATACCACTTTCCGTTTTTTCTTGCTTGGTAGCTTTACTGACAACTACTCTCGCATCTATTGGTTGTAACATATACTCTCTCCTTATTTATATTTAACTATTAACTATACTACTAATGTAACATTCTTAGCAACAACGCCTTTTGCACCTTCTCCGATTTCAAATGTAACTTCTTGACCTTCTGTTAAAGTCTTGAACTCATCACTTTGAATTTCGGAAAAATGTACAAAGTAGTCTTTATCATCTGATGTATCGGATACGAAACCGTAACCTTTTTTAGCATCAAACCATTTTACTTTACCTTCATTCATTATCTGTCCTTATTTATTATCTTATTAATCTACTAATTTATTCTAGTATCGCTACGGAGAGTCGAACTCCGATTGCCAGGATGAAAACCTGGAGTCCTAACCATTAGACGATAGCGACATATCATTAAAAATGTGCGTCCTCTACTTCAAAGCACGTTAATCCTAAATCTCTCCACATATCAACGACTTTCTTTCTATCGTCAAATACACAAAATACATCATTGATATCCACAAAGGTATCTAACATCTTTTTCTTTAAAATCTCATCTGGCATAACTCTCATACTAAGAGTAGCAGGATTACCATTTGCTACTGGTGAAGAACTATCTTTAAATTTATCAGGTCTTAAAACCAATAAATCAAATGGAATCTGATGTTGCTTCAACCAACTATCTGTAGTGTGATAACTTCTATCGTTTCTACCACTAAAGATAATAATCTTATATCCTTGTTGATGAAACATTTGTGCACACTTTACTACTGGCGCATTAGGTGTATCGAGTTGAATGTTACCCGCATTGAAAAATATATCCCAATCTAACTTACCATTAGGTTTGGTTGATATATCTCTCCTCTTATCTATGTTAGCAAGAGTTCCGTCTAAATCAAATATTATTGTATTTTTATTATTCATTTTACTAATATAATCTTTCTACTTAACAATGTCAAGCTTTTTATTGTGGAGCTACTCAGAATCGAACTGAGGTAATCGCAGTGCAAGTGCGATGTAATAACCACTATACGATAGCCCCATTATTACTATAACCTATTAATATACGAAATTATTCTATTAAAGTCAAGTCTTTTTTTATTTCTTTTGAGCCGAATACAAGAATCGAACTTGTGTCGGGACATTACAAATGTCCTGCTAAACCACTC
>TARA_R100001369_G_scaffold92120_1_pt1 | contig 25205 bp, 16 predicted proteins | sample TARA_R100001369 | Tara Oceans TARA_R100001369 (sample SAMEA2621528) | marine metagenome | biome: marine biome (ENVO:00000447); feature: surface water layer (ENVO:00002042); material: "saline water (ENVO:00002010), including plankton (ENVO:xxxxxxxx)" | depth 5 m | reverse complement strand
TCCTGGCACCGTTACCGTTTGCTCCATGGCCGGCGTACAATATGGATTTTTACTTCTCTGGGCCCTATTGTTATCCGTAGTGGCCACCGTGGTATTACAGGAAATGGCTGCGAGATTGGGAATTGTAACCCAAAAAGGGTTGGCCAACGCAATAAAGGAAGAGATAGGTGTGCGCTGGATAAAAATGATGGTATTGGGTTTGATCTTATCGGCAATAGTTGTAGGCAATGCCGCTTATGAAGGCGGTAATATAGGTGGTGCCTCCTTGGGCCTGGAGGCCATATTTGGACAAGAATATCAAAGTTTTTATCCTTGGATTGTAGGGATTTTTGCATTTCTACTTTTGTTTCTTGGTAATTATCGGGTTTTGGAAAAGGTACTGGTTTCCTTAGTAGTAATCATGAGCATATCCTTTCTCTTGACGGCCATCATTACTGGACCAGATATTTCAGCTATAATACAAGGTCTTTCTATTCCCAAAACGCCGGATGGAAGTATTTTGAACATTATTGCCCTGGTAGGTACTACGGTAGTACCTTATAATTTATTCTTACATACCTCATTGGTAAGTGAAAAATGGAAATCCAAAGAGAATTTAAAGGAAGCACGTAGGGATACCGTCGTATCCATTGTTCTGGGTGGCATGGTATCCATGGCAATAGTGGTTACCGCAGCTGCCATTCCTTCTAGCGAAATAACCAATGTTATGGATATGGCCAAAGGCTTGGAACCACTTTACGGGGAAAGTGCCAAATATTTTATGGGTATCGGGCTTTTTGCGGCCGGGGTAACCTCTGCCATTACCGCGCCTCTAGCAGCTGCCTATGTGGCCAATAGTTGTTTTGGATGGAATACGACCATGAACGACCTACGGTTTAAGTTGGTTTGGATGATCATTTTATTGGTAGGTGTCCTATTTATGTCCGTAGGAATAAAACCTTTGGAGATCATCAAATTTGCCCAGGTAACCAACGGGATGCTATTGCCGATTATAGCTATTTTTCTGCTATGGATCGTTAACCGAAAAACAGTAATGCAGGAATATCAAAATACCCAATTTCAAAATGTAATGGGGATTATCATCATAATATTATCGGCAATACTGGGGGCAAAAAGTATATTAACAGTTTTTGGGCTATTTTAAGGACATGATAAGTATCGATATAAATTGTGATATAGGGGAGGGCGTAGGCAACGAAGCACAGCTATTGCCCTTAATTACCTCTTGTAATATTGCGTGCGGTGGCCATGCCGGGGATGCCGATACCATGATGCAGATAGCCTCAATGGCCAAAGAGCACAAAGTACTGATAGGGGCACACCCATCATATCCGGATAGGGAGAATTTTGGAAGAACCAGCATCAAGATGCCAAAGGTTGAGTTGAAAAAAAGTATCCTTTCACAAATTGAGGATTTAAACACTGTCCTCAAATCTTTGGGCTCTCCGTTAAACCACATAAAGCCCCATGGCGCCCTTTATAATGATGTGGCAAGAGACAGGGAATTGGCATTGGTGTTTTTGGATAGCATTGAAAAATTTAAGAAATATGTTTTTTTGTATGTTCCCTTTGATTCAAAAATAGAGGAGGAAGCTCTGCGCATGGGATTTCGAATTAAGTACGAGGCGTTTGCCGATCGCAATTATAATGATGATCTATCCCTAGTGTCGCGTAAGGACCCTAGGGCATTACTACATGACCCTAAAGCAGTTATGGACCATGTGCTAAATATGGTTACAAAAGGTGAAGTTTTGACCCTTTCCGGAAAGGCCGTAAAAATCAAGGCGGACACCTACTGTATTCACGGGGATTCTCCTTCAACATTACAAATATTAACGTATCTTTCCAAACATTTACCAAAGAACCAAATCTCAATAAAAAGGTGAGTACTTTCAAAATATCTGTAAGGCAATTTGGTGTCCATGCCATATTAATAGAATGGCCCAACAGGGTAGAAGAATCTATTTTGAACGAGATTCTTCAGTTTATTCAGTTCTTAAAAAAAAATCATCTAGATGAAAAGGAGTGGGAGTTTGTGCCCGCTTATAATTCGCTTACTTTGATCTGCAAGGACTCTGTCCTCGATTTTGATTATTATAAACCCAAAATAAAGGAATGGTACGCAGAAAAAGGAAAGATAGATCCTGCTACCAGATACCTTTGGCGATTACCGGTATGTTATGATTTAAAATTTGGGTTGGATCTTGAGGAGATATCCGGAAAATTAAGCATGTCCGTAGAGAGGATAACAGAACTGCATTCCCAAAATATATATACGGTATATGGAATAGGTTTTTTACCAGGTTTCATGTATTTGGGAGGCGTGCCGGAAGCTTTGGAAGTTCCACGCAAAGCTACTCCCAGATCCAAAGTACTTATGGGATCGGTTGGTCTTGCGGGAAAACAGACAGGAATTTACCCTCAGGATTCACCTGGAGGCTGGAACATAATAGGGAAATGCCCTGTTCCCATGTTCGACGTAAAAAAGGAAAAACCCTGTTTTGTTAAAGTTGGGGATAAAATACAGTTTTACCCTATTTCGATGGCAGAATACCAGTTGCATAAAATTGAAAGTGAGGTAGGGATTTATAACATTGAAAAAATAGTGCTGAATGCTTAACATTATTAAATCGGGCTTTTTCACTACCGTGCAGGATTCCGGTAGATTTGGATACAGGGATAAAGGTGTTCCGGTTGCAGGGGTAATGGATTCGTACACTGTCTCCAAGCTAAATACTTTGCTGGAAAATGATGAAAATAGTGCGGTACTGGAAATAACTATGACGGGACCTACTTTGGAATTTGAACAAGATACCTATATAGTTTTGGGTGGTGCGGAAATGTCCGTAACCCTTAATAATAAACCCATAGACAACTACAAAGTCTATAAAGTCAACAGCGGTGACATCCTAACCTATGGCAAGTTGCTTAAGGGATTTAGGGGATATTTGGGAATTAAGGACGGATTTAAGACAACAGTGGTATTGGGAAGTAGATCTTTCTTTAGACCTATTACCGAACAGGATTCCATTAAGAAAATATCCAGTTTGCCCTATACAAAATGTAAACTTTTCAATCCCAAAATTTCAGAACTTAAAGTAGACTCCGTATTGGACAAATCCCAATTGGAAGTCTATAAAGGTCCAGAATATAAACTTTTGACGGACAAACAACTGTCCCAAATATTTTACAAGGAATTTTCAGTGGCCAACGAGAACAACCGAATGGCATATCAGCTCAACGAGTCAATCGATGGCAATGCAATATCCATGTTGACCTCCGCCACTTTGCCTGGTACAATACAACTTACCCCTGCTGGAAAATTGATAATATTAATGAAAGATGGTCAGACCACAGGGGGTTATCCACGAATTTTGCAGTTGTCGGATATGGCCATGTCCATTTTAGCGCAAAAAAGATCTGGAGACCTTGTTAGTTTTAAACTAAAATAGGGTGCGGAAATTTATTCCTTTGTCAATTAAATTTTAATGCCTAAATTTATCCCTATGAAAATAAATAGAACCACAATTGAATTGGTCATTATCGTCCCCTAACAGGGATGATACGGATTTCTATTTAATTAAAAAGCCTGTATCATATATAATGTGATACAGGCTTTTTTTTAGGTTTTACCCAATTATAATTTGGGATTATGTTCTTTTTTAAGGCGATAACAAAAGGTTTATCGAATAATAAAAACCTACTGAATATGATATGGTTTATGCATTTAAATTACTGATTATCAGTTAGTTAAAATTAAATCATTATAATTGAATTTAAATCAAATTTTTATGTTAAAAATCTAAGGGTTTTTAAACTTTTATCTTTGGTAGTCGTAGTTTATATAGAATAGTATTAAAATACAAAGTATACAAATTAATGGAATTAAATAAATTTAGCAAAAAGGTTACCCAAGACCCTACACAACCTGCCGCACAGGCTATGTTATACGCCATAGGATTGGAAGAAGAGGATCTAAAAAAACCTTTGATCGGAATTGGTAGTACAGGTTATGAGGGCAATCCTTGTAATATGCACCTAAATGATCTGGCCCAAGAAGTAAAACTTGGAACCGAAAAAGGTGGCCTGGTTGGTCTTGTGTTCAATACTATAGGTGTAAGTGATGGAATTTCCATGGGTACCTACGGAATGAGATATTCATTGCCTTCTAGGGATATCATTGCAGATTCTATGGAAACTGTAGTACAAGCTATGAACTATGACGGACTTGTAACTGTTGTAGGTTGCGACAAAAATATGCCCGGTGCCCTTATGGCAATGATCAGATTGAACAGACCATCTGTTTTGGTTTATGGCGGTACTATTGCCTCCGGCTGTTATAAGGACAAGAAATTGGATATTGTCTCTGCTTTTGAGGCATGGGGCGAAAAGGTAGCCGGAACCATGAACGAGGAGGATTACAAAGGAGTAATTCAAAATGCATGTCCGGGAGCAGGTGCCTGTGGTGGTATGTACACCGCCAACACCATGGCTTCCGCTATAGAGGCTTTGGGCATGGCCCTACCTTATAATTCTTCCAACCCAGCCATTGGCAAGGAGAAGAAACAGGATGCCATAAGCGCTGGTTTTGCCTTAAGGCATCTATTGGAAAACGATATTAAGCCCAGCGACATCATTACAAAAAAATCTTTTGAAAATGCTGTACGCTTGCTTACGCTCTTAGGAGGATCTACCAACGCTGTTCTACACTTTTTAGCCATAGCGAAGGCAGCAGATGTTGATTTTACCTTGGACGACTTTCAGAAAATTAGTGACAGTACTCCATTCTTGGCAGATTTGAAACCTAGCGGCAAATACCTAATGGAAGATCTACATCGTGCAGGAGGTACTCCAGCGGTGATGAAGTTTATGTTGGAGAACGGTATGTTGCACGGAGATTGTTTAACCATAACCGGAAAAACCGTTGCCGAAAACCTTGCTGAAGTTCCAAGTTTAAAAGAAGGGCAGCAAATTATTAAGCCTTTGAACGCTCCGATCAAGGAAACGGGACACTTGAGAATATTATACGGTAATCTCGCAGAAGACGGTGCCGTTGCCAAGATTACAGGTAAGGAAGGTTTACACTTTACAGGTCCTGCTAAAGTTTTTGATGATGAATTTTTGGCAAATGCCGGTATAGGCAAAGGATTGGTAAAAAAAGGAGACGTTGTGGTCATTAGGTACGAAGGCCCTAAAGGTGGCCCAGGGATGCCTGAGATGCTGAAGCCTACGGCTGCCATTATGGGTGCCGGACTAGGGAAGGATGTAGCCTTGATTACCGATGGTCGTTTTTCTGGTGGAACACACGGTTTCGTTGTTGGTCATGTATGCCCAGAAGCTCAGGATGGTGGAACTATCGGCCTTTTGAAGGATGGGGATATCATCACCATTGACGCGGAAAAAAATAGTATTTCCGTGGCGTTATCGGAGGAAGAGATTAAAACGCGAAGGGAAAACTGGGTACAACCGCCCCTGAAAGTTAAAAAAGGAAGTCTTTACAAATATGCAAGAACGGTATCCTCGGCCTCTCAAGGTTGTGTAACCGACGAAATATAATAATAAAGGGTATAGAAAATAAAATATCTGCCCAAGAAAAATTAAAGGGTTTTATACCAAGTATGTTAACCGATTAGGTCTACAATTATGGAAACATTGAAAAAGGAAAAAACGGCATCAACTAAGCAGAGTACGAAGAGAATTAGTGGTGCGGAGGCTATAATCCATTGCCTATTGGCTGAGGGTGTAGACTTGATTTATGGATATCCCGGAGGGGCCATTATGCCGCTGTATGATGAATTGTACAAATTTCAGGATAAACTAACCCATATTCTAACAAGACATGAGCAGGGCGCTACCCATGCTGCACAGGGCTATGCAAGGGTAACAGGAAAAGTAGGTGTGGCAGTGGCCACCTCCGGTCCAGGAGCTACCAATTTGATTACCGGTATTGCCGATGCCCAAATAGATTCAACACCAATGGTCTGTATAACAGGTCAGGTAGCCAGACATTTGTTGGGATCCGACGCTTTTCAGGAAACGGATATTATCGGAATTTCCACACCTGTAACCAAATGGAACTGTCAAGTTACCAAAGCTTCTGAAATTCCAGAGGTCTTGGCCAAGGCATTCTATATTGCCAGATCAGGCAGGCCAGGACCCGTATTGGTAGATATTACCAAAAATGCACAAATTGATGAGTTCGACTTTTCATACGAGCATTGCACCGGGGTTCGTAGTTACAAGCCTTACCCCAAACCAGATATCAAGGCCATTGAGGATGCTGCCAATTTGATCAATGCTGCCAAAAAACCTTTTATAGTTTTTGGACAGGGAGTAATTTTAGGTCAAGCTGAGGAGCAACTAAAATCATTGGTAGAGAAGGCAGGTATTCCTGCTGCCTGGACCATACTTGGGCTTTCCGCTATGGATACGGAACATCCCTTAAATGTTGGAATGGTAGGTATGCACGGGAATTACGGGCCCAATTTGTTGACGAACGAATGTGATGTGCTCATTGCCATCGGTATGCGGTTTGACGACAGGGTAACCGGAAGTCTGGACACCTACGCCAAACAGGCAAAAATTATTCATTTCGATATAGATCCTGCTGAAATAAACAAGAATGTTAAGGCAGATGTAGCGGTTTTGGGGGATTCCAAGGTTACCTTGGACCTATTGCTACCAATGATCAAAAACAATACTCACGAATCTTGGCACAATGAATTTAAGAAAAAGTATAAGATAGAGTTTGAGCAGATCATTAAAAATGATGTATATCCTACCAAGGACAAACTTACTATGGCAGAAGTTATTGAGGAGATCAATATAGCCAGTGGCCACAAAGCCATAATAGTTTCAGACGTTGGACAACATCAAATGATTGCCTGCAGATATGCAAAATTTAAACAGACCAAAAGTAATGTAACTTCCGGTGGATTGGGAACCATGGGCTTCGCTTTACCGGCTGCCATTGGGGCCAAAATGGGAGCCATGGATAGGGAAGTAGTTGCCATTATAGGTGATGGTGGATATCAAATGACCATTCAGGAATTGGGGACTATCTTCCAGAACAAGACCCCTGTTAAGATCGTAGTACTAAACAATGATCACTTGGGAATGGTGCGTCAATGGCAAGAACTTTTCTTTGAAAGTAGATATGCCTCTACGGTAATGGTAAACCCCGACTTTGTAAAAATTGCAGAAGGCTACCATATAGAATCCAAACGCATAAGCGAGAGAAAGGATTTAAAGGCTACCATAAAAGAAATGTTGGCCTCCAAGGATGCTTACTTTTTGGAAGTTAAAGTAGAAAAAGAGGACAATGTCTTTCCTATGATTCCTTCAGGGGCATCAGTATCGGATATACGTTTGAAATAAAATAATTATTAATTAAAATTACCCATAACTTCATATTTTTGATGGGGGATTGGGATAAGGAGATGGAAAAAAAATGGTTTACAATTTCAGTGTACTCCGAGAACAGCGTAGGACTACTGAACAGAATATCAGGGATATTTTTAAAACGTCATATAAACATTGAAAGTTTAAATGTTTCTAAATCGGAAATAGACCACGTGTCAAAATTTACCATTGTGGTGTACACTACGGAAGATTGGGTGCGTAATATTGTGGGGCAGGTGGAAAAGCAGATCGAGGTCATCAAGGCCTTCTATCACACCGATGAAGAAACCATATATCAGGAATCGGCATTATTCAAAGTAGCTTCTACCTTACTGTTCGATGAACGAAATATTCAAAACATCATTAAGGATAGTAACTCCCAAATTGTTACGGTATCAAGGGAATTCTTCGTACTGGCGAAGACCGGAAGAAGAAATGAAATTGACGAAATGTACCAACAATTGAAACCTTATGGTATCATGCAATTTGTGCGTTCCGGAAGGATTGCGGTTACAAAATCCGAAATGAAAATTTCATCATTATTAAAAGAGTTTAATCAATAAATAATCAACCCCGAGCCTAATCGGGAAATAAAATCGAGTTTAAAAAATGGCAAATTACTTTAATACACTATCATTAAGGGAACAACTTACTCAATTGGGGAAATGCAGGTTCATGGAATCTACAGAATTTTCTGATGGTGTATCCGCTTTAAAAGGGAAAAAAATTGTAATCGTTGGATGTGGTGCCCAAGGACTTAACCAAGGTCTTAATATGCGCGATTCCGGATTGGACATATCTTACGCTCTAAGAGGTGCAGCTATAAAAGAAAAAAGACAGTCTTTTATAAACGCAAGTGAAAATGGATTTAATGTAGGTACCTACGAAGAGCTAATTCCAACGGCCGATGTAGTTATTAACCTAACTCCGGACAAACAACATACCAGTGTAGTTTCTGCAGTTATGCCCCTAATGAAAAAGGGTGCCACCCTATCCTACTCACACGGTTTTAATATTGTGGAGGAAGGTATGCAGATCCGTGAGGACCTAACCGTTATAATGGTAGCTCCAAAGTGTCCAGGATCTGAAGTACGTGAAGAATATAAAAGAGGTTTTGGTGTCCCAACACTAATTGCGGTACATCCGAACAATGACCCTCAGGATAAAGGATTGGCCCAGGCAAAAGCCTATGCTGTTGCTACTGGTGGACATAAGGCAGGTGTTTTGGAATCTTCCTTTGTTGCCGAAGTAAAATCAGATTTAATGGGGGAACAGACCATACTTTGTGGCTTATTGCAAACTGGATCCATTCTTTGTTTTGATAAAATGATCGAAAAAGGAATTGACGCGGGATATGCTTCCAAGTTAATTCAGTACGGATGGGAGACCATTACAGAAGGGCTTAAATACGGAGGTATTACCCATATGATGGATCGTTTGTCCAATCCTGCGAAGATAAAGGCTTTTGAACTATCGGAAGAATTAAAGGATATAATGCGTCCACTTTTCCATAAGCATATGGACGATATTATGAGCGGCCATTTCTCAAAAACCATGATGGAAGACTGGGCCAATGATGATAAAAACCTATTGACCTGGAGAGCAGCAACCGGAGAAACCGCTTTCGAAAAGACTCCTGTCGGATCTGTTAAAATTGTTGAACAGGAATTTTATGACCACGGCGTACTAATGGTAGCTATGGTAAGGGCAGGTGTGGAGTTGGCTTTTGAGTCCATGACCGAATCTGGAATTATTGCAGAATCTGCCTACTACGAGTCCCTACATGAAACTCCATTGATCGCCAACACCATTGCTAGAAAGAAATTGTTTGAAATGAACAGGGTTATATCCGATACGGCCGAATATGGTTGTTATTTGTTTGATCATGCCTGTAAGCCACTATTGGCCGATTTCATGAAAACAATAGACACAGATGTTATTGGAAAGCATTTTGCTGACGAAAAACATCTAAGTGTGGACAACGCAAAACTAATTGCTGTAAACAAAGCTTTACGCGAGCATCCTGTAGAGATTGTAGGAGCAAGGTTGCGTGCATCCATGACAGCAATGAAACCTATAGTATAATTATAATTAACTAATTATAAGGCCTGCCGAGTTTCATTTAACTGGGCAGGCCTTTGTTTATATACCTATTAATGGAAGCATATTTCCCCAAAATAGAAGACATCCGAAAGGCTGCCGAAACCATTAGACAAGTAGCGGATATTACTCCATTGATGCAGAGCATCAGATATTCCAAGGCCTATGATGCCAATATTCTTTTAAAAAGGGAAGATTTACACAGGGTAAGAAGTTATAAGATAAGGGGGGCCTTCAACAAAATAAGTTCCCTTAGCAAAAAAGAAACCATGAACGGTGTGGTATGTGCCAGCGCCGGAAACCATGCCCAAGGTGTTGCTTTTGCCTGTAATCACTTAGGCATTAAAGGTACTATTTATATGCCATCGGTAACCCCGAAACAAAAGGTTGAACAAACAAAATTATTTGGAGGGGACTGGGTAACCGTGGTACTTGAGGGAGATACCTTTGATGATTCCTCGGATGCGGCCAAAAAATTCTGTGCCGCTGAAAAAAAGACTTATATCCACCCTTTTGATGACCCAAAAATAATTGAAGGTCAGGCCACCGTTGGTTTGGAAATATTGGAACAGACCAAACTACCAATAGACTATGTTTTCGTAGCTGTAGGTGGGGGGGGATTGGCCTCAGGTCTCTGTGCCGTATTTAAGTCTTTATCGCCACAAACAAAAATTATTGGCGTGGAACCGGAGGGAGCTCCATCTATGAAAACCTCCATTGAAAAAGGCGTTAACACCGAATTGGAACATATAGATAAGTTTATTGATGGTGCCGCCGTAAAGCGAGTGGGAAACCTTACGTTTAATATTTGCAAGGAATACCTATATGATATGGTAACCGTACCTGAAGGCAAGGTTTGCCAGACCATTTTAGATCTTTACAATAGGGATGCCATAGTTGTGGAACCAGCGGGAGCCCTCACCATTACGGTATTGGACGATTATAAGGAAGAAATAAAAGGCAAAAACGTAGTTTGCATCGTAAGTGGCAGCAACAACGATATTACACGTACGGCCGAGATAAAGGAACGTGCCTTGCTATACGGCAAATTAAAACACTATTTTATAATTCGGTTTCCTCAGAGACCAGGAGCGTTGAAGGAATTCGTTGTTGATATTCTGGGCCCAACCGATGATATTACCCATTTTGAATATTCAAAAAAATCTAGTCGGGAAAATGCTCCGGCCGTAGTGGGAATAGAATTAAAAAATCCGGAAGATTTGGCTCCACTTGTAAAACGGATGAAGGAGAACAATTTTTTTGGCGACTATATTAACGATAAACCGGATTTGTTTCAGTATTTAATTTAGCGAGCAATTTTAAAATGTAAAGTGCCAATCCTAGTTATAGGAACGGCACTTTAAACAAATAATTTCCATTAAATCGATAATCTCATAAATAACTCATGGCTACTGGCTTTGTCCTGATTAAAAACATTCCCTGTAGTTACCTCATAAGCATATCCAAGATTAAAATTATCGCTGACCTTAAATAAAAACAAGCCACTTACACTTTCTTCATATCTATAGGATGCCCCTAGATTGAATTTAAATCCGAAATCCAGTATGGATGTAATTTCAACGGATAAAGGAGTGGCATTTACATATCGGAACATGACCGAATTCTGCAATTTTGAAGATGCCCCTAATCTGAGGTCATAACCACCCGATAAATACAAGTGCATTCTACTTTCCCCTAAATAGGCAGTGCCATCCTTTTCCTGTAAACGCTCTGGAGTCAACAATCTCGGAATGGAAAATGAAAGAAAATAATCTTGATGCAATAAAAGTAGACCGGCACCAATATTGGGCATAAACCTACTTTCATAATCCGTTAAGGTAGGATCCTGACCAATTCCGTACGTTACCAATCCAGAAGTATTAGCACTATAAGAATTAGCACTTGCCTTAAGTCCGAAGAAAAGTTTATAGGAATCACTCAATTGAATGTGATATGAAAAATCAATAGCTACCGAAGTTTGATTTTCAATAAACGTTTTGTCATTTAAAATAGATACTCCTAATCCTGCCTTCTTATTTAAAGGTGTGCTAAAAATAGCACTCTGACCTTCTGGAGCCCCCTCAATTCCGGCCCATTGACTGCGAATACCTAAAGTAATGTCCGAACTTTCTGAACTACCTGCAAATGCCGGATTATAAATATTCATGTTATAGCGGTAAAATATTGTATTTGGATCCTGCTGTGCTTGAATTGTAGAATAGGCAAGTATAAACAAGATAAATAGGCCTTTATATGATTTCATTGTATTGCTTTAAAATTATAGTGTTGATTTAATAATTGATGAAGATCCATCCTTGAAGGGACTTTTGGCCATTCCCAAAGTCAATCACATAAAAATAAGATCCCGCTGGTAGTTTACCATTATTGTTATTAAAGGCTCCGTTCCAGTTATTTTGATAATTTCTGGTTTCAAACACGGCATTACCGGATCTATTGTAAACCTTAACATTATTGTTGGGATAATTGTCTATGCCCGGCACTATCCAGTAGTCATTAACACCATCACCGTTTGGCGTAAAGGCTTGTGCAGGTATCACCTTCGGCGAACTATCTCCCGGGAAGGTATCCTGTAGGTCTGGTATCCCGTCATTGTCATCATCGGTATCCGCATTATTGCCAATGCCATCACCATCAGTATCTGTATCTTCTGATTCATCATAAGGAAAAGCATCTGCGCTGTCCACTACGCCATCATTATCATGATCCTCATCTGCATTATTCCCAATTCCGTCGCCATCCGTGTCAGTATCTTCTGATCCATCCAAAGGAAAAGCATCTTCGGTGTCAAGAACACCATCATTGTCATCATCCGTATCTGCATTGTTACCTATTCCATCGCCATCTGTATCGGTTTCCTCTGATTCATCATAAGGGAAGGCATCTTCCGTGTCTACAACACCATCATTGTCATTATCCAAATCTTCGGTATCCTTAATGCCGTCCTCATCATAATCATCTACATCATCCAGGATAGTAATGCTAATATCCTGAAGCGTTTTTGCTCCATAAGAATCTTGTACCGTAACTTGAATTTGATAAATATTATCACGATTTGTATCGCTAGGATTTTCAAAATTTGGGTTGGTCAGGAACTGGATAATACCTAAATCGGCATTTATAGAGAAAAATGAATTGTCTTCCCCTCTGCTATTTTCGGTAGTGAAGGCATATGTTATTCCATTCATTTCCATATCCCCCTCCATATCCGATACTTCCATATCAATAACTTCAATAGAGTTTTCGGTACTGGTAATTGAAGCGGGTGTAAGAATTGTTGGAGATGAATTGGATTCAATGGTAGCTGGCAAATCAATTGTGCAACCGTTGACATCCTCAACAGTAACGGAATATACTCCCTGCCCCAGACCCGAAATAGTGCTTGTAGTTTCATTGTTTGACCAATTGAAATTATAAGGAGGCATACCCCCGGAAACCGTTAGCTCAATAATTCCGTCTTTGGCTCCAACATAACTTTCCAAGGTGGTGTTTGCTGTTGCCCGAAGTACCTCCGGTTGATCTATTACAAAATCCTTGGTCACCGTATGGCCTTCATTGTCTGTAACTCTTACGGAATAGTTTCCAGCAACTAAACCATTAAAAGAATAATTTTGATTTTGGGTGCTTATGGTTTCTCCAATACTATTTTCATTCAAAAATAATTCAAAGTTATAGCCTTGGTTGCCTTGATTTACGGTTATATTTGCCAAACCGGAATTACCTTCAAAACAGAGTACATCCGTTGTACCAATATCCAACACCATATCATTTACATTAGTAACACTTACTAAAATATTCTGTGTTGCTGTTCCCCCTTTAAAATCGGTAACACTTAGCTGTACCTTATAGCCATTGTCATTTCCTTCGTCCAATGGAGATTCATAATCCGGGGCTTCCTTAAAACTAAGTTCCCCTGTAGTGGGCTCTAAATTGAAGAAATCATTGTCCACGCCACCATTGTCATCATTGGACAATGAATAGGACAAACCATTGCCTTCGCTATCCCCATCATTATCCGTTGCATTAACATTGATCACCGCGGTTTCATTTTCTGCCACACTTACTTCATTAGTCGTGGTGATAATAGGCAGTGAATTATCACTGAATTTTTTGGCAAAAATTTTATCATAATTGCTATAATATACACAATACACGGTTCCGTCTTTCGCAACTTTTATGGATGGCCACTCTATTCTAGATGCCGAAAAACCAGCTAGGCCTACAATTTCCCATGTATTATTTTTAAATTGATGAACAGAGATTTTACCATTGTTGGCATAGTCTTTATAAACAACATAAGGAATATCATCCGGAGATATGGCTAAGGTGGTATACACAGTAGAACCTGAAGTAAATCCATCAACGCCCACCAATTCCCATTCATTATTAATAAATTTTTTAACTGAGGCCTTGGTGCCATTACCTTGGTCACGGTAAGCTATATAGGGTATGTCATTTGAATCAAATTCCATATTTATACCATAAGCGGCACCAGATGAAGTACCTATATTGCCAACTCGTTCCCAAGATCCGTTTACGTAGCGCCGTACGGCTTCTTTGTATCCGTTATTACCTTCGGTATATGCTAAATAAGGTGTGCCATCTTTACTAAAATCAAGATCCATATCGGAGGTAGGTCCAGTAAAATTAGGGTCACCGACCATTTCCCAACTAGATCCATTATACTTCATGACTTCCAATTTGTAACCACCCGAGTAATAACTGTAAACCACATAGGGAACATTGTTGGGGTCTAACGCAATAGATATGCTCTGCCCATTTGCTGTTGTGAATCCTATGGAGCCCAGCACTTCCCAATTATTATTGATATAACGTTGTACCGTTCCTTTTCCCTCAACCGAAGAATCCATATAAAATATATAGGGGACATCGTTGGAATCCAAATCCATAGTTACCGGAGTAGCCGAAGCTGCCGAGATACCTTTATTACCTACAGGAATCCACTCATTATTTTGAAAACCTAGAACTGAAATCTTATAGTCATTATCATAGTCTACAAAAGCTACTAAAGGCATTCCATTGCTGTCTATGGCCAAAGCGTCCTTTTGAAAGTTTCCTTTCGCAATACCTGTATTTCCCCCAGTAGAAGACCATACTCCATCTAAAAATTGATATACGGCACTTATAGAACCCATGCCCATCATATCATCTCCCGGTTGGGATACAAATATTTTATCGTTTGTGGCAGTAATACTCGGTTGGTTAAATACCCGATCAAATGCCGAACTATCCGAGCCTAAGGTTTCCCAGCTGCCGTTATTGAGTTGTTTTACGATCAGATTACTAGCTTGTCCATGATACAACACAACTGGAGTATTGTTTTCTGTAATTGTCATTGCCAGATAACCAGACATGTCTTCTGAAATTACATTTGAACCTACTGGTCCCCATGTTCCGTTACTAAATTTTGAAATAATGGGGACATAGCCGTTTGAGGCATCATTGGTTAAAACATAAGGCACATTATCATTATCAATAGCAAAGGATAAATAAGAAGTTGCACCAGTAAAAGACTGGTTACCAACATATTCCCACACTCCATTTATATACCTTTGGACAGAACCATATCGCTTATAGTTTGCCAACTCTTCGGCGTAGGCTACATAGGGAATGGAGTTACTGTCCACTGCTATATTGATCGAGCTTGCGTAAGAATCCGAGATAGGCGATGAACCTAGAATATCCCAAGCACCGTTAACAAATTGATAAACTACAAGCCTTGAAGAATTGGCCGAGTCTGAAACTGCTGCATAAATAGTCCCGTCCGGGGCAATAGCCAATGAATTGCCGTAGGAAGAACTGGTACTAAAGCCTGGGTCACCTACCAACTCCCAAGCGCCGCTATTAAAACGCATTACCGTTGCTTTGTTATCATAACCACCATCGGAAAAAATTACATAGGGCTGGTAATTGGTATCCGTAGCCAAAAATAAAGAATTAAGATAGGAACTTGAAAAACCAGGTGTGCCCACATAAACCCATTCATTGTTAATAAATTGTTTAACACTTAGCTTAGAGGAATTGTCTTCATCTTGGTAGGCGGTATAAACACTATTATTGGGACCTTTCGCCATGGATAAATACCTTGCTGAAGTCGAGGACGGCGCATTAAAATCATTGGCACCCAATGCTTCCCATTGTTGGGCATAATTTAGCAATGATACTAATAGGGCAAGTAGTAAACTAATTAAGTTTTTTTTCATTTTCATTTAAAGGTATTTTTTGTAGGAATAATACTATAAAATAGAAAGTTAATTCTGTGAAGCTAAATAATGCCTAAATAAGTTCATCATAAAACAATTGTTGTGTAATCGCTATATACTGTGGGCCAAACTCTGGAAATAGGTAGTACCTTAGTGAAAACAATTATTTTTTAATGAATAACTATTGCTGAGTTCTAAATAGGTACTATTTTTATAACAACTGAAAAATTTACCAAACAACATGAGTGATATAGCAATACCGGAAGAATTTCAAATAAGAAATACTATTGACCAACGACACTTCTTGGTGGACGGCCAATTAAAAGAGTGGACAGGGAATACAACTGAGGTATATTCTACCATATCCAGTACGGACAATTATAAACCTACCTTACTGGGAAGTATTCCGGACATGGGCGAAAAGGAAGCTCTGGATGCCTTGGATGCCGCCTTGGTGGCTTTCAATAAAGGTAAAGGGATTTGGCCAACCATGCGGGTAAAGGAACGCATAGACTGCATGGAGATTTTTGTGAAGAAAATGCAGACCAAGAGGGATGAAATTGTAAAACTGCTTATGTGGGAAATTGGAAAATCGCTTCCTGATTCCCAGAAGGAGTTCGACAGAACGGTGGAGTATATTTTGGATACCATTGAGGATTACAAGCAACTCGATCGCGATAATGCCAAATTTGAAAAAAACGATGGTGTTTATGCCCATATTAGAAGGGGACCACTTGGGGTGGTACTATGTTTAGGCCCCTACAATTATCCTTTAAACGAAACATTTGCCTTGCTTATTCCTGCCATCATCATGGGCAATACTACCATTTTTAAGCCTGCCAAGCATGGTGTTTTATTAATTACACCACTGTTGGAAGCTTTTCAATCCAGTTTCCCAAAAGGGGTGGTGAATATTGTATTTGGTAGGGGTAGGGCAGTAGCAGCGCCTATAATGAAGACAGGGAAAGTTGATGTTTTGGCTTTGATAGGTAATAGTAAATCTGCAAATGCACTTCAAAACCAACATCCAAAAAGCAATAGACTGCGTTTGGTGCTCGGACTGGAAGCTAAGAATCCAGCTATTATACTGCCCGACGCGGATTTGGATTTAACCATAGACGAGTGTATTGCCGGTACCTTGTCCTTTAACGGACAACGTTGTACCGCGCTAAAAATAATCTATGTCCACGAGGACATTGCCGCGGAATTTAACAAACGGTTTTCCGAGAGGGTCGATGCCCTAAAATTTGGAAACCCTTGGGAAGAAGGCGTTAAGTTAACCCCTCTGCCAGAACCTGATAAGCCGGCCTATATACAGGAGTTAATAGATGACGCTAGGGAAAAAGGCGCCAAGATTTTGAATAAAAAAGGTGGTACGCATTCCGACAATTACATATGGCCAGCCGTTTTGTATCCGGTTAATAAAGAAATGCGGGTGTATCAGGAAGAGCAATTTGGTCCGGTAATTCCAATCGTAACCTTTAAGGATATTGAAGAACCTTTGGACGATATGGCCGAATCCAATTATGGACAACAGGTAAGTTTGTTCGGAAAGGATGTATATGCCATAGCTCCGTTAATAGACACCTTGGTGAACTTAGTGTGTAGGGTAAACCTGAACAGTTCTTGCCAACGTGGCCCGGACGTTTATCCATTTACAGGGCGAAAGGACTCTGCCCAAGCTACTTTAAGTGTCTATGATGCATTGCGTTCCTTCTCCATTAGGACCTTTGTAGCCTTTAAGGACAACGAACTTAATATTGAAACCGTAGAACAGTTGTTGGAATCCAAATTGTCCAACTTTATCAGTACCGACTATATTCTATAACCGATATTCGATATAGATTATCTGAATCTAAAGAATTTTCTAAAAATTAAAGCCCAACTTGATATCTATCTAGTGGGCTTTATTTTTTTTCTTTACACCTTACAGAGGTTTTTGTTTTAGAAGATAAGTGATTCCGATTTAAAACCATAAACACCTAACTTTTAAACTGCCCTATTACTGTATATACTTTTGCTGAAGGATAGACGTCAATGTTTTGAATAATTCCGTTGGATTGAAAGGCTTGCATATAAGACCATCTATTCCGTATTCCCCTAACTGGTTCTTTATATCCATTCCCGTAGATGCCGATAGCGCGTAGATTGGCATGACTTTATTAAGCGGGTTATTGGATTCCCTAATGGCCTTACTGGCTTCAAACCCATTCATTACCGGCATCTGAAGGTCCATTAAAATCATATCATAGGTGTTTTCCAAAGCCTTGTTCAGTGCTATTAGACCGTTTTCGGCTATATCAAAATCTACCTGCCATTTGGAGAGAAATTTTTCAATGACCATTATGTTCACTTTATTATCCTCGGCCACTAAAATTCTTGCTCCTTTAAGATTATCCTGGTCATGAATTGACCTTGCATCAAAGGCATTGTTATCCTCTTGATAATCTGTCATGCTGCTCTTTTGCAGTTTCAACTTAAAACTAAAGGTAGATCCTTTGCCAACCTCGCTCTCCAGTTCAAGATCGCTATCCATAATTTCCAACAATCGCTTACAGATGGCCAGACCCAAGCCGGTACCACCATACTTTCTTGTGGTATCCGAATTGGCCTGGGCGAACGAAAGAAATATTTTATCCTTTTTGTCTTCGGGAATACCAATTCCCGTATCGGATATTACAAATTCCAAAACGTAGAAATCCGCTTCTACTTTCAGCACCTCTATATCCACCATAACCTTGCCCTCTTCTGTAAACTTAATGGCATTACTAACAAGATTGGTGAGGATTTGTGACAATCTAGTACTATCCCCGATAAATGTTTTGGGAAGGGAGGTGTCCTTTTTGATAAGTAACCTAATATCCTTTTCTTTTGCCGTATTGTGGAATATACTCCGCAAACCGTTAAGCACCTGATTTAAACTAAAATCCCTTTCTTCCAATTCCAACTGTCCGGAAGCAATTTTATTAAAGTCCAATATATCATTTACCAAACACAGTAAATGTTCCGAGGAATGCTTTAAAGTACTTAGGTTCTCCAACTGCTCCATTTTAGGATTTTCCAACAGAAGCAAGTGGCTAATACCTATAACTGCATTTAAGGGTGTTCTAATCTCATGGGACATGGTGGTCAAAAACTCATCTTTGGCCTTATTGGCCATAGATTCCTTTTCCTTGGCCTCAATTAAGGCTAGTTCCGTTTCCTTTATTTTGGTAATATCCACAATGGCACCAATGTACCCCTCGATATGTCCTTCTTCGGACATAATGACCTTTAAGGAAAAATCCAACCACTTATATTCTCCAGTAATAATTTGGGACTTAAACGATTTGCTTATGGTCTTAAAATTGGGTTTCTTAAGATCTATAAGATTTTTGAAATCGTTTCCTTGGTCATCTTTCAAGAATTGGTAGTAAGGTTTTCCTAAACAATCTTTAACCTTATATCCCGTCAACTTTCGCCATGCAGGATTTAGATAGGACCAATTGCCATTTAGGTCCATCTCAAAAATAACATCCTTGATGTTTCCGGCTACTTTGGACAATTGCCCAGAAATAGATTCCACACTGTTTTTTAGCTGCTGGTTGGTCTGAAACAATTCTTGCGAACTTTTCTCCAATACATTTTCCACCTGTTGCAAATCAGAATCATAGGCCTTATAAGCCTCGTCCACTTGATGCAATAAGGGAGCTATAAGATCTAGAGTGTCGCCATCCAAATCTATCTTTTTTAACTGCCTTTTAAGTAGTCTATGGTAATTATTTCTCATTCAGAAAACGTGGTTATCGTCATTGTTTGGTTGTGTAGTGTACATGGCGAAAACTTATCAAAGGGAGCAATTTCCCCGTAAGAATAGAAGCCTGTGGTATATATGTCATTGTCAAACACTTCATTTACCGCTTCTACTTCTTCTTCCACCAACTGTTTCATAACCAATCTACGCCCTACACAGCTTATCAAAAAAGCCAACTGATGCTGATCTTCCGTACTACCTTTTGCAGATAAGGCCGATTGCTCGGCTCCTCCAATAATTCTATCGATATTCGCCTTCATTAATCTAACATAGGAACCTTGGGGTATGTTTCCCGCAAAAGTGAGACTTCCATTTTTTTCATCAATGGATAAAATGGTCCTTACCACTGGTATTTGATTATCCTCATCCCTCATGCTCAAAGGAAATAAAAGACCCGAACCGGGCAAATCCTTTGCCATGTCTCCCAAAAATGATTTATATAGCTCCAATGCAGGTTGCCCATCCAATTCATAAAGTACATTATTGGTAGATTTTGTTACCAATCTTTCAATACCAAAACTGTCCCAACCTCCCTTGGATGCAAATCCGATACTTAGTTCAGGGCCATATAAACCTAAGGCAACAATCTTTTTGGAAGCCACTTGGTTCCCCGATATCACGAAGGTATTCTCGAAATTTGAACAATCCCCAGCCAAACCCCCAGTGATACTCACAGACTTGTCCAAATCGGCATGCAATCCCTTTACCAATTCGGCCCCATTTACAATGAGCCCGTCACTGAGTACGAAAATATGCCTCAAATCCGGTCCGTGTAATTTGCCACTTATAGCTTTCCCTGCTTCAAAACTATCTGTGTTGTAGTATAACAGATCAACTTCCTCTATTCTAAGTTTCGTCTTTTCAAACTTAACCGCCGTTAGGGCAATCGAAGAATCCAACACCTCATTTCCCAATATTTCTCCGGCAGTAGAACAACCTATTAGTTTCGTATTTTCAAATTTATGTGACAATTGGTTTACAAATTCCTCTGTCCCAATAAAGGTGGGCGATGCGAAGAGAAAAAATACATCAGGAACAAAATCCAATTCCAAATGGTTAAGGTCTTCGAGATGAAGTATCTTATGCTGATAAATTTTCATGATGAAATAATTTGTAAGAAAAATCTTCCTTTGTATATGGTATCAACGTTTAATATTCCTAAATCGTATAGATTTAAAAATTTAATCCGTATATCACTTGGTCAATGAGATTTTAAAAATTTATGCCATAAATTCTCTAACCCTTCTTAAAGGGCAAAGGGGCTTTTTGGCTGTGATTGATAAACATTTATATCAAAAAAGGCGTAAATAAGTCAACCCCATTAAGTCTTAAAAGTTTCCCAATAAAACGCGAAAACTCCTATAAACACGCACTATATCAGTAAAGAGTATTACTTTTGCCGCTTTTTTGCAGGATATAAATGCATATAAATAGGATAATTATCCATAGCTGTACGAAAATACCTTGTAGTAATATTGTACCTGTATTAATGTCTTAAATAATAATATTATGAGTATGGACAAATCGAACAAAAAAGCATTGCTTGCCCTAGGGGTAGGAGGCTTTGGTATAGGAATGACCGAGTTTGTAATTATGGGTATTCTACCGGACGTGGCCAATTCTCTTCAAATAAGTATACCTCAAGCAGGTCATTTCATATCGGCCTATGCCTTGGGCGTAGTAATTGGTGCCCCCACTTTAACAGCTCTGAGTGGTAAGTGGCCTGCGCATAAAGTGTTACTTTATCTAATGATCTGGTTTACGGTTTTCAACACCCTATCGGCATTTTCAACAAACTATGTCACTTTAATGATTGCTAGATTCTTGTCTGGATTGCCACATGGAGCATTTTTTGGAATTGGTGCCGTAGTAGCAGGAAAGTTGGCGAAAGAAGGGAAAGCAGCCCAGGCCATTGCCACCATGTTTGCAGGACTAACCATAGCCAACGTTATAGGGGTCCCGATTGGCACCTACCTAGGTCATCATTATAACTGGAACCTATCATTTCTAATGGTTGGTATTGTAGGAGTCATAGCACTTCTCAGCATCTACTTTTGGATGCCTAAAATGGAAAAATCTTCTTCCGACGGATTCTTCAAAGATTTGAAGGTTTTTAAGAGAGTGGAAATTTGGCTGCTCATTTTACTTACCACTATTGGGACAGGAGGTTTCTTTGCGTGGTATAGTTATATTGCCCCTCTATTGACAAATGTATCCGGACATTCAGAAAGCATGGTAAGTTATGCCATGATTTTAGCCGGGGTAGGAATGGTATTCGGTAATTTTATTGGCGCTAAAATGGCAGAAATTTTTAGCCCTTTGAAAGCAGTTATCATCAGCTTATCCTTAATGGTAATGGTACTTCTGATCAACTTCTTGGTTGCCGCAAATCCAGTAGCCATATTAATCTTAACCTTCATAATAGGAATCGTTTCCTTTATGGTAGGTACACCAATTCAATTAGCCATAATAAGGGCATCCAAAGGATCTGAAATGCTCGGATCTTCCATGAATCAGAGTGCCTTTAACATGGGCAATGCCTCTGGAGCGTACTTTGCAGGATTACCCATAGCCATGGGATTTGGATTTACCTCCGCAAGCTTGGTAGGAGCCCTAATGGCCGGTACCGGGATAACCATTGCAGTTTTGATCTTGGTGTTTTCTAAAAACAGAGCCGTCAATACCAAACGAAAAATGGCATTCAATTCATAGTTGTAGGTCTAAAATAACATAATATCGTATCTAAAAATCTTCAATAATGACAATCATTATTGGGGATTTTTTTATGCGAGCACCTAAAGTCCTTTACATAAATATCCAGTCACAAGTTGATAATTAAATCTTCCAAACCGAGTATTTCGCCTGTTTCTTTTTTTTGATCATCTACCAAAATTATGTCCGACCGGCTTGGATGTCCTTATTCAAAATAAATTCTCAGAGACCTGTTAACCTCTTGTTGTTTTAGACATTAAATCATAAACAAAAGTATTAACAACTAAATATTTTGATTATGAAAGCAAAACTTATTTTTGGAATGTTGATCCTTGGGCTATTCTTTGTAGGCTGTGACAAGGATAATGTCTTAGAGGCCATAGGTGAACCCTCCACTATAGACCCAATTGAAGAGACCGAACCTGGGTTTCTATCCCTTAAGGCAACTGTAAAAGAGATTATCCAAATTACTACTGGAAAGCCCCCTTTGGAAGATGTTTTGGCAGCAATGAGGATATATATCAGTAATGGATCTGAACAAGTATATAGCCGCCCATACAATGAATCCCCTGAAACTATTGAATTGCCTGCCGGTTTTTATAATCTCCTAATAGGCAGTTTCAGTAATTACTCCGCATTGGATGCCCTATTTAATACTGGAAGTTATGGCTATTATAATTCCAGCGTACTTATTAACAGCGGTGCTATTACTACGATAAACGCCAATCTGGCCTTGTTGGATATGGCAACTACCATTACTATTTCGCCCGAGGTAAGCTCTTCCTTCCCTGATATTGAAGTAGATGTCCGGAAATGGACCAATATCTTTGGAAGTAATGAAAAATCGGAATTGACTTGGAATACAGCTCAGAGCGGTCAAACTGGCTATTTTATGACCTATGATGGTGATTGGATTACAGGAACTCTAGGAGACCAAGGTGGGGATTTGGAAATTTCCATAACAGCCACAAATAATTCAGGTTTGCCTGTCACTGCCTCAAAATGGTACATGGGCATTAGCGCGAACGAGCATTACAACATTTCCATAGAGCAGAATGAAATTACGACCGGATTAAATTTGATAGTTACTTTAAATGATGAAGTAATCATCGATGACATCATTATTTTTCCAAATTAAGACGTACCATTTCAATAGATACTAGAAGCAATAAAGCCCCTCAAATAAGGGGCTTTATAATTATTACGTAAAATATTCTAGATATTTTTAGCCAACCAATCTCCAATTTCGCTGGTCTTATAAGCTTTTCCGCCTTCCGCCAAATCTTCCGAAACCACACCTTCAGCCAAGGATTTGTTTACAACATCACGAATGGCCTGCGCTTCTTCCTTCAAATCAAAATCTTCGAACATCATGGCAGCAGAAAGTACGGTGGCCAATGGATTGGCAATGTCCTTACCTGCCGCTTGTGGATATGATCCATGAATGGGTTCATACAATCTTGTTTTGGTTCCTACGGAAGCCGATGGCATTAGTCCCATAGACCCGGAAATTACCGAAGCCTCATCGGTTAAAATATCTCCAAAAAGATTTTCAGTTATAATTACATCATATCCTTTTGGCCATTGTACCAATCTCATGGCCACAGCATCAACAAATTCATAGGAAACAGTTACTTCTGGGTAATCCTTTTCCATTGCCTGTACTGTCTCTCGCCACAATCTGGAAGATTCCAAAACGTTGGCCTTATCTACACAACAAAGCTTTTTAGATCTGGTCATGGCCATTTCAAAACCTTTTTTGGCCAAACGTTGTATTTCGGCACGGGTATAGGTCATAGTGTCAAAGGCGGTGTTCCCATTGTCCTTTCGTCCACGTTCCCCAAAATATACTCCGCCTGTTAATTCCCTTAGAATAATTAAATCCGTACCCTCAATACGCTCGCGTTTCAACGGGGATTTATCTATAAGTGAAGGGAAGGTAAAAGTAGGCCTAACATTGGCAAACAAACCCAATTTTTGTCTCATTTTCAACAACCCCTGCTCTGGACGTACCTTAGCAGATGGATCGTTGTCGAATCTTGGGTGACCTATAGCCCCAAATAAAACAGCATCCGCAGCTTCACAAACGGCATGGGTTTCATCCGGATAAGGCTCTCCTACCGCATCAATTGCAGCTGCACCAGTAAGGGCAGGCGTCCAGCTTATCTCGTGATCGTATTTTTTGGCTATGGCATTGGATACTTTTACCGCTTGATCAATTACTTCAGGACCTATTCCATCTCCTGCTAAAAGGGCAATATTTAATTTCATTTATTTTCGCTTTTTGCCATACGTTTTGCGTCTGGCATGGTTATAATTGTTTGTGATTTTCCTAGATTATGTTCAACATTTTCTCGGTCGCTTTTATGGCCGAAACAGTTTGATCGGAATCCAACCCCCTGGATATAAATTCCTTATCACCTCTTTTCCAAGTAATAATGGTTTCGCAAAGAGCATCGGAGTTACTGCCCGGCGGAATTCGCACGGCATAATCCACTAAAGTGGGCAATTCCAATTTTTTGGATTTGTATACTTTTCTCAAGGCATTCATAAATGCATCATATTGTCCGTCTCCCTGAGCATGTTCCTCTATAAGTTCTCCATTAATTTCGAGGGCTAGGGTAGTGGAGGGCTTTAAACCTTTGGAATGCGTAAGTACGTATGATTTAACAAAAACTTTTTGCTGATAGGTATCGCTATCCAAAACATCGGAAATAATATAGGGCAGGTCCTCCTTGGTTACCTTTTCCTTTTTATCTCCCAATTCAATAATACGGGCCGTAACCTTTCTTAATTCATCATCATTCAGCGTAAGTCCAAGCTCTTGTAAATTTTTTTGAATATTGGCCTTTCCCGAAGTTTTACCTAAGGCATATTTACGTTTCCTACCAAATCTCTCCGGCATTAAATCGTTGAAGTACAGGTTTTTTTTACTGTCCCCATCGGCATGGATTCCA
>TARA_R100001369_G_scaffold92526_2_pt1 | contig 25223 bp, 19 predicted proteins | sample TARA_R100001369 | Tara Oceans TARA_R100001369 (sample SAMEA2621528) | marine metagenome | biome: marine biome (ENVO:00000447); feature: surface water layer (ENVO:00002042); material: "saline water (ENVO:00002010), including plankton (ENVO:xxxxxxxx)" | depth 5 m | reverse complement strand
CAGGAACGCGGATTTAGGGCAGGAACTGAGCCGTATCACAATATTGTGGGTTTGGAAGAGGCCTTTAAGGCCGCTTATGATAACCTGGAAGAGGAGCGGAATTATGTGACGGAACTAAAAAGATATTTTATAGAAAAATTATCCAAGGCAATTCCTGATGTGGCCTTTAATGGTCTTTCCGGCGACATGGAAGGAGGTACCTTCACCCTTGTGAATGTGCGTCTCCCTTTTGATCCGGAAAAGGCGCTTATGTTGTTATTTCATTTGGATCTAAAAGGTATAGCCTGTTCCAAAGGTAGTGCATGTCAGTCCGGTAGCGATATTGGATCGCACGTGCTTACTGAAATACTTTCAAATGAAGACATGGAAAAACCTTCTTTACGATTTTCGTTCTCAAAATATAATACCAAAGAGGAATTGGATTACGTTGTTGAGGTGTTACGTGAATTTGGTTCCGACTAGTCCTTTTTTCGGTCCCTTGGGCGCTCCCTGTCGTAAGGGAATTTTCTGGAAGCAAGTTTCATCATTAGATCGATGAGGTCTGTAGTATTCTTGCCCGATTTCTTATTGATTTGCTTTTCGTATTTCCAAAGTAATTTGCCTGTTATGCCGTCACTTATTTTTACTCCTATTCGGCCATAATTGGCATCGCCGTTAATATAATCTAAAAGGCTAAATTCTGTAGGGACTCCTTTGGATAGAAGTACGTTTAAGTCCAAAGTACCACTTATGATGCCATCAACTTCCAAAATTTGAGCTAGTTCCTTTACGCTATAAACATCAATGTTATCGTAAGAAATACCATTTTGTTTCAGGATGGCATTGGTGTTTTTTATATTCTGGAACTCAACGGAAAATTTCTTTTTCTTTTTTCTTTTGGAAAAATAAGTTTCTAGGGCGTCCTGTACCGCGTAGCCTTCCTTCTCTTCCAGATCCTTTAATTCTTCGCTGGATATTTCGTCCTTAAGTTCCAAATTGGTCAAAAATGGGATAATGGCCAAATCACTGTGATTTTGGCTCAATTCATCAAACTTTTCACTTTCATAAATGTTCTTTTGGGCGGATGCACCTAAGAAACTAAGGGTGAATATAATTATAAGGATATTTTTCATCTACTGCTATTTGTTCTTTTAGCTCTGCACAGGCTCTGTTGATACTTCCAGGGGGCTCAAAAATGTTACTGCCCCTTGTGCTTGTCTATTTTACGGTTAAAACTTATTTCATTTCTAAAAACGCATCTCAATTTTAATATTAAGGATACGGCCGGTCATAAAATTGGGTACGGCAAATTGTTGTTCGTTTACCAAATCCCTCACCCATGTGTTGGTTATGGAATTTTGGTTGTTAAATAAATTAAATATTTCAAAGCCGCCACTCAGATCCTTAAAAACCCGTAAAAACGCATTTTTGTCATTGGATTTATTGGCTCCCACAAAAATATAGGAAATTCCTAAATCTGCACGCTTATAATCCCTTAATCTATTTTGATATAGGTAGGGATCGGTATAGCTAGGTGAACCTCCGGGCAGCCCAGTGTTGTAGACTAGGTTTAAGTACATTTTAAGGTCCGGTACCTCAGGCATGTAGTCCTGAAAGAGAATGCCTACTTGTAAACGTTGATCTGTGGGCCTCGAAATATATCCCCGTTCATTAATGTTCTCCTCTGTTTTAAGGTAGCCTAAACTAAACCATGACTCCGTACCGGGAACAAAGGCACCGTTTAGCCTTAATTCAGCCCCATATGCGTAGGCTTTTGCATTGTTTAGGGCCGCATATCTTATACGGACATCCTCCAAGGTATAGGGGTTAACGTGGGTCATTTTTTTCCAATAGGCTTCACCGATCAATGTAAACGGCCGTTGCCACATTTTAAAGCTGTATTGGTTTCCAAATACAATATGATAAGATTTTTGGGCCTCCACCTCAGGATGAACAATGCCATTATTATCCCTTAATTCCCTGTATAGTGGCGGCTGTTGGTAGACTCCTCCGGAGAGTCTGAACAAAATATCTTTGGTCCAATTTGGTTTAATTGAAAATTGGGCCCTGGGACTGAATATAGTATGTGCGCTGTTTTTAAGGTCATTGCCCTTTACAACCCAATGGCTGACCCTGGCTCCTATGTTATAATAAATGCTATGCTGCTTCCAAAGTGTTCTTTGGCTGTATTGCGCAAATCCGGAGATTTTATGGGAGCTTACGGTATTTCTAGCAATAATACCCTCGTAAGGCAGCAGGGGTGCTTCATAGGGTATTTCGGGTTCATTGCGATTATAACCAGAATTGGGAGGGCGTACCATATATCCTAAAGAATCCAAGAATTCTGATTCCCTTATTTGGTCCCTAATATCGGTATTTTCATATTTAAGTCCCCATGAAATAGCCTTCCCATCGTTGCTATGAATGCCTTTATGTTCTAAGTTAAAGATTTTTGCATCCAGATCATTTCTGGCCCTATTATATTGTGTGGCCAATCCATTTATAGGGGTAGGTTCACTTAAAAGATCGTCCTCAATCCCTGCGTTTAACTCACTAAGCCGGTATTGTGATATTACATCGGAATATTCTTGTTCCCTATTAAAATATAGGGAGGAAATAAGTTTTAAAGTGGTTTTGTCATTTACTTGATATTCTGCTTTAAGGGCGTTTAGGTTGGTCTTGTACTGGTTTTTTTCACTTCCGGAATAATAGACCGTCAAAGTTTTTATGTCATTCAGTGTCCCAAAATTGGTCTGTCTGGTATAAGGTTGATTCCTGTAATTGTTGATCGAAATATTTCCTAGATAGCTAATTCGAAATTTATTGGAAAATATGTAGGTGGTATATTGTTGAATATCAAAAAAAGAGGGGTCGTAGTTACCGCTGGTGTTCTGGCTATTTACAAGGAGGCTGTTGTCCCTGGACCTTATGCTGGTTAAGGAGGATAATTTCTTGTTTTTGGATACGCTTTCCAAGGTTGTCGAAGTCCCTAGACGGTTCGCATTTATTTTAAGTCCAAAGGAAACAGGTGTTTTGTAGGTGATATCCAAAACAGAGGAAAGTTTGTCCCCATATTTCGCTTGAAAACCTCCTGCGGAAAATTGCAGGTTTCCCACCATATCGCTATTAACAAAACTTAGGCCTTCCTGTTGTCCCGATCGTATTAAAAAAGGTCTATTGATCTCAATGTCGTTCACATAAACCAAATTTTCATCAAAATTGCCTCCCCTTACCATGTACTGGGTACTAAGCTCATTGTTGGAGGATACCCCGGGCAAAAGCTTCAAAATATTCTCCACCCCCGCATTAGTTCCTGGAATGTTTCGGACCATGTCGGGAGAAATGGTGGTGATACCCTCAGCGTGCCTACTTCCTACGGGCGTTACAACAACTTCTGCAATAAGTATTGCCTCATTTTTTAGAACCGGGTTAAATTCATAATTCTCATTGGTATTCAGAATTAGATCTTTCAGAACTAGTTTTTTGTTGCCTAAATGTGAAAAAGTTATCGTTGTTTCTTGGTCCGCTATAATTTCCAATATATAAAACCCATTTATATCGGAAAAAGTTCCTTGGTTGTTGGATTCAATATTAACATTGGGCAAGGGCATTTCATTCTCGTCAAAAACCACCCCGGTTATCGTAGCCGTTTGTGCCTCAAGAAGGGTTGCCGAAAAAGTTAAAACGACAAGAAAATATAGCTTAGAAAGTCTCAATGTTTCATTTTCTGTAAAATGTACTGGTGAAAGTACTGCTATTACCAACATTATCGGTAACCACCACTTTTAAATCACATTGTTTTTTATCCAATATAAGATCATCAAAATTATAGGTAATTGTACTGGTCTTGGGTTCATATTCCAGCAGTATCCATTCTCCATTAAGGGTAGCATTGTAGGTGTCTATTCCACTTAGGTCGTCCGTAATTTTTAAGCTTAAATAACTGTAGTTGGTAAGCCATTGTTTGTCTTTGAAATTCTTAGGTCTAATTTGCGGAGCCACAGTGTCTTTTGCCAAGGTATATGTGCCAAGGTCCCTCGTTCTTGTTGTAAAGGTAGTGCCGCGCTTATAGGTAGAGGCGTAATTTGCGGTTTTATTGTTGTCCAATCTTCCAATGTACATTTGTTTCCTGTCCTCTTCCGAATATTTTGAAACATCAAAGGTTATGGTAAAGTTTCTATGCGCCGGTACTTTGCTATTGTGGATCGTTATGGTATCCTGTCCTTTTTTCAGATCTATATAAAAGTTGTCGTAAAACGTATTGGCCGGGAAGTATACTTTTGCTGCACCCAAATCAAAATTGTTAGGTTTTTTGGCAATAATATAGTTGTCCGTTTTCTCTTCTTTTTTTGGAATTTTAATTTCCTCAAGCCTTCCTTCCACAGGTATGACCAATTTGGTAAGATTTCCGGCAAGATCATTAATATGGATTTCCACATTATAGGATAAACCCTCACTTACCTCTATTTTTCCATTATTGTAAATGGTCTTGTAGATACCCAAAAGATTGCTTTCATCCTTAAAGCACTTTTGTATCCTTTCCCGGTAAGTACTGTAATGGTTGTAATCTATCAAAGTATTTATATATCTGCTTTCCGTAAATGAGAATGTTTCAAAATTAAATTCGGTGTATAATTTTCCATTTACCATTTGTTTTACGGAATAAACTCCATTTTGATTTGCAGCTAGGTCTTGGCGATCAAATGCATTAATTCCGAATCCAATGGTGCCAAGGGCAGTTACTTTGTCTGCCAGAAAGGTACCATCACTTTGCCTGTGATATTTTAGTTTTATTTTTTCCTGACTCTGATTAACCTGAGCGTTCTCAGAAAGGGGGTATGCATAAACATTCAATAAAGTTGGGTCTGTAGCGTCCCTTACTTCTAATCCATGGAGAAGTGGATTCGTAGGCATTTCAGTGGCGCTGTTTCTAATTTCGAAATGTAGATGTGGTCCGGCAGATCCACCGGTATTTCCGGTGAAGGCGATAAGATCGCCTTTCTGCACCTTAAGCTCCGAAAATTCTGGGAAAATTTCCACCTCGAAAGATTTTTTTTGGTATTGAATTTTCTTAACGTATGCTTCTATTTCGGGCGAAAACTTTTGAAGATGTCCGTAGACTGAAGTGTAACCATTGGGGTGGGCTATATAAAGTCCTTTTCCATAGCCCCATTCTGAAACTTTTATTCTGGTAACCGTACCCTCGCCTATAGCATAGACTGGTAATCCTTGTCGCTGTTGCGTTTTAATATCTATGCCTGCGTGAAAATGGTTGGAGCGCAATTCTCCAAATGTTCCCGAAAGAACTATCGGAATATCCAAGGGGGGACGAAAAAAATCCGTAGGATAGGGAGCTTGCCCGTAAAAGATTGAGGTAAATAGAAAAAATCCTAAGAAAAAGCCTTTCATATAAGTGATAATTGGTACGAAAGTAATTAATACCGTTCTAATTCAAAAAAAAGTCTGTGTTATATAAATTATAAAAAGGGTCAATTATTTTTCTTAAATTGAGGTTGGAAATATTACTTTAAGAATAAATGAAAAAAGAATTGCTAAGTATAAAGAGGTGTGTTAACTTTGTGTAAAATGCATTGATATTTGCAAATGAGTGAATTGGTAGATATTGTTGATTCTTTAGAAAATAAAATTAGTAAGTTGTTGCATAAGCTAGAGCTCTTGCACCATACCAATATAAAATTGGAAGAAGAATTGGTTGCTGTAAAAAATGATCATGAGGCTACTAAAGTTTCAGTGAATGAATGGCAGGAAAAATACAATTCACTAAAATTGGCGAGTTCTATGCTGGGCAGTGATACGAATAAGACCGAAGCTAAGCTTAAAATAAACACATTGATAAGGGAGTTGGACCATTGTATTGCCCAACTTTCGGAATAATGTAAATAAAGAATATGGCAGAGAAGCTCAAAATAAAGCTTTCTATAGCAGATAGGGTATATCCCTTAACAATTGATCCTCTTCAGGAGGAGGGCTTAAGAAAGGCAGCTAAGAATATAGAACAGCTGGCAAAGAAATTTGAGCAAAACTATGCCGTTAGGGATAAGCAAGATGTGCTGGCCATGTGCGCACTTCAGTTTGCCTCTAAAATTGAGCAAAAAGGAATAGACCATTCAGAGGGTGTGAAAGAAGCCGCAGAGCGACTAAAAGCACTTAATATGTTGGTTAGTTCCAAGCTAGGGATGAAATAACGTTCTTTAAAATAAATATAGTTACTGCCCACATTGGTAATTAATTTTTGACAAACTCAACACTAATTTGTTTGAAAAGGGTGAGTTTAGATTGTAAAAGCAGGCCTTACTTGTATAAGGATCCTTGAGCAGTCTGGTAGCCCTAAACCTGTTTATCGGGGTTTGTACAAATCTTCCATCAATGTGGGCTTTTTTTATAAATAATTTTCAAATATATATGGATAGTATAGCAATAATAATAGGATTGGTTGGATTGGCAATTGGATTTGCCATCGCGAAGTTTATGGAAAAGGGGAAGGCCTCCAAAACCATAGCCAGCGCAAAAAAAGAGGCGGCAAACATAATTAAGGAAGCCAATATTGAAGGGGAAAATATTAAGAAGGATAAAATATTTCAGGCCAAGGAAAAATTCTTGGAACTAAAAGCAGAGCACGAAAAGGTTATAATCAATAAGGACAAGAAGATTTCAGAGGCAGAAAAACGAACAAGGGATAAAGAATCCCAGGTGAGTAGCGAACTTGCGAAAGGCAAGAAATTGGGAGAGCAGTTGGAGCTTAAGTTAAAGGAGGTTGATTATAAGAGTGAATTCCTTGAAAAGAAACAATCCGAGCTTGAAAAACTTCACAAAAGCCAGGTACAACAGTTGGAGGTAATTTCGGGACTATCGGCCGAGGAAGCCAAATCACAATTGTTGGAGTCCCTTAAGGATACGGCAAAATCCGATGCCATGGCTTACATACAAACTACGGTGGAAGAAGCAAAGCTTACGGCCCAGCAAGAAGCCAAGAAAATTATTATCAATACCATTCAGCGAATTGGTACCGAAGAGGCAGTGGAAAATTGTGTTTCCGTCTTTAATTTGGAATCCGATGATGTAAAAGGTAGGATTATCGGACGTGAAGGACGAAATATTAGGGCTTTGGAAGCCGCTACAGGGGTAGAGATCATTGTGGACGATACTCCAGAGGCGATCATTCTTTCCTGTTTCGATTCTGTACGTAGAGAGGTTGCACGTTTGTCGTTGCACAAGCTGGTAACTGACGGCAGAATCCACCCTGCCCGAATTGAGGAAATAGTAAAGAAGACAGAAAAACAGATAGAAGAGGAAATTGTTGAAATTGGTAAGCGTACTGTGATTGATTTGGGAATACATGGTCTGCATCCAGAATTGATCAAGGCGGTGGGTAGAATGAAATATCGTTCTTCCTATGGTCAGAACCTTCTTCAACACTCCAGGGAAGTTGCCAAACTATGTGGTGTTATGGCGGCCGAATTAGGAATAAATCCGAAACTGGCCAAGCGTGCCGGACTATTACATGATATTGGAAAGGTTCCAAATACAGAGGCGGAAGTGGAAACACCACATGCCATTCTTGGTATGCAATGGGCAGAGAAGTTTGGTGAGAAACCAGATGTCTGTAATGCCATTGGTGCCCACCATGATGAGATAGAAATGAAAACGCTTATTGCACCAATAGTGCAGGTGTGTGATGCTATTAGTGGTGCAAGACCAGGGGCAAGGAGACAGGTGTTGGATTCATATATTCAGCGATTGAAGGATTTGGAAGATATCGCTTTCGGATTTGGCGGAGTGCAAAAAGCATACGCCATTCAGGCAGGAAGGGAGTTAAGGGTTATTGTAGAAAGTGAAAAAGTTAGCGATGACAAAGCGGCTGAACTTTCTTTTGAAATTTCCCAAAAAATCCAAACAGACATGACCTATCCCGGTCAGGTAAAAGTTACTGTTATTAGGGAAACTAGAGCGGTCAACGTAGCCAAGTAATTTTGCAAGAAATTTAAAAAACTTCCCCAAAATGATTATCAAGGTCATTTTGGGGAAGTTTTTTTATATCTATCGTAGATAAACAAATAGATTGCTGGCTTTCTTAAAATTAGATAATGGGACAAGTATTTCAGTTGGAAATGGAAAATAAATTACATTTCTATCTATTTAATCTTTTGTTCTCCGTATTCATTCACAAACGTGAATGTGAACGTGTAAATTAATCAGAAAAATGTTATGTGGTTAAACGCATCCTGCTTACTGGAATTCCAAATACCGGTTCCTAGTCCGTTTTTGCTTAAGTTGCGCCCGCGAAGTGGACGGAATCAGTGGATTGCACGGGAAGAGTATATTTTGTCGCCGAGTGCACCTGTAAACGAGTTTACCGATATGTTTGGCAATTTGTGTCAGCGATTGGTTGCGCCGGCGGGGAATTTTTCGGTGCGAACATCTGTTTATGTGGAAACGGCAGACTCCTCTGATACTGCTCCCAACGCTCCATTTATAGAAGTACAACAATTGCCTGATGACACCCTTCCTTTTCTTTACCCAAGCAGGTATTGTGAGTCGGATCGGTTTACTGAAATGGCAGCGTCACTTGTAAGAGGTTATTCCTCTGGTTATGATCAGTGTACTGCAATCGTTGAATATGTCCGAAACACAATACAGTACACTCCCGGAGCTGGGCAGCAGATTATAAGTGCCTCAGAGTTGAACCAATTAAGTGCAGGAGTTTGCAGGGATATGGCACATTTGGGAATAGCTTGTTGTAGAGCACTATCAATACCGGCGCGTATGGTAGTGGGATACCTTGAGGGTCTTGTTCCTATGGATTTGCACGCGTGGTTCGAGGTCTATGTTGGAAATCGGTGGTACACTCTTGATCCTACCCAAGCCGATATGAATGGAGGTCGTATAGCAATCGCTTATGGTCGCGACGCAGCGGATGTTGCCATCTTTTCACAATTTGGAAACCCTGTGGAGCTGTTAAATATGAAAGTTACAGTGGAGCAGATGTCAGGACCGAATTACTAAATCCGACGGAATTTTCTAATCTTTTCTATAGGGCCTACTAATAGTTTTGCTGTTGTACATGTCCAGTTCTCTCAAGCCTGTTTCGGTCCATTCATCCCAGTATGACTGTTGTGATAGGTCACTATATACAGCCTTATCATAAGCCTCCTGCTTTAATAGAAGTTCTTTGTTTACCTCATTTCCTATGCGCTCCACATTCGTTATCAGGTCCTCAAAACTCTTGATTTCCTGGTGTAATCGTTGTATGAATTTCCTGGCATAGAGTTCCGTAATGTCAAAATGCAACTGTTCGTGGTTTAATACCAAGGATTGGTTCTTATTATTTTTAAAATAGGATAGCTCACAATCGAAATAGGTGTCCACTTCCACAATAACGAGGTTTTCCTCTGATTTAACGCTGGTACTATAGCCAAAATAGGTGTTAGTGGCGGCAACATAGGGTTTGTCCAAGGTTGATCCCTTAAAATCCCTCACCTGAAGTTTTCTGTTTGGATTCCAAAGAATTTCCGTTTCAAAGACCTCCGGATTGGGAACGGAATAGATATTTCCCCTAATTCTATGGCAAGGATTCAACAGGGTATTAGGGAGCTTGTGTTTTGTTATAAATATTAAATTACCGCCTATTTCTTTGGCTTCTTTTTCTGCAGCCCTTTTAACTTGTCTTAGATTGCAGTCCCCGCTAAAGCCGTTGTGTTTGGTAGCTATGGTCCCAATAAGGAAAGATTCGCCTAGGTCAGGGTCTTCCTTGGTGATGATAAAAATTGAATTGGGTTGAGGTAACTGGTCGGTTAGGATGCTTGAATTTTTTTTTACAATTATTCTAGACGTACCACAGCTTGTTAGTGAAATAACAAACCATAAAGCCATCATTGCACTAACCTTATTTCTACTAATGTGCCTATGTTTTAATTGTTAAGATCGAGGTCTATTCTTCGTCATCGGAGGAATCTTCCTCATTTTCCGCTTCTTCTGCCTCTTTTATCAAATTATTTTCCAGAATGTTCAGCTTCTTAAGTTTGGCTTTCCAAGTGGCCAACGACTCCTTGTGGTTATTTATGTTTTTAATCACTTCTTTTACCAAGGGATTATCTTCGGAAGCGTTGGAAAAAAATTGAAGATTGTTTTCCAATTGACGAATTTCACTCTTGCTTTCGTCTATTTTTCTTCTGATAAAAGTACGTTCGTTAGAGATGGCGTAGTCGTTGTCGTTGTTGGCCAACTGTTGAATCTTATTACCGTATTTCAACAGTTCCGCCTCTTGTCTATTAACATCGAGTTTTTTGAAAAGTGCATCGAGTATTTTGTTGAACTTGGCATTTATACTCTTTTTGTTAAAGGGTACCCTTCCTGCCTCTTTCCATTCAGAAATGAATTCTTTGATGGCCGCTAAATCCTTACTCTTGTCTCCACTTAATTGAAAACTCTTTAAATTTTCAAGACAGGCATTTTTCTTCTCAAAATTCTCTATCTCTTCCTTGTGGGCTTCATTTTTTAAGGCGTGTAAACGGTCAAAATAATGGTTGCAGGCAGTTTTGAATTCCTTCCATATTTTGTCGGAGTATTTTCTGGGAACGTGTCCAATTTTTTTCCATTCGTTCTGTATTCTTTTCATTTCCTGGGTGGTAGTATCCCATTCCTCACTATCCTTTAATGAAACTGCAAGCTCCAACAGTGCCCTTTTTTTATCAAGATTGGCCTGTTGGTCCTTTTTTAAATTTTTGTAGTAATTGTTCTTATTTCTATTAAACTCGCGTACAGCCTCCTTAAAACTTGCCCAAGTCTTCTCATTTACTTTTTGAGGTACTTTTCCCGCTTTAAAGAAAGAATCGCGCAATTTTTCCACTTCCTTTATTTGCTGTTGTAATTCTTTGTGACTCGTAGCAATATGTGTGGCTATTGAGCTTATGGCCTGGATAATCTCATTTTTCTTTTCCAGGTTTTGTTCATAGACCTTTTCCAGATCTTTATAGTAATCTTGTCGTCTTTGGTGCAGCAATTTGGTGGCATTGCTAAAACGGTCCCAAATCTCCTCCCTGTGCTCTTTGCCAACGGGGCCAATATCTTCCTTCCAGATTTTATGCAGGGTCTGAAGTTCTTGAAATGCCTTGTTTAAATCCTCTATTTGGACCAACTCTTCCGCCCTCTGGACTATCTTTAGTTTTTCCTCGTAGTTGTGCTTAAAATCCAGATCCCTCAGCTCTCTATTTAGGTGGAGGAAGTCGTAAAATATTTCAATGTGATGGTGGTATGTACGCCAGACATCATTGTAATTGGCACGTGGAATTGGGCCGGCATTTTTCCAGCGTTCCTGAAGATCTTTAAAGTTTTTATAGGTTGTGTTTATATCCTCTTCAACGTTGACCAAGGCCTTAAGTTCGTTGATGATTTCCAGCCTTTGTGCAAGATTGGATTTAAGTCCCTGTTCCAGGTTTTTGTAGTAGCTGTTTCTTTTTTCCCGGTAATCCGAATACACCTCGTTGAACTGTCTTTTGGTAACCGAATTGTAACGGAAATCTATTTCGTTTCCACCACTATTTACAAAGTCTTCCTTCTTTTCGTCTATGAACTCCTGGAATTTTTGGTCAAACTCATATTTAATGCCATCAACATGCTTTTTAATGGCCTGTACCTTTTCATTCCTTACCAATCTCTGAAGTTCACCCACCAGGTTCTCCATGGACATAGCGTGGTAATCTGGCATGGGGATATGGTGCCGCTGATGGTTGTCCGAATCTTCGGCATCCTCGGCGTTGGATTCATCTATTTCTTCCAAGACATCTTCCTCCTTATCCTCCGTTGTTTCTGCTGTATTTTCATTGTTTACAACATTTTCCGCAACCTCTTCAGAAGTTGTTTTTTCTTCGTTGGTTGATACTTTTTCCGAGGTTTCTGTGGATGAAATTTCCTCCAGCTTTTCTTTATCCTTGGTTTCAGGATCGCTAGATACGCTTTTTTCTTCCGCAACTTCCTTGGTACCGCTATTGGAATCGGTTTCCATGGTCTCAGGACTTGGAGCGGATTTTGTTCCTGTCTCGGCCTCCGAATTATTTATTGCTTCGGTATTTCCTGAAGTTTCCTCTGTACCTACATTATTCTGTAGGTTGTCTTCTTTATCTTCTAACATTTTATTAATGTTTATAGCTTTCTAAATGTAATGTACGGAAATATAATTACATCCGTCTATATATCAAAGGTAATGAAACTTCTTTTTAAGGACTTTTTACAGAGGGGATTCCTGTATTTTTATGGTTTTGAGGGGCCTAAAAGCTCCTCATGCTAGGAATTCCATATCTCCCAGGATTTTTCTGCCTGGAATTGAAGCATGTTGGAGCCATTACTTATTTTACCGCCTTGCTGCTCACCTGCCAGTAAAAATGCCGTTTTTTCCGGGTTGTAGATAAGGTCGAAAAGCAAATGTTGATCGGTAATAAAGTTGTAAGGAAGGTCGGGCTTGTCGTTTATATTGGGGTAAGTTCCTAATGGAGTACAATTTACAATTACCGTATGGTCCGTTAACACCTCCTTGTTAAGATCTGTGTAATTGAGCTGCCCATCTTTGGGGTTTCTTGAAACAAATTTATAGGATATCCCCAATTTATTAAGCACAAATGCCACTGCTTTGGAAGCACCACCGGTACCTAGGATAAGCGCTTTTTTATGGTGTCCCCGCAGATGGGGTTCTATAGATTTTTGAAAACCATAGGCGTCCGTATTGAAACCTATTGTTTGTTGCCCAATTATCTTTATAGTGTTCACAGCTCCAATAGCCTGGGCTTCTGGGTCTATTTTCGATAAAAAGGGCATAATCTGTTCTTTATAGGGGATAGTTACGTTAAAGCCTTTGATATTGCTGTTTTGTTCCAATAGGCCCTTAAACTGGTCAATCTGATCGAAATCAAAATTCTCGTACGAATGCCTTTCCAGTCCCATTTCAGAGAATTTCTTGGTAAAATAACCTCTTGAAAATGAATAGGAAATATTTTTTCCTATCAATCCAAATCTAATTTTATCGCTTTCTATTTTTTCCATACCAGTCTAATCCTAATAAAATTATTATACCAAAAAATATAAAAAATATGGCCCACCAAGTCTCTGAAGATCCCAAATTTGGTAAGAATCGCTCATAATTTTTTATAATCGGGTTATGGTTCGTGTCCAAGAGCACATTGCCGTTGATATCCGTTTTGAATAAAGTGCGTTTCCATGGCCATACCACTCCCAGTGAGCCCGTGATAAACCCTATAATCACGGCAGTAGTTATATTTCTATAATGTTTAAGTACGTACGTTAATAGATGGGAAAGGGTTACCAAACCGGCGGCCGAACCTGTAGTGAATACCGCCAGTATTTTAAGGGTATTGAGGCGTGTCGTATTTTTAATAAAACTGAAGTCGCCCGTTAAGATTTCCGAAAACGTATCATAAAGTGCGTTTACGGAATCTACCAAAAGGAGTACATAATTGCCTAGGAGAATCAAAATAAAAGAACCGGATAGTCCTGGCAAGGTCATGCCGGAGACACTTATAATGCCACAAAAAAAGATAAAGACCAGATTGTCGTTCTGTGTAGCGGGATTAAGGAAGCTTATAGATATACCTATGATTAACCCTATTATTCCTGCCGGAATGGTCTTTTTTCCCCAATGTCCAAAATCTTTTCCTATATAGTAAATGGAGCCCAATATCATTCCAAAAAAGGCAGACCATACATAGAGTTCATTTCTTTCCAAAAAATAATCCAAAATTTTGGAGACACTGAAATAACTCACCAACATACCAAAAATAAGGAGGGTTAAGAACTGGCCGTTGGTGTAGCGATAGAAACTTTTTAACCTTCCGCTAATCAAGAGTTTAAAGGCTTTTCCGTTTACCTTTTGAAGTGAATAGATAAACTCTTCATAAAATCCGCCTACAAAAGCTACTATACCCCCTGATACACCTGGAACTTTGTTGGCCGCTCCCATAAATAAGCCCTTGATAACAAGGAAAAATTTATCCGTGAACGTTCTGGGATTTTTCATTTGGGGTTGGGAGTTTATTTTTTAGCGGCCAATTTTTCCAGTATAAAAATAAGGGAAAAACCGAGTAAAGCGAGAATGATCGCACTTATTAATTGAGGATCGCCGTCGAATGAAAATGGGGAGATATTCTGATCTTTGATGGTTATTATTTTTTCTCCGAACATTTTCGTCTCCAGGACTTCTTTCCAAGGCCATATCTTATTCAAGGAGCCTAAAATAAATCCGGTCAACAGTGCCAAGGTAAGGTTTTTGTAATGTGTAAACATCCATTTTAGAAGTTTTGCAAAGCTCAGTAGGCCAAAAATGGCACCTAGGCCAACTGTAATTACAATTTTAAGATCTCTTTCATGAACTGCATCCAATACCGTTTTATACGATCCCAGTAGCACTAGGATAAACGCTCCGGATATCCCGGGTAAAATCATGGCACATATGGCCAGGGCCCCGGAAAAAAATAAGTAGGGGAGTGACGCCGAATTTTCTGAAGGAGGCAATTTTGTAATGTAAAAGGCTAGGGTGGCTCCCAAGATCAATATTATTATTGCGGCCAAATTCCATTTCTTTATTTCCTTGCCTACCAATATTATACTGGCCACCACTAGGCCAAAGAAAAAAGACCAAAGGGGTGTGGGTTCGTTCTCCATTAACCAACTAATGAGTTTGGCCAGGGAAAGGACACTTATACCGATGCCAAGAAGCAGTGCGAGTAGAAAGTTGCCGTTAAGTTTGGTCCAAAAGGCTTTTATTCCTTCTTTTCTTAATGTATTTAAAAGGGAAACGTTTACGTTGTTAATACTGGTAATAAGTTCTTCGTATATCCCGGAGATAAAAGCGATGGTGCCTCCAGAAACACCGGGCACAACATCTGCAGCACCCATGGCCATGCCTTTTAATAAAATAATAATGTAAGATAAAAGATTGCGATTTTCCATATATGATAAAAAAACAAAAATAGTTTATTTATCTGGAAGCTTTTTTCACATCCTCAATTAAGTTTTGAGCCCATTCCGTATTGAAGAATTGGGGAAATTCGTCCTCAAATAAGTGTAGTTGGTCAAGGTCTATTTTAAGGGCGTTGATCAACCTGTATTGGGCTCTGGGGAAATCGCTAAGAAGCAGATAGAATCCTGCCATTTTATATTGCATTTCACATCGCTGTGGATAAAATTCATGGCCTTGCAGCAATATTTCTATGGCCGCATGAACGTCTAAGTTCTGCACTGCCACATCGGCCCAATGAAACCAGGTGTCAAATTCATAATTTCCTAGGTCTACCGCTTGTTGAAAAGCATAGTAGGCCTCGTCATTATTTTTTAGGGAGGCATGGATCTTTCCGCATTTTTTCCAGTACTTGGAATTTTCCCCATCAATATTTATAGCTTTATTGATGTAGTAGAGTGCCTTTTTATAGTCTTCCTGCCTTATGTAATAATCTGTAATTGCCAACCATCCCTTGTCCAATAATGGATCTTCATGCACCGTCCTATAATAATAGGATTTGGCCAATTCATCGTTCTTCAGTTTTTCGTGACATCTTCCAATCCTTAAATAGGCATGGGAAGTAGGGTCTTCAATGGCAATGGTGGTCTCATAATTTTCAATGGCTTCATTGTATCTGCCCATTTTTTCCAAAACTTTCCCTTTTTCAAAATAAGCCCCTATAAAAGTGTCATCGGAAATAATGGCAAAGTCAAAAGCGGTAAGGGCTTCTTTGAGCATCTTTTTTGTAAAATACATTTTGCCCAATTGGTGCCATGCTACTTCGCTATATGGGTTTCGTTCAAGATAATCATTTAGGTATACGATGGCTCCGTCATAATCCTCAAGGAATTCAAAACAATAGATTACATTGTAAAGTGATGAATAATCCTCCTCGTCAAAGGACACGCACATCATGAAATTTTGTTTTGCGTCCTCAAAATTATCCATGAACAAATATTCCATTCCAAGTAAGGAATGGATATCAAAACTGTCGTCGGTTAAATTTAAAGCATGGGTCAAAAGAGAGACCGCGGCTTCGTGATTGTCTTTTTTGGAATAAATATTGGCCCTTTGGATGTATATTTCTTCGTTGTTGCTGTCTATGACCTGTAGCTCATCCAACATCTTCTCCGCCAATTCCAGATTGTTTTCAAACACAAGGACTTCAATGGACAATAACTTAAGCTCTATACTGTCAGGATGCTGTTGCAGACCTATTTTAATGGCTTTTTTGGCCAATGCGATTTTACCATTATTGAGGTAGTGGTGAATAATATCTTGAAAATCTTCCGCGTCAAAGAAGTAGACATCGTCGGTCTTGAGCATGGATTCAAACTTAGCAATTGGTTGCCCTGGTCTCTCGTTTGGTTCTAACGCCATAGGAACTTCTAATTATTCATTGGAACTAAAGTACTCTTTTGAAACCCTTAATTCCGACAGATTTGGTCTATTATATTAACAAATTAGTTAACAATTTATTGTTTAAGGCCGTCCAACACCTCCAAAATCAGCGCACATCCAAGGCTAATTTCTTGATTGTTAATGGTCAATGGCGGCGATATGCGAATTGCATTTGGTTCAAAAAGGAGCCAAAATAATATTAGGCCTTTCTCGGCACATTTAAGGATTACCTCATTGGCCACTTCAGGCTTTTCCATTATCAAAGCCAACATTAATCCTTTACCTCTAATTTCCTTTATTGATGGGTGTTGCAAAAGTTCTCTAAAAAGTGCTTCCTTTTCCAAGGATTCCTCTATAAGATTACTTTCTGTTATTTCCTGTAAAGTGGCGAGACAGGCCGCAGCAATTACGGGATTGCCTCCAAAGGTGGTAATATGGCCTAGCTTGGGGTTTTCTATTAAAGATTGCATCATCTCGTGGGAAGCTACAAATGCACCTACCGGCAAGCCGCCGGCCATTCCCTTTCCAACAACCAGAATATCCGGAGTACAATCGAAATGTTCAAAAGCAAATAATTTTCCCGTTCGTCCAAAGCCCGGCTGGATCTCATCCAATATTAACATGGCGCCCACGGCCGTACAACGCTCCCTTACCTTTTTTAAATACCCGTTCTCCGGTAATATAAAACCCGCACCTCCTTGTATGGTTTCCAAAACAACTGCGGCAGTTCTTTCCGTTATTTTTGATAGATTCTCTTCGGAATTAAATTGAATAAAACCAACATCTGGGATAAGTGGCCTGAAAGCACTTTTGCGCTCTTCATAGCCCATAATGCTTAAACTTCCCATGGTATTTCCGTGGTAAGCATTCTTGGCAGATAAAATTTGGCTTCTTCCCGTGAACCTTCTAGCCAATTTTAGGGCGCCTTCTATAGCCTCTGTCCCGGAATTTACCAAATAAGTGGTTTCCAGAGGTGGAGGGAGTAGGCTGGCCAGCAGCTTGGTATAGGCAACTGCCGGTTCCTGGATGTACTCGCCATAGACCATGACATGCATATATTTTTGCGCTTGTTCCTGGATGGCAGTTACCACTCTTGGGTGGCAATGCCCCAAGCTGCATGCGGATACACCTGCAACAAAATCTAGATGTGCCTTTCCTTTTATGTCGTATATATAACTTCCCTTGGCATGTGAAATTTCCAAAGCCAAAGGATGTGGGGAAGTTTGTGCTTGGTACTTAAAATAATCCTCTTTCATTTATTCTATTTGTCAAGGACCCTAAAAATCCAAGTTTCATCCAAATATTTACCGTTGAAATTGCTGTTTCGGGATTGGAGTGCTTCTTCCCAAGTATTATAGCGTTCTAGATACACGTAGTGATATTGATTGAAATTTCGTAAAAAGTGTTGGGGCTCCAAACCTTCTTTTGTTAGGCTTTTCATGAATTTCTCATAATTTTCCTTCACTTCAAAAACGTTCGCTATTAAATAGTAACCGGCATCCAAACCGTTCTCTTTAGCGCCCTCCTCGTAGCGTACGTCTGCTTTTGTTTCTGAAACGATGGCCTTGGGCTCCTTTTTCTGTTGATCTTTTTTGGTAGGTTCTATTTTCTTCAAGGGATTGGGAGGTAATAACTTGGAAGAATTTATGGAATCGCGCTTCCTTTCGTCCTCCACGGCCTCCTCCGGTTCCACGTCCAAATCTATAGGGTTGTCCACCCCTCTTATAGTGACCAGTTTAATGTTGTTGTCGTCCTCATCAAAAATGTCGTCCTTGGTCATAATTCTCTCCTTACCACGCCATATAAAACCTTTTAGCAGCCTACTGTTTTCAGGGAGTTCCTTTTCGGGGAAAATATCGCCATCGGGATTGGTGATAAAGGTAATATCCTCTATCTCATTATTGGCAAGGGTCATCCTAATGGCGCTGCATATAGTCTTGTCAATCCCAATTAGTTCCTGGTCATCATTGTACATATAATAGATGACCTCGGTATTTTTCACAAGGTCGATAAGACTTAGTTTGTTGTCTATGAATTTACCAAATAGATCCTTGCCCTTTGCCTGATTGTAGCCAACTTTGCCCACCGTATCAAGGGAAATTATAAAGGCATTATTGATTACTTTTAAGGAGTCCAATTTTTCGGTTTCCAGATCGGATAGTAAGTGGATACTGTCCCCGGTCATCTGATTTTCGCCATTCCAAATTATAGGATTGGTAATTAATTCGGTAATACCGGTCTTTTGGTTAAAATGGATGGAATCGCACTTGCCACTTAAATCGGTCTTATAGAATTTTGCATTCCTGAACGCCCTTAGGATTCGTTGTTCTGGTTTGCCCGTGACCATTAGGGTGTCGCCGTGCATATATAGGGAGTCCTGTTCTACCAGATTGATCGATACGGCCCTCTTTGTGGCAAAAACGGAATCCTTGGCCTTATATACTTCAGCATAATGCGCCCTTATCAATCCATTGTTTATGGTATCCCTTATAGTAATATTGTTTGTTGCAGATGCAAATTCGGTCTTTTTGTCAAAATATAAACTGTCTCCGGTAATAATACGGTTATTGTAGTCTATACGGGTATTTTTAATTCCGTATCCGTTTTCAATTTTAGTATCATAGAAACCACGTTCGCAATACATTTTATAGGTTTCCCCCGTAATGGTGGACGGACCGTACAAATAGGCATTTTTGGACTCGGTATAATAATCCAATTGTTTGGAAACCAAATTGAATTCTGGGTTCACAAGGTTTACACTTTGCAAGAACTGGGATTTCTTAAGTTGTGTAAAGTAACGCCCTATTTTACTGGTAAGGGTGTTGGAGGAATCAACTACGGTTCCGTTATGTTCATAGTAAGCCTCTTGTTTTTCCCTGTCGAATCGTAAGGTGTCCGTGGTAAGTGTCATGCTGGTATGGTTCAATACCACATTTTCCCATGCCTTGGCCAGGTTTAGATTGCCATCGTAATCAATTTTGCCACTGGTCAGCTGTACGGAATCTCCCTGTTGCAGTTTAATGTTCCCAATGGCCTTGAGTCTATTTTCTTTTTGGTAATATATAGCAATATCGCACCATAAATCCGCTCCTTCGTGCTCAAATTGTACCTGCCGGTCATCCTTGCTAAAGATGGCGGCCCCGGGATATTGTTTTTCATCTTTGGTAAAGTTGGCCCCATAAACAATGTTTATTTGTTTAACCTCTGTCTGGGGCTCCTGTGACCAGCCACTCCAACAAATGAATACGGTTAATAATAAAAATACGGACTTAAGCAATGTTTAAAATTTTGGTCAAAAATAGTATATTTTAAGGGAGGATAATATAGTTTGGGATAGTTTTAGTAAAACCCCAATAACGAAAAAGCCATCTTTTAAGATGGCTTTGGTTTATCGATATATGGTCTGGGTCCTATCTGGTCCTACCGAGACAATCTTGATGGGTACTTCCAGTTCCTTTTCAAGAAACTTAATATAATCTATCAGGGTATCTGGAAGTTCATCGGATTTGCTCATTTTGGTCAAATCCTTTGCCCAACCTTTCATTTCAGTATAGACTGGGGTAACATATTCCGGTTCTATGCTATAGGGCAAATGCTTTATTTGGTTTCCTTTATAGTTATAGGCCGTACATACTTTTAGGGTCTTAAAGCCACTAAGCACATCCGCCTTCATCATCATCAATTCCGTAACTCCATTAATTTCAACGGCGTATTTAAGTGCTACAAGGTCTAACCATCCACAGCGTCTTGGTCTACCTGTGGTGGCCCCAAATTCATTTCCGACCCTGCCCATGGTTGCACCGTCCTCATCAAAAAGTTCTGTGGGGAAAGGTCCGCTGCCCACTCGGGTGGTATACGCTTTGAAAATACCCAATACACTACCTATTTTATTGGGGGCCACACCCAATCCGGTACATGCTCCTGCTGCCGTGGTATTGGATGAGGTTACAAAAGGATAGGTTCCAAAATCGATATCCAATAAGGATCCCTGTGCACCTTCCGCCAATATTTTTTTACCTTCCCGCTGTGCATTAAAAATATACTCTTCACTATCTATGAAGGTTAATTTTTTTAGTTCTTCCACCGCCATAAAGAAGTCGGCCTCCAATTCCTTCAGGTCATATTGGATCTCAACATTGTAAAAGCTTATCATGGCCTCATGTTTGTTGGCCAATATCCTGTACTTTTCTTTCCAGTCCGAAAATTCCAAATCGCCTACTCTCATTCCGTTCCTTCCGGTTTTGTCCATATAGGTCGGGCCAATACCTTTTAGGGTAGATCCAATTTTAGCCTTGCCTTTGGAGGTTTCCGAAGCCGCATCCAATAAGCGGTGGGTGGGTAAAATTAGATGGGCCTTTCTAGAAATAAATAATTTTGATTTAATATCTAGATTGAACTTTTTTAGATTATCCAGCTCCTTTTTAAAGATAACCGGGTCTATAACCACTCCGTTGCCAACAATGTTCACGGCTGTTTTGTGGAAAATCCCTGAAGGAATGGTATGCAATACATGTTTTATACCATCAAATTCTAAAGTGTGGCCAGCATTGGGGCCACCTTGGAAACGTGCAATTATGTCATAGTTTTTTGTTAAAACATCAACTATTTTCCCTTTTCCTTCATCTCCCCATTGGAGTCCTAGTAGTAAATCTACTGCCATTATTTATGTAATTGGATTAATTATTCGTGTTCTCTTCTTTATTTCGTGTTCCGTAAAAATAGAGCGAGTGGGTGTTGATCTTGATGTTGAAAACCTCCTCGATGGTCTTTTTTATACTTTGAATACGTGGATCGCAAAATTCCATAACCTCACCGGTATCCGTAAGGATAACATGATCGTGCTGTCTGTCAAAATAGGATTTTTCGTATTGGGCCTGATTTTTTCCAAATTGGTGTTTTCTTACCAATTTGCATTCCAAGAGAAGCTCAATAGTATTGTAGAGTGTGGCCCTGCTTACCCGATAATTCTTATTTTTCATGGTGATATAGAGCGATTCTATATCAAAATGTTCTTCGCTATCGTAGATTTCCTGTAAAATTGCGTAGCGCTCAGGTGTTTTTCTGTGACCATTTTCCTCCAGAAAAGTGGTGAAGACATTTTTGACTATTTCTTGATTCTTATTTTCGCCCATAGCATTTACCCAGCGTTAGGGTACAAATGTACAGTTAAAATTTAAATTCTGGATACTTTATCGATGCCGTTAATGCGCTTTAGATTATCTATAACTTTTTTAAGGATAGCATTGTTTTTTACAACAAGGGTGATTCTTCCCGAGAATGTTCCGCCATCTGTGCTGAAATTAATATTTCTCATATTCACATGTAGGTTGCCAGAGATTACCTCGGTAATTTCACTGATCAAACCTATGTTATCTATCCCGGTAAGCATTATTTCCACTGTAAATTCTTCTTGGGAAGAATCGATCCATTTAGCGGATATGATTCTGTAAGCGTAGTTGGACTGAAGGGAAATGGCGTTGGGGCAATTTTTTTTATGCACCTTAATTCCGTCGTTTACGCTAACAAACCCAAATACCTCATCACCGGGTATGGGGTTGCAACATTGGGATAATTTATATTCCAATTTGTCCTCTTCCTTACCAAAAACAAGGGTATCATATTTTGTGGTTATTTCTTCTTTGTGGATATCCTCTGGAACTGGGGTCCTCTTTATTTTATTTTTAAAGAAGGTTATAAATGCGTTGCTATAGGAGGCCGCAAAATCTTTCAACATCTGATTGTCAATAGCCCCTATGCCCACTCTATAGAACAGGTCCAGACTGGTCTTAAGCTTAAAAAAGACGACCAACTTATTTATGGTGTCCTCGTTAAGGGTAATTTTTTGGGATTTTAATTTACGCCTAAGGATTTCCTTGCCCTCCATGGCCGTAGACTTCTTCTCTTCCCTTAATGAGGATTTTATCTTGGACCTGGCCCTTGCCGTTGTGGCGTAATCTAGCCAACTTTGACTGGGTTTGGCCGTGTCCGAAGTAAGAATATCCACTTGATCGCCACTCTGCAATGTGGTATTTAAAGGTACCAGTTTGCCATTTACTTTGGCCCCCCGGGTATGCATGCCTACTTCGGTGTGTATATTGAATGCAAAATCCAATGGGGTGGCCCCTTTAGGAAGGGATTTTAATTCCCCTTTGGGCGTAAATACAAATATCTCTTTGGAATAGAGGTTAAGTTTAAATTCCTCTACAAAATCTACAGCATTGGTATTCGCATTTTCCAAGGCTTCCTGTAGTTTGTTTAACCACTCCTCAATACCCTGTTCTTTTTGATTGCCGTGCTTGTATTTAAAATGTGCGGCATAGCCCTTTTCGGCAATTTCGTGCATTCTTTCACTTCGGATCTGAACTTCCACCCATTTTCCCTTTGGGCCCATTACAGTGATATGCAAGGCTTCATAACCTGTAGATTTGGGGGAAGAAATCCAATCCCTTAAACGGACAGGGTTAGGGGTGAAGTGATCGGTAACAATGGAATAAATCTTCCAAGCCAAAAACTTTTCGTTATGCCTGTCGGATTTGTATATGATCCGAATCGCAAATTTGTCATAAATCTCATCGAAGGATACATTCTGAACCTTCATTTTTCGGCGAATGGAGAATATGGATTTCATCCGGCCCTTAATGTAGTAATTAAGGTTTTCTTTATCCAATGAGTCACTGATTACGCCGGAAAAAGCATCGATATAGGCCTGCTGTTCTTCTTTGGACTCTTCAATTTTACCTAAGATGTCTTCGTAAACATCCGGTTCCGTATACTTAAGACTAAGGTCTTCCAGTTCCGTTTTAATATTGTAAAGCCCTATTCTATGCGCTAAGGGGGCGTAAATGTATAAGGTTTCCGAGGCTATCTTCACTTGTTTATGCTCTGGCATAGAATCCATAGTGAGCATATTGTGATACCTGTCCGCAATCTTTATAATGATAACCCGAACATCGTCATTAAGCGTAAGGAGCATTTTCCTAAAATTCTCCGCCTGTTGGGAAATGTTCATGTCCTTTTTCAGGTGGGCAATTTTAGTGAGTCCGTCTACGATCCGAGCAACGGTCTCGCCAAACAAGCGTTCTATATCCGCCAGCGTATATTCGGTGTCCTCAACAACATCATGGAGCAGGGCAGAAGCTATGGAAACTGCATCCAAACCTATTTCGGAAGCCACAATTTTGGCTACCGCTATGGGATGGAAAACGTATGCCTCTCCCGATTTTCTTCTTTGGTTTTTGTGGGCATCTACGGCAATATCAAAGGCAGAGCGTATCAATTTCTTATCCTCATCGGTAAGGCTTTGATAGCTTATGCGGAGCAGTTCCTTATATTGCTTCGCTATTTCCTTGTTTTCTTTCTCTATTGCAGCTTCGGTCATCATAAATTAAAAATAGCACAAACTATGATAGTAGACAACAAAAATTATGCCTTTAAGTTTTCAATTCTGGACATTAGGGTTGGGTGCGAGTAGTGCATAAAAACATAGGCAGGATGAGGAGTAAGATTGCTTAGGCTATTCTTGGATAATTTTTTCAAGGAGGTAATCAAAGGTTTGGAAGCAAAGGTTTCCTTGGCAAAATCATCTGCCTGATATTCAAATTTTCTGGACATGGCGTTCATGACCAATCCGGTAATTTCGGAGATAGGGCTATATAGTATTCCAAAACCTATAAGCGCTGCGTGAAAACTGGGTTGCGAAACACCAATAGCCAAGGAAACCTCAGGATTATTTATAAAAATGGACAGGATAAAAAGGGTGAAACCAGTAAGTAATATGGAGGTTGTTAAATTGAAGATAATATGTTTTCTTTTATAATGTCCCACTTCATGTGCTAATACCGCTACAATTTCGTCTTCTTCAAGGTCATTGATCAGGGTGTCATACAGGGTTATTCTCTTTTCCTTGCCGAAACCAGAAAAATAGGCGTTGGCCTTGGTAGATCTTTTTGATCCATCTATTACGAATATATTCTTTAATTCAAATCCTACCTTTTTGGCATAGGCTTCAATTTTACTTTTTAAACTACCTTCTTCCAAAGGGGTCTGTTTGTTAAAAAGCGGAACTATCAGCTTGCTGTAAAAGAGGTTCATGAAAAGTGAAAAAAAGGCTATGAGGGCCCAGGCATAAATCCAAAAGTTGGTACCGGCCCATTGAAAAAACCAGATAATCAAAGCAAGTATTCCTCCTCCAAGAATTATCATCATAATCCAACCTTTAATCTTATCGGTCCAAAATAACTTTTTGGTACTCTTGTTAAAGCCGAATTTCTCCTCAATTACAAAGGTGTGGTAATAAGAAAAGGGGGTTGTGACAATATCATTGCCTATCATAATTATACCGAAAAAAATAAGAGCAGTCAGAATAGGGTTGTCACTGTAGCTCCTGGCAATGGTATCTATCCATTCAAATCCCCCGAAAATCAGAAATATTAAAGTAAGGCACAGGGAGAAGACAGAGCTTGCCAATCCAAAGCGATAGTTGGTTTTTTTATACTCCTGCGATTTTCTGTATTCCTCCTTGTCGAAAACGTCGTTCAGCTCATTGGGAACAACATCCGTATAGCGTTGGGCGTTCAAATATTCCAGTACGGCTTCAATTAAAAATTGAATCAATAAAATGGCGATTATGATATAAAATAGGGTATTACTGTTCATTTAAAAGGCTAATGGATTTCAATATTATTATATGTCGCAGTTTTGCGGATGCCGGTTCTTCCTTAAAATCCCCGTTGTCTCCTTGCCTCAAAGATAAGTATTGCTGCGGATACGGAAACATTCATGGAGTCTATTTCTCCATGCATGGGAATTATAATATTTT
>TARA_R100001369_G_scaffold10707_5_pt1 | contig 25581 bp, 26 predicted proteins | sample TARA_R100001369 | Tara Oceans TARA_R100001369 (sample SAMEA2621528) | marine metagenome | biome: marine biome (ENVO:00000447); feature: surface water layer (ENVO:00002042); material: "saline water (ENVO:00002010), including plankton (ENVO:xxxxxxxx)" | depth 5 m | reverse complement strand
ATAAAATTTCCTATTTGTAGAATTTATGTCAATATCAGATTGTATGTATTTTCTAATTCGTTTCAAGTCAAGTTTTATTAATTACTTTTAATTCCGTAAATGTATTATTATTTCTTGAGGTGTAAAAATTGTACTCTTTTGCAAATTTACGTTGTGAGGCGGCCATTGAGATTTTTAAAATGTGTACAATTTGCTTAGGCTTTCCTTATTGCCCTTTAGGGCAATAATGGAACGGCAAAAACAAAATCTATCTAGTCAGTCAATTTACTAATTATATGCTTTAATTCTCGTTCTAATATTTCCAATTTATATTCTACTCTTTCTACTTCTTGCCTTGCAGGTAAAGTGATGTGTATAATCACTTGTCAAAGCAATTAATTATACACCGTGTTGCCAACAGTACTTATTTCCATTTTTCTATTAATTCATTTACACCATTTTTAATTCCGGTATAAAATTCTCTATTTTTAAATTCAGGTGTAATTTTTTTGCAAATGACTTCTTTACAAATTTCATTAGTCATAATCAGTTCGGTTCCAGTTCCAGTAGCAATTCCGATTTGTTTGCAAGGACTGCACAGAACGATTGTTAGTCCGTTATTTTTTTCGGCAGTGCCAAACTCCCCAAGTTTATCCAAAATCCGTTGCATATTTTTAGATATTATCTTATAATTATTATAGTATCAATTAAAAGACCATCCAAATCCGCTTGTGAAAATATAATCCACATCATTACCAGCGATTGCTGGTTTATTATCATAGTTTAATGTGAATCCTAGTTTTATATAAAAATCTAAAGGAAGATCATATTTTAAGGATAGATTATAATCTGTTCTAAAACGACCATTTTCAGAAATACTTGGATAAAGTTTCAAATCAGTTACAAAATCAAAATCTTTGACATCATAGATTTTAAACGTTGTAGCAATAAAGACCTCGGTTGATTTTTTGTCTAATGTAGTATCTGAATAGTTTTCGATATTTAGTGTAAATCCAGTTGATAGACCAAGATAAAGTTTATTCGTACTAACAATAAATTTTCCTACTCCAAGACTAGGGCTAATACGAGAATCTAGTGCTTGTTCTGTATTTGAAAGATATGGTATTTCGCCAATTAAATATAATTGTTTTTGTAGTAGTCTTACAAACTCCAAACTGGCATCCGTTCTCTGCGTTTGATCTACATCCTCTTGATTCGTATTAAGGCTATTAATATCTGCTTCAAATCGCCATAACTCACTATTGTAATTTAAATTACCAGACACAGAAAGTTGCTGGGTTCTATTAGCCCTAGTGAAATTATAACTCAAGTCAATTGATGCCTTAAAGCGTTTAAAGAAATTTTCCCTTACTTCCTTAAGCATAATGATTTCAGAAATTGCATATTCCTCTTGCACGTTATTATCTAAGGTAATAGTTATTCTGCCTATATCTTTAGATTTGATATAACCAAACCGACGACGATTACCAGTCAAAACAACTAAACATTTACGTTGTATTACTAATCTCTTTACTTTGTTGAATTCTATATTAAAATCTTTATCACTGTATGCGGTTTCTATCTTTAGAACGCCTTCTGAAATCATCTTGATTTCACCTACTAGTTGATCACCACTTATGAGTCGTATGGTATCGTTTTGAGCGCTTATACCCAAACAAAAAAATAAGCTAGATATAAAAAAAAATAATTTATTAATCATTTTATGAAGTTTTAAGTTACTAGCTAAAAACGTAATGTTCAAGATAGATAAACTTAAAAAAACTGTTTTGACTCTCATTTCTTATTTTGAATTATGCGTCACACGAAAAATTATCTTATTTTTTTGGCGTTTCTAGATTTTCCATCATTAGTTCAACATACTTCCCTGCTGTTTTATAAGCGTCTTTTGGGTTATCTAAACTTATGGTAACAACAGCCACCAATTGATTTTCTTCTATTTCATCTAAATTGTAGGCCACAGTTTCTAAAACATACTTTGTACTATAACTCGTTGATGTTGAAGTCGGAATATAACCTCCAAATGAATCATAATAAGATCCGTAAGCATAAGGATAACTGAAATAATTATAAAATCCACCATAATAACTAGGGTAGTAATTACCATATGAAGCTCCAAAATAAATACCGTTTGTTGTTACTCGTTTAGTAACTTGTTTGTCTTTAATTACCGTTAAAACAACAGCATCAAATCCTTCGCTTTTCATTAAGCTTTTTATGAAATTTAGACGCTCATCGGACATTTCTCGATTTGGATGTATTTTTGGGGCCTTACTATAACTTCCAGTAGCTTTAATTCCTCGTTCACCCAATGCTTTAACAATCTCTTGTTCGAAGGCTAAACGTGCAGGGTTATCAGAAGTTCTTGCTATAACCAAAACATTTTTTTGCTTAAAAATCTCAACTACAGATGGTTCTGCTTTCCAAGCATCTTGTACTTTAGTACTGCTGCAATTTTGAAAGAATAGTGAGATTATAACTAGTACTGCAATCTGTTTAATTTTTTTCATGTTTTTTGTTTTGTAAATATTGATATCGTTTGTTAATATTTTTTATTTATATCTCTTACGCAACGAAACCCTACATGTTCCATTGAGGTATCTGGCGTGTTCCTCATTCGTCTCGCATTGCGATAGCCAGAACACCAATCGTCATGACATAGAAAGGAACCACCACGTATTGCTTTTCGTTTTTCAAAGGTACCATATATTTCAAGTGAAGCTGAAGGTCCAAGTGGATCTATTGCAATTTTATTTTGTTCTTTCAACTTTAAATAATAGATGGCGCTGTACCAATCATTAGTCCATTCCCAAACATTACCTGCCATATCATATAGGCCATAGCCATTAGGCGGAAATGATTTTACTGGAGCAGTTCTATCAAACCCGTCAGCTATTGTATTTGAATATGGAAATTCACCTTGCAGATGATTCGCATTGTGTTGGCCTAGACTAGTTTTATCATTTCCCCAAGGATACATAGCATTTTTTAAGCCACCACGCATTGCGTATTCCCATTCTGCTTCGGTTGGTAAGCGCTTACCTGACCACTTTGCATAAGCCTGAGCGTCATACCAGCTTACGTGTATTACTGGGTGGTTTTCTTTTCCTTTTATTGAGCTGCCAGGACCTTCGGGATGTCTCCAACTTACTTCTGGTTGCAGTGTCCACCAATTGCCCAAGTTCTCTTTAGAAGCACCTTTAGGTGCATATGAAAATAGGAGCGATGCTGGCAATAAGTTTTCTTCAGGGGGTTTAGGTGTACTTGGAGGTAGTTGTTTTCTTAATTCTTCCCAATCTACGGGTCGTTCAGCTACTGTAATGTAATTTGTTGCTTTTACGAATGCTTCAAATTTAGCATTAGTAACTTCATGTGTGTCCATCCAAAAACCACTTAATTGCACAGTATGCTTCGGAAGCTCATCGCCTTGAGCCAATGCAGATTTAGGCATGTTTTCAAAACCATTTGGAGTATCACCACCCATTTCAAATACTCCTCTCGGAATTTTCACCATTCCTGAAGCATCATTTGCCTGATCTAAATCTTCTTTGATTTCCGAAATGGCACGCAATAGACTAACATCCAAATCTTTAGAATTTAGAATTGCTTTTTTTGGTACTGCACATCCTAAAGATGTTTTATCTTCAATCTGAAGATCTAATTTTTCGCTCTTTATATTTTTATTACATGATATTGAGCTAACAAATAGATAAATTATCAGTCCCTTAAGATGCGATTTTTTAAACCTTAATTGTGTTAAGATTTTTTTTTTAATTTTCATTTTAATTCAATTCTATAACCTATTAAAATGCCTCTTCGATTCCAAAATACACACCAGTATTTCCATCTCTACCAACGGCAATATCCATTCTTAAATTTACGTTTTCTTTCTTATTAAAAAGGTAGCGCAATCCACCTCCAATACTATACTTCAAATCTTTTAAGTTTAAACCTGTCAATTCTTCACTAACATCTCCAAAACCTCCAAAGACTACGAAACCTAATTTTTCAGTAAAATATTGTCGTAGTTCAGATTGAAAGGCAACATAATTCCGGTCTCTAAAGCGTCCTTGAAAATAACCTCTCATTCGGTTCTGACCTCCTAAAGCTGGTAATTCATAAAAAGGCGCATTACCGCTTACACTCTTTACATAAAGGTTGGTCGCCAAAACTTGGTTTTTTAATAACTTCTTATAATATCTTACATCTATTTCGAATGAAGAAAAGACAAAATCACTAGGTTCTGGATATACAATAAATTTTATATATTGGTAATGGCCTTCTGTTGGATAAAACACATTATCTCGCCTATCCCAAACTAAATTTATTCCTAAGCCAAAAAGGTTACCTCCCTCAAAACCATTAAAGGCTTCATTAATTAGAAATTGATTATTTTTAACATCTACAATAGATGTGTTTTTATAATCAAAAATAAAACCGCTTCGATCGGCAAAAAACAATAAAGGAGGTACTTGAACCTCTAACTGAAAGTTGAAATCTTCCCTGAAGAAATCTTCAGTTCCGGTGTCTAAAGTCGAATTACCTACACCCCAAAATTTATCTAAAGTATAACCAAAAGATACTGGCATATTAACAACGATATTATTTGAGTTGAAATAGATACTTGGATTCAGTGAAAACTTATATTGTTTGTTAGTTGTGTAATGTGCTCCAAAACCAATTTTAGAAGGTCTTAACCTATCATTATCTTTAGTATAAAAAAGAACGATACCTCCTGCACCAATTGCAGCTTGGGTCTCCGGAGAATAAAAGGCGTAAGGATACCCACTAAAATTTATTTTTTTAATTTTAGTACTATCTTGGTTTCTAACTAAAATAGAATCAATAACAGCCTTTCCATCTTGCGAATACCCGTAAATGGGAAGACCAATTAGTAATAAGAAAATGAGTTTATGTATAATTGTTTTATAATTCAATTTAATTAGTTATTTATGTGCAAATTAATCGAAACTCAGATAAATAAATTAAAGAATTAGAACTTTTTAGCAATACCTATACCAAGGTTAAAACTATTATAGGCGTTAAAGATAACATCATAGTTAAATGCAAAAATTACTTCCATTTCTTTAACAGGAATCTCTATGCCATATTCTGCTCCAAATCGGGCAACGGCAAAACTTTCGGTTGTTTCCCATTCTGCTCCAAAACCTAAAGCAAATCCAAAACTTTCTGATAGTTTATGAGAGCCTACAACAAGTGCAGAAAACGGAAATTCACGTTCTAAAACCTCATCATTAGAACCATCGCGTTCTACTATAAAATCTTCAATAATTAAATCGGTATGCAAACCGAGTGACCATTTGTGATTAAAATTATAATTATAATTTATTGCAAATGAAGGCACTATTAACCAATCTTTCTCACCATTAGATAGTCCTTGATTTATATAACTATGTGTAAGGAATAAACCTAGTGAATGCTTTTTAGTCGCTTCAGTATATTCTTCACGGGCTTCTTCTTTTTCTCCTTGAGCGTGTATTAAACAACTATTTATAAGCAGTAAAATTAACAGTAGATATTTTTGTGTATGTATCATAATTTTTTAGATTCCTTTTTTTTAATATATATAAATTTATAATTTAAAATCCATCCTCTTCATTTATATTTAATTCTTGTTTTTTAGAATTTCCTTTGAACACTCGGAGCCTTAAAATAAAATCACTTGAATTATTATTTGTTTCGGTAATGTTTTTGGTGCTATTAAATATAAGGTATAATTCAAACCTCAAATCGTTTTCTAATCGATAACCTATTCCTGGTGAGATTCTGAGTAAATCGTTAAATCGGTCCGCTTTTTTTAAATTAACAAACACTTCGGCCTGCAACGGAATATATAGGCCTTTTGCAAATGATAAATAGTGTTTATTCCAGCTTAAAATTGTAGACACCTTATATCTCAGCCTGAATGCGCTGGTCCAACCTGAGTTATTAAATGCATTCTGAAACCGCTCTTCTAACCGCACATAATTGTATAAAGTGATCGGTTTTATTGTGGGGATTTCAAATTTAATTCCTTGCATTAATCGAAACTCTAAATTATCATTAGCATCATAATTTTGAGTGTAAATTAGACCTGCACCCAAATGATAAGATTTAAGTAAAGGCTTCTTGTTTATGAAATCTATTAATTTTTTGTCGTTTTTTATATTTAAAGTTGAATGGGCTAAAAACCGATTATAAATTTCAGGTGTTATTTTACGAAAACCGATTTGCGTTCTTAAGTTTTGGTTTTCATTGAAAATATTGGTAAAGTTATAATCTAACCAAAATTGCTGATTCACTTTTACATCTTGGTCTACAATACTATCTTGGGCAGATATAGTATTATAAATAAAAAGTATTATGATATAAACAAGAAGTCTCTGCCACATACATTCAATTCTAAAATTTAACGCAATAATATATCATTAAATGTATTTAAAAATTATCTTTTGATATCTCTAATTAATTTTAAAGCTAAAGCTAATAGTACTATCGTTACAGGTAATATAAGTTGTTCATAATGCAAATCTTTTGGACGTGCAAAAAAACCTAATGAGCACCAGACTGTTAAGGTTAGTAATAAAGTCTCCCAAAGCAGTACTTTTAAATCCATAAAGGTTTTAATTTTTGAAAACACAATACTTTCTTTAAATGTGTTTTCATTACCTACAAAGAGTTTAAATATCCCGCCACCAAGCACTAAAATAACTAACGAAAACAATAAAGTGTCTACAGCTTCAATGATATGAACTCCGGGATGAGAAGTGCCTTCGTGAAGTCCTGTAAGTTCCATAAAGCCTTTAAATAGTCTTATAGACCCTACCGCAATAGCTATTAATCCTGAAAACATTATTAATAACGAAATAATTAAAGCAAAGTATTTTAGAGTGAAAATAGATTCAAACCTAGAAAGAAATGACTTTTTTTTGGTGATATTTGGCATGTTTTTGGAATTTATAAAAATTTTAAAATAAGGACTCTTAATACAAATATAGCATGAAGCTCTTATCTTTTAATTCGGTATTAAACTTAGTTCTTTAGTTCAAATGGATAGATCACTTTCCAGTCTTTTGCCATATCAATAACAGTCCAACCATCTTTATTAGCTTGGTCTAAACCTTTATCTAATTTCCCTATGTGAGAATCTCTATCATATGCCCATTCGCGTTCTGCGTCTGTATGATGAAGGTATAACATAAAGCTTTTATGAGCGTTAGATGCTGTCCATTGCATCATTTGTAAATCTCCGTCAGAGTTTCCAGATGAGAATACAGGTTTTTTACCAATTATTTTTTGAATATTTAGTGGTTTACCTTTTTTATCATCGTTAAAATCTAAACCAGTTGTGCGTAAAATTCTAGGATTACCATCGTTGTAATCAAATTCAGTTGTAATTCTACTACCTATAATTTGTTCAGAAGGGATCCCATAAATTGGTGACACAAATGCTCGCATAAAATCGACTCCACCACCTGAAACGATATAGGTTTTAAAATCGTTAGCTCTTAAATATTGCAATAACTCTAACATAGGTTGATATACCAATTTATCATAACCTACATTTTTTGTTGGATGTTTAGCCGTTTTAACCCAATCTTTAACAACGGCATCAAATTCTTCTGTACTCATTCCGGTATGGGTAGTCATTATTAACTCCATCAATCCACGCATTCCTTCTTTTGATAAAGCTACCATATCATTATCTAAAACGGCTTTAAATGGCTGCTCTGTCTTCCATTCAGGGTGATCTCCAGCTAATGCCTTTACTCTGTCAATGGCAAAAAACAACTGAAAATAAGCAGGTTGCTCAGCCCAAAGGTTTCCATCATTATCAAAGGTGGAAATACGATCAGCAATTGGAATAAAATTTTCACTTTCTGTATTTGTTACATCGGTAACATAAGACATAATTGCTTCCTTGCTAGCGCTATCATTCCAAGAAGGTAATGGATCTGTTGCTGTTGCTAAAACGTCTTGTTGTTGTTCAGTTTCTTGTTTACAACTAAAAAGTGTGGTAATAATTAGTAAAACGAGTACGGTTTTCGATATAATCTTATAATTCATAGTGTTTGGTTTATTGTTATAAAAAATGCCATTGAATTAGAATATAGCATTAATAAATTATTCCCTAATTTTTTAGGGTTTTTATAGTCACTGCGAAACCACAGTATATAAATAGAGCGAGAGTCTAATTAATAAATACTGTTTTTATAAATTTTTAGTTTTTATTTATTGCAATTGTATGCTATGAAAATAAGGGATTGTGTTTTGAAAACACAATCCCTTTTAGATTTTAAACTATTAATTAGAACCAGAGCTTTCTAGTAATTTTTTCATCACCTTATCTAGTGAGAAACTAGCAGCTTCTTGTCTTGGTGGATATTCTTTAAAAGTCGAAAGAAATTTACCTACATAAGCCTGAGCTGGTACTAATAAGTAGACCCTATCAAGCAACCAGTCATAATATGTGTTTGACGTAATTGGTGCATTTTCATACGGGTCACGTCTTAAGTTAAATATTAATGGAACTCTTAATTCTGTAAATGGGTTAGCCCAAATCGCTAAAGTACCGACTTGTCTTTGTTCCAAAAACACTACTTTCCAGTCACCATATCGTAGAGAACTTAAATCGCCATCATCAGTAAAATAGAAAATTTCTTTACGTGGCGATTCTACTTTGGATGGATTTCTTAGATGCTCCATAATATTATAACCATCTAGATGTAGTTTATAACTACGACCTAAAGCTTTAGATGTGTAACCATCTAATAGGTCTTCTTTAATATCTGTTTTACCAGCTGCTGCTGCATAGGTAGGTAACCAATCCATGTGATGAACAACACCATTACTTATAGAACCTGGTTTTACAACACCAGGCCAGCGTACCATAGATGGTACTCTCCAAGCACCTTCCCAGTTGGTATTTTTTTCTCCTCTAAAAGGAGTTGTACCTGCATCTGGCCATGTATTCATATGAGGGCCATTATCGGTAGAATAGTGTACAATTGTATTATCTGCTATACCTAATTCATCTAAAATATCTAAGAATAAACCAATATGCATATCGTGTTCTACCATACCATCTGAGTATTCGTCTTGACCTGAAATACCACGTTTAGATTCTTTAACATGTGTTCTAAAGTGCATACGTGTGCCACTCCACCATACAAACCAAGGCTTATCAGAAGCTGTTTGTTCTTTGATAAATGCAATTGCAGCAGCCGATGTTTCATCGTCTACAGTTTCCATACGCTTCTTAGTCAATGGTCCTGTATCTTCTATTTTACCACCAGCTGACGATTTAATTACACCTCTAGGACCAAATTTCTCTCTAAAAGTTTGACCATCAGGCATAATCATATCGCCTGGATAATCTTCATTTTCTGGTTCTTCTTCAGCATTTAAATGATACAAGTTCCCAAAAAACTCATCAAAACCATGATTAGAAGGTAACATCTCATCCTTATCACCTAAGTGATTTTTCCCAAATTGACCTGTGGCATAACCTTGATCTTTTAATACTGTAGCAATGGTAATGTCTTCTATTTTCATTCCTTCATCAGCACCAGGAAGACCTACTTTAGATAAACCTGTTCTAAAAACACTTTGTCCCATAATAAAAGATGAACGTCCGGCAGTACATGATTGTTCACCATAGTAATCTGTAAAAATTAGACCTTCTTTGGCAATACGATCTATATTTGGGGTTTGGTAACCCATCATTCCCTTTGAGTAAGCACTAATATTAGATTGCCCAATATCATCTCCCCAAATCACAAGGATGTTTGGCTTTTTTTCTTTCTGAGCATAGGAAAATCCGATGCTAAATAATAGTAATGTTAAAAATATTTTTTTCATAGTTGATTAGTTTTAAATAATGTATTAATAACTTGTTGAGTTTTTGTCTTAATAAACAATTTACGAAAATATAATAAATCGTAGACGACAATAGCTGTTAAATACTTATTTATTAAAGAGTTATACTATTTTTTACTCACATCAAGGATGAGGAGAGCCTAATACTATTATTTAAGTAGCCATTTTTTTGCTGAAGCCATTTTTTTAAAAACTTGAATATTAAAACCTCGGAGTTTCATAACACTAATTGCAAAGTAATTAATATCTCTGGCTGGCCATATTACAACATATTTAGCGCTCATGTCTAAATGAAGTATTGCAGTATCTCCGATATAAAATCGTTATTTATAGGTAAGGTCGGTTTTTTCTAATCTTGTTCCGTCAATTAAAATTTTTTCAGCTTTTTCTTCTCCTAGTGCTACTATAAACTCTATAAAATCGTCATTATGAAATGTCTCAGACAGCCTTATTTTTAAAAATTCTGCTTCTTCATTTAATTTAATTGTCATAGCTTTTTAAAAAGGTATTTATTTGACTTACAAGTGAAATACTGTCCTCTAATAGATACTTGCGTATTAAATTATTATTAGTGAATTTCTTAAAAAGTTTTTGATTTTAAAATATATAGAGCATAGCTAGACACCTTTTGTGGATTTTATGAATAGATATTGCCAACCGACACTATTAACAGTTCCTATTATTTATTTATACTAGCACTTTATGCTCTATTTAATTATTCTAAGTGATTTGTCAAATCTATCATTCTAACTACTTAATGCTATATTTAAGGTTGTTATTTTTTATCGAAACTTTTTGAAATGGCTTTAACATATTGGTGAGCTGTAGTTGCAGCATTATCTGGTTCTTCTAATTTTGAAGTTACTACAGCAACTAATTGTTTGTCTTCAGGTTCGTCTAAATTATAAATCAGAGTTTCTACAACATAATTTGTAGCTGTGTAGGTTTGAGACGTTGGCTCAACATAGTTTCCTAGCGTAGAAAAAGAATTTACATTACCATAATAACCATAAAATCCGTTATAATATCTTGGGTAAAACCCATAATAGTTACTACCTGCATAATAGCCACCATCAGTTACCCTTTTTGTAAGCTCTTCTTCCTCTTTTACGACAGTTAAAATCACACCATTAAAACCACTCTCTAGTAGCATAGTTTTAATTTTTTTCTGCTCAGCTTCTGTAAGTTTTTTATCCGGATCTAATTTCGGGAACTTTTCAAAACTTGCAGTTGCTTTTATATCTTTAGCAGTCAAATCTTTTACAATTTCATTCTCAAAAGCAATTCGTGCAGACATATTATCTGTTCTAGCAATTACCAAAATATTATTGTTTTTAACCGTATATGCATTTTCTCCTTTCCAAGAGTTAAGTACTTTTACACTTGAGCATGAGCTAAAAAAAAGAATTGTTGTTAAAAGTAAAAGAGGATGGATAAATTTTTTCATAATTGAGTTAATAAAGTTTAATAATAGTTGAAAATAGAAAAAGCAAAAAATGGGTAATCGATAAATTTCTTATAATTGCAAATGTAATGGTTTTGTTGAATAATTAAAATATCTTCTGATATGTGAAATACCACAAACGAAAATATTTTTTGAGTCCCAGCGTTTTTTCACTACTAAAAAAACTAATTAATGATTATTTTATATTAAAATGATAACTAGAAAAAATAATTTTATAATTAAAACTAGTATTGTATGTGCTATACTCTGCTTTGTTAATTTTAGTTTTGGTCAAGATATTGAACCTAGACGTTGGAATCCTTTACCATTAAAAACCAATGTTTTGGCTGTAGGTTATGCAAATACGTCTGGGGATATTCTTTTTGATCCTTTATTACAGGCTGAAGACGTCACTGTAAAAGTAAATTCTATTGTAGCATCTTACATTCGACCTTTTAAAATAGGCAATAAAGCAGCACGATTCGATGTGGTCATCCCCTTTGTCAATGCCACTTGGAAAGGCTTACTTAATGGTGTGCCTGCGAGTGCACGTCGTGATGGATTTTCAGACCCTCGCATAAGACTGTCTGTTAATCTTACAGGTGCACCTGCAAGCACAGGAAAAGAATTACAAGAGTATTTGGTATCACATCCTGTTAATACAACTATAGGAGTATCGTTAGCGGTAACTTTACCTCTAGGTCAATATTTTGAAGAGAAACTTATTAACTTAGGTCAAAATCAATTCGTATTTCGTCCTCAAGTCGGTTTCGTTCACAACTGGAGAAAATGGTCTTATGAATTAACAGGGTCTGTTTCTTTTTTCAGCAAAAACCCTAATTTCTCTAGCGGACAGGATAAAACACTAGATCCTGTGTTTGCATTACAAACCCATTTAATTAAAACGTTTAAACCCAGATACTGGGCTTCTGTAAGTTTAGCTTATGGTCTAGGTGGTCAATCCGTGGTTAACCGTCAACCTAATAATGATGACCGTGGTGATGTTCAGTATGGGCTAGCGTTTGGGTTTCCTTTACTAAAAAAACAAGGGATGAAAGTTTTTTATATTCACTCTGAAACGGTGAAAGATGTGGGTTCAAATTTAAATGTTCTTGGATTAGGCTGGTCTGTTTTATTTTAAGTAAAAATGAGTGCTGACCAAAACCAACCTATTTTCTAAATACTACATATCATTTGATATTTGATAGAGATAGGGGTTAACCTATTTTTGCCTTTAATATTATAAATGATAGAAAAAATAGTTGTGTTTGCTTCATTTTGGTTTTGATAACACTGGCTAATATTGATTTATCTGAACTTTTTTAGACCAAGGGTTTGATAGTGAATGGGAATGTCCTAAAGTAGTATCATTAAATATTTTAATTGAATCTAATTGTTCGTTTTTTATTTTTTTTTAATTTCACCAAACATCTGATAATAAAATCTTTATAAATTAATACATCTTTTTACTATGAAAAAACTTTCACTATTTATTTTAATGGCTCTTTTGTCTTTTAGTGCAATTGGTCAAGTCATTGAAATTACTCCTTCGTATGGTTATCAATTTGGAGCTAAACTTGGTTATGGCCCAAATTATTTAAAAATGGAAGATAGTGGCCAGTTTGGGATTACTCTTGGCGTGGAAACCTATACAGGATTGATGGCCGAGTTGACGTATATTAATATGAGTTCAGAACTAAGAATTAGAGATGTTGTCTTTTCACCAATTGAAAGTAAACTTGCAGACCTTAACCTAGATTGGTTTCTTGTTGGTGCAACCCGTTATTTTAAAGAAGGTAAAGTAAGGCCTTTTGTTGGAGCTAGTTTAGGGCTTGTTGTTGTTTCACCATCAAATGAAAATAACACAATCATAGGGAATAGTCTAGATAGTACAACGAGGTTTGCCTTTAGCTTTAAGTCAGGAGTGAATATTATGCTTACAGATGTTATCGGTTTAAATCTACAAGGAAACTTGTATTTTCCAGTTAATTGGGCTGGGGTTTATGTAGGCCCTGGAGGTGCAGGTATAAGTACAGGTTCTACAGTGATTTTAGGTGGGTTTAGTTGTGGTTTAGTATTTAGATTAGATAAGGATTAAACCGTTTATGCTTTTTAAGTAATTAAATTTTAATTGTTAAAAAGTAATTTTATCAATGTATATTTAAATGTCGAACATATTATAAATCAATTTTTTATGAAAACTTTACCACTTATTCTTCTACTTTCTTTAGTGTCTTTGCCGCTTATTGCTCAAGAAGATATAGAGCTAAGACAACAAAAAAATCAAATAGATCTTGATATCTCCGATTTACCAACGGCATTTTTCTCATTTAGTTATGAGCGTGCAATAGGTAAACATATATCGGTTGGTTTAGGAGTAGGTTTTAAATCTGAAGATGGTCTTATACAATTTTCGGGTATCGATACTGATAGAATACAAACCAATGATATTACGTATTCTGGCTATAAATTAATTCCAGAGTTTAGATATTATATCAATGAATCTGTTGATGGATCTATGCTAAGTGGTTTTTATGTAGGTGCCTATCTAAAGTATTCTGATTTTAACTCAGACTTGGAAGGTACTTATGTCGACAGTCAAGATATTTCTCATCTTTTTAAGTATGAGGCAGAAATAACGGTGACTTCAGTTGGTTTAATGATAGGCTACAAATTACCTGTTTCAAAGCGTTTTAGTATTGATTTTTTAATAGCGGGTCCAGGTTCTGGTGGTTATGATTTTAAATTAGATAATGTTATTGCACCACCTGACGAATTTTATGATGATTTAAATAACGCGTTGGATGAGTATAGTGTTTTAGATCTTATTGGCGCTGACTTTGGATTTAACAATAATAACCTTAGATCTAAATTTTCAGCCCTTTCTTTTAGATATGGAATTTCTGTTGGTTACTCATTCTAAATTTAATTATACTATTTTATATTTGTTTCAGTCGTGTTATTTTCTTCAGATAAATTACTCGTATTATATTGTTCATCTAATAATCCGTAGGGTACTAAAAAATTAGGATAGTCCCTGTATTTTCAAGAGCTTCGTACTTAGCTTTAACTATATTAATTGCAGTAGCTGGATATTGTATTTTTAAGTAATCAGCAACTGTTTTGATAAGGTTCGTAGACCTTGTAATTGCTATATTGTCTATTGGAATTGCTTTTTAGAGTACGTTAATCATATCACTAGTACTTAAATAATCGTTGCCAATTTTGTTAACGAGGTATGCGCTATAATCTGTATCATTTTTAAGATAATCCTTGCCTATGGTTTCATTGAATTGCTGCCCAATCGTTTCAGCAGTAATAGCATCTTTTTGCAATATTTTATCGACATAGTAAGTCATAGTGATTTTCAATTCTTCCTTTTTCTATTCTAAATCTAAGAGTTTATTGAGTTATCTGTACTCCTTTTCTGAAGAAATGGTGTCCTTAAGCCTAAATTCCATTTCTTCTAGTTCTTTAGGGTCTCTAGCTACAAGACCTACTAAAAAGTTAACAGGTGCAGCTACTGTTTTATCAATAACATCTTTAAATGTTTGCCACCCTATTTTAATGTGACTTAAATGATAATTGAAGGGTTGCCCAGTGAGATTGTTCGTATAATCTAAAACACTATTACTTACACTAAGATTTTCGATGTTATAGTTGATATCTTATAACTCAGCACTAGGCGTCTACGAAACTGTTGCGGTTAACGATTGCTGGTCAGCATCAGTTAAGTTCACTTGTTCCTCTTCAATCTTAAAAATTCTAAAAAAGTTATGAGATTCTAAAATATCTAAATTTTTGATACTATAGCTACTATTATTATGATCTATGGCTTCTAAATCGATATTATTTTTTCTGTCATTTTAAAATCGTGCACTTCAACATAACTTGAAATTATAGATTTAACAGTATCATTTGTATTTCCTTTAATTTCGATTTGAGAATTTTAACTTATGCATCAAATTCGCCATCAACGGGATTAATGTTTAGTTTTGTTTAAAAGTAACCTCCATTTTTAAAATTGAATGTTACGTCTGCTTTACTTTTTTCTTGGTGATCTCAGCCCACATAAGGAATGACGAATGAGAAATCGTTAATATGAGTTTCTTTTTCGTTTTTCACATCTTAATTTGGTTGGTGAGGGTTATTAAATATTCAAATGTTGTTCACTAAAAAAAGTGAAGCATAGTAAAATAGAACTAAGCCTCACTTTTAAGAATTACCTTATAATAAATGTGTTCTATTCTTCTTTAATTTCTACTATTTCGTACATGTTTTTTCCATCTAGCTCGATAGGTTGATAATATGTTTCTCCAAATTGAACGTAGGTTTGATCGCCAATCTTCACTTCTTCTCCTCCTTCTGGAAGACTAGGAACAATTGTTCCTGCGGTTGCAGGCACAACTATATACCCTTCAGCATTTTTCTCATAAAAGGCACCGCCATAATAATAATTATTGGTTTCATTGACTTCTACCTTTTCAGCCTCTTTGGGTATGGATGCGACTTGAGCACCTATTGGTGCTTGAACTGCCTCAAAACCATCTGCTGTTTTAACATAATATGTTCCTTCTTCATAATGATATTCATCATCATCATCATCATCATCATTTACAATAGCTACAATAATTGCAGTTGTAGCTAATGTTGTTACGAAATAGCCCCATGGATGATAATATGAACCATAATAAAAGGGTGTATACGGATGGTAAAAATAAGGTCTGTGACAATAATAACCGCGACCACCGTAGCGGTACGGTGGTCTAACGTAAGCTCTAGAGCCTCGTCTTACACTTGTGTTTCTAGTATTCCTAATGTTCGTATTTCTGCTCCTATCTACATTAATATTAACGTTATTATTACCAACGTGCGTTTTATTCCCCACTTTGTTATTGTTACCAGTCCTATTCTTAGTTTTAACATTAGATGTTTTGCTATTCCCTGCTTTATTAGATGCAACTCGGTTTTTAGTCGTTTTATTCCTAGAAACATTTGGTTTTGTTGCTGTTCTTTTGGTAGAAGTTTTAGGTTTTGAAAAGCTTCTGCTTTTAGTTGCTTTATGACCTCCGTTTATTGATCTGTTTGGTGTAGAGCGGGACGGACTAGGTCTAGATACAGAACGAGAACGACTTCCACCTCTAGAAGCACCATGGCCCATGCGTTGTGCTAATAAATCTGAAGGAAAAATTAAGGCTAAAAAAACAAAAAGGATTCCTAACTTGTGCTTTATGTTTAATGTATATGTTGTCATGATAAATAAATTTTATGATATTACAATTAAGACTTTTTTAGGATGCTTATTAATCTAGCATTTGGCGGTGCTAAGAAATCGAATACCGCATCTGGAATATTAGGATTTAATAACCAATTACTAAACGTTGATTCCACCTGTAGATTTGATTTATTTTTATAAATAATAACAAAACGCTTTGGAAGCAGATAGGTATTATTTGTAACCCATATTTGAACATTTAAATCTTTATTAGTTGCCATGATATGATAACACTCTTCGTCATCTATAGTTTTCTTTCCTAAAAATTTAATACTAGTAAATTGTTCCATCATATCGTCTGTAAAAGACGGATAGAAAAAATCTACAGCAGGAAATTGAAAGTCATAATCAACATGCATTTCATCAATCATTTCTAAAGTAGATCCTGGAGCTTCAAGAGTTATATAATTATTTTCATCATAATTATAATAAGACATATAAGATCCGTCATAATAAAAGCCATTTCTGCCTTTTGTGCCCTCTGTACGAATACGTAATTTATCTGACCCAGAAAACGAAATCGTACTGTTAGTGTAGTGTTTTAGAATATTTTTATTCGCATCTAATTTATCTGTGGAAGTATCTAAATCGAAGCTTACAGCTTCTAAATCACCGATAACATCTGCCATTTTATCTAAAATAAATATGGCTGTTGAATCAATGTCCTTAACTTCTTGTGCATACCCAAAAAAAGATATAAATAGAAGTGGAAGTAATAAAAAGGTTTTTTTCATGGTTGTAAAGTTTAAAAATAAAATAAAATTAAGATGACTAAGTCTTTAGAAGGTTTAGTATTGAATTTAGTTTGAATTAATAATTGTTGCATTTCTAATGTAAGATAAACAATTAACACAGAGTAATATAATTAAAATAAAATAGCGAACCTTCATTAGGTTTTACCCTGTGATTGTTTTTTTAATGTTACTTTAATGATCGCTATTGTTCAATCTTCCGATAAATTCACCCAACGTAAATAGAATCGATGCGCCAATGCCAAAACAACGGTGCCCACAAATAATCCTATAATTCCGTGAAGTAATACACCTCCAATAGCTCCAATAAAGATAATTATGGTTGGCGTTTGTAGTCCTTTTGATAATAATATAGGTTTTAAAAAATTATCTAATAATGATACTATTATTATGTATACAGTAAATATGATGGCATGCGTTGTATTATCTGTAATTGAAAACACCAATGCAATAGCAGGAAGTACCACTAAGGTTACTGGTAGTTGAACAATAGCAGCAACTAAAACGAGCATTGTAAAAAGTCCTGCAGCTGGTATACCAATTAATTTAAAACCAATAAAACTTAATATGGTTTGGATAATGGCTACTAATAAAATTCCTTTTACGACACTTCTAATAGTATTACGAGACATAATAACGACATCTTCTCCCTCTTTTCCAATGAGTTTATTTGCAAATTTGATGGAAGTATTATGACCTCCATCTGCATTATACATAAAGACTATTGCTATAATTAAAGAGAAGATAAAGCCCACTAATGTGCCCATAAGCCCTAAGAAGCTGCCAAAAACCTCTTTTCCTTTTTCAAGAATAAATTCTTTATTAGTAAGTGCGTATTCTTTCACATCTTTAGAAGCATTTTCCCAATTTGAATATATTTTTTCTCCCATTGGCCAATCCTTTACGTTTTCTGTAGGAGCAGAAATTTGCAATGTACCTTCTTTTAATTGTTGTATTGTTGTTGTTGTACTATCCAATACTGAACTAAAGATAGAGTAGGTTGGAATAGCTAATAATGTAACTGTAACTAAGGTGAAAATTATAGACACTAATTTTTTCCGTTTTGTACCGGCTTTCGTAATTAATTTTTCATAAAACGGATAGATAGCAACAGCTAAAATAATTCCCCAAGCTAGTGCACCTATAAAGGGTTTAACAATAAATGATGCCCATAGAATTAGCCCTACTAAGACTGCGAGTCTAATAAATGATGTAATGTTGGTTGTGCTTTTCATTGATTTTGGTTTTTAAATTTAGTTTTGATTTTCCCATCCGCCTCCTAAGGCTAAGTATAGTTTAACGATAGATTGCAGACGTAATTTATAACTTTCAGATGCATTTAGTTGTGCACTAAATAATGAGGTTTGTAAATTAATAAATTCTAAGAAAGAAGTCACTCCTTCGTTATAACGTACCCAGGATAAATTTAAAGCCTCTTGCGAAAGTTCTAATTGTTCTCCTCTAATTATGAATTCTTTTTGGTAGGTATCTATTGCAATTAATGCATCTTCTACTTCTTGAAAGGCCAATAAATACGATTGTTCATATTCAACAACAAGTTGATTAAACCGTTCTTCTTCTATTTTAATGGAATTCTTAATACGGTTATTGTTAAAAATAGGTCCTACTAGATTAGCTGCTAATCTGCTAAAAAATAGGCTAGGGTCAGTAATTTGAGATCCTACATCTAATGACAATGTAAAATCTGGATAGCGCAGTGCTTCGGTAGCACTGATAACTGCCAATTGGGCTTTTAGCCTTCTCTCTGAAATTAGTATCGAAGGTCTTCGTTTTAATAAACTAACAGGGACACCAGTTGGTAATTCCGAAGGAAACACCTGTTCTTGTAATGGTAATCCTCTTGGAATTGATTTTGGTGTAGATCCTAAAACGGTACTCAAAGTATTCTCTAGTTGTCCTCTAGACCGGAATAGCGCTTGTAAGGTAACTTCGGCATCTTTTAGATTAATCGTAACTTGGTTTACGTCTACTTTAGAAATAAAACCACCATTATATCTCGCTTCAATAACATCTTTAAAATCGGTCAATGATTTGATCGTGTTTTCGGCAACAATAATCTTATTATCTACATCTCTCAAAGTAAAATAAATGGTTGCTATTTGCGAAATCAACGTGGCTTGTACCTGGTTGCGTGCCATTTCTGTTGCTAAATACGCCTGTAATGCAGCTTCGTTTTGATTTTTAATCCTTCCCCACACATCTAATGTATAAGACACGTTTGCTGCTGCAGTAACATTTTGAGTTGTTGCAGATGCCAGAGAATTTTGACTAATATCGCCTCCAACACCATAGTTTACACTAGGGTATAATTGAGATCTTGCAATTTCTAATTGAAGCTGCGATTGTTTTATTAAACTGACCGTGTTTTTTAGTGTAAGATTGTTATTGAGTCCTTCTTCGACTAAAGAAACTAGTGTACTATCATTAAAAATTTCCCACCAAGAGAGATTCGCGAAGTTTGTACTATCAATAGTGGTGTTATTTCTATAATTTGAAACTTCTTCTAGTTGAGGAGCCAAATAGTCTTTTTGAATTTGACAGGATAAAAGCCCTATAAAAAAAGTAATAATCAAACCGTATTTTAGATATTTTTTATTCATTCAATAGTTTTGGATTATTAAATGTATTGGCAATTTTAAAAGCTATAATAACATATATGATAGCTAGTCCTATTTGTATTAAACGTTCCCAGATTGTATTCCCTGCTTCATCTGAAGATGTCGCTACCGTACCCATCACCACAAAAAACGTATTAAAGCTAAGTTTAAAGATGGGCGCTATTTTTTTACCTGAATATAAATTTATCACAAAATAAAAAGCGATACTTACGACTAAAAATATATATAGCTCGTAATTAGGAGCAATGACTAGAATATTATAGGCTAAAACCCCTATTAGTCCTCCAAGAACATTTGCAAATAGTAATGCACCTCCTTTTTTAGATTGATAAATAAAAGGATCGAAACTTAATAATACTGTAAAAACTAATGTTAGTAAGGCAATACTAGAATTGAATAAGTAGAATACAAAAACGATAGGAAATACTACCAATAAACCATTAAAAGCCAATTTATTCAGGTTCATGTTTTTATATGCTTTTGGCTTTTTCTTTTCTATAATTATATCTTCTTGTGTTGTTAAAGGGAATATAAAAAATGCGATGCGGATCACCACCAATGCAATAATCAAATTAAGAAGGAGTGCTGTTAAAACTATACTTCCCAATATATTAGCTTTCAGGCTTATGAATGGTATTAATACGGCTAGTATTAAAAATAGTAAGCGTATAGGTTCGGGTATTTTTATAAATCTGAATGACCAATAAATAACCAAACTTAAAATGGGTAGCAATACTAATGGATAGTCAATAAGATATTGACCAACTATTACACCAAAATATCCTAAAAAAGAAAGCCCTAGCACAATCCCAATTTCAGTTTTTAAACCTAATGGTTTTTTATTGGGTTCTAAAAACATCAATGCAAAAATGGCAGTTATATGCGGCACTAAATAGCCTAATGTTGTAGAGACAATAAGCGCTAAGGTTACTCCAAACACACAACGCAAAATTGGTATATCGGCTTTTAAGCCCCAGTAAAATCCCTTTGCTTTATCTAACATATGATAACTTGGAGATTATATATATGCGTGTACTTGCCAAAGAGTTAAGCAACCAATTGTTTCCAGTATAAACTACTATTTCAGCTTGACTTCCTTGTCGTAGTTTCTGCTTAATTTCTGGGTCTTCTATTTCAATAATAACAGGGAAACGCTGTGGGTCTCTTAGCCATCCTTGTGCCGTACTAATTCTAGGTAGGCCACCAGCATTGGTTCTGTCGGTACTTACACCATAAGAAATACTTTTTATTTTACCTTTATATATTTCACCGGGATCAATATCAAAAATCACATCAACTTCGTTATCAATTTGAATATTGGATATATTATTTTCTTTTAAATTGGCTTGAATCCAGATCGTATTGTTAGAAATTAAAGTCACCATAGCCCTTCCAGCTCCAGCAAAATATCCAACCTCTACATTAAAACTTTCAATAATTCCGTCTGATGGTGCCACAATAGCGGTATGTGCCAAGTCCCATTCTGCTTTTTCTAATTGGCTTACAACTGCTTTCGTATTTGGGTTGTTTTGATCTGTTGGTCCTAATGCTGCCAGTTGTTTTTCTACCCCAGCTTCTGTCGATGCTACTTGTTCAATAGCATTTAAATAAGATGCCTCAGAACGGTCCTTATCCGCTTCCGATAGTGCACCTTCGTTTTGAGAAATAACTCTTTGTGTACGTTCCCAATTTTTGGTGGCTCTATCTAAACTAACTTTAGCTTTGCTTACTCTTGCTGTGGCTGCTTTTATTGAAGATATTCCTGCACTAATAGATTGTGAAACTTTTTCAAGATTGGTTTCGGCAATCGCTACAGCAATCTCATACGGTTTTCTGTCAATCATAAATAGGGTGTCTCCTTTTTTTACTTCGGAATGCAACCCTACATTTACCTTTGTAACATATCCATTAACCATCGGAGCGACCGAGAGTACTAAGCCTTTTACTCTTGCTTGGTCTGTGTTAGGTGTCACTCTGTCAGAAGCGATATACCAAATAAAAATTAAAAATGTAAAAATCAGAGTTAGAAAACTCAACTTCTTTACAGAACTTTTTTTCTTGCTTTTTGATTTACTCATTAATTATCATTTATTTTTTTATAGATGTTTTGAATTAATGAAAACATCATTGCTGTAGACCACCCAATTAGCATAATACCATTGATGGCTTCTAATCCAGATAGTAATCTCCATTCTGAAGTCAATGATATATCTCCATAACCCAAAGTTGTAAAGGTTACCATAGAAAAATATACCGCTTCAGATAAGCTAGAAAACTGACTCGCAGTTTCAGGGATTATATAATAACAAAATGCCCAAACTAGTGAATGGAAGGTATGTATTAATGTGAAAAGCAAAAATGAAAATAATAAAATTCTAAGAATTTTATTATTTGTAATGTCATTTTCATTTTTGGTTATCCTTGCAACTTTTCGAAGCCAAAACACATTACCCAACCCTTGTATCAACAAATTAAAGGCAATAATAACGGCTCCTATAACTATTATTTTTATAATCATTATTTCAGTATTGTAAAGGTTTTGTTCGTGTAATCTAACCTATGTTGAGCGCTCTTATTTATGTTTGTTATCTGCATGAATGGCAACGCGATTAAGCGGTTAATTTACTAAACTAATACAGAGAATTGGCGCAGCAATTTTTGTATATAATGAGAACTAATAATATATACGGTAATAGTTTTATCTACTTCGGAAACAATAAAATTACGTTTGCTCGAATTCCCCAATCTGGATTAAATTGATTATTTCCGTAGTAAACTTTTGGACCACCACCTAACTGTAACAGTTGTTTTCCAAATGTCACTACTTTAGCATAATAGATACCAGTAAAGCCACCAAACAAATCATTATTCCAATCTTGTGTATTTTCAGAGGCTATTGTAAAAGAAGCTCCTGTTTTTGTCGCATACGTTGCAAAAGGCTGAAAGAATGAAGCATCAACATCATTGAGCCCACTGCCAGCATAGGACCAAATATGATTTACTAAAGCACCATAAGTCCATTGGCCTTGTAATTTTAAAATTAAAGCATTTGGTCCAGCTCCCCATTTATTCACTCCCAATGCATTATCCGTGGCGGTAGGTAACAATAACACTGGTCCAACTCCCCAAACAAGTCCGTTTTTTACTTCTTTTGGAGAAAAGAAAATACTTTGAGCAATATCGCCAAGTCCAGTTTCATTATTACCAACTCCAGTCACATCACTCTGAGAAATAACAGGAATAATAGTTCTACTAATCATATTCCATTTCTCATTTATAGATACAGGAATAACCGGCTGAATATTTAATGTATATCTAAAGCCTTCAAGAGGACCAACATTAAAGTCAAAATTATTTTGAAACGGTACGCTAATTAAAGATGCTACTGGATTTGCAAGTTGTTTTGCTAAATCTTCAGCTGAAGTACCTTGTGTTTCAGTTTCATCTTGTGCCTGAGTATTTAGACTAAGACCTATACAAAACAGTGCGATACATGTTCTTAAAGTTATTTTGTTTATCATAATATGATTGTTTTTTTAAGTTGGTTATAAGTCCATAATAGAAAACCCAATATTTATATTTCCGGTTTCTTTATCAACAAATAGTTCTCTTTCTTTAATAGTTCCGTGACAGGTTTTTTCGGAACAAAATAGCGAGCCACCGGCAAGTCTTATGCGCTCATTATTTTTATTTTTTGTAATGTCCCATACATTACCTACTATATTTACGGTGTCTATTTCAGAAATTGGGAATTTATTATTTGATATAATAATACGCTTATCATTCTTTACGATGTCCCAATATTCATCATAGGTAGGAAGTCTCTTTTTTGCCCATTCACAATAGGCTAAGGCGTCGTTGTAACTTACTTGTGTCACTGGAAGTGCTCCAGAAGATACTTTATTGATACCATCAGGTATTTTCCAAGTCGCATTTTCTGATGTTGTGTAATTATAAACATCTAATTGGACTATAGACCATCCATATTTTTCAGCATCTGTTATATACCCTGTCTCATTAACAAATAATTCGAATTGAGTGTAAGAAACGGCTTGTAAAGCAATTTTATTTTTATTGCAAGAGGTAAAAAAGATAAAAAAAAGAAAAAAATATGTCCAACTATTCAAATTAATAGTGATGCTAGATAAATTGTAAATATTTAAGTTTGTTTTCATTTTTCAGCCTGTGGCTAATGTGTCTGTTTAATAATAGTGGACTTCGGAGCAATTTATGTTCAAATGTAAATAAGATTGCCATTAGAAAAGGAACTTTGCTCCAAAATAAAGCATAGACCTATTTTGTGCCAAATCATACTGTGGCTCCAAAAATAAATTTGTGACGAGTCCCGTGGATTTAATTATTTTACCTAAACCAGCACCCACTGGAATTTCGTTTGTGTTAGATTCAAAATCGAATATCATTCTAGGGTGACTTCTAAAATACCATCCTTTGGGAAAATCATAGTAGATCCCTGGATCAAATTCCATGGTAGATATATTATGACCCATTTGAAAAGTCGTCAGCGTTATAAATTTAAATTTACCAACCTTACTCGTAGAAACGATATTGACACCGGCTGCCATGCCTTGAGGATCTATATAACTCACAATACCACCAACTCCAAAATTGTGTTTTCCGTTTTTAGTTTGAAATAGTCTTGCAACCAACAGGCCAACATTTCTAAATTGATTCTCGGAATTGTAATTAAATTGTTGTTCCGCAGAAATCCTAACGAACCATTTTTCTTTGACCGTCATATTGGCTATGATCTGAGTCCTCATGAAGTCATCTGCGTAGTTTCTATTAAAAACTCCAATGGTTGGACTTGGATCAATAGGATTATTGGCATCCTGAGAAAAACTAAAATTGGAAAGACAAAAACTAAAGAATAATAAAATAATAAACTTTTTCATAGCTTGATAGCTTTTTAAATAATTATAATATGGTTGTTCTTAAAAGAATAATAGCCGACCTCTGAGCAATTTAGTTTCAATTTACAAAGTAATTGAAATGGGTTTATAACCCTAAAAATTGACACAAAATCGGCTATTATTTTATAGGTTGTTGGAATAGAGTTGTTTCTAAGACCAACAATTAATTATTATTTATTGACTCATCATAACACGTTTAGCTTCTGCTTCCAAGTCAACATATGGTGTGCCTTCAACAGTAACACCTACAAAGTCAAGGGTGCCATTATTAAATTTACTTGGTGATGGGTATAATTCACTCACCGCGTCTCCACTGTCATATCCAACACAAAGTCCGTCTCCAGATAGTGTGAATTTAGCAGGTTGAGTTCTCATGGGGCCTTCTGCCACTAATTGTTCATCAATGTACAGTTTAGTAGAACCAATTGATTCACCATTCTCTCCTGTTTTTTCTCTAATAAATTCCATTCCTACGGTATGTTTTCCAGGTGTCAATGTTATTGATGATTCAAAAACTTGTTCTGGGCTAATGCCTAAGAAATTATAGACATAATAGAGTTTATTGTTTTTTATAAACAAAGAATGTCCTCCAAATCGTGAGCCATGTGCAAATAAGATACCTGACGTCTTATTTGTTGTTTCAACGTTGGTTAATATTTTATAT
>TARA_R100001369_G_scaffold32096_1_pt1 | contig 26055 bp, 19 predicted proteins | sample TARA_R100001369 | Tara Oceans TARA_R100001369 (sample SAMEA2621528) | marine metagenome | biome: marine biome (ENVO:00000447); feature: surface water layer (ENVO:00002042); material: "saline water (ENVO:00002010), including plankton (ENVO:xxxxxxxx)" | depth 5 m | reverse complement strand
AGATGATATTGATATGTTAATTCCGCACCAAGCCAATTTACGTATTGCACAATTTATACAGCGTAAGTTTAAGTTAACTGACGACCAAGTCTTTAACAACATACAGAAATATGGAAACACCACAGCTGCGTCGATCCCAATTGCTTTAACTGAAGCATGGGAAGAGGGTAAGGTAAAAGAAGGAGATACCGTTGTATTGGCTGCTTTTGGTAGTGGCTTTACTTGGGGAAGTGTGATTGTTAAGTGGTAAAACCCCTTTAAAAAAAAGAGATCTTGTGGATTTAGTACTGACTTGACTTTTTTTAAATTTTGAACTAACTTCTTTTAACGTCTGATATAAGTCATTAAAAACAGTCTCATATCATTAAAGTTAAACGCAACATCACAAAAAGCCCAAACAACTAACGTGTATGGGCTTTTTAACTATTAACCAACTTAACTAACACTATTATAAAAATTAATTTATAATTACTATTAACTAAAACTTATCTCATTACTATAGACGTAAAAGTTTCAATTTTATTTTATTGAAAAATGGATTTAACTTGTATTTAACAAAAACCCGAAACATAGCGCTTCGGGTTTTTTTATTTAATAGCTAAACATTAACACTAACCATCAACTATTTATGTAGGCTATTAAACATTATCTTCACTTGTTATATTAAAGACAATTTAAAAAGCTGAGTGTGACACTTTATTATGGGTTATTACATAAACCCTCCACCATCTTTCTCATTGTCGTCTCGTTGCTTACGAGATTTTGCTCTGTATTTTCCTCCACCAAAACGGTAAGATAAACCAGCGAAAATCGTTTTAAATTCTGGCTGTACAAGGACGTCTTGTCTAAAAGGACGCTCACTGAGTATATTTATTTCTTGTGTATTAAATACATTATTAAAGTTTAAGCTAAATGTTGCTCTGTTATCTTCTAAGAAGCTATAGCGCATTCCTAGATTAACAAAATACATAGGCTCCATTTCAAAATTTAGACCCGTATCTTTTCCGCGATACATTGCAAATGCTGAGAGGGATAGTTTCTTTGTGACTTTAAAATTGTTGAATACTCTAAAATTATAAATAAGGTTGTCGACTTCAATATTGTTTAAGTCTATATCGTCCTCAGTCGGGTTAACAATATTTGGATCTAGACTTTCTGCAAAACCACGTTGTGTGCGACCATACAAATCAAAGCTTGCATTAAAATTCCACCATTTTGTAGGTTTATAACTTCCAGAAACTTCTACACCATAAGCTGAAGTATTACCGAAATTATCAACTCTTAATATTACTCTGCCAGATCCTAAGGTTGAACGATCAACAAAAAGACCTTGGTTAATCTCATCTTCGATAAGTCTGTAAAATACACCACCAGTAATACTGCCTTTTTCTAGATTTCTTGTGTAATTTACTTCAAGAGAGTTTGTAAATTGTGGTTCTAACTCCTGATTTCCAAATTGCGATATTAAAGGGGTGTTAAACTCTGGTATTGGATTTACTTGTCCTACGCTTGGTCTATCAACTCGACGACTATAACTGAATTGATAGGAATTCTTATCCGTTGGATTATAAGTTACAAAAGCAGATGGATAGACTTGTACATAATCATTTTCAAAAGGAAACTCTGTAACTATGTTATTTGCTAAATCTGTATCTACAGCAAATGCATCAACGTTAACCGTCTCTGCTCTAAGACCTAATTTATAAGACCATTTATCTAGTTGTTTGCTATAACTGGCGTAAAGCGAATAAATGTTTCTTTCATAATTAAAAGCTGTGGATGTAGGAATGTAATTTCCAAGTTCATCTTGCACACGTGCATCGGAGGTATAAGACAGATCGTTAGTAAAAAGTCTTATCTGAGCACCGAACTCAAGTTTTGTAGATTCAGACAATGGGTTTACATAATCTAAATTTACAGTGGTGCGCTCTCTGTCTGTGTCTGTGAATTCATCAAAATTGGGTCTTACATTTGCTCCAGAAAATCGGTTAAATGTTTCTACATCATTATTAAAAATATTATAATCTATTTCTAATTCAATATTATGTCCTTCTTTATCAAAATCTAATTTGTAGTTGGCATTGTATTGTTGACTGTTATTTTCATTGCTATTATCAATGATCTGAGTTTGACTTAAGTTAGTGTCATTGCCAAAAGTTAATGTAGACTCTCCTAAAGCTCCACCATCAAATATATTTTGATTTGAGAATAGCGAGAAGGTGTTTTTATCATTGATATAATAGTCTACACCAAATTTAAATAAGTGTGAATTACGTTCTTCTAATAAATCTAAATCTTGAATTAATTCTGATGCTGTCTGTTCTAGAACTATAGCATTTCTGTTGTCGGATATGTTATTACCATAACTTCCATAAAAATTCAACTTACCATTTCTATAATTCATGTCAATAGAACTATTAAACTTAGGTTCTAATTGATAGCCTAATCCAAGATTTACATTACCATTAAAACCAATATTTACATTCTTATGTAGTATTATGTTTATAATACCGCTCATACCATCAGGATTGTATTTGGCAGATGGGTTGGTAATCAATTCTATTTGTTTTATAGATGTGGAAGGGATTTGTCTTAGCAACTGTGCCGTGGGAATGTTAGATAATTTTCCATCTACCATAACCTGCACATTTTGATTTCCTCTAAGCGCTATTTCACCAGTTTGTTGATCTACATTTACAGTAGGAATATTATTCATAATATCTGATGCAGTTGGCCCAGAAGTCGTCAAGTCTTTACCGACATTTATAACTTTACGGTCAATTTTTTGCTGAATGGTAGTTGTTTCAACTATGATGGTAACTTCGTCTAAAGACTCGGCACTTTCTGCTAGCATAATATCTCCAACATCTATATTATAGCCATTTTTTCCAATATTTATCTGTTTTTTAATAGTCTTGTAGCCGATGAATTTAATTTCGACGTTTACATTGCCTTCAGGTATCTTGCTGATTTTAAAAGTACCATCACTATTGGTAATACTACCGGTAATGATCTTATCTGCAACATTTTTAATAATTACATTAACATAAGGTAATGGCTCATTGAGCTCTGCATCCATAACGCGTCCTAAAATTGAACCGTTTTTAATTTCCGAATTGGAGTTGGGTTGTGCACTTAAAATGGCTGATGAGACCATTATAAGCATTAAGAAGAAATGCTTCATTTTTTGATTGTTTTTTGATTGTTTTTGATTGTATGTTATAATGTAGACGACTACATTTACAATATGTTACTGTATTTAACATTCCTTAACATCTATTAAACAGTATGAAGAAAAAAACATTAGTACTTGGAGCATCGCTTAAGCCAGAACGCTATTCAAATATTGCTATTAATAGATTGGTGAATTATAATCACGATGTCAAAGCCTTTGGTTTAAGAGAGGGTGAGGTAAGTGGTGTTAGTATTGACACAGAACTAGTGTCTTATGATAACATTGATACAGTCACTTTATACTTAAATCTTAAGCGCCAGGTGGCGTATTACGATTATATTATTGGCTTAGAACCTAAACGGGTTATTTTTAATCCAGGTACTGAGAATCCTGAATTTTATGAGTTATTAAAAGCACATACTATTGAATTTGAAGAGGCTTGTACTTTAGTGCTGTTAGGAACAGGGCAGTATTAAATTTACTTTAAAAAGGAAACTTTAGAATTTACTAAAGTACCAACACCAATACCTTGATCTACACCAACCTCTACAGCAGCTCTATAATGAATACCTCCATAAAGTCTACTTTCTGCAGCTTCATTTGCAGCTAGTTTAAAGGATTTAAATTGGCGCATTGGTAAGCCATAAGGTAATTCTGTAGTATCATTAAAAGCAAAATTGTCACCAAAAATTTTGGTTAAAACTTCAGAGGAAGCAGCAGATACTACTGAATGTCCACTTGTGTATTCTGGGAAAGGTGGTGTTTGGATTATTGGAGCCCACTCTAAATCTATGTATTTATTTATTAAAGTTTCTGGCCTAATGAGGTTACTTTTATATTTTTCATCCCAACAACTTATAAAAGCATCTGCAATAGCTACAGATGTTTTGGTATAAGCAAAGACTGTTTTTTCAAAATCAGAATTGGTTTGTTTGCATGCAATTTTACAAATACCAATCCAATGTGCACCAGGTGTGATTTTTTTCTCAGCAAACATAAAGTGTCCTTTATTTACGGACACAAAAGGGTTACAATCCCAAAAACGCGCAATTGAAATCTCTTCGGAGTCATCACCTTTTGCTCTAATAGTATTATTTAAGTTTACAACATCCATTAATTCGTTATGAAATGCAGACCCTTTTTTTAAAGAAAACGGAGGATGAGTTTTGGGTTTAAATTGTGCTGCAGAATCTAAAACAAATGGTCTTATTTTGTTCCAATGTGGTTCAATACCTTTCATGTAAGCTGGTGGAGTAGGTTCCCAACGCGACTCATCATCTGTATAAATGTTATAGTCTGGCATGGTACGCGTTTCGGAATACTTGTCCGCATTCATCCATTCTTTTATTTGCTCGGAAATTACTAAAGCGTAAGTTTTAGAACTTTCAAATTCATTAGGGTTTATGGTTTTCCATTCTTTGTACAAACTATCTCTATAAACTTCTATTCTATCAGCAGAAAACACGAGTTCTTTAGCTACATCTATATAAGCTATGACTGCTGCTAGTTTAAGATTTACATCTTCGTCTGTTTTAGAAATGGCGGTGATATTCAACTCATTTAACTGGTTGTTTAACGATTTATACGTGCTGTTATTTTGATTTAAAACTTCATAAGCAGCAATATTAGGATACACATAAATACGACTAGCAACAGGAGGCGAGAATATGTCGTGTACCATGATTTCTGTTAATTTATCTACTGAATTGTGATAGTCATCAGTTGAGATAGTAATAGATTTATAATCTTTTTCACAAGAAAACAAACCCGTAAAAAGGATAAGCAATAAAACAGAATGTTTAGGTTTCATATATTAATTTTTATACGAGTAAACCTTTAATTTATCGTTGTTAGAAAGAATTATAAGTAGGTTTTTTTCTTTCATTTTAATAGTTTCAATTTGCTTAATCTGAGAATTAAAAGGTTCGATTCCAAAATTAGAAACAGGTTGGTAATTAGATTCATCTTCAGCAATTAAACCTTTTAAGGCTGAATATGAACCATGATACGTGTTTACTCTATAGGAATTACCACCAACTAGTAATTGATATTTATCATTGATACTTAACTCAGAAAATGAAGTTATTGGTGCTAATTGAAAGGCGTCTTCAAATACCACAAATTCATTGAAATTACCATTATTGTTTTTTAAATAACCCGAAGCTAAAGTGTGTACTTCATACTTTATGGCATCATTAATAGTTCCTTTTCTGAGCACTTCTTCAATAGTTTGACCTGCATAGCTTTTGTGATCTACATATAATTTACTAATGATATTCATTTGAGCAGCCAATTCGTCTTTAGAATTTAAAGGATAATAATTACCATCTTTATTATAAGCTATCACTGTTTCTTTTTTGCCATTCTTATCAAAATCAGAATAATACATGACTAATGCTCCATCAAAATTAAGATTGAATTTGGTGTTAGTTCCCCAATTACCTAATAAGATGTCTTGGTCTCCATCATTATCCATATCATAAGTTGAAATGGTTTGCCACAAACCATTGAAGTTTTCTAGGATTGTTATTTCCTTTAATTTCCCTTTAGTATTAATAAATAGCCTTGGTGCATCCCATTCTGTTGCGACTAATAAATCTTTTAAATTGTCTCCGTTTATATCTTGCCAAATAGCTGAATTCACTTTAGAGTTGAGTTTAAAATTTTCATCTTTTGTAAATTCACCTTTACCATTATTAATTAAAATATAAGAATCAACAGACTTGCCAAAGTCTTTATAATCTGTCAGATTACCTATAAACAAGTCGGTGTCACCATCATTATCATAATCGTAAGCTTTTGAAGTTGAGGTCACCAATATATTCGCTGGAATTCTGTTTTCTGAACGCTCAAAAGTTCCATTTTTATTTATATAAAGACGATCAACTTGGTAAGTCTCATTTTTATATTCGTTTATTCCTGAAGCGACATAAAGGTCTAAATCACCATCGTTATCTGCATCAAAAAAGGTAGCGTCATTATCTTCAAAAGCTTTATCATCTTCAAAAGTTATTTGTTTTTTAGTAGAGAATCTAGTGCCAGAATTCATGAATAATTGTGCAGGTTCTCCAGAAGCATTTCCTATAAAAATGTCTTCAAAACCATTATTATCTATATCTGCTTTTGCAATAGCAGGCCCAAGCGTTGATATTTTATAAGGAATTAATTTCTCTTGTATAAAATCATTGTAATTATCTTCTTTGTGTGTATAACCTATAAGATTCTCTCTTTTGAAATATGGTGTTTTATTAGACGGGTTATCGTAATTATAAATAGTATTAGTAGACGTGTAAACAATTTTAAGTCTTTGGTTTATTTCTGGATTTTTAACTGTTTGCAATTTGTTATTTGGCCAAATAATTTGAATTGAATCTATCGCAGTAGCATCATTTATTCCAAAATGTAATTTACTGTCTACTGAAGATAGGAACCCTCTAGATGTATACAATTGTTTTAATTGATGTTTGTTGTCTGAGTAAATAATAGCTTTAAGCCCTATACCTTGATTATTAGATTTTTTGTATTCAAAATCTAACGAAATATAGTTTTTACTACCATTTGTTGTGTTTTCATACAAGCCAGCAGTTTCATTAAAATTATTAGTAATAATGTCTAAATCACCATCTAAATCTAAATCCACATAGATAGCTCCGTTAGAAATATTGGCTTCATTTATTATCCAATCTCCTGTTTTATTTTCAAATAATTTAGAATTCCCTTCAAATATTTCATTGGTTACTTTTCCGCTGGGCATTTCATCAATAGAGTTAAATAACCATTCTAAACCCTCATTTTCAGTACGTCCTTTAAAAGCACTAGAGACATATTTTTTAAAATCTAAACCATTTGGTCTTCTATGAATACCATTAGATATAAATAAATCTTGATGGCCATCATTATTGAAATCAGCAAAGAGTGGTGCCCAACTCCAATCGGTGTCAGCTACTTTATTTAACAATGCGGTTTCCTGAAAATACTCTCCTGAATTATTCATCTGAAGCATATTTCGAGAATATTGGTCTTTATAGCCTAACTTGTTGAGGTGTACTTGCATATTAAACATGGCGTCATCTCCTTCTGTTTCTTTTAGAACTTTTTCGTTTTTTGGTAACATATCTAAGGTCATAAGATCTTGGTAACCATCTCCATTGATATCTGCTGCATCACTTCCCATTGAAAACCTACTAATCGTTGTGAATTTTTCTGCAAGACTTTCTGTGAAAGTACCATCTTGATTGTTTAGATAATAATAATCGTCTTCATGGAAATCGTTACAAACATAGATGTCATCCCAACCATCATTATTGAAATCGGAAACAGAAGCACTTAAGCCATAGCCGTTAACTCCTCCAAAAATATTAGACGATTCGCTAACATCTGTGAATGTGCCATTATCGTTGTTTAATAGAACGTCCCCTACAAGTGGTTCACGCTGATTTCGTAAAGCAGCTCTTCCGTGCGATAAATTTGTGTGTACTGCGTGGTTTACTATATAGACGTCTAAATCATCATCTTTATCATAATCAAAAAAGTAAGCTTGTGTAGAATAGCCTTTAAAATCTAGACCGTAATCTTTGGCTTTTTCTGTAAATGTACTATCACCATTATTAATAAACAGCTCATTATGACCTTCAAAATCTAAAAGTCCGGACACTGCACAAACATAAATATCTAGTAAGCCATCGTTATTAATATCTACCATAGTAACTCCAGTATTCCAACTAGAATTCCCTTTGATATTTGCTTTTTCTGAGACGTCTTCAAATTTTAATTCACCTTTATTTAAATAGAGTTTATTTTCACCTGTGTTAGATATAAAAAACAAATCTGATAAGCCGTCATTATTAATATCGCCAGCTGCAACACCACCACCATTGTAGTAATAAATGTAATTTATAATGCTATGTTGTGCGTCTTCTGTAACTAAGTTAGAGAAATCTATTCCAGAATCTTCGGAAGTTACTTTGTTGAGAATAAAATTTGATTTTGCAGTTGGTGTTTTTTCTTCATTTTCACAGGCAAGCAAAACGCAAATTGATGCCAATACAATATTTATCTTTTTCATTTAACGTGATGGTTACTCAACTGAACAAAGATAAGGTTTTCTTAACAAATATTTAACACAAGGTAGTAGTATTTGGAAGTGTTAGTTAATTCTCTGAGATTTATCGCTTTTTTTAAGATTTAATATGAATTTTTGATTCTTTAATAAGAAATAATCCTAAAAACATGAGTAAGCCGTTAATGATTAAAATTTCAAATCCAATTTCATAGCCATTAAACAGTTCTTTTGAATATAAATTGAGAATATAAGATAGTATTGGAGCCACAATAGCTATAATCCAAACAAATCTATCTTTTATCTGAGATTTGGTGATTAATCCAAATGCAAACAAGCCTAGTAATGGGCCGTAAGTATAGCCTGCCGCTTTAAAGAGTTCCCAAATTACAGAGACATCTTTGAAAATTAAATCGAACAAAAGTATCACAACGATCAATAAAATACTAAACCCAATATGAGTTTGTTTTCTAATACGTTTTCGAGCTGATTCTTCTTTGTGTTCTATACCAATTATATCGATACAAAACGATGTTGTTAAAGAGGTTAATGCAGAATCTGCACTAGAGTAAGCTGCTGCAATAAGACCAAGTAAGAAAAATGCAGATGTTACAATACCTATTTTAGGAAGCATTGCAATTGTAGGGAATAAGTCATCTTTTGTCGCGGTAATACCATTTAATTCTGCGTATTGTGTTAGCATAAGTCCTAAGACTAAGAATAAGATATTTACAAAAACTAGGACGATGCTAAAAGATATCATATTCTTTTGTGCGTCTTTAAGGTTACGACACGTAAGATTTTTTTGCATCATATCTTGGTCCAAACCTGTCATTGTGATGGTTATAAAAATTCCAGATAAAAAGCTTTTCCAAAAATATTGAGGGTCATTACTGTCTTCAAAAAAGAAAACTTTACTAAGATTACTATTAGTGGTATTATCTATAATAGCAGACATACTATTAAGATCTAATGCAGATGCTAAAAACACAATTGCAACGACAACAGAAACTAACATAAATAACGTTTGAAGTGTATCTGTAAATATTATGGTTTTAATGCCTCCTCTAAAGGTATATAGCCATATTAAAGCAATAGTAATAATAACGGTTATGGCAAACGGAATATCAAACAAATCAAATACTAATAACTGCAATACTTTAGCTACTAAGAATAATCTAAAAGCAGCTCCAACTGTTCTAGATATTAGAAAAGCAATAGAACCAGTCTTATAACTAACCGTGCCAAAACGATCCCTTAAGTAGGTGTAGATTGATGTTAAGTTTAGTCTGTAATAAAGAGGGAGTAAAACATATGCGATAATTAGATAGCCAAAGAAGTAGCCAAAAACAACTTGCAAGTAGCCAAACTGTTTTGCTTCAACAGCTCCAGGAACAGAAATAAAAGTAACTCCAGACAATGAAGCGCCAATCATTCCGAAGGCTACTAAATACCAAGGAGCAGATTTATTAGCTTTAAAAAAAGCAGCATTAGAATCCTCTTTACCTGTGAAATAAGATATTAAAACTAAGACTCCAAAGTAGCAAGCTATTAATATTAGTATCGACGTAGGACTCATAAATCTTTTGATTGTTAAATAAATTTCACGAAATGTAGTACATTTGAAAAAAAAAGCCCCAAAAAATTGAACAAATATGAAAAAGTTAACCCTTTTAGTTGCGGTCCTTGCAATTGGATTTAACCTGTTTGCACAAGATTATAAGAAATTAATTGCCGAAGGTACACACACCGTATATTTTATCAGTGAAATTGCTGAACGTCATTTTGATTCCGTAGGCAGAGAAAGAGGAAATGGTTATAAACCATTTAAGCGTTGGCAATATTTTGCTGAGCGTGCGATGGATGAAACGGGTAAACTGAAATCTCCAGAATTTTATTACAACGAATTACAAAATTATAATTCTCAAATAAATAGTGAAGGTATTACGCCTAAAACTATAGTCGGTACTTGGGAAGAAATGGGACCAACGTATTGGGATGCAACTTCAGGTTACAATCCAGGAGTAGGTAGGGTAACTTCAGTAGCAATTGAAGAAGGTAATTTAAATCATATTATAGTAGGAAGTCAAACAGGTGGTGTATGGCGAAGTTTAGATGGTGGAACTTCATGGACTGTTTTAACAGATAATTTAGCCAATATTGATGTGTATGCTCTTGCTATAGATCCGTTAAACAGTTCAACTTATTATTGGGGATCTAGAGGTGGTTCAATTTTTAAGTCTACAGATGCTGGATCAACTTGGACATTGCATGGTATTTTGCCAGGAGGTAATATTAATAAAATATTAATTCATCCAACGGATGCCTCAAAAATGTATTGTAGTGCCGAAGGTTCTGGTCTATATAAATCAATAGATGGTGGTTTAAATTGGAGTAGAATTAATGGAGGTGCAACAAATGGTTATGATGTAGAATTTAAACCTGGTGATCCCAATACAATCTATGCATCTGGTAATAATTTTTATAAATCAACAGATGGTGGGTTAACGTTTAATAGTGCAGATGGATTAGACGCTTGGGCACAAGAATATGTCTCTGGGTCAAATGCTTGGACAACGAGTGGTTCTAATCAAAACAATACCGTAGTGCCGAGAACAGGTAATGCTATGGCGTTATTTTATATTGGTAACTTTTCTCAACCAAAAACAAGATTGGTATCTCCTTCATTAAACCTAAGTGGTGCAGTAAACCCTGAGGTGAAATTTTCTTACACACAAGTGAATTGGGCTGGCGATATTGATGAACTTAGAGTTTTTTATAAAACCTCTAGTGCTGGTACTTGGACACAACTAGCAGAGTATACAGCAGAATCTGCTAATTGGTCAGACATTACACTTAGCTTACCAAGTGTGAGTTCAGATTATTATATTGCTTTTGAAGGCACTTCAAATTATGGAAGAGGTTTAACTTTAGATGACATATCAGTTGAAACTAATAACTCAGGTGTTATATTTTCTGATGGCTTTGAGTCTGCACCTAATCAATTTTCTTCAGGTCCAAAAATGATTGGTGTTTCTGCAGATGATCCGTCTGTTGTATATGTATTAGAGGCTGAAGGAGGAGTTTTTGGAGGTTTTCATAAATCAACCGACAATGGTAATAATTTCGCGAAACTTGCTCACACTGCAAATTATTTTGGATATAATTCTTTAGGTTTTGATGACCGAGGTCAGGCACCTAGAGATATGGATATTGTAGTACATCCAGGTGATATTGATGATGTGCACATTGCAGGTATTAATACTTGGCGTTCTACAAATGGAGGTGTAGATTTTAGTATCACCTCACAGTGGACGCCTAATAACGCTGCTAGTAATAATATAGGCTATTGTCATGCTGATGTAGATATCATGTTGTTTTCAGGCTCTGGAGTAAACACTAAACTTTTTGTAGGTTCTGACGGTGGGATTTTTAAAGCTGAAAATCCAAAACTTGTTAATAGTGATTATTACACAGATTTAACACCAGGTCTGGGTATTAGACAATTTTATAAAATTGGTATTAGTCAAACAAATCCTGTTGTGGTAACAGGTGGTTCTCAAGATAACGGATCTTCTGTTTTAAGGGCAAATGGTAATTGGATAGATTGGTGGGGAGCAGACGGTATGGAAGGTTTTGTAGATAAAAATAATACTTCAATTATCTATGGTACATCACAGTTTGGTTCATTTGTTAGGTCTATAGATCGCGGAGAAAGTATTCAAGGTGTTAATCAGCCAGATGATAAAGGCGGTCAGAATAATTGGAATTGGGTAGTGCCTTTTGAGCAAGATCCTATAGTGCAAAATAGAATATATGCTGCCTTTGATGAGGTCTATACATCCTTAAATAGTGGAAATACATGGACTTCAATTTCACAGAATTTTGGAGCAAATATTGATCATTTTAAAGTTGCACCAATAAACAACCAAATAATGTATTTAGCGATTAATGGGGTCTTTTGGTTTACAACTAATGGTGGTACAATATGGACAGCATCTAGTTTAGATCTTAGCGGAGGTAGAATTAACGAAATTGCTGTTCATCCTACAGACCCAACAAAAATTGCAATAGCAACAACAAATAATCAAAAAGTTTATACGAGTACAGATAATGGTGTTAGTTGGACTTCAATTTTATGGGATTTACCAAACTTTTCAGCACAAGCATTAGCTTGGCAAGATAACGGCGAAGATGGTCTTTATGTTGGTATGAATTACGGTATCTATTATACAGACAACACTTTAGGCGATACTTGGAATCCATTTAATAATGGTTTGCCAAACGTTAGGATTAACGAGCTAGAAGTTAATAATGTAGACGGAAAATTATATGCAGCTACTTACGGAAGAGGTTTATGGCGATCTAATATTTTTAATCCTTTGAGCGTTGAGGAGTTTGAATTAGAAAATTTTTCATTATATCCAAATCCAGCAACAAATGAAGTAAATATAAAGTGGAATAAATCTGAAGATGTTAGTATTAGGATATATAATACAATTGGTAAGTTAATGTTTTATGGAAAGAAAGTTAATTTGCTAAACGGACTTTCAGTAGATGTATCGTCTTATGGCGCTGGTATGTATTTTGTTAAACTTAATAGCAATAAAGGAGAAATCACTAAGAAATTGATTTTAAAATAATAACGAATCAAATATTAAAAAAAGTCCAATTGTAGTAATTACAGTTGGACTTTTTATTTGTAAAAATCAGTACCTTCGCATCTATGGAATTTTCATCTAAATTATTAGAAAATGCAGTAAATGAAATGTCGCAGTTACCAGGAATTGGTAAGCGGACTGCATTGCGTTTGGTTTTACATTTATTAAGGCAGCCAGAGGATCAGACATTACAATTGTCTCAAGCATTATCTAAAGTTAGAGCAGAAATTAATTTCTGTAAATCGTGTCACAATATAAGTGATAAAGTATTATGTGAAATTTGTGAAAACCCAAATCGAAAGAAAGAATTAATCTGTGTTGTTGAGGATATTAGAGACGTTATGGCAGTGGAAAACACAAGCTCATTTAAAGGACTTTATCATGTCTTAGGAGGTAAAATATCACCAATGGATGGGATTGGACCTCAAGATTTAAATATAACATCTCTAGTAGAAAAAGTTAAACAGGGACAAGTGAAAGAATTAATTTTTGCTATGAGTCCAACAATGGAGGGTGATACCACTAATTTCTATATATTCAGGCAAATACAAGATTATGAGGTAAATATGTCTACTATTGCTAGAGGTGTTGCAGCTGGAAATGAATTAGAATATACAGACGAAATTACTTTAGGTAGAAGTATTGTAGATCGTATACCTTTTGAGGCATCACTAAAATTATAAGTATTTGAAACTATCTGTAATTATACTTAACTATAATGTGCGTTATTTTTTAGAATTATGTCTAAAAAGTGTCCAGTCATCTATTGAAACACTTGATGCTGAAATTATTGTAGTAGATAATAGCTCATCGGATGATAGTTGTGCAATGGTTAAAAGCCTATTTCCAGAAGTTAAGCTAATTAAAAATAAAGATAATTCAGGGTTTTCAAAAGGGAATAATATAGGTGTAGATTTAGCTAAAGGAGAGTATTTGTGTATTCTCAATCCAGATACGGTTGTTGCAGAAGACACATTTATTAAACTTTTAAAATTTTCAAACTCTAAAAAAAACTTAGGTATAGTTGGTTGTCAATTAATAGATGGAAAAGGAAATTTTTTACCAGAAAGTAAACGTAATGTACCAACGCCAAAGGTATCTTTAAAAAAGATGTTGGGTAATGCCAAAGGCTATTATGCTAATACTTTAAAAGCAGAATCAGTTGGCGAAGTAGATATTTTGGTTGGCGCTTTTATGTTTATGACAAAAGAGGTTTATCAAAAGGTTGGTGGCTTTGATGAAGACTATTTTATGTATGGTGAAGATATAGATTTGTCATATAAAGTATTAAAAGCAGGATATACCAACTATTATTTTGGAGAAACCACGATCATTCACTTTAAAGGTGAAAGTACGCTAAGAGATGCTAACTATGCTAAGCGCTTTTATGGCGCAATGCAGATATTTTATAAAAAGCATTTTAAACGGAATAAATTATTTAATAGTCTTGTCTGGCTTGGTATAAAGCTTGCGTTCATTCTCAGAACTACACAAAAGTTGGAGCCTGTAAAGGCTAATCAGACTTATGTTTTTGCAACCAAAACAGATAACAAATTAATAGATAAATTAGAACAACCTGTAAGTGTTTTACCTCAGGTTTTAAATGAAGTACCAAATCAAAGTATGTTAGTATATGATTTTAATCACCTTCAAATTAAGTCTGTAATTGCAGATATGAAAGAAAAATCAAAACAAGAACATATAGTATTTAGATTATTACCGAAAAATAGTAATTTTATCATCGGAAGTGATAGTGCAATAAACAGAGGGACTATTATTCATTTTTAATTGAATAAATAGCAACGAAATATCTCTTTTTTTACTAATTTTGCAATCGCTTAGCGAATAAAGACCTTCAAATTAAAGATATGGCAAAGTTTGAACTTAAATTACCTAAAATGGGAGAGAGTGTTGCGGAAGCAACTATAACCTCCTGGCTTAAAGATATTGGTGAAACAATTGAGGCAGATGAAGCCGTTTTAGAAATTGCTACAGATAAAGTAGATAGTGAAGTGCCTAGTGAGGTAGACGGCATACTAGTTGAAAAACTATTTGATGTAGATGATGTTGTACAAGTTGGTCAAACCATCGCAGTTATTCAAACTGAAGGTGGTGATACTATTGAAATAAAAGCATCAGTATCTGAGCCTGAAGCTCCTAAAGCTATAGCTGAAGTGGCACAAACAGTTGTAGCAGCTAAAACTGCTGTAGCACCTGTTGTATCTTCAGAAGAGCGTTTTTACTCACCACTCGTTAAGAATATTGCAAAACAAGAAGGTGTTTCTCAAGCAGAATTAGATACTATTCCTGGAACAGGAAAGGATGGGCGTGTTACTAAAAATGATATTAAAGGTTATTTGGGGTCTCGCAGTTCAGCTCTAAAAGCCGAGCCTGTAGTTGAGCAAAAAGTTGAAGCAACATCAGTACCCATTAAAGCAGTTGAAAAACCAAAAGCACCACCAATAGTAGCTTCTGGAGATGATGAGATTATAGAAATGACCAGAATGGGTAAACTCATTTCTAAGCACATGGTAGATTCAATTCAGACGTCTGCACATGTACAATCATTTATCGAAGCAGATGTTACAAACATTTGGAACTGGAGAAACAAACATAAAGACAGCTTTAAAAAACGTGAAGGTGAAAATCTAACCTTTACGCCAATATTTATGGAAGCTGTAGCAAAAGCTATTAGAGACTTCCCTATGATTAATATTGCTATACAAGGTGATACGATCATTAAAAAGAAGCATATCAATTTAGGTATGGCTGCTGCATTAGGAAATGGAGATTTAATTGTACCTGTTATTAAAGATGCAGACCAGTTAAACTTATTGGGTATGGCTAAAAAAGTAAATGATTTAGCTAAACGTGCAAGAGAAAACAATTTAAAGCCAGACGACATACAAGGCGGAACTTATACGGTTACTAATGTTGGTACATTTGGTAGCATTATGGGGACACCAATTATTAACCAACCACAAGTTGCTATTTTGGCATTAGGTGCTATTAGAAAAGTACCTGCCGTTATAGAAACACCAGAAGGTGATTTTATTGGTATCCGATATAAAATGTTTTTATCACACTCTTACGATCATAGAGTGGTTAACGGAGCTTTAGGTGGGCAGTTTGTAAAAGCAGTTAAAGATTATTTAGAAGCTTGGGATTCTTCTCGGGAAATCTAACAAATCCCTCTGAAAAATGGGGATTCATTATAGAAAAGAAAAAAGCACAGTTTTAACACTGTGCTTTTTTTGTTAGTAATCTTTAAGTTATTTATGCAACTACATTTAATTTTCGCTCAATTTTAGGACTCTTTGTCTTAACTTCAAATTGATTAGACGTGTTATTTTCACCACCAGCTTTTAAAGCTTTGTCTCCAGCAAAGAAAGTTTTATGATCATCTCCAAGGTCAGATCCTGCCATGCGCTGGTGCTTTACACAAGAAACTCCTTTGCGGATTTCTTGTCTCTGCACACCTTTTACATAAGCTAACATACCTTCATCTCCAAAATAACCATCTGTTAAATCATTCATGTGAAGCGCAGTTGTATGATATGTTGGTAATGTAATTAAGTGGTGGAAAATCCCCGCTTCTCTTGCGCTATCTATTTGAAATGTTTTTATTTTCTGATCAGCACGATAGCTTAATTCTGTAGTATCATATTGTGTATCCATTAAATTGTTTCTATCATAAGCTGTCATGTTTTCTCCTTCATCTAGCATTTCTTCAAATACTTGATTACGGAAACTCAACGTCCAGTTAAATGAAGGTGAATTATTGTAAACCAACTTAGCATTAGGTACAACTTCTTTAACTCTATTTACCATATGTGCAATTTGCTTTACGTTAGGGGTTGGAGTTTCAATCCATAATAGATCAGCTCCATTTTGCAGACTCGTAATACAATCTAAAACTACACGATCTATGTTTGAGCCTTCCTTAAATTTATATAAACCATTAGCTAATCGTACAGGACGAACTAATTTACCATCCCTTTTAAGAAGTACGTCATCTTCCTTAGCATCAGAAATGTCAATTTCTTCCCCTTTTACAAAGGCTAAATACTGAGAGGCTAAATCTCCAGGTTCTTGACTTACTGGAAGCTTTTGCGTTAAACCAGCTCCTTCAGAATCTGTTCTTGCAACAATAATTCCTTCACCTACTCCCAGTTCTAAAAACGCATATCTAATAGCATTGAGTTTAGCAATAAAATCTTCATGTGGTACAGTTACTTTTCCATCTTGATGACCACATTGTTTAGCATCGGAAACTTGATTTTCAATCTGAATAGCACAAGCTCCAGCTTCAATCATTTTTTTAGTTAACAAATACGTCGCTTCTTCATTACCAAAACCAGCATCAATATCTGCTATAATTGGAACAATATGTGTTTCAAAATTATCAATTTGATCTTGTATATCTTCTCCTTTTTTCAATCTTTTAAATAAATCATTAAGTTCAATCGCATCTGCTTGACGCAAGAAATCATAGATTTCTTTTATTAATGAGGGAACAGCAGTTTTTTCGTGCATTGATTGATCTGGTAATGGTCCAAACTCAGAACGTAAAGCAGCGACCATCCAACCTGAAAGATATAAGTATTTTTTGTTGGTAGTTTTGTGATGCTTTTTAACAGCTATCATTTTTTGTTGTGCCACAAACCCATGCCAGCAACCAAGAGATTGTGTATAATTTGAAGAATCTGCATCGTACTCTGCCATATCTTTTCTCATAATAGCTGCTGTGTATTTAGCAATATCTAAACCTGTAGCAAAACGATTTTGAGATACCATTCTGGCTGCACTTTCAGGATTAATTGCATTCCAAGCATTTCCATACTTTACTTTAAGATTTCTTACAGTTTCTAGTGCTGAACTGTAATTACTTTGTGCTAAATTTTTCATAATTTTGTATTTAATTATTAAAGTTTTTCTAGATTTTGATAATTGAGTCTCGTAAACTATTACAGTAGTTGCGAGACATTTTTTTTATATGTATTTGTATGCTGAAAGCGTTAAGAATTCTTCAAATTCTTCGGATAAAACCAATCTATCAAAAAGCTCTATGGCTAATTTAAACTTGGAGTTTTCGATGTTGTCTTCTCCAAATTCTTTTATAATTTTTTCTACTTCATCGTTTAATACGTCATTGTAGAATTCTCTATTGAATTTGCGTCCATCCTCTAGTATGACTTCGTTTTTTAACCATTGCCAAACTTGTGTTCTAGATATTTCTGCAGTGGCAGCATCTTCCATTAAATTATAAAGAGCTACAGCTCCATGACCTCTCAGCCAAGCTTCAGTATATAGAATACCAACATTGATGTTTTTTCTAATGCCAACTTCTGTTATAGTACCTTTTGGTAGTTCTACTAAGTCTTGTTCTGTAATGTTTATATCGTTACGTGTTACATGTAATTGATTTTGTGTTGGCATGTGTTTGTTAAATTCGTTCATTGCTATTTCAACTAAAGCAGGATGTGCAACCCAAGTACCATCGTGTCCGTTTTTAACTTCACGCTCTTTGTCTTTTCTTACTTTTTCTAAAGCTGCTGCATTTGCTTTTTTATTATTTTTAATAGGAATTTGTGCAGCCATTCCTCCAATTGCTAAAATGCCTCTTTTGTGACATCTTTGAATTACCAGTTTAGAATACGCATCCATAAAAGGTGTTGTCATAGTAACTTGGTCACGATTAGGCACAACAAAATTAGGATGGTTTCTGAATTTTTTGATGTATGAGAAAATATAATCCCAACGACCGCAATTTAAACCTACAATATGATCTTTGAGTTCATAGATGATTTCATCTAGTTGAAAACTTGCGGTAATAGTTTCTACTAAGACAGTAGCTTTAAATGTTCCGTTTGGTACATTAAGATAGTCTTGCGCAAATTCAAACACTTTATTCCACCAACGTGCCTCTGTATAATGTTCTAATTTTGGTAAGTAGAAATATGGTGCAGTACCATTCTCTAACATGGTTTTTGTATTATGAAATACATATAAACCAAAATCTACTAAGCTGCCCGAAGTTTCGGCATTATTAATTATAATGTGCCTTTCGTTAAGGTGTAAGCCCCTCGGTCTTAATAAAAGAACAGCTGTTTTATTATTTAAATGATATGATTTTCCTCGTTTTGAATCTACTAATTCAATTGTTTTCTTATTAGCATCAATTAAATTTTGCTGACCTTCTATTGTGTTTTTCCATGTTGGTGCATTGCTATCTTCTAAATCGGCCATAAATGTTTTGGCACCAGAATTTAGAGCGTTTATGATCATTTTTCGATCAACGGGTCCAGTAATCTCAACACGTCTATCTTGTAAGTCATTTGGGATATTACCGGCTTTCCATTCACCATTTCTAATAGCTTCAGTTTCTTTTGGAAACTCAGGAAACTTACCATCGTCAAATAAGCGCTGTTGGTTTGTGCGTTTCTCTAATAATTCTAATCGCTCAGTATTAAATTTTTCATGAAGCATAGTTAAAAAGTTAAGTGCTTCATCCGTTAAGATTTCTGGATAGTAATTATTAACGTCTTTAGAGAAAGAGAATTGAGGTGATTTTAATAATGTGTATTCCATGATATTGTTATTTATATATCAATGGTAAAACAAATATTTTTATAAAACAAGCGAACGTTCGCTAAAACGATTAAGTTCACAAAAATTAGTTTATTCGCAAAAATTATTATCTTTGATTATTAATTATGGAACAAGATTATATAAAACTCATATTTGGCCTAAAGCTAAAACAGATAAGAACTGATAAAAATTTATCATTATTTGGATTATCCAAACTTTCTGGACTATCAAAATCATATTTAAACGAAATTGAAAAAGGGAAGAAATATCCTAAGCCAGATAAAATTGTTACACTTTCAGAAAGGCTAGATGTGCCTTATGACCAAATGGTCTCTTTAAAGTTGGATAAGAATTTAGCTCCAATAGGTGATTTGTTGCGGTCTAAAATTTTAAAAGAAATTCCTTTAGAGCTTTTTGGGATTAAAGAAAGTAACCTAATAGATATTGTTGCAAATGCACCAGCAAAAGTGAATGCATTTATTAGTACAATAATAGAAATTGCACAGCATTATAATTTTAGTAGAGAAAGCTTTTTTTTGGCATCTGTACGTTCGTTTCAGGAAGCAAACAATAATTACTTCGATGATTTAGAACAAAGCGTCATAAAGTTTGCTAAAGCCTATCATATAGATTTAAAACAACCAACTACGTCTAAAGATTTAGAAGATATATTAACTGAAGAGTATGGTTATGTGATTGCGTATAATGAACTAAGTAAATATGAAGCTTTAGAAAACTTACGTTCAGTTTTTGTACCTAAAACAAAGGCATTATTACTTGCAGATGGAATAGATGAAGCACAGCGTACCTTCATATATGCTAAAGAAATTGCTTATAATTTTTTAGAAATATCGGATCGGTTATATACGTTTCCATGGATAAAATTTAAAAGCTTCGATCAGGTGCTTAATAATTTTTATGCCTCATATTTTGCAGGTGCGTTAATTATTCCTAAGGATGCATTAACCTTACAATTAGAAGCTATTTTTGAAAAAGACACCTTTGACGAAACCTTATTTCTTAAAACGTTAGAAGCCTTTAATGCCTCACCAGAATCGTTTTATCAGCGTTTAACCAACATTTTGCCTAAAGCCTTTAATATTCAGAATTTATTCTTTTTAAGATTTACGCATAAAGGAGATAGTGAAGGGTTTTATTTAAAAAAGGAATTGCATTTATCGCATCAGCATTCACCTCGTGCCAATGAAGCCAACGAACATTATTGTAGGCGTTGGGTATCCTTAAAAGTATTAAAAGATATAAGTAAAAATACAGAAGAGCATATTTTTGATATGCAGATTTCTAATTATGAAGGAGATGACACAAAGTATTTAGTGTTATCATCTGCAACTAAAGATCCATTTCGTGATAATCATTACCGAAGTATTAGTGTTGGCTTGTTAATTAACAAGCAATTACAGCGAAAGCTTAAGTTTTTGGAAGATCCAAAAATTAAAATTCAGAATGTTGGAGTTACTTGTGAGCGCTGTGATATTAAAGATTGTAAGGTGAGGCAAGCACCAGCTATTGTTTTAGAGCGCGCAGACAAAAACAAAAAGATAGAACTTATTGTTGAAGAGTTAAATGATAAGTTTAAGTCTTAAATTTAGTAAAATAGTTTTCAGATGAAAAAATCGTTTCAATCCTTTCAAGGCTATTCTGCTAATTCTATTTATCTTTGATATTCAAAATAAAGACAATGCAACTCAACCTTAACAATCCCATCTGTTTTTTCGACTTAGAAACTACAGGAATTAATATTTCTAAAGACAGAATTGTTGAAATTTCAATTCTTAAAGTTTATCCAGACGGTAAGGAGGAGACTAAAACTTGGGTAGTAAACCCTGAGATGCCAATTCCGGCAGAGGTTACTGCTATTCATGGTATTTCAGATGTAGATGTAGTAGGTAAACCAACGTTTAAAGAATTATCTAAAGAAATTTATAATCTTATAAAAGATTCAGACTTAGGTGGTTTTAATTCTAATCGTTTTGATATTCCGTTACTAGCAGAAGAAATGCTAAGAGCAGACATAGATTTTGACATGAAAGGGAGACAAGCTGTAGATGTTCAGACTATTTTTCATAAAATGGAACAACGCACATTAAGCGCAGCTTATAAATTTTATTGCGATAAAAACTTAGATGATGCGCATAGTGCAGAAGCAGATACAAAAGCAACATACGAAGTATTAAAAGCACAACTCTCTAAATACGATAACTTAGAAAACGACACCAAATTTTTAGCAGAATTTAGCACCCATAAAAAGTTTGCAGATTTTGCTGGTTTTTTAATCTTCAACAAAGAAGATGAGGAATGTTTCGCTTTTGGTAAGCACAAAGGAAAAAGAGTCGTAGATGTTATGGATAAAGAACCTGGTTATTTTGGATGGTTACTAAATGCAGATTTTCCCTTGTACACTAAAAAAGTGTTAACTGCAATTAAGTTACGTCAGTTTAATAATAAATTGGGTTAAGAAACAAGAAACAATAATTTAGACTAATGCAACTCAACGAGCATCTTGTTTCTATCAGAGAAGCGGTGTTGATTCTATTTTTATATGAAACTAATCTGTATAGGTCGCAATTACACAGACCACATTAAAGAATTAGAGAACGAAAAGCCAACAGAGCCTGTGGTGTTTTTAAAACCAGATACAGCGATATTATTAAAAAAGCAGCCGTTTTTTATTCCAGATTTCTCAGATGATATACATCATGAGGTTGAGGTTTTGGTGAAGATTAATAAAGTAGGGAAGCACATTGATAAGAACTTTGCACATAAATATTATGATGAAGTAGGACTTGGAATTGATTTTACAGCAAGAGATCTTCAAGCAAAATTAAAAGCTAAAGGCTTACCTTGGGAAAAAGCTAAAGCCTTTGATGGTGCTGCGGTTATTGGGAAATGGTTGCCAAAGACCAAATTTCAAAATATAGATAATATCAATTTCAGTTTAAAAAGGAACGATGATATTGTACAGTCTGCAAGTACAGAACTAATGCTTTGGAAAGTTGATGAACTTATAGAATATGTGTCAAAATATTTCACTTTAAAAATTGGAGACGTTATCTTTACAGGCACACCTGCTGGAGTTGGTAAGGTTTTTGCAAACGATGAATTAAAAGGATATATCGAAGACGAAGAATTGTTTTCTATTAAAATAAAATAAATGTCAGAATATTATAAATTACATCGCGTTCGCGAAATGGCTGAAGGTGATGAAGATTTTGTTGCAGCATTAGCAGCAGCTTTTATTGAAGAAGTACCAGAAGATGCAGAACGTTTGAGAAAGTCTGTGCCAGGAGGTGATTTCTACGAAACCTATCAGGCGGCTCATAAAATGAAACCTACAATAGATTTGTTCGAGCTTGGTGTGTTAGATGCATTAATAGAGGTACAAGATTGGGGAAAACATGAGCAAGAAGATAAAGATGTAACGGCACAACTACAAACTGTGCTTACAGCTGTAGATAATGCTGTAAACGAAATTAAAGCCGATTTCGGACTGTAAATGCAAGCAGAGATAATTACGATTGGCGATGAGATTCTCATTGGCCAGATTATAGATACAAATTCAGCGTTTTTAGGTAAAGAATTGAATAAAGTTGGTATTTCTATATATCAAATTACGTCAATTCAAGATGATAAGACTCATATTTTAAAGGCCTTAAAAGAAGCTGAACAGAATGCAGATATTATAATTATTACAGGTGGTTTAGGTCCTACAAAAGACGATATTACAAAGCACACACTTTGCGAATATTTTAATGATACTTTAGTAGAAAGCAAAGAGGTGCTTGCTCATGTTGAGTATTTATTTTCAAAATATATTAAGACTCCGATTTCAGATATTAATAGACAACAAGCTTTAGTTCCTTCTAAAGCTAAAGTTTTAAGGAATCAATTTGGGACTGCACCAGGTATGTGGATAGAGAAGAATGGTAAAGTGTTTGTGTCATTACCAGGAGTGCCTTACGAGATGAAAGCTCTAATTTCTAATTTGGTAATACCTCAGTTGTTAGAACAATTTAAGTTTCCCTTTATAATGCACAAAACACTTTTAACCTATGGTTTAGGAGAAAGTGCTATTGCAGACAGAATTGAAACGTTTGCAGATGCATTACCCGATTTTATAAAGCTCGCATACTTACCAAGTTTGGGTAGGGTACGATTAAGATTATCTGCTAAAGCTATGGATAAAACTATGGTTGAAGCCGAAATGGAAAGACAAGTCAACTTACTAGTGCCACAAGTTGAAGATATCTTTGTAGGATTTGAAGAAGACAATTCTATCGAAGCTATAATTGGTTCTCGTTTAACAGAAATGTGTAAAACCTTAGCGATTGCAGAAAGTTGTACTGGTGGTAGGATTGCACAAGGATTTACTGCTAATGCAGGAGCTTCAAAATATTTTAAGGGTAGTATTGTAAGCTATGCTACAGATTCTAAGGTTAATATTTTAGGTGTTTCTGAAGATGATATAAAGAGCTATTCTGTAGTGAGTAAGGTCGTAGCAGAGACTATGGCTAAAAATGTGATGGCATTGTTTAATACAGACTATGCTGTAAGTACAACAGGTAATGCAGGTCCAACCAAAGGAGATTCAGATGCAGATGTTGGTACAGTTTGGATCGCTATTGCTACAAAAACAGACGTATATTCTGAAGTTTTTGATTTTAGTAACCAGCGTGAAAAAGTGATAATGAAAGCGACTAATAAAGCCTTTGAAATGCTTCAGAAAGAAATTTCAAAAAAGTAAGACTTTATGTTTGATGAAACGTAAAGTTTTATTAAATTTGCACCCTTGTTTAAAATAACCTTAAATGGTTTTTACAATAAACATTAAGAATTAATAGACCTAAAGAAAGAATACAATGTCAAGAGTTTGTGAACTTACTGGGAAAAAAGCTATGGTTGGAAACAATGTTTCTAAAGCTATGAATAAAACAAAACGCAAGTTTGATGCTAATTTAATCAAAAAGCGTTTTTATATTCCTGAAGAAGATAAGTGGGTAACATTAAAGGTTTCTACATCTGCATTAAAGACTATCAATAAAATTGGTATCGCTGCGATGTTAAAAGAAGCTAGAGCAAAAGGATTATACAAATAAGCGTAATGCGCTAAAGTCAATTTACAATGGCAAAAAGAGGAAATAGAATACAAGTTATCTTAGAGTGTACAGAGCACAAAGGTACTGGTCAGCCAGGAACTTCTAGATATATTACAACAAAGAATAAAAAGAATACGCCAGACCGTATGGAGATTAAGAAATTTAATCCTATCCTTAAACGTATGACAGTTCATAAAGAAATTAAATAATAATTTAGACATTTCACTTATGTGAAATTGTCAAATAACATCTATAAACCATGGCAAAGAAATCAGTTGCGTCTTTACAGACCGGATCTAAGCGTTTGACAAAAGCTATCAAAATGGTGAAATCACCAAAAACAGGAGCTTACATGTTCGTAGAGTCAGTAATGGCACCAGAATTTGTCAATGACTTTTTAAACAAAAAATAATCTTTATTTACATATAGATTTATAAAACTGCTTTCATTTGAAAGCAGTTTTTTTATGGCTATATTTGAGGTGGTGTCAATTATTTTGAATCCGTTATTGGTACAATATGACAACTTAGCAGTAAAGCATTTAGGGCAAGATTGTTGTAATTAGCAAAGCAAATAGAATTTGAAATGAGTTTTTTTAAAAAAATATTTTCTTCTGAAAAGAAAGAAACCTTAGATAAAGGTTTAGAGAAATCTAAATCCTCTTTTTTTAATAAATTAAATAAAGCTGTAGCAGGAAAATCTAAAGTAGATGACGACGTTTTAGATAATCTTGAAGAAATCCTTGTTACTAGTGACGTAGGTGTTAATACCACATTAAAAGTTATTACACGTATTGAAGAACGCGTCTCACAAGACAAGTATCTTGGTACATCTGAATTGAATAAAATACTAAGAGAAGAAATCGCAGCATTATTATCTGAAACTAAATCTGGTGAAGAAACAGAGTATACTATACCCGAATTACCAAAACAAGCTGATGGTTCTAAGACTCCGTATGTTTTAATGGTTGTTGGTGTTAATGGAGTAGGTAAAACAACTACCATCGGTAAGTTAGCTTACCAATTTAAAAAGCAAGGACTTAAGGTTGTCTTAGGTGCTGCTGATACATTTAGAGCAGCTGCAATAGATCAACTTCAGGTTTGGGCAGATCGTGTAGATGTTCCAATGATTAGACAAGACATGGGATCTGATCCTGCCTCTGTAGCTTTTGATGCCTTGCAATCTGGAGTTAACCAAGATGCAGATGTTATTATTATAGATACTGCTGGTCGTTTACACAATAAAGTAAACTTAATGAATGAGTTAACTAAGGTGAAACGCGTTATGCAGAAAGTAATTGATAACTCTCCACATGATGTGTTATTAGTTTTAGATGGTTCTACAGGTCAGAATGCTTTTGAACAAGCTAAGCAATTTACAGCTGCAACAGAAGTAACGTCTTTAGCGGTTACCAAATTAGATGGTACTGCAAAAGGAGGAGTTGTGATTGGTATT
>TARA_R100001369_G_scaffold27326_2_pt1 | contig 26538 bp, 22 predicted proteins | sample TARA_R100001369 | Tara Oceans TARA_R100001369 (sample SAMEA2621528) | marine metagenome | biome: marine biome (ENVO:00000447); feature: surface water layer (ENVO:00002042); material: "saline water (ENVO:00002010), including plankton (ENVO:xxxxxxxx)" | depth 5 m | reverse complement strand
AGGCTCGCGGCCCATCGACATCCGCAGCAGCCGCGACAAAGTCGTCGCCGCCGTGAAACGGGCGCTGGATGACGCAGGAATCGAAATCCCCTTCCCCTATCGCACCCTGACCTTTAACGAACCGCTACCGGTTCGGGACTATCGCGACCGCAAAGAAAGCGCAGAAGACACAAGCACCGACGGTTGACATCCTTTAGGGCTAGCTTTCTGTGGCGTATCGCGTTAAGCGCTGCCCAAATGCTGCGGTGCGAGAGCGTGCGCGGCCCCCTCCCGTATCAAAGGCATACCCCAATGGACATGCGAAATATCGCAATCATCGCTCACGTTGACCACGGCAAAACGACGCTGGTCGACGAGCTTCTGAAACAATCTGGCACCTATCGTGAAAACCAGGCGACGACCGAGCGCGCGATGGACAGCAACGATCTGGAGCGCGAGCGCGGCATCACGATCTTCGCAAAACCGACGTCGGTTGTTTGGAACAACACCCGTATCAACATCGTCGACACCCCCGGTCACGCCGACTTTGGTGGCGAAGTTGAACGCATCCTGTCGATGGTAGACGGTGTTGTCCTGCTCGTCGATGCCGCAGAAGGCCCGATGCCACAGACCAAATTTGTGACCTCCAAGGCGCTGAAACTGGGCCTGCGCCCTATCGTTGTGCTGAACAAAGTCGACAAGGCAGACGCCGAGCCTGACCGCGCGCTGGACGAATGCTTTGATCTGTTCGCAAGCCTTGATGCCACAGATGAACAGCTCGAATTCCCGCACATGTACGCCTCCGGTCGTTCCGGCTGGGCTGATCTGGAGCTGGATGGCCCGCGCAAAGATCTTGACGCTTTGTTCAAACTGGTGCTCGAGCATGTTCCCGCGCCAAAGCAAATCGAAAACACTGACAAGCCGTTCACCATGCTTGCCACTACCCTTGGCGGTGACCCGTTCCTGGGCCGCTTGCTGACCGGTCGTGTTGAAACCGGCACGTTGAAAGCGGGCCAGAGCATCAAAGCCATGTCGCGCGACGGCACGCTGATCGAAAACTTCCGCTGCACCAAGATCCTAGCCTTCCGCGGGCTTGAGCAGACTGCCATCGAGCTGGCAGAAGCGGGCGACATCGTATCCATCGCCGGTATGTCCAAGGCAACAGTGGCCGATACGCTGGCCGAAACCTCAGTTTCCGAAGCAATACCGGCCCAGCCGATCGATCCGCCCACCATCACCGTGACCTTCGGTATCAACGACAGCCCGTTGGCCGGTCGTGATGGCAAGAAAGTTCAGTCGCGCGTGATCCGCGAGCGCCTGATGAAGGAAGCCGAATCCAACGTTGCGATCAAGATTTCCGATACCCCGGGTGGCGACGCCTTTGAGGTTGCCGGTCGTGGCGAATTGCAAATGGGCGTTCTGATCGAGAACATGCGCCGCGAAGGGTTCGAGCTTTCGATCTCACGCCCGCAGGTTCTGTTCCAACAAATCGATGGCGTCCGCCACGAACCTATCGAAGAAGCCACCATTGACGTGGATGACGAGTACTCTGGCGCGGTCATCGAAAAGATCACCGGCGTCCGCAAAGGCGAGCTGGTAGAAATGAAGCCCGCCGGTGCCGGTAAAACCCGCATCGTGGCCCATGTCCCATCGCGCGGCCTGATCGGTTACCACGGCGAATTCCTGACCGACACACGCGGTACAGGCGTCATCAACCGCGTCTTCCATTCCTGGGCACCGCACAAGGGCCCGATCCCGGGCCGTCGCGCTGGCGTTCTGATCTCGATGGAAAACGGTACCTCGGTGGCATTCGCCCTGTGGAACCTTGAAGAGCGTGGCAGAATGATGATCGGCCCACAGGCCGACGTCTACACTGGCATGATCATCGGCGAACACAGCCGCGAGAACGATCTTGAAGTGAACCCGTTGAAAGGCAAGAAGCTGACCAACGTTCGCGCGTCGGGCACCGATGAAGCCGTTCGTCTGACCACACCCATCACGCTGAGCCTCGAAGAGGCCATCGCCTACATCGATGACGACGAACTGGTTGAAGTGACACCAAACGCTATCCGGCTGCGCAAGCGTTATCTGGACCCGCACGAGCGGAAGCGGATGGCGAAATCAGCTTAAGCTAAACGATCACTGGACTGGGGCTTTGCCCCAGACCCCAGGATTTAATACCATTTGGAAAGCGGGGCTGTTTCGGCCCTGCTTTTTTTATGTCTAGCGATGTTGGGGGGATTTGGTGTGGTCGGCGGCCCGGTTTGGCCCGCCGACAGAGGTTCAACCTAGGCTTTAGCCGTCGATTTCGACGACCATCAGTTCGCGTTCTGAGGCATCTTTGGCATGGCTCAGCGCCTCTTGGTAGGCGTCGGAGTTATAGCAGTCCACCGCATCTTCGACCGACGCAAAACGGGCCACGACGTTGCGCGGGCGCTCTTTGCCTTCGAGCTGGACGAACCGGCCACCACGGGCCAGAAAGCTGCCGCCATGCGCCGCGATAGCGGGGCCAGCGAGCTTGGCATATTTACCATAGGCGTCTTCATCAGTGACGGTGACATGAGCGATCCAGAGAGCAGGCATGGGGTTTATCCTTTCAGAACATTTTCAGCCGCGGCAATCGCTGCCTCGGCGTTTGCGATATCTTTCGCGCCACCCTGAGCCATCTCAGGACGGCCACCGCCACCTTTGCCACCCAGTTCGGCAACGACTGTCTTGACGATATCCACCGCCGACAGCGTGGCGGCCAAATCGGCAGTAACACCCGCAGCAACGGCGGCTTTACCGTCGGCATCAGCGATCAGTAGGACTGCGCCCGACCCGAGCTTGGCCTTGTGTTCGTCGATGAGCGCAGGAAGATCCTTGCCCGTCACGCCATTGAGAACCTGGGCGATAAACTTGATCCCGCCCACGTCACGCGGGGCCGCAGCGCCCGCGTCTCCGCCGCCGGACATGGCCAACTCACGGCGCAGCTGTGCGACCTCATTGGCGAGCGCACGGCGTTCGTCAAGCAGCGCGCGCACACGGTCCGGCACATCCACGGTGGAAGTCTTGAGCTCAGCTGCAACGCGCGACAGGGCGGTTTCCTGCGTGCGCAGCCATTTCAACGCTTCGGTCCCGGTCAACGCCTCGATCCGGCGAATGCCCGAGCTGCTGGAGCTGTCGCCGAGCAGAACAAATGCCCCGATGTCGCCGGTCTGGCGCACATGGGTACCGCCGCAAAGTTCGAGCGAATAGGTCTGCTTGTCCACGCCTTTGCCCGATCCGGCCTCTCGGCCCATTGAGACAACGCGGACCTCATCGCCGTATTTCTCGCCGAAGAGAGCCTGTGCACCCATCTCGCGGGCGTCGTCTGGGGTCATGATCCGTGTCTCGACGCCGGTGTTCTGACGGATAAAGCTATTCACCTCATCCTCGACGGCGGCCAGCTGATCCGCTGTCATCGGGTGGTTGTGGCTGTAATCAAAGCGCAAACGGTCTGCCGCATTCAGCGAGCCACGCTGCATGACGTGATCCCCAAGCGTGTTGCGCAACGCTTCGTTCAGCAGGTGGGTGGCAGAGTGGTTCGCACGGATCGATGTCCGACGTGCGTGATCAACATCCAGCACCGCAGCCTGAGAGGTTTTTATCGTTCCCTCGGTCACCTCGCCGATATGGATAAACACGCCAGCCGTCTTGCGCGTGTCAGTCACAGTGACCAAGCCGCTGTCGGTTTTGATCGTGCCGGTGTCCCCGACCTGACCGCCGCTTTCGGCGTAAAATGGTGTTTGGTTCAGCGCGATTTGAACGCTATCACCCTGTTTGACCTCGGTGACCTGCGCCCCGTCCTGAATCAAGGCGGCAATCTGCCCTTCGGCGGTTTCAGTGTCATAGCCCAAAAAGTCGGTGGTGCCGGATTTCTCGGCGACGTCGAACCAAACGGTCGCATCCGCCGCTTCGCCCGAGCCGGACCACGCCGCGCGTGCTTTGGCCTTTTGCGCATCCATCGCAGCATTGAAGCCGTCCAGATCGACCTTGCGATCCTGTTCGCGCAGGGCGTCCTGCGTCAGGTCGACTGGGAAGCCATAGGTATCATAAAGCTTGAACGCGGCCTCGCCGGACAGTTCGGCACCGGCGGGCAGGCCTTTCAATTCGTCGTCCAACAGCTTTAGGCCGCGGTCCAGCGTCTGCTTGAAACGGGTTTCTTCAAGCAAGAGCGTTTCTGTGATCAGCGACTGGGCCTGCCCCAATTCGGGGTAGGCCCCACCCATCTGGCGCACCAGTTCCGGTACAAGGCGGTGCATCAGCGGGTCTTTCAGACCGAGAAGATGCGCGTGACGCATGGCGCGGCGCATGATCCGCCGGAGCACATAGCCACGTCCGTCATTCGAAGGCATCACCCCGTCCGCGATCAAGAAGGAAGTCGAACGCAGGTGATCCGCGATCACACGGTGGTGCGTTTTGCCCGGACCGTCGGGGTCTGAGTTGGAGGCATTTGCGCTCGCCTCGATCAAGTTGCGCATCAGGTCGGTCGCATAGTTGTCGTTGGTGCCTTGCAGCAACGCCGCAACCCGTTCGATCCCCATGCCCGTGTCGATGGATTGGTTCGGCAATGCCTTGCGGCTGCCATCCTCGAACTGTTCGTATTGCATGAATACGAGGTTCCAAATCTCGACAAACCGGTCACCGTCTTCCTCGGGGGAGCCGGGAGGGCCGCCCCAAATGTGATCGCCATGATCGTAGAAAATCTCGGAGCAAGGGCCGCAAGGGCCTGTCGGACCCATCATCCAAAAGTTATCATCCGTCGCGATGCGGATGATCCGGTCGTCGGGCAAGCCCGCGACTTTCTTCCAGATCTCTGCGGCTTCATCATCCGTATGATAGATGGTGACATAAAGCCGGTTTGGGTCGATGCCCAGTTCCTTGGTGATTAGCTCCCAGGAAAAGGCGATAGCTTCGGCTTTGAAATAGTCACCGAAGCTGAAGTTGCCCAACATTTCAAAGAACGTATGGTGCCGCGCGGTATAGCCGACGTTATCCAGATCATTGTGTTTGCCCCCGGCGCGCACGCATTTTTGCGCGGTCGTCGCACGAGAATAGTCGCGGGTTTCAACGCCGGTGAACAGGTTCTTGAACTGCACCATACCCGAATTCGCGAACATCAATGTAGGATCGTTCCGTGGCACCAGCGGGCTGGACGGCTGGATCGAGTGACCCTGCTTTTCAAAATAACCAAGGAAGGTTGAGCGAATATCGTTGAGCGTCTTCATATGCGGGGCCTTTCGAGGGGCAAAAAACAATTACCTTCGAATACCTGCGTGACAGACCACTGTCCACAGGCAGCCCCCACGAAAAAAGGCGCGCCACTGGGGCACGCCTTTTCTAATCATCTGCGGTGAAAGCGTTACGCTTCTAGAATGTCCGCGTCATCGCTGCCAGAACCAGCAAAATCCAGCCCATGAGCGGCGCGGATCTTGTCCTCGATCTCATTGGCCATGGCGATGTTCTCTTTCAGGAAGGTCTTGGCATTCTCACGCCCCTGCCCGATCCGTTCGTCGCCATAGCTGAACCACGAGCCCGATTTATCGACCACGCCGGCCTTGACCCCCAGATCCAACAGTTCGCCCATCTTAGAGATGCCTTCCCCGTACATGATGTCGAATTCGACCTGCTTGAACGGCGCCGCGACCTTGTTCTTGACGACTTTGACCCGTGTGGCGTTGCCGACCACTTCGTCGCGATCTTTCAGCGCGCCGATGCGGCGGATATCCAGACGGACGGAGGAATAGAATTTGAGCGCGTTGCCGCCCGTTGTCGTTTCCGGCGAGCCAAACATAACGCCGATCTTCATCCGGATCTGATTAATAAAGATCACCATACAGTTGGACCGCGAGATCGAACCGGTGAGCTTGCGCATCGCTTGGCTCATCAGGCGGGCCTGAACCCCAACCGAGCTGTCGCCCATGTCGCCTTCCAGCTCGGACTTCGGGGTCAGCGCAGCGACGGAATCGACCACCACCATGTTCACCGCACCGGACCGTACCAGCGTATCGGTAATCTCGAGCGCCTGTTCACCAGTGTCGGGCTGGGAAATCAGCAACTCGTCAATATCGACGCCCAGTTTGCGCGCGTATTGGGGGTCAAGCGCGTGTTCAGCGTCCACAAAGGCACAAACGCCGCCGTTTTTCTGCTGCTCTGCGACGCAGTGCAAGGTGAGCGTCGTTTTACCCGAAGATTCCGGACCGTAAATCTCGATGATCCGCCCCATAGGCAAACCGCCAATGCCAAGCGCAATGTCCAGGCCCAAAGACCCGGTCGAGCTTGCCGTGATGTCCTGAATGGCCCCTTCGGCCCCAAGTTTCATGATCGACCCCTTACCGAACTGGCGTTCAATCTGTGCCAGTGCGCTGTCTAGGGCCTTTTGCTTTTCAGCTTGTTTCTTGTTGTCCATAGTCAAAAGATCTGCCGTTGCCATGATAGGTTATCCTCTTACTGTCACAGTGGTCTGCAAGCCGCAATCATCATGCCCCGACCATCTTGATGTTCTTTGTATGTTCCATATGGGACTAAAATGAGAACATTACAACGTGTTTGTTTCCCCTTTCATCTATTTCGCGAACTGATTAACATTCTATTGATATGCTGGATTATTTATTTTCTTGACCAAAGGTATTCTTTCAAGTGCTTGTTTTCTTTAAAGAACGCCTTGCTTTTTTGTCGGTCCCCAAGACCGGTACAACTGCCTATGAAACCGCGCTCGCACCCCGCGCCGATATGGTCATATCGGAGCCGCCGATGCTGAAACATGCGCCGGTCTATCGTTACAATCGGTTTATCCGCCCCATGTTTCTGAAGGTCTGTGACGCAGAACTGGAACTGATGGCGGTCATGCGCGAGCCGATCAGCTGGCTAGGCAGCTGGTATCGCTATCGCCGGCGCCCATTCATGCAGGGCAAGCCAAATGCAACCTTCGACGTCAGTTTTGACGAGTTCATCCTCGCCTATATGAAGGGCAAGAAACCGGGGTTCGCCGATGTGGGGAGCCAGTCAAATTTTCTGGCGTCTCAGCCGAATGGGACAGGAATAACCCACTATTTCAAATACGAAAATCAGGATCGGCTAAAGTCCTTTCTTGAGCAACAGCTCGAGGTGAAGCTGGACCTGAAGTCCGAGAATGTCTCTCCTCAAATGGATTTGCATCTATCACATGACGTAGAGCAACGGTTCAGGCGTAAGTTCGAACAGGAGTTTGCGCTCTACGACTCGATTTCGTGAAAAAGCGATAGCTTACTGCATCTGACTGTTCACGGTATTGGTCAGCTCTGTCAGAGAAAACGGCTTAGGCAGAAACACCGAATTCGGTATCGTCATCTGCGCGTCCCCAAAGCTGTCTTCGGCGTAGCCTGATACAAAGACGACCGGCACACCCGGTCGTTCTTTCAGCGCTTCGCGTACCCAGGTCGGGCCATCCATTCCGGGCATGATCACATCAGTCACAAACACATCAACGGTCAGCGCCTCATCCTCGAGGGTCTTTAGCGCCATTTCCGCTGAATCCGCTTCCAGCACGGTATATCCGCGCATGCGCAGTGCGCGGCTGGCAAAAGCGCGTACAGGCGCTTCGTCTTCGACAAGCAAAATGGTACCATCATCCCGTTTGCCCCCTGTAAGAGGCAGAGGCTCTTTCAGCGGCTTCGGCGGGTCGATTGCCTTGGTTTGGCAAGGGAAATAAAGGGTGAATATTGTGCCTTTCCCCACCACGCTATCAATAAAGATATAGCCGCCAGACTGCTTGACGATACCGTATGCCGTCGACAGCCCCAGCCCCGTCCCCTCGCCCGTGCGTTTGGTTGTGTAGAAGGGCTCAAAAACTTTCTGCAAACGGTCCGGCGCAATGCCTTCACCTTCGTCCGCCACCTGTACGGTCACATATTTTCCGGCCGGCACCGTCACCCGATCGCGGGTCAAAGGCTCAATAAGCTGGGTATTTTCAGTCGTTACCTTGATTTCCCCGCCCGCCGGCATCGCATCGCGGGCGTTGACGATCAGGTTCATCAACACCTGCTCGAGCTGTCTTTTGTCAGCTCTGATCGGCTGCAAAATGGGATCGTGGCTTAGCGTCAAGGTCACCGTTTCACCAACGAGGCGGTTCAGCAAATGAGTAAGATCGGCCAACGTATCGCGCATATTCACGGTTTCAGGGCGCAGCGTCTGTTTGCGCGAAAACGCGAGCAGTTGCCCTACCAGCGCGGCCGCGCGGTTCGCGTTTTGGTCGATTTGAACCAGATCACTATAGTCGCGGTCGCTTGGGTCATGTCTAAGCAACAGCAGATCACAATGTCCTGAAATTGCAGTAAGCAGATTGTTAAAATCATGCGCCACGCCACCGGCGAGCTGGCCAATTGCCTGCATCTTCTGGCTTTGGGTAAACTGCGCCTCAAGCGACTTTAGCTCTGTCGCATCGTGAAGGACGGCGATCAGCGCCGGCGTTCCGCCTTCGGAGATCAGGCTCAGACGCACCTGAACGAATATCTCTTTGTCACTCCGCTTTAGTCGCAAAAATTCGGGTTTTTGCAGCAGACGCCCATCAAGCGTGTCTTGTAACCAGCCTCCGATTGAACGGCCTAACCCCTCCATAAGGTCTGACAGGGCGGTCCCCTTCAGCAATTCTGCCCCAACCAGACATTGCGCGGGGTCATTGAAGGATACCACCTCTCCTCCCGGGGCCACCTTTATCAGCGGAATTGGAAGCTGCTGGAGCGCCGACCACCCGGCTTCCTTGTACCCGTCGTCACCATGCGGCAGGAAATACAGCGCTCGCCGATTGGCCGACGCCGGCACCTCGGTGATCGTCATACACAGGGGCCCCGTCGCCGTCTGCACCGTCACCATTTTGCCCGTGCTAGATGGCAGCGCCCCGATGATCTGGCAAAGTGCGGTCACACGCTTGCCCACCATTGCGCGCGCGGCGGCATTCATGAACAAAATGACGTCTGTCTGACTAACCATCACCATCGGCAACGCATAGGCTTTGGTGCCGGCAACCGCATCGCTTACGCCATACAGTGTTTCAAGCCGCCACAGCAGATCCTCGCCAACGCGGTGGACCGACAAACGCATGGTGCCGTCCCGTGTGGTGATGTCGTCCTTTGCGGCGCCTGTATCGGAAGCCCGCAGAGCCAACCGTGCAGTCAGCGCAACGGGATCGGCAAAAATCGTCACAAAAAGATCTGATACCTGCGCCGGCGTGGGCCGGTTAAACGTTTCTATTGCAGCGGTGTTCTGCGTGATGATCGCGCCAGCTACGGTGGTCAAAACGCAGGGGTGCGGGTCTTCGGCAATCGTTGCCGTGGCGGCGCTACGGTGCCTTTTTTTCTGGCTCTGGCGCAGCGCCGCATCGACGCATTTAACAAACACTGCGATCGCCACCGTGGCACTGGTGGCCTGTAACACCATCGCAAGAGAGCGCGCGGGGGCGATGAGACTTAGAAGGGCGGCGGAAACGACAAAAGCTAAAAGCAATAGCGGACGTTTACCAAGAAATATTTCACGAACCGCACCATATTCCGCCAACACATTCTCCCCGACCTGTGGAACCAAGTCCATTTAGGCGTATGAAGGTTAATGTGCTGTTAATTCGCGATCAGGTCAAAGAAAATGACACTCAAAAGTTGGGTTTAAACTATCCTAAACACGTTTAAAATGTGCGGTGAAAAATCCATCTCCCTGATTATCTACTTCAAATCGTTGTGAAAAAACCTGCTTCCACCCGGAATTACGTGCAATGAATGCATCCGCGCGGTCCTCGTTCTCCGATTGCAGAACAGAGCACGTTGCATAGGCTAAAGTGCCCGTTTCAGCAGTTAAGGTCGCCGCATGATCCAGAATTTTGTCCTGGATATGTGTCAATTCTTCCAGACGGCTGGCTGTAAATGTCCATTTCCCTTCGGGCGATCGACGCCATGAACCGCTACCGGAACAAGGCGCGTCGCACAGCACAACATCATAAGGCGCTGCCCCTTCAAGCTCGTCCGTTTCCAACTGCTTAACGGTTGCACCTGCGCGTTCGGCACGCGCTGGCAGATCGATCATCCGGCGCGGGTCGATGTCGTGGGCAAAAACCGAAACATCGCGACGCGCTGCCATCGCCAGTGCCTTGCCACCGCCACCGGCGCAATAATCAAGCATACGGGTGCCGGCAGGCAGCGCTGCAACAACCGCTTGGCTGGCCGCATCCTGAAGTTCAACATCACCGTGCAAGTAACTGTCAGAATTACGAATTTTACGTTCTCCGGCAGTCACCGTCAGGGCCGTTTCGCACAGATCATTGGCGCGCGTTTCGATCCCGGCGTCTGCTAGCGCCTGGGTCACATTGGCCACCGATGCCTGCGCCGTATTAACCCGTACAGAAATCGGGGCCCGCGACTGGAGGGCCTGCGCGACCGTGTCGGCCCGCTCCCCCAGCGATGCCTGAAACAGGGGTATGATCCAATCCGGCAGGTTCCATAAGACCGCCGCATCGCTCGGCGCATCGGGCACAGTGGCCTCGTCTTCGGAGAGCGGCAGCGGCGCGTGGCCCTGCCCGTTGAACAGCGGCCCAAGGTCGATCTCTTGCGCGCGCAGCACCCCAATCATCAGCGCCCGCCCGGTTTCGCCGGCCCCCAGGTGCGCCGCCAATCGCCGTTGCCGCAAGACATCGAACACGTGATCGCGTACCGCCGCACGGTCCTTGGACCCTGCATAGCGGCTGCCACGGGCCCAACGGGTCAAGGCTTGCTCTGCCGGAACGCCATCCGCCATTGTGTTCAAAATCTCGATGGCGGCAGAGATGCGCGCGCCGGGGGTCATGCTTGAGTCACGTAGATTACGCCTTTGATAGGAGGGACTTACCCGATGCGGTAGTTGGGAGATTCCCGGGTGATCTGAACGTCATGCACGTGCATCGCCTTTGATTGATTAGCCCTTGTTTATATAGTCTGAGCCTACTGCGTTACATCAGTGCACATCAGTGAATCACGTCAGAACTTAGATCTACACTCGTAAATGGCTGAATAGAAGGCCACCATTCGCGCTCCAAAACATCTGCTACTTCGAGTACCGGATGAAGTTTCGTGCTCTTATATAGATCTGTCGTTGGACTCCCAGCGTCAAATAGCTGGCGCCTTGTTCGAGCCGAAATATCGAAGTGCCCCATCACTGCAGAGATAGCGGCGTCGCTAACCCGCTCATCAAGCCAATCAGCAAATGTGCGGCGGATCGAATACCAGTTAGCTGGCACTTCACCTACTTTAAGGTCCTTATCAATACCCGATCTTTCAACGAGACGCTGTATCATCTGCGTCCAATTTCGAGACCCAACTGCGAGGGGTTTGTTTGAAGATCGAATAAGAAAGTCATCACCGTATGCATCCATCAGACGAGCAAGGATCCGCGCCATTGGACCGGTTACCGGGACAATCGGAGTTTTCTTTCGGCGATTTTTGTCAATGAAACCCTCCCCCAAAAGATCGATAACCCCCAGATCCAACCTTACTTTTTTTCCTTTTATGTCCGCGACAGCACCGATACGCCCACCACAGCCGAGATCAAGGAGCAGAAGATCTAACATGTGTGGTCTTCGGCATGCTTCGATCAACGCGCCAATTTCTTCGAAGCTGATGTACCGCCCTTTCGGATCTCTGTCTTCTGGTGCAGTTATTCCATCAATGTATGGGATTTTCGGAGGATTGTGTATTGTTGCGCCATCACTCTTAGCAAGCACGCAAACTTCAGCAGCGCTGCCTATGATATCAGCGATGGTATTGGGATGGAGGCGCGGAATGCCATTTTTTGTCAAAGTCTTCAATTTTGACTTCGCATTGTCTGGCCGAATGCGACCTTGTTCCATCCCATGTACCAAAGCACGGAGAGCCGGGCCCATACGAGACATTTTGACGTTCCAAAGGTGCGGTTTATAATAGAGTTCTTTTCTGTTCAGGAGCAAACTAAAGCGCGCCGCTGAAAGGCGTTTTCTTTTGTCTTGCTCAAATCCCAACCAAACCTCTCCAAATGTCGGGTCTTCTCCGCTGTCGGGACAGATCATTTCTGCACGATCAGCAAGAATGCGGATCTTTTTTCTCGCAGCAATGCGACTGAGCTCTAAGGTCTCGGCATCCAACCTCTCAGAAAGAGATTTTTTCTGGTGCATGTCCCACCACCTTAGGTACATCGCTCCTCGATTCTCACAGATCGAAAATCGACCAATCTTTTCAATAACTTTCATGCGTTTTTCCTTTTTAATATTGCATATTTGGCTCAGGGAATCCGATCAGATGAATTCACATAGTGCGTTGCGATTCTGCTCAGATCCCGCACTCGCCCGGCGATATTTGGATTTGCGACTTGGAGTAGGAGGCGTAGTCGCAGCTACCCGTCTCTCAGCCAGGTAAGCTTCCAAATCTTCCAACCGATATCGTATGCCACCATCTCTGATGAATGCGATTTGCCCACATTTTCGACGACGCTGGACCGTTTTGATGCTTCGGCCGATGTATATTGCGGCTTGAGCCTCCGTCATTAATGGGCTGTAGAACGTTGAAAATAGGCGATTATTTATTTCACAGGACACTCGGTCACTCCTCATTTTTGAGGAATTGGGTTTTTTGTGGAGTTTGGTGAATGGGTTTGATCTGCCCCAAGCGGTCATCCGAAGGCATCGTGAACCGAGGCCTTACTTTCGCAGGAAGCTGCAGCTTTGCTGCTCCCTGCGATGCTCTCGTCAGTGTTCGCCGAGATCAGCGATCAACCTTCGTGCAGCTAAGCGCCCCCTCACCTGCTGACGCACATGAGAAAAGCTCTCCCAGCGGAGGATCAACCAGCGCAGATGTTCCAGTTTTTCGTCGAAGAGCAGGTCTTCATACGTACAAATGTTGAGAACACGGCTGCCGTATCCTGGGCTAATTGCATTTGCTTCTGCTACGAGGGCATCGCCCATGGCAGTGATGCAATCATCGTCCCTGGTATCAAATACATCACCGCAATCTAAGCGTGCCAAAGTCTCTGGAAGCTTTCTGTGGTGATAGCCTTCGAGACTAAGCGCAGTGCGCGCATAGCTGTCAGCAAAGTTGCACCCCTCGCCTATTGCACGTGCGATCATCGTCTCGAGGCTCTCTTCGCGACGGATATAGCTCATGCTGCCACCTCGCTCAGGTCAATTTCAGACGTCTCCAAAAATTCATAGAAGTCATCTGATAGCCCCTGTGCGATGTCGGCCAAAACGCAGATGGTCCAAACTACATCGTCCACGGGATCAATCAGTGCGAAATAAGCTGGCTCGTCGCTACTGATGTCGCCAACAATGTCCAGGCTAAGCAGATCGCAGATGCAGTTGAGCTCGCGGCATATGTGCTGATATTTTGGTTTGATGGCTGACAGTGTTTTCCGGAAGCGCTGCGAGCGCATTAGAGAGGCCCTGCCACCGAGCAGATAAACTGCGTTCTGAAGGTAGAGGTCGTATTGCGCTGTGTATGATTTCAACAGCGCGAGTAAGTGTTTCCGTGTCATACGGAACTCCTTTTATGTTCCCGTCTCCGCGGACGGACAAGCACGGGGTCGGAATCCTCCTTTCGCCCTCGCGTGGTTTCGACAAATGAGCTGGCTTATTTTTGTTTTGCTTGCTGCTCGCAAAGAGGCAGCAGGCAAAAACAGAAATTAAGCCATCCCATCCCTCCTTATCAGCAGCGCAGAACTTCGCTGCGCTGCATCCCTGACATGCCTCGTAGGTTTTCGCCTACTGCGAGATCGGGCTATCAGAACCGTCATCATTGAGACCTTGAAGGATAGAGCCCAACAACTCGGTCCCTACCCTCTGTCGATGGCGGTTAGCCTCAACCTCGTAAAATTTCCGGCTTGTCAAACTACCGTGACCGCAAAGCGCTTGCGCTACTGACGCGTCAAGATAAGGGTCTGCGGCAATTGCGTCATATATCAGCGTACGCACGATGTGAGGCCCGTGGTGCAGCTGCTGTGTCATGTTGTGCCACAGCCAGTTCTTACCGAATGGCTGCCATCCACAGGAAGGATTACCAAACAAAGCTGTCCCAATCCTTTGAGTATATACTGACCAAAGATGTGCCTCTGACACATCCATAAGAAGAACAGCATCTAAATAGCGTGTCAGTTCCGCGGCGAGCCGTCCCTTGATAGCGGTCCCCGTTTTTGACGTCGTTAGGTCAACAGACCAGCCTTCACTGTCTCGAACGAACTCTTTGCCGACCAAACCATTTCTGAGGTCTCCGCTGCGCAGTTGCAGTTTACACAATAGAGCTAATGCGCCGGCCATGACGTAATCGCGTCTTCGTTTTCGGATATCATCTTGATCGAACGCATTGTTCAGCAGTCTGTGGGCAGTGGCTGCGACATCAACAAGATCGATAGGATACTGCGCGAGTTTATGCTCTTTTCGACGCAGTTCAGTGTTCGCCTCGAGCTTTACTGCATTATGCACCTCCATTAGTGCGGCATAAATCTCATGACGGTAGCCTGCCTTTTTGGCGAAACATGCAAGAAAGTCGCAATATCCCGCGATGCTACGTAGTTTGAGGTCATCTTCAAAGAGAGTGTCAACAAACGCCTTGCATGTTTCCATAGTGAGCTCGGTTGGCAGCCCTGCGCGTGTTGAAGCGCTGCAAAGACGACGCAATGCCGAGCATATCGCCTTTAGTCGAGAGAACGATAGACTGCAGTTTTTGTTAAATAGTTTAGCCATATCGGTGGCAAATGGCTCAGGCAAATCGTGGTAAGGCAGCTTTGGTGCGCTTTTGATATAGCCGACCGCCAAATGTTTCCGATTTCTCTGCGCTTGCTGAAGAATAACGTTGTCGAGGTTCTCAGGGTCAATCGCGGACATCATCGCAGCGAGTTTAGAGAATGTGGTATGGTCCGCACTGAACCGCCTGACCATTTCTGCGTCGACCCTTGCGTGCGCTTTCTTGTGCCGCAACCAACGGTCAATCATTCGTATTTCAGGCTTGGTAAAGGTTACCCTGATATCTGGTATCAGCGCCCGAAAAGGTGCCCAATGGATCGAACGGAAAACAAGCTCAAGTGGGCGTCGGTCGGTTGCTGCGCTTGCGAGTGCCCAATCGACACCTTCGTCGGTTTCATAAGCGTAGTGACGAAGTAGTGATTTTAAAGCCCCGAGGCTGTTTGTCTGCCATCCTGCATCCAGTAGTCGAACAAAATACGCCTCGGCTGTCTGGGTGTTCAGCTTTGCGGGGAACTGGTGACTGCGCGCAGTGTCAACGAGTCCCCGAAGTGCAGAGCCCATGCTACGTCTGTTGGTACGTAGCGACTTCGAAGAGAAAACTTTACCTTCGTCTATGTCCGCGAGGAACCTGCGCATGCGCAGCGGTAATTCTGCTTCCGTGACCGAAAACCTCGTCATATTTTGTCACCAGTACCCAACATCGCGTTTACGGCTTTCAAACCTTCCATTCCTCGCTGGACACCCTTCTCAGCGTCAAAAAAAGCGTAAGTTTTGATCACTGTCGCCGGTGTGTTGTTCAACATAGACGCGATAACATCGACATCAGCACCTGGTGCGTTTATCAAAATAGAAGCAATGCCATGTCGAACCTGATGCAGCGTCATATAGATATCCTGATCTGCGGTGGCATATCGCCAGCCGTCTGCCAGATAGTGATACTTTGCGCCGCCGAGTAACTTTGTGGGGTCAGGTGACTGAATATGCTCCATTACGAGGGGCCGGGCCTTTAGCATCCACCACTCCAGAATTTTTCGTGGGTCGACTTTTCCCCGACGGCCGAATTCTGCGACCATAGACTTTCGGTTTTTCATCATCGGCTTGGGAATGCTTAGATGCACACTACGCGAGCCTTCGGGAAAGAATATATTCGCGTCTTGGCCAATTACTGACAGATTAACAAGCGTATCCGCGCGCAAAGGGGCGAACATCAGAATAGCGGCCGCGGCAGTAGCAACAGCAAGTTTCAACGCATTAGATTTCTGCCCAGCAGATAAGCTGTCAAACCGATCAATGAGATTAACCGATTGTTTAAAAAGGGACCCGGGCAAATTCAGAAACTTTTTCATTCTGAGTTTTGACCTAACAAGCCGACGGCAGAAGTCTTGGTTCTCTTGAGTCATCGTATCCCAGCCTGTGAAGTACCTACCTTTAAAAAACTCCGTCTGAACTGCGCGCAATTCGGGGTGGTAGCGCCGTGCAAAGCGAAACACGGTCCCCATGTTTTTACGGTTTGTCCGGGCACTAAGCGGTGTCCAATAAAACTCGCCAGCGGTTTCAGCATCAAATGCTGCCAAAATGTTATTTATACCCATCGACTCGCGGATGTCCGGATCGCCCTCGGGGTCAAGTAAGCCCAGCTCAATCAGACATGTGAAGTACCAAGCCAGCTGCTCTTTGATTGACTTTAGCGTCCTTGGTGACAGCGGTTCACGGGTGTGATTAGAAGCCAGCCCTTTGTATTTTTCACCTTCAGCCAACTCGTCGAGATAAGCTGTGATGTCTTCCGTAACTGAGTTCGGAAATACAGGCGTCTGGCGGCAGTGCGACACCCGTGGCAGCTCTCCGATACGCACTGGCAATAGCTTTGAATCAATGCTGTTGGGGAAGGCATGCAGCATGTTCAGGATCCGCACACTCTTACGTAGAGCATTGCGACGCCCGACGTCCCTGTATCCCTGCATCCACAGCTTCAACTGTTCCGGTGTCAACGCATGAGGCTGGATCCCATTTTCTCGCGCAACCGATTGTAGAACTTTAAGGGATATTAGATCCGCGCTTTGAATGCCGCACCCCTTGCGATTGGGCTCAATCAGCGCCTCGACCTGTCTAAATAGACGCTTCCAGTCGTCATCTTGATGGCGCAGCCGCTTTGCCTCTGCGTACCGCCCTGAGGCATGGCTCATCAGACTGATCATATTATCATACCAAGTCTTAAATTGCCTATACGTAGCGAACCCTTCTGGTGAATCCTTTTGAGCAATATTCTTGGCCCACTTAAGCTTGAAGACATCGACGTCTACAGGGATCATCTCAATTGGACAGTTGTAAGCTGGGATTCGAGGACATTTGTTTGCAGATCCGCGTATCTTTTTTGAGTTGGCATCTGAATACGGGTATGCACCCGTCTTGAGATTTTGGAGGGCTTGGGCGAGATTCACGAGCTTATATTTTCCTGTTGTTTACTAATTGGTAATCGGCAGATGGGCCCGTTCTGAATTTTCCAAAAATATTAAAATACAATGATGCGTATTGAGGTGTTTTTTTCACATTTCGGCGTTTTTAAAACGGAATGAGGAAAAAGGACGGCAAACGTGTTGAGGTGACATTTGGCGGGCCTTTTGCTCACCTTTTCGAAGCTTCACCGTTGATGCGGGGATTGGCGAACGGCCCCTCACACATCGCCCAAAAGAGAACTCACATCGCTCAGTCGGAAACGAATAGTGCTCCCTAAACGAATGGGTTTAAGTAGGCCTTCTCGTGCGTACCTGCGAACGGTCGCTGGAACACATCCCAGCCACCTCGCAAGATCATCGGCAGTCAGTAATGGGCTTAGTAGCGCTTCGTGATGGCCTGGGTCTCCCATCAATGCAGCGCTGACACCCTCAACGCGCCATATATCCGATATGACATAACGAGCACGTTTCCAGGGACCGGGTGCCGTCGGAATATTATGATCCTTGATAAGCTTGCGTACCGTATCAGGACCGAGCTTCCAGCGGGCCGCGATCTCGGTTTGGGAGAGCACGGGTAACCCCGCCAGGGCTTTAGAGTGTTTTCTGAGGTTCGCTCGGCGTTTGTTCATAAAAGACAAATGGGTACAAACGCCGGTTACGAAAAACGTTTCTGGAAAAACAGGCCAAGTTTATTGCTACACAAGTTAAAACTATGCCAAAATTAGAAACCGACAGTAGTTTTCGGCCCAACATCGATAATGGTACTGCGAGGATGAAATTTCCTTAGCTGATCATCGGACCACCGCGTTTCGTCGTGTGAAATTTTAATGTTCACCGAGGTGATACCGGGCCTACATCCACTTTGCGCGAGCTCAGCAACAAGTCGGCAGCTCTTCAAGTTTGCCCACTTTTGTAGGGCTCTTCTGAGCTTCGTTACGAAAGCGCGTTTATCACTCGGTATGGGCGGAACCTTTTGCTCATGCGTCCAACACGCTTTTGGATCTATGCTGAAGAGTGGAAAAGAAGGGAATTGCATTTTGTAACAGCGAGCAATTTGGGTGAGAAGCACCACATCGAGATCACTGTTACAGTGAGCAATGTCCCCACTTTCAATAAGGGCATAAATGTGTATGTCGGACATAAGTGCTGCGGGGTAGATTCCGAACTTCCACGAAACGTAGCTATTCCTGCCGGTCGTTAGACTGAGATCATCGAATAACTCGACGTATTTCAGCAGTTCGTTAATCGGCTTTTCTAAGAACGAGCTACCTTTTGAATTTGGAGCAAGTCCCATCGAACGAAGATGTGCTACATAACAAAAGTGTTTTTCTGTTGTCTTACGTAAAAACACACCCTTCGTACCGACTTCGGACACCTCCACCCTCGGCCACTCTTCTTCCTCCAAGTACTGCAGATAAATCAAAGCAAGCAGCAGCTTCTTGCTTGGCACGGTTAAGTGGCTCACTTTCAAGTACTCAGCCATGTCGAGTGAAATACGAAACTTTTTGTTGTCTTGAACCATGGGTCTTCCTTTCCAACTGTTCATAAGCAGGTGGGTCGGAAATCAGGTGCGCAAATTGTGGTTTGATAGACGAGAAAATCGGTAAGCCCGAAACGGTATGCGAGTGTCCGCTTTGATGCGCGCATACTAAGATCAATGACCTTCTTGGCCGTATTCGCATGTCAGATAATCTAGCAACATCTTGATTATAGACACATATCTATGAATTGAAATCTTGAAATCTAAAAACCATGAAATGGCCTTCGGCTCGGTTATGTTATTTTTTGGCCTACCCCACGTTAGCAGGCTACCAAGAGTAGCTTGGTTGATTTTTCCTGTTCAGGAAAGAAACCTCAACGCAGGGTTCTCCCCCATCGCCTGAAGAGACGTCTGGTCCATGCCTCAAAGCCTCTAAGACTTCGCGACAAGATTGACCCTGTTTCTCCAGCCACGGGACTAACGCTTAATCTACGAAAATCGAGTCAAACCAGTCTACCTCCCAACTAAATTGGTCTGATGTATCGGGTATGTTGAGACACAGGAGAACCACCAACCCCATAGATCGCCAATAAACCGATACACCCAATACACCCAATACACCCAATACATATCAGTACAGTCGGTACATCCAGTGCGCCTGTACGCAGCAGTAAGATGAGAGACGAATGACCCATACACCCCGTACAGGACCTGTTACGAAAGAAGAGATTTACGCAGCCGCGGAGGCTCTCCGCGAACGTGACACCAGCGTGACACAGGAGGCCATTCGCACCGAGTGCGATAACCGCGGATCAATATCAACGATTAACAAGCATCTAAGAGCTTGGAAGGCAGAACATGAGGAGATCACTTCACGTATCTCTCGCGAGGTGACCCCTGAAATTGAGCGGCATGGCCTTGATCTAATTGCAAAAATCTCTGAAGTATTTGGCCTTAAAGCGGATGAACGCTGCAATCAGTTGGAGGCCCTAAACAAAGCTGAGATAGCAAAAAGGGAGAATGAGCTTGATGACGCATGTGCAGAGGCCGACCAATATCATCTGTCGCTTGGCGTCGCGGAAGAGCGCATCACTCAATTATCAGCCGCACTTGCTTCCTCTGTAGCTGCCGGCGACCAATATTTAGACGAAGCCAAGACCCTGCGCGAGAAAATAGTCGCGCTGGAAGCCGACAGAGAGGTCAATCTGCTTACTATTCAACAAGGTCAGCAGCAGATCGAGCGCCAAAAGGTCCAAACCGACCAAGCGTTAACCTCAGTTGGGCGTCTTGAAGGTGCCGCAAGTCAACTTAAGGATCAGCTATTAGAGAAAGGCAAACAACTTACTGACGCGACGCGCATCATCGGTGGATATGAAGAAAGTCTTATGAGGGCAAATGAAGAGATCGCGTGTCTTAGTGTTCAAATTAGAAATCTTGCGAAGAGACATGCGGGACTTGAGCTGGCGAATACCTTGCTGCTTGGGACACGAGAGTTTCGTCTGCCCAAACCGACTGGACACGATCTGGCGCCGCGCGGGTAGTTGACAACTGCGTCGAGGATAAAAGCTGTATTTTCGGCGCGGACAACATTCTTTGGCGCGAGGTTTGGCGATATCAAACAACGCTGGGTTTAGAGTAGTTAGGACTTGTTGTACGACTTCGATACATCGACTGATATGCACCGTATGCGCGGTTCATTGGCGACTCTTTTCATAAGGGATTGCACTCCCCTTCACATCGCGCTGCGGGAGAACTACCAGGCAAAAATTAGCCGAGCTGACGTCTATATATTTTAGATCACAGCACGCTACCTGCTACAAGAACGTGACACACGCGTTAGAGCCCTTTACCGTCACCGTACGGCCTAAATGATGGTAAAGCCGTGGCAGGTCAGTTGCCCAACGGCGACCTGCTTACAGCTGAGTACAACTCGACAAACAGGACGAGCGTTGCCTTCCGCCAACTCTCTGGTCTCTGCATGGACAGGTTGCGATAAACAGGTGGACATAATGCAAAATCAAACGGACGAAATGTCGATCGAGGAAAGGCTTAGAGAGTTCTACGCAGGTGAAGGGTTTACCGACGAGGAAATAGATGACCTTGCTGATGCCGAACGATCTATCCAAGCTCTCGAAAAGGACCAAACAATCCCAGAAGAAGAGCGAAAGCAAAGTGCGAAAATGATGAGGATGGGTGCGTTTCCCGCCATTGGTGAGAAGGCATATTATGCGTCCCTGCCGAACGATGGGTCTATAGATGAAGATGTCACGCCGATATCAAGCATTAGGTGGGGCCTGTAAATAACTGGTTCGGTATGTTCGCGTGCCCTTGTACGTTCTAACTTCGTTCACGATCCATCAGGTCCGCATATGCGGTAATCTATGCTTCGCAGTACGAAATTTAACGCGTAGGAAGATACATTTAAAAGTGGCTTTACCCCTAACGGGCGTCTCCCTTCAAACAGCAAAGGTACGGGCCTGAGGTTCTGCACTTTGGTATTGATAGACGCGCTATAAATCATCGGAGCGGCCGTCAACACAGAAGTCCCGTCAGTATCGCGTAACCCAATGTGTAAGTGCTGCGGTAGACTGGGAAAGTTGTGGGGAATCTCACTTCCGTTGAGTTCCTCGAACGCCCCGTGAGCTCGCCGTTGGGCTCTAAGCCCTGAATGTAGCGTTCAATTAGACGCACCTTGGCTGGCACACTCACAGAGCAACCTTTACGTGTGGCCTTCGGATCAAAAATGTAAGTACATCTTTGCTCAGTATATAATGAAGCGCGTCGCCTGACGTCTTTGAACGTCAAATCGCCTTAAGGAACAGCCTCAATGTCTATCTCAATTTTTAGCCACCGACGTGCTGCCTATTTAGTGCTCGCGTTTGGGATTTTGTTAGGCTCTATGGGCCTTACGTATAGTGGCCCGCTCATTAAGGGGGCCAAAGAATACACCCAGGAAATCGCAAAAAGCTCGGCCACAGCTTATCTGTCACTCCGACTGATCAACGCCGCGATATCCTTTGCCGAAGAGGTTGAGGTCGGCGGGTCGATAATTGCAGTGAATGGTTCGGCTCAACCGTTCAAGGTACTTGAACCGATTGATGACGCTGTAGAGCGCTTATCGGCAGCCATTTTTCTTGTTGGTGCGGTTTCGGGCGTTTTAGCGGTTGTCTTGCCCGTTTTAGGGAGCGTTACACTCGTGCTTATCGGCGGGTCCTTGGCAATCCTGGCTGCTTTGGCCCTAAGCAGATTAGATTTCGTTGGCCGAACGTTTCTGACGAATTTTTCCCTCGGGACTGCACGATTGGGCGTACTGGGATTTTCAATAGTGATCGCGTTTTCTATAAGCTCTTGGTTTGCGGATGGCGTATCGAACAGCGCATGGGGGGAGTATGAGCGTACTCTTAAGAGTGTAGCACAACAGATGCCCAATCTCGCATACGGTGGCCTATCGGAGCTCGATACGCATCAGGAAAGCGCCCCTGAGGAGCATGCAGCGATTATCGAGCCTGAGGCTATTGAAGCTGAAAAAGAGAAAACAGGCCTCTTGGGGAAAATTGGAAACGGCTTAAAGAATACTGGTGATGGTGTTGTTAACATCACCAGTGCTGCGGTAGCCGGCATGGGGGATTTGACTACCAGTGCAGTCGACGGTGTAAAAGGCGCGGCATCATCCGCGACAATGTCTTACAATAATGCAAAGAACATCCTGACGGTTCTTACAGCCCAATCTGATGAGTTGGTGCTGTCCCTTATGGGAGTATTTGCAGCGTTTCTGTTTAAAACTGTTGTTTGTCCCATGCTGATCTTAGCTGGTTTGTGGAAACTACTGGGATCCTATGAGGTCATACGCCGAGATGAGCAAGCTACGACATATTGATCTAAGCTTCCACGGCACCTCTTCAAATACTCCTACTTGGCTGTTTTTTTTGACTCGGCAGCTCGCGTAGGCCCAACCTATACTTAAAAGCATCTATTATTTCACAGCCAAAAAAGGCAGAATTACTTGCGCCCTTTTTTTAACTAAGCATTTGGCCGTGCTCCGGAACGCCGTTTATCCAGCCTCTATCAGCCCGCTTCATGCATATTGCACCGCGGGTGGGTCAGTACTGTAGCATCAGGCAGCGCCGATAAAGAACGATGTCTTTTGTTAAAGTCGCAACGGCTGTAGCTCTTAATTTCACAGCGTGGCCCACCTACTAAATAGAGAAGACGACAGACATGATCAAACAGCTCAAACCGAATTGGGAATTCGTGTCAGACACGGTCATGGGCGGAGTATCGAGTGGTTCCGTCGCAAACGAAATCGTTGACGGCCGCAACGCCACGGTTCTTCGTGGCACAGTTTCGCTCGAAAATAATGGCGGTTTCATTCAGATGGCATTTGACCTTAACGAAAATGGTTCAGATGTGGATGTAAGCGCGTGGGACGGCATCGAGATTGACGTATTTGGCGATGGTAACACCTACGACGTTCGGCTTCGCACGGCGCAACTAACCAGACCTTGGCAATCTTTTCGTGCCGATTTTGTGGGCGTGCCACACTGGCGAAAGGTCAAGATTCCTTTTTCTTCACTGGTATCGCATCGGGTAGAAGCAGTCTTCGACCCAACTTGCCTTAGACGCATCGGGATATTGGCGATAGGACGCGAACGGAATGCGTATGTTGCAGTATCCAACATCGGGTTTTACTCGGCGAACTAAGCAAAATTCTTGGGTGCCGCTCTACAGAACTGAAAACGCTATTTTAGTCCGCCGCGTCGCAAATCTGCTTTCTTTAAGTTTCTGGCGAGATGTTGGCGCGACGTCTTATCAACATTGTTGTATATGTCGGCCTTAACAACGAAGCTCATCATCAAATCCAGCCTTCCACCGTGCAAGAACCGCCGAACCGTTTGGCACGATTAGCCTCCTTATCGCACCACCGGCAAATCCTCCATTCGCGTGGTATAGCGTGGACTGCGATGATCTGCCCGCAGTCGCCACGTCTGCTTCATACTTTCGCTGGCCAGAACCATCGTCTTCTTCCCAAACCGATCATTCACGTCATCCAGAGCTTTCATCAAAGCCGGTGATTTCGGACGCGCTTGGTCGAAGAGCGTTTGAGGACGATCTTCGAAACGCACCAGATCATTCAGCATGATGCCAGCCTTGGTAAAGCCAAAAGCTTCTGCGCCCGACTTAGGCCACCCAGATTCTGCGCAGCGTCGAGCAGCTTCGACAAGGTCGAAGGTATCCGACGACATCGGGGTCATTCGGGTTGTTCTGGATGCTGTATACTGAGGACGATCTGGCCTGTGCTTGTTGGTGTGAAAGAACACAGTCAGCGCACCAGCGACCAAACCGTGCTGGCGTAGCTTTTCAGCGCCTCGTGATGCGTGCGCGGTGATCGCTTGGAACAGCGTGTCGAAGTCTTTCATCGGAGTGCCTGCTGACCGCGATACAGCCATACCTTTGCGCTGTGGCTCCACGTCCTCAAAAGCGATACAGGCCTCACCCTGTAGCTCCAGCACGATCCTCTCAAGCACAACAGTGCCGACAGCCCGTGCCTGCCGGATTGGCAGATCACGAAGATCGGCTGCCGTGTGTACACCCAGGACCTTCAACTTTTCGGTGGTCTTTCGACCAACGCCCCAAATGTCCCCGACGGGCACGCGTGGTAGCAGCCAGCTTGCAAGGCTCTCATCCATCATATCCAAGACCCCTGCAAAGATGGGGTTCTTCTTGGCAATGTCGTTCGCACATTTAGCAAGAGTCTTTGTGGACGCGATACCGATACGAACTGGCACCCCTACCCTTCTAAGAACCGCTGCACGCAGCGCCATGGCATGGGAAGTGCGATCCTTGAACCCGACAAAGTCGAGGAAGCACTCATCGATGGAATAGATTTCGACGTTTGGCGTAAAGTCTTCGTAGACCTCAACCACTCTACGAGAGATGTCGCCGTAGAGGGTGTAGTTGGAGCTGAAGACGCGGATACCATGGGCATCAACCTTTTCGCGGATGTGATGCAGCGGAGTGCCCATTTTGATCCCCAAGGCTTTGGCTTCATCGCTGCGCGCTATGGCGCAGCCATCGTTGTTGGATAGTACGATTACCGGGACGTTCTTTAGCGTTGGATCGAATATCCGCTCAGCGCTTACATAGAAGTTGGCGCTGTCGCTGATAGCAACAGGCCGTTTCATGCCAAATCGTAACGCCGGACAACACCAGCGATGACGCCCCAGATCTCACTATCCTCTGTCAGTTCGACGTCAGGGAACTGCTCCTGGCTATTTGCAGGCGCGAGGTAGTATCTGTCGCCACGCTTACGTAGGATCTTTGCTGTTACAGCACCTTCCACCACGGCCAGCACGGCTCGTCCGATGCGGCGCTTGCCAGCACGGTCTACAGCGATGATGTCACCATCACGTATCCCAGCGTCCCACAGGCAGTCACCTTCAACGCGCCACCAAAATGTCGACGAAGGATGGCGCACGACCCAGGCCATAGGGTCGATCTCGTCTTCAAGATCGTCACCTGCTGGCGAAGGGAAACCTGCGCTGACTGGTGTGCTGACAATTCGAACAGGTTGGGAAGGCATGTGGACGGGTTCATCAACTGGGTAAACTGGCATGGGAATCCTAACTGTTCGCTATTTGTTCTCCAATTGCGATTTACCTGCCCGATGTCAAGTTTAGTTTGGGGTGATGCTAAAAGGATGCTGGCGTTAGAACGCACTGCGTTTGTGAACTCGCAGATGAAGAATTTCCTCCTTAGCTGACATCGTGCACCGAGAATAGGAAGAGCGCCTCACTGCATAGGTACCGATTGAAGCATATCGTCAGTGTCTAACTTTAAAACACTGCGCCAGAGAGGGCTTTTAAACAGATGAACAGCACGCATTTCCGATGCGTGTTCATGGGTCGACACCAGCAGCCCGGCCCATTCAAGCGGTCGCAAAACGCAAGCTGAAAAGGCATATTTCTCTCGCCTTGCGCCAGAGCGGTCACTTTCCGGTTCACCATATAACTTTTGGTATAAGGGAACGTCGCTGATGCCGTGATCGGCCTCTACGTTAATCACATTCATCCAGACATCCCAATTCCCAAAGGGCTGGTGGTCAAAGCGCGCATAAGAACTGTGATCTATCTGGTGTACAAAATACGGGATCAACTCAGCAAACAAGCGCCCGGGGGCTTGGGCTAACTCTTTGCCACGCTTGGTTAGCCGGAACTCATCTTTGAAGTGGCGACCCAGGCGTAATTCGATCAGCAGGAAGTGCAGCACTTCGAGCGGAGCGAAGTCGGCTTGATTGACCACCTTATGGTAACGGAACACCTCATCCGCACCTTCTCCGGGCCAGTCAAAATTCTGTACAGCCCAATGCACGAAGGTGCGCTTGAACGCCCTATTTTTGGTGACCCCTATCGATCCGTGTTCCTGCGTATATCGCAAGGTTAGAACAGCGGCACGTAGCAGCGGTGACCGCAAGAGGTCGGGATGGTCGTCAGCGAGAGTTTGGTATTCGATCATCCCTGGAACGTCTCACACACCGCGTGGCTGCGCCATGATATTCGCGGTAGCCGACTGCATAGGGAGCAATACAAGACGGATTCAATAGTAGCGAAACGTAGCTGTGTACGCCCCAGCAGTTCGCGCCATGCTGAACGGACTTTATTGCTTTTTCAAAACGGCGAAACAAACTGTTAGCCTGAAATTTCGACATACGAGATGGGCGGAAACCGGACGTTCGCTGCAGTTGTTAAATGATCGAGTGTTGACTGTAATACCGGACGTTCAAACGAAACTTCTCTGTAACCAGTCAACGAACATTTGGCGCATTGTGATTTAATTGTGTCTGGAACGATGGCGAGTATTATCATCTCGGGGTAAGTTGGCCTCAACAATGAGGTCATCGATGC
>TARA_R100001369_G_scaffold72283_1_pt1 | contig 27574 bp, 26 predicted proteins | sample TARA_R100001369 | Tara Oceans TARA_R100001369 (sample SAMEA2621528) | marine metagenome | biome: marine biome (ENVO:00000447); feature: surface water layer (ENVO:00002042); material: "saline water (ENVO:00002010), including plankton (ENVO:xxxxxxxx)" | depth 5 m | reverse complement strand
AGATATGGTCGTATAAATAGGAAACATCTTTAAATAGGAGCCTTATTTTGGGAGCTATTATTTCTTTTTCGTAGTCCAGATTGGTTTTTTCATAATGCCATTCAATGATCTGATGTTGGGACAGTGTTTTTAATACTTTTAGATACTGATAACGTATGGCCAGTCTGTAATTATTTTGTTGTATGGCATCGGTTATCAAAGCATCCAAGTCCAGGCTTTCTATATGTTCCTCGGCCAAGTTTAGATTTATGGTTGCAGCCTCCTTTTTTCTAAATATGGCTGAGGCGTTTTCTCCGGTCAGGAATCTTATTAACAGGTATATGGCCAAAGCGCCCATTAGTCCATAAATAAGGTATTCCAGTAGTTGGGTAATCCCTGGTGGAATGTCAATGCCAAAAACATCCCTGAGTCCGTTCATAACCCATGTAAGAAAACGGGCCAGTAAATTTTGTGATTCACCATCCTTGATGTCGTAGTTAAACTCCTTTCCCTGATATTTTTGGATAAGATCTTCATCCAAACTTCGCAATACCAATTTACTGTTGGTATCTTCGGTTAAGGGTACCGAATCCTTTTCCCCTTGGGCCAACCCGAAGAATAAATTAAAAAAACAATAAAGGGTTGCGGTTAATCTTATCACTGGTCTTGAAGTCCTATTTGGTCTATTTTGCTTCTTGAATTGAGATTATATGTTTTTTCGTGCAGGGAAAAGTACAACAGCCCATTTACAAACTGCGATAGACATTGCGAATAAACCGCAATTATCAGGAACAGGCAGGTGCCCAAGGTGTAAATGATAGTGGGTACCACGGAAGCACCTAGATCAACATCGTTTTGAACTACGTGAAAAGTGTATATCCCGATAAGAATTCCAGGAATCATAATGACCACCATGAACAAAAGACCAATTAAGAACCCTAGGATAAAATTAACCCCTACGGACCTCCAAAAATTTTTGGTCACCAAGTTCCAACCTTCTCCAAGGGCATCGGTAACACCACGTTTTTCTTTCAACATTACAAAGAAGGATACTCCTACCCAGGCCATTACGAAGTATTGAATTACATATTGTGCAAGCATACCTGCCAAGGGGATAAAAGTTAAGATTATGGCTGCGATCATAATGCCAAAAAATAGTAACATCAAAATCAGAATAAAAACAATGATGCTTCCCAGATTATTTTTGACTTCTTCCCAAACCTCGGTTTTATCAAAATTCTGCCCTTTGCGTTCTTCGTATTTTATCATATATGAAGTGCTGAGACTATAATTTAACACAGCCACCATTAGAAAAATAACAAAGAACAGAATACCTCCAAAGATAAAGTACATAATATAGGCTTCGCTGCCGGAACCTACTACATCCAAGACTGTATTTTGGTTATTGGTGATAAGTCCAATTACCCCGGATACCAGCAAATAACTGACAACCAATAGTCCTATTAGAAAAATACCGTTGTAGCTTAGAAAAACATTGGTGAATTTTTTAAGGTTTTGTTTAAAGAATTCGAAGTAAACATTGATGATATCCCCAAAGTCCCTATTAACTCTTAGTTCAATAAATTTTTCCTGATTTTCGACTTGCATAAGATTGGTTTAACAAAATGGGATATATGATATAATAAAAAAGAACTAGCAATAAAGAGCTGCCTATAATTAAAAACGCCAACCAAGAGGGCATATTGGAATAGCGGGTAATAAACCCTTCTATAAAACCGGCAATTATAAAAAAGGGAATGGTGCTGACCACTACTTTTAATCCGCCCTTGGCCCCTTTCATAAAGGAAACCCTTCTGGAATAGGTTTTGGGAAACAGAATGCTATTGCCCATGATCAATCCGGCACAACCGGCAATAATGATAACCGAAATTTCTATGGTCCCATGTAGCCAAATCTGCTTGTTTGCCTGATAAAAGACATCCTGGGTGTAAAAAAAAGTAATGAATGCCCCTAGCATTACACCATTGCTAAACAGAATATAAGCAGTGCCGATACTGGTAATTACACCAAAGGAAAAGGCCATAAAAGCTACTTTGATATTGTTTATGGTAATTCCTAAAAAAGTGCCAATTTCACTGCCTCCTTTATATATGGCAGTGGGGTCTCCGCTGGCAATATTGTTGAGGGTTTCGTTTACATAGGCATCACCTAAGATCAACCTTACAAAGGTATCGTCGTTCATAGCGGAAATACTGCCTATAGCACTGGCGATCATAAAGATTAGAAAGGCGATGCCCAAGGTTTTATGATATTGCCTAAAAAAAAGTGGGAATTCCGTTTTCCAAAATTCCACTATTCTGTTCCTGCTCTCCTTTTTGTTCTTATATATTTTTTGATGTGCCTGGGATGCCAAGGAATTTAAGTACAATAATGTCTTGCTTTCGGCGTAATAAGTCTGTGCGTAGGCGAGGTCGTTGGTCAATTGAATGTAACCATTGGCAAGTTCGTCCGGACTAATGTGGGCATTATAGTTGATAGCCTTTTCAAATGCTATCCATTTTTCCTTATTTTGCTTCACAAAAGCTGCCTCACGCATACTGGGATAATCCTTTAAAAAATAAAAATAGTACTAATATGTCCAAACTTCAAATCAATACAACGCAAAATGTAAACCTGGATTATAAAATTGTTGGAATTGGTGAAAGGATCGTGGCTTTTTTAATCGACGGCTTTATACTATATCTCTACGCCATGCTGGTGCAGTTGATAGGAAGGGCCATAGGTTATGTGTATGATGATAGTTGGACACAAATAGGGTTGGTAAGCCTTATTTTTCTTCCGGCCATGTTTTATAGCTTAATATTGCACTCACTTTTCAATGGTCAAACGGTGGGGAAAATGCTCATGAAAATAAGAGTGGTGAGATTGGACGGATCCCCTGTACATTGGTCAAATTTATTGGTTAGGTGGATGCTCCGTGTTGTGGATATTTGGCTTTTCTTTGGGTCCGTTGGATTATTGACCATTTTATTTACGGATAAAAAACAAAGGTTAGGGGACGCCGCTGCCGGTACCGTGGTTATAAGTACTAAAAATACAGTGAAAATTTCACATACTATTTTGGAAGAGGTAGAGGAAACCTATGCTCCTAAGTTTACCAACGTTACCTTATTGACCGATAAGGATGTTCGTCTCATAAAGGAAACCTACCAAATTGCCAAAAATAGTCATGACTATAAGACCATGAAGGCCTTGAGGGATAAGGTGGAAAGTGTTTTGAATTCCAATTCGGACCTGTATGACGTGCAATATATAGATACAGTATTAAAAGATTATAATTTTTATACCCAAAAATCATAGCCCATGCTCTATTTTGTAATTGATATATTAGGAATAATTTCCTTTGCCATTTCTGGAGTTTTGGTGGCTATGGACAAAAAATTGGATCTTTTTGGGGTCTTTATTATAGCTTTTGTAACGGCAACGGGGGGCGGTACTTTACGTGATTTGTTAATTGGCAATACACCTGTATTATGGATGCAGGAACCCACCTATGTCTATGTGATTGCCGGAACCGTTGTATTCGCCATAATTTTCAGGAATCAATTGAAATATGTGCGCCGGTCACTATTTCTTTTTGATACTATTGGAATAGGTCTGTACACCATGGTTGGCATTTCTCATGGGTTACAATCGGGCTTGCCACCGGTAATGTGCATAGCCCTTGGTACTATAACAGCTTGTTTTGGAGGGGTAATACGCGATATATTATGTAATGAAATACCTGTAATATTTAGAAAGGAAATTTATGCCACGGCCTGTATAATGGGTGGGGTTAGCTTTTTCTTCATTCGTAAATTGCCCTATGATGATGCATATGCCTATGTAGCTACCATATTGATCGTCATCGGGATCCGATTGCTTGCGGTTAGATTCAAGATATCCCTTCCAAGTATCTACCGTAGTGTCAAGGAAGGGTAGTTGCTTTTGTGGATAGGGTGCAATTAGAGGGTAGGAATAGGACCGCTTGCTTTATATCAATATATAATAATTTATTGCCTATTAAAAAGCTTCCGCTTTTAGAATATAGATATTCTGGGATGGCCAATCCCCATTGTCCACAGGTTGGCTGTTTATTTTGTCTACCACATCCATGCCGTCTATTACCCTTCCAAATGGGGTGTAACCACCATCCAAGTGATAGGAGCCCGGTTTGGTAACCACTATAAAGAATTCGTAGGGAGATGCCAATTTATGGGGGTTGTTGATTTCACTGCTGGGCATAGACACTACCCCCCTATGGTGTTTGTGCCCTTTTCTTGTATCGGGAGGCAAAAGATATCGTCCAATTTTTGACCTTTTTTCCGCAGTTTCCACATTATCGGCATTTCCTCCTTGAATTATGAAGTTTTTAACTACTCTATGGAAATAGGTATTATTAAAATACCCCATTTTGCTAAGGTATATAAAGTTGGCTTTATGATAGGGAACGTTGTTGAACAACTCAATAGTAATTTCCCCTAGGCTAGTGGTTAGTTTTACCTTGTCCTCCTTTAAGGTTTTGCTGTAATTGAAGAAAAACTCAATGGCATTATCTTCCGTTAGCTCAAAGGCCTCTTCTTCTTTTTCCTCTACTTCTGCAGGTATCTCTGGAACAATGCTATCTTTTTTAATATTGTTCTGGGGAACCTTGTTTTCTTCGGTAGTCGGCTGATCTTTGCAGCTCCCTAAAAGGAACATAAACAATAATGCAAAAAGTGAAATTTCTTTAAGTGACATGTAATTTGTATTATTTTTTAAATGAGTGTTAAATGATTAATATCGCCCTAGGGTTGGTTGTTTTTTAATTAATTTGCTGAAAATTACAAAAATAGAATTTGTGCATTTTGACGATTTTTCCAACAGAGTATCAAAAATAGAAAATCTAGAACTTCCTGGAAGTGCTTCGCATTATAAAATGGCCCCAATGTACAGGATAAAAGAGTTGGAGTCCGGTAAAATCGTTAAGAAAAATCCGAGGCAGGCTGCAGTAATGGCGCTTTTTTATCCAAGTATGGACTACCAGACCAACCTTCTTCTCATATTAAGAAATACCTATAAGGGCATACATAGCAATCAGATAGCATTGCCTGGTGGCAAGGTAGAAAAGATAGACCTAAATTTATTGGATACCGCCTTGCGTGAAACCCAGGAAGAAGTGGGGGCAATTCGGGAGCAGATTACGGTAATCAGATCCATGAGTGAGGTCTATATTCCTCCGAGCAATATTGAGGTTACGCCCTACCTTGGGCTCTATAAAAAGGAGAAACCGTTTTTACGACAGGCAGATGAGGTGGCAGCCATTGTTGAGGTTCCCTTGTATGATTTTATGGATGATAAGAAAATTTTTCATCAAATTTTGAATACGTCCTATGCACAGAATGTAGAGGTACCAGCCTTTAAATTAAATGGTTATACAGTTTGGGGGGCAACCGCAATGATGTTGAGTGAAATTAAGGAATTGTTTAAACAAGTGTTATAAGGTACTTATTTTGTAATTTTGAATGTTAACAAAAAAAATATGGGCCTGTTTAAGAAAAATCCGTTTGGACATAATTTGTTTTTAAAGAAGTGGCTTATACGCATTCTGGCCGTTATCACGCACAAAAGATATAGGGGATTTAATACTATTGAAATTGAGGGGTCGGATATTATTAGAAAATTGCCACCTCAAAATGTACTTTTTGTAAGTAACCATCAGACCTATTTTGCGGATGTAGTGGCCATGTTCCATGTCTTCAACGCCAGTTTAAGCGGTAGGGAAGATTCTATAAAAAATTTGGGATACATATGGCAGCCCAAATTGAATATGTATTATGTGGCGGCGGCAGAAACCATGAAGAAAAGCCTGTTGACAAAAATCTTGGCATATGCGGGTTCAATTAGTGTGGAGCGTACTTGGAGGTCCGAGGGACAGGACGTTAACAGACAGGTTAAAATGAGCGATATTTCCAATATTGGGACGGCACTCAAGGATGGATGGGTAATTACCTTTCCACAAGGCACCACAACTCCCTGGAAACCGCTACGTAAAGGAACTTCCCATATTATAAAGAAATACAGACCCGTAGTGGTCCCTGTGGTCATAGACGGTTTTAGAAGATCTTTCGATAAAAAAGGACTGCGTATTAAAAAGAAAGGTATTCTACAGTCTATGGTAATCAAGGAACCTTTGGATATAGATTATGAGAATGAATCTTTCGATTCCATCATTGAAAAATTGGAATATGCCATAGAGCAACATCCCTCCTTTTTAAAGGTTATTCCCAAAAGTGAGTTAATGGCATACGAAGAGGAAAACAAAAAACGGAAATTCAGGGTCTAAATATCCATTTCCTTAAGTTCCTTATAGTTTTTCTTTAGTTTCTTTAGGAGGATTCCGTAAAGTAAAAAATAAATACATCCCATTACTAGGGTAACCACTACCCCCAAAACAACCACAGTTGCGATTAAGGTGGTCTTTAATTGTTCCCGGCTAATATTTTCTGGCTGATAGCTATAGCCCATTGCGGCCATGGGATCTTCGTTCAAATATATACCTACGGCCATGACTATGAACGACAGGAATATCAGGGACAAACAGAATATGACGTAATATTTAACGGTCTTTCTGGTTTTTAAGATGTTAGATAGAAGTTTTTTGGCATTGTCCAAGGTTGATATTTCCCTATATCTTCTGTAGAACTGAAAGATAAAAAAGAGCACCACGATATATTGAAGCACGTTGGAAATCAATAGAAAATTCCCAAGGCCCAGATCTTTCCATACTGCGAGATTTTTGGACATAGAAGGAAGGAGGTACAATAGGTGGGGTACCAAAAATTCTATAATACTTATTAAGAAGATCCATTTAACGATGGAAGAGGATTTCTTCCATATCATTTTATAAATCTCATCAAAGGACAGTTGAGGCAATTGCTTGTCTTTCTTTTGCCAATCCCTTTTTAATAATTCCAGTTCATCCATCATGTGGCTAGGGATTTAAAATGGTTTTTAATTTGTTTTTTATTCGGTTCATTTTCACTCTGGCATTTACCTCGGTAATACCCAAGGTTTCCGCTATTTCTCTATAGTCTTTGTCTTCCAGGTAAAGAAAGACCAAGGCCTTGTCTACATCCCCTAATTGCCGTACCGCATTGTACATCAGTTTAAGTTGTTGTTCCTCGGTAGGGTCGTATTCGTCCGCTGTTATTTTGAACATGACCGACTCATAATCTTGGGTCGGTATACTTTTTTTTGATTTTCTATATAATGTTATGGCCGTATTCAATGCAACCCGATACATCCATGTACTAAATTTGGATTCTCCCCTAAACTTGGGATAGGCCTTCCATAATTGAATGGTTATTTCCTGAAACAAATCATTATGGGAGTCCCTATCATTGGTGTACAATGTACAGACCTTATGCACAATATTCTGATTGTGCTCCAATTCCGTAACAAATTGATGTTCCAAATCTTTGGTCACTCGGTTCTAGTAGTTAGTTGATGATTAGTAGCAGAAAATATATTTTTGTTACAACCAATATATTTTTTAAAGCGAATAATTAAAAATTATTGTGGATTTACTTCGTTCGACATTATGTTTCATCTATTAGAATAGTCAAATCGTTCGTTAAAGTTGTGTCCTGTTTTATTTTTGGTAAATCTGAATACATTTAAATCCAATATTCTTCTTCTTGATTAGTTTGCGAATGTTTAAATTTACCCATATTTACGCGTATGAATATTCCTAAGACTAGTTTTCCAAGAATTGTTATTATAGGTGGTGGTTTTGCAGGTATTTCCATTGCCAAAGGATTGAAAAATAAAGAAGTACAGGTGGTACTTCTGGATAAACATAATTATCATACTTTTCAGCCTCTGTTATATCAAGTATCTACCGGGGGCTTGGAGCCAGATTCCATTGCCTATCCCATACGAAAAGTTATAAAGGGCTATACCAACTTTTTCTTTAGGTTGGCCAATGTTGAGGAAATAAGAACCGAGGAAAATACTATTGTGACCAATATAGGTGCCCTTGAATATGATTATTTGGTGATTGCAACTGGTTCTGAAACAAATTATTACGGGAACAGGGAGATTGAAATTAATAGTATGGCCATGAAAACCATACCCCAGTCATTAAATCTTAGAAGTTTAATACTGGAAAACTTTGAGCAGGCACTTCTCACCGATCAATATCATGAAAGGGACGCCCTAATGAATTTTGTCATTGTTGGGGGAGGGCCTACAGGGGTGGAATTGGCCGGTGCCTTGGCGGAAATAAAAAAAGGGATTCTGCCAAAGGATTATCCGGATCTGGACACCAGAAGGGTACAAATTCATATCATTCAATCCGGAGATCGCATACTTAAGGAAATGAGTGAAAAAGCTTCACAAAAAGCGGAGGATTTTTTGGAGGGACTTGGTGTTCAAATATGGAAAAATACAAGGGTAACGGGCTATGACGGTAAAACGGTTACCACGGATACAGATGTTAATTTTGAAACTGCTACCCTAGTTTGGGCAGCTGGTGTAAAAGGAGTTGAAATTAAAGGTTTGAATGCCAAAGATCTATTGGTGGGAGGAAGTAGAATTCCGGTAGATGAATTCAATAAGGTAAAAGGTCATAGCAATATTTTTGCTGTTGGGGATGTGGCCTGTATGCAGACGGAGGATGCGCCCAAAGGGCACCCTATGATGGCCCAGCCCGCATTGCAGCAAGGAAGAAACCTTGGGGAGAACTTAGTGCGATTATTGGAAAACAAGCCCTTAGAGCCCTTCGTGTACAAGGACAAGGGCAGTATGGCCACTATTGGAAGGAACAAGGCAGTGGTGGATATGAAGAATATTAGATTCCAAGGAGTTTTTGCCTGGTTTGTTTGGATGTTCGTACACCTGTTCTTTCTTATCGGGTTTAGGAACAGAATGGTGGTCTTTGTGAACTGGGTTTATAATTATGTTCGGTTCGATAGGGAGGCCCGATTGATCATTAGGCCCTTCAATAGAAATTATAGCGCTTTTAAGGATTAGAAGAAAGTAACCATTAAGTTTAAATGTCCAATCCTATATCACACTTTTTCTGGGATGATATTTATTCATTACTTCGGCCAAATGTGTGCGATCTACATGCATATAAACTTCCGTAGTGGTTATGCTCTCATGGCCGAGCATTTGTTGAATGGCCCGCAAATCTGCTCCATTCTGCAATAAGTGGGTGGCAAAGGAATGCCGAAATGTGTGGGGACTTATACTTTTTTGTAGCCCTATATCCTGTGCAAGTTGTTTTATAATGGTAAATATCATGGCGCGGGTCAATTTATTCCCTCGTCGGTTTAAAAAAAGGACATCTTCAGCCCCCTTTTTAATGGTCATATGGATTCGTATTTCCTTTCTATAGATATTGATGTATTTTTTGTTGATTTCGCTTATAGGGACAAAACGTTGCTTGTCGCCTTTTCCCGTAACCTTGATAAAATCTTCCTCAAAATAAAGGTCCGATAATTTTAAGTCCAATAGCTCGGAAACCCTTAGTCCACAGCCATAAAGTGTTTCCAAAATGGCCCTATTGCGCTCTCCTTCGGGTTTGGAAAGGTCTATGGCCCCAATGAGTGCATTAATTTCCACTTCGGAAAGTGTATCGGGGAGTTTGCGGCCAACTTTGGGGGATTCTATCAATTCCATGGGGTTGTCTTGGCGATAATCCTCGAAGACCAAGTAATTGAAAAAGCTTTTTAAACCCGATATTACCCTAGCCTGAGACCTTGGGTTCACATTTTTTGCCAGTTCGTAAATAAATTGTTGTACCGTACTTTTATCAATATTTATGGGTGTTTCCACAATTTGCTGGCTTTCCAGGAAAAGTATTAATTTCTCAACATCCAAAACGTAGTTGCTAATGGAATTCTTGGAGAGACCTCGTTCCAAATTTAGGTAATGTTGAAAATCGTGAAGGGCTTGATTCCATTTCATAGCCTAAATATAATGGACTTTTTTGGGTTGAAATAACATATGCCCACTAACTCTTTATACGGATAAATTAATACTGGTTCTTTCCTGGTAGGTTGAATTGGTTATTGCCAATGGATTGTATAGAAACCGCCAGGGGATCAAATCCTTTTTCAAAGCGGGATTAATACTCCATGGCCCCCTTTTTTTATGAATTACAATTTCTTACATTTATCCCATGAAGATTATCATTATCAACGGACCAAACCTTAACCTTTTGGGCAAACGAGAGCCGGAGGTTTACGGAAAAACAACTTTTGAGGAGTATTTTGCCACCTTGCAATTCAAGTTTAAGGAAGTACAATTGGAGTATTATCAATCCAACATTGAAGGTGAAATCATAAATAGATTGCAAGATTGCGGTTTTGAAGGATATCAGGGCATTGTTTTGAATGCCGGTGCGTATACCCACACTTCCATTGGTATTGGTGATGCCATAAAGGGAATAACTACTCCTGTAGTAGAGGTACATATCAGTAATACCTTTGGGCGGGAAGAGTTTAGACATACCTCCTATATTTCCCCAGTGGCCAAAGGCGTAATTTTGGGCTTTGGTCTAAAAAGTTACGACCTGGCTATTCAAAGCTTTTTGAATATAGACTAAGGTTGTGGTTTGTTTGGATAAAAAATAGCTATCCAAGTAAAATGCAGTAATTAAACAATATCAGGGACGTACACTACTGACTACTGAATACTGTTCACTGTTTACTGTTTACTGCCCGCTATTTACGGCCATTTGCGGCTTTAGATACTTCTTGTCAACATAAAAAGTACCAAAAGGAACAAGGGAAGCAATGAATAGAATGGCAAACATTTTTAGGTCCCATTTTTTTTCTACACAGACCACGATTGCCAAAACTACATATGCCATGAACAGAAATCCATGGGCATAGCCAATATAAATATTGGGTTCTGGTATTTGGGCCATATATTTTAAAGGCATTCCAATGCCAAAAAGCAATAGATAGGAAATACCTTCAAGAATTGCGGTCAAACTAAAAATTTTCAACATATCTTTTTCGGTCAGGTTCGAAATAAAATTATTTTTTAAGACCCGTTAGGATATAGGCCTAACGGGTCTAAATTTTTAAGGAAGTTAGCCTTGTTTTATATGTGTATTACTTCCCCATAGGCATGTGCTACAGCCTCCATTACCGCTTCACTCATGGTAGGGTGGGGATGCACGGCTTTCAGGATCTCATGGCCTGTAGTCTCCAATTTACGGGCAACTACTGCTTCCGCAATCATGTCCGTAACTCCTGCACCGATCATGTGGCATCCTAGCCATTCACCGTATTTGGCATCAAAAATTACTTTTACAAAGCCGTCCTTGTTACCGGAAGCACTGGCTTTTCCACTAGCTGAAAATGGAAATTTACCAACTTTTATTTCATATCCTTTTTCAATAGCCTGTTTTTCGGTAAGTCCAACAGATGCTATTTCAGGAGAACAGTAGGTACACCCAGGAATGTTACCGTAGTCCAAAGGTTCTACGTGCATACCCGCAATTTTCTCCACACAAAGTATTCCTTCTGCCGATGCAACGTGGGCCAAGGCTTGTCCGGGTGTTACATCGCCAATGGCGAAGTATCCGGGAATATTGGTCTGATAATAATCGTTTACCAAAATTTTATCCCTATCCGTTGCAATACCAACATTTTCCAAACCAATATTTTCAATATTGGTCTTGATACCTACTGCAGACAATACGATATCGGCCTCTAGGATTTCTTCTCCCTTACTTGTTTTAACTGTGGCCTTTACTCCCGCACCAGAGGTATCTACCTTGGTTACTTCGGAGGAGGTCATAATTTTTATTCCGGTCTTTTTAAGACTGCGTTCCAATTGTTTGGAAACTTCTTCGTCCTCTACCGGTACTACGTTTGGCAAAAACTCCACTACGGTTACTTCCGTACCCATGGCATTGTAGAAATAGGCAAATTCTATACCTATGGCCCCACTGCCCACAACAAGCATTTTCTTTGGTTGTTTGTCCAAGGACATGGCCTCGCGGTAGCCTATAATTTTTTTGCCATCCTGTGGTAAACTGGGCAGTTCCCTGCTGCGTGCGCCTGTAGCAATAATAATGTTATTGGCCGAATACTCTGTTTCTTTGCCGTCATCGGACTTTACACTTACTTTTTTTCCTGGCTTTAAGGTTCCATAACCCTTAATGACTTCAATCTTATTTTTTTTCATCAAAAACTGAACGCCCTTGCTCATTCCTTCTGCAACGTTCCTACTTCTTTTGACTACGGCATTAAAGTCCTTGTCCACCCCTTCGGCCTTTAGTCCGTAATCGGCTGCATGAAGCAAATATTCGAAAACCTGAGCGGATTTCAATAATGCTTTGGTAGGGATACATCCCCAATTTAAACAAACGCCACCTAGATTTTCCTTTTCTATAATGGCAGTCTTAAATCCCAATTGAGAGGCTCTGATTGCGGCTACATAACCTCCAGGACCACTACCTAATACAATAATATCGAAATTGCTCATTTATATTTTTTTTGGTAAATAAATTATGAAGTCGCAAAGTTACAAAACCATACTGAATCCACACAGAGGCCATTTTAAATTAATTGGAATAAAATAGGCTGGCCCGTATGTAGTTGTTGGCCAGCCTAATGAATTAAATAGTTAGTTTTATTACGGTCTTACCTTATTTTTCAGGTACAAAGTTCAAAGCAGCACCGTTAATGCAATGTCTCTTACCGGTGGTTTGTCTGGGGCCGTCGTTAAAAACGTGACCCAAGTGCCCTCCGCAGGTGGCACAATGTTCTTCGGTCCTAGCATAGCCCAGATCATAATCAACGTCATAGGCAACATTTCCCTTTATCTCCCTGTCAAAACTGGGCCATCCCGTTCCGGAATCAAATTTGTGCTCACTTTTAAAAAGTTCGGTTCCGCAGGCTGCACAGGTATAAACACCCTTTTGTTTGTTGTTCAACAACTCGCTGGATCCAGGGTTTTCCGTACCTGCCTTTCTAAGGACATAAAACTGCATGTCTGTAAGCTGTTTTCTCCACTCTGCCTCAGTTTTGGTGACTTTGAACTGCTCCTTTTTTTTGGTATCCAATTTGGGCGCCTCCTTTTCCTGTGAGGTTCCCTTGCATCCAATAAAAACCACACAAAGCGCGAATATTATTTTTTTCATAGCGTATCTTATTTTATTGTACTACCTACATTTAGACGAAATGTAAATAGCTTCCTTTCACTGCTTCACTTAAGTCAATTCCTGAGTTAAGGTTTCAATGTATAAAAATAGCCCTTATTTCCTAAAGGAATTAAGGGCCAAGTAAATTTTGTAACGAAGTTTAATCCAATGTAAATCGTTTAACATCTTTTTCTTCAACACCTATAGTGCTCATTACGGCATTAATATTGGATTTGTCCAATTTCGATGCGGCAAATTGACTAGGTAGTATTACGATTCTAAACAATTGATTGTCTGTAAATCCGGTGTCTAAATTAGATAAGTTAAAATTACCGTCAATAAAAATCTCAACATCTATGAAAGTGTGGGCATTGGTGTATTGTATAGTGCCTTCGGGTAAAAAGAAATTTTGAGGTATCAGGCTCCATGCATCGGCTGTTGTATTGTCTTGATAATCTACCGAACCATCATATCGGTATACCAGAACTGCATCAGATTCGTAGACAGGGAAACTAGTAAAATCAGAATACGTAATAATGTAAGAATAGATATCACCACCTGCATCATAGTTGAAGTCAATATTATCTACCTCAAATACTTGTCCTTGGATGCCGTCCTCGCCATCCTGTCCGTCCTGTCCATCAAAACCATCAAAGCCAGGAGGGCCTGCAGGTCCTTCACAGGAGATAAAAAATAAAGCAATAAATGCGCCGAGTAATAAGGTTACTTTTTTCATAATATTTATTTTAGTGTTTAATCAAAATCTATAAATGTTATTGTATTTTTATTGTAGTTTCAAAAAGCGTTCCATTTTTTATATCTATACTTGCAAAGTTAGGTTTTAGAGAAAACTTGTTGTTCGTATATCCAAATTACGGAACAAAGTTGTCTAAACAGTGCACTAAATAACGTAATCATGACCAAAGTAGTATCCCATAGTTTGTTTTCAGATTTTGATATAAATCTATTTAAGGCGGGCAAACATTTCAAATTATATGAAAAGTTGGGTTCCCATCTTATTGAAGTCAATGGGGTCAAAGGGACCTATTTTGCCGTTTGGGCGCCTTCGGCCCGTTCCGTTTCAGTGGTGGGCGATTTTAATAATTGGTACGAAGCTGACCATCAATTGTACGTGCGTTGGGATGGTAGTGGTATCTGGGAGGGATTTGTTCCCGACTTGGGAAAAGGCACTTTGTATAAATATATTATTCATTCTACAAATCATGGAGTGGTTACCGAAAAGGCAGACCCCTTTGCCCGAAGCTGTGAACATCCGCCTATGACGGCATCTATAGTTTGGGAAGATAAACATAAATGGGGAGACGAAACCTGGATGAAATCCAGAAAGGAAAAAAATGCCCTGGACAAGCCATTTGCTGTATATGAGGTGCATTTGGGATCTTGGAAGCGAAAATCCAATAATGATTATTTGACCTATTCGGAATTGGCCGAAGATTTGGTTAAATATGTTAAGGAAATGAATTTTACCCATGTGGAGTTTATGCCCATCATGGAGTATCCATATGATCCTTCATGGGGATATCAATTAACGGGCTATTTTGCCCCTACTTCGAGATTCGGAAAACCTGAAGGTTTTAAAGTGTTGGTGGATGCATTGCACCAAAATGGAATTGGGGTTATCCTGGATTGGGTACCTTCGCATTTTCCGGAAGATGCCCACGGTCTAGGTTTTTTTGACGGCTCCCACCTTTATGAACATCCCGATAGCAGAAGGGGCTATCATCCTGATTGGAAAAGTTTGATATTTAATTACGGGAGAAATGAGGTAAGGGCATTTCTGATCAGTAACGCCATGTTTTGGTTAGATCAGTTCCATGCCGATGCACTTCGTGTAGACGCCGTAGCATCCATGCTATATTTGGATTATTCCAGGGATGAAGGTCAGTGGGAACCCAATATTTACGGGAATAACGAGAATTTGGAGGCAATTTCATTTATTAGGGAACTCAATGAAACCGTTTATTCCAATTTTGAGGGAATACAGATGATTGCCGAGGAATCCACCTCTTTTTCTATGGTGTCCAAACCGGTAAGTATGGGAGGTCTTGGTTTTGGAATGAAATGGATGATGGGTTGGATGCACGATACCTTGGAATACTTTAAAAAAGAACCCATTTATAGGAAACACCATCAAAACGATCTTACCTTTAGTGCTACCTATGCCTTTACAGAGAATTTTATGTTGCCCTTTTCCCATGACGAAGTGGTTTATGGTAAACAATCCCTCTTGTATAGGATGCCTGGGGATGAATGGCAACGTTTTGCCAACTTAAGATTGCTTTTTGGGTATATGTATACCCATCCTGGTGCCAATTTAATTTTTATGGGAGGCGAATTTGGACAATCTTCCGAATGGAATTTTCAAAAAAGTTTGGACTGGCATCTCTTGCAATATGACTTCCATATAGGAATTCAAAATTTGGTGAAGGATTTGAATAAATTGTATCAGGAGTATCCTGCGCTATACGAGAAACAATTTAGTCCTGAAGGTTTTCAATGGATAGATTACGGGGACCATCAAAATTCGGTCCTTACCTATATTAGAAAAGGAATTAATCCCAAGGAGAATATCTATATAGCCTGTAATTTTACTCCGGTACCTAGGGAAAAATATAGAATGGGAGTTCCAAAATCAGGACAATTAAAGGAAATTTTCAATAGTGATGACACAAAATATGGCGGTACAGGGATGAAAAACAGCACATTGAAAATTGGGAAAACCGCATGGCATGGATATGATAAGTCCGTGGAAATCACAATACCACCTCTAGGAGTGGTCGTTTTTAAGTGATTTTTTATATTATAATGCTACCCAATGTATTTGCACCTCATATCATTTCTTTAATTCACATGAATGTATTTTTTTTGTATTCGAAAAATTAACCGCCCATGATCACTAATACTGAACTTGAATACAAAGGCAATTTATACCCCAGTACAATTGTTGAATTTCATAGGGATACGGATAAATTGTATTTCACCACCTCGAACGGGGTCATTTTGGAGATGACAATTTTACGGGACAGTATATTAAGATTTAGGTACGCCACCGAAAATATTTTTGAGCCCGATTTTTCATACTCTATCAGTGAAAATGTTAGTGTTGGGTTTAATCACCTTAAGGTAGAGGAGACTACTACAGAGTATTTGGTGTATACGGCCAAACTAAAAGTGCTCATAGATAAAAAGACTTTGAGGACCCAGATTTCCGATCTTGACGGCAATATAATTAATGAGGATGAACTTGGTTTTCATTGGGAAGAGAATTATGAGTTTGGAGGTAATTCTGTAAAGATGAGCAAGATTACCCAAAACGCGGAGAGTTTCTACGGTTTGGGAGATAAGGCTACACATTCCAACCTAAAAGGGAAACGTGTAAGTAATTGGGTAACTGATCAATACGCCTATGGAAAGGATCAAGATCCTTTATATAAGGCAATTCCATTTTTTATAGGCTTGCACAACAATAAGTCCTACGGAATTTTCTTTGACAATACCTTTAAAACGAACTTCGATTTCGCGCATGAGCGGAGAAATGTAACCAGCTTTTGGGCAGATGGGGGAGAGATGAATTATTATTTTATCTACGGTCCCCAAATGAGCCAAGTGGTCAAAGCTTATACCAATTTAACCGGGACGCCAGAGTTGCCCCCAATGTGGGCTATGGGTTATCATCAATCCAAATGGAGCTACTATCCTGAGAGTAATGTTAGGGCCATAGCCAAGAATTTTAGAAAAATGAGGATTCCATGTGATGCCATTTATTTGGACATCGATTATATGGATGGATTTAGGTGTTTCACTTGGGACAAATCGCGTTTTCCAAATCCTAAAAAGATGATTTCTGATCTGGAGGAGAAAGGGTTCAAGACGGTTGTAATGATAGATCCGGGGATAAAGATCGATAAGGATTATTGGGTATATCAAGAGGCTATTGAAAACGATTATTTCTGTAAACGGGCCGATGGTGCGTTTATGAAAGGCAAGGTATGGCCCGGAGAGTGCAATTTTCCGGATTTTACCAATCCCAAGGTAAGGGAGTGGTGGGCCGAACTCTATAAGGAAATGATGTCGGAAATTGGCGTTCATGCGGTTTGGAACGATATGAACGAACCTGCGGTTATGGAGGTCCCCACCAAAACGGCACCTTTGGATACCCGTCATGATTTTGATGGACATCCATGCTCCCATAGAAAGGCACACAATGTATATGGAATGCAGATGGTTCGTGCTACCTATGAGGGCATTAAAAAGTACGTTTATCCAAAGAGGCCCTTTGTAATTACCAGGGCGGCATTTGCAGGAACCCAAAGATTTTCTTCTACATGGACCGGCGATAATGTGGCTACATGGGAACATTTATGGATTGCGAACGTACAGGCGCAACGCATGTGTATGAGTGGATATTCATTTGTAGGTTCGGATATTGGGGGCTTTGCGGAACAACCCAATGGCGAGCTATTTGCAAGATGGATTCAATTGGGGGTTTTTCATCCGTTCTGTAGGGTGCATTCCAGTGGCGATCACGGTGATCAGGAACCATGGTCCTTTGATGATGAGGTAACCAACATTGTGCGCAAATTTATTGAATTGCGCTATCAGCTTTTGCCTTATTTGTATACCATGTTCTATAGGTATTCCAAAGAAGGGGTGCCCATGTTGAAGCCATTGGTACATTTTGATCAAGAAGATCATCAAACTCATTTTAGGACCGATGAATTTATTTTTGGGGAGCAAATTCTAGTTTGTCCAGTACAGGAACCGAATGCCCAAGGGCGTAGGATGTACCTGCCAAGGGGCATATGGTATAATTATTGGACGAATGAGGCCGTAGTTGGTGGTATGGAGAAATGGGTGGTAGCCGGTTTGGATAAAATTCCAATCTTTATTAAGGAAGGTGCCATGATTCCAAAATACCCTGTGCAACAATACGTAGGTGAACTGGACATTAAGGAATTGGTTTTGGATGTTTACTATAAAAATGGAGTAGAAACGTCAACCGTATATGAGGATGGACAGGATGGCTACGACTATAAAAAAGGCAGATATAGCCTAAGAAACTTTAATTTAAAAGGAAAGCCTAATGAACTCCTTATCCAACAGTTTAAGGATGGAAGTTTTATAACTTCCTATGAAACCTTTAAAATGAATCTTCATGGGCTACCCTTTAAAATAAAGAAAATTCAAGTGGATAATGAGTTTGTGGATTTGAAAGATGTTAAGTTAAACGGTAACAATAATATTCATATCAGCAAGGATTTTACTTTATTGCACATTATTGGTGCGTAATTTTTTGTAATTTTCGGGGAATAAATATCTAATCTTAAGATGAAAAAAATAGTTTTAATAATAATGGTCTTTTTAGGCGTTATGGCCTGTAAAACCAATCCCTTTACAGGGCAAAAGGTTTTGAACTTTTACCCTAATAGTCAACTTTTTCCAACAGCTTTTGCTCAATACGACCAATTTCTTGAAGAAAACAAGGTAATTACCGGAACGGACGATGCAAGAATGATAACCAAAACCGGTCAGCGTATTGCAGCGGCTGCCGAACGTTGGCTAACTGCCAATGGTTATGCGGGATACCTTAAGGATTACAAGTGGGAATATAATCTGGTGAACGATGAGACGGTGAATGCCTGGTGTATGCCTGGAGGTAAAATTGTCTTTTATACCGGAATACTTCCAATATGTCAAGGAGAGACCGGAGTGGCGGTAGTAATGGGTCATGAGGTGGCCCACGCTTTGGCAGACCATGGAGCACAAAGGATGAGTGCCGGTACTTTACAGCAATTGGGTGCAGTGGCCGGTAATGTAGTGATACAGGATGAACAAAAAAGGAATATTTTTAATCAAGCGTATGGAATAGGTTCCCAAGTTGGGGTAATGCTTCCTTTTAGCAGAAGCCATGAAACGGAAGCCGATAGAATAGGTTTGCAAATTATGGCCATTGCAGGCTATAATCCAGATGAAGCAGCAGAATTGTGGAAGAGAATGCAGGCCAATAGTGGAGGTAGTGCACCGCCAGAATTTCTAAGTACCCACCCTTCCAACGAAACCCGTATAGCCAACCTTACGGAATGGGCACCTTTGGCCAAAAAAGAAGCCGCTAAATTTGGCGTTACCTCTTTTCAATAGTGATAGGTGAAATAAAAATAATTAGTACTAATTTCAATTGGGAAGCTGCTCTTATAGGAGCAGCTTTTTTTTATATATGAGTCGAATCCTTCCTATTAAAGGCAGTAAAAAATTATTGAACGCTTGGGCATTTTATGATTGGGCCAATTCTGTTTATAGCCTTGTAATTTCTTCCGCCATATTTCCTATTTTTTATGGAGCCCTGTTTAGGGTGGCCGGAATAGAGAAGGTGTTGGTATTTGGTGGGGAAATTGCTAGGGCACCCCTTATAAGCTATGTTACCTCGGCCGCATTTTTGTTCATAGCCCTTATAACGCCAATTTTATCCGGTATTGCAGACTATTTGGGGAACAAAAGGCTCTTTATGAAATTGTTTTGTTACCTGGGAGCCTTGTCCTGCATAGGATTGTATTGGTTTTCCTTGGAGCATATTTATTTTAGCCTGATTTGTTATTTTATTGGATTGGTGGGATTTTGGGTAAGTTTTGCCTTTAGTAACTCCTACCTTCCTGATATAGCTTTCCCGGGGCAACAGGATAGGATTAGTGCTAAGGGTTTTTCACTAGGTTATATTGGAAGTGTTATTTTGCTGCTATTTAATTTGGCAATGGTCATGAAGCCCAATCTCTTTGGGATCGAAACCGACGCTGGGGGAATAGCGGAAATCAAGGCTATGAGGTATTCCTTTCTAACGGTAGGCCTTTGGTGGATAGGGTTTTCACAGTATAGTTTTTATTTTCTGCCCAAAGGGTTTAAAAGGGAAGGGGTACGGAAACATGTAATCCTTAATGGTTTTAGGGAACTAAAAAATGTGTGGCATCAAATGGGAGGGCAAATAAAATTGAAACGATATTTGGCCGCTTTTTTTATCTATAGTATGGCTGTACAAACCGTGATGCTGATAGCCACTTATTTTGGGGAAGAAGAAATTCAATGGACTTCAGACTCCGAAAGGACAACAGGATTGATCATTAGTATCCTTCTGATCCAGCTAGTGGCCATTGCGGGAGCAACGCTTACAGCCAAGGCATCCAAATCCTTCGGCAATATTGCAACACTTATTGTGGTGAATATACTATGGGTGTTGATTTGCATTTATGCTTATTTTTTGATTACACCTTTGGATTTTTACATAGCGGCGGGGTGTGTAGGTGTCGTTATGGGAGGGATTCAGGCACTTTCCAGGTCCACTTATTCCAAATTTTTGCCGGAAACCACAGATACTGCATCTTTCTTTAGTTTTTATGATGTAGCGGAAAAGATAGGAATCGTTATTGGCACCTTCTTATATGGTTTTGCTGCCCAATATTTTGGTAGTATGCGATATGCCATTATTTTGCTTGGATTGTTTTTTATGGCAGGCGCATTTCTACTGACCAGGGTTAATAAGACACGGGAAATATAAGGTCTTAAGGTAATATTTCCGCTTAATGCTGGGTAATATCTCCGGATCCTGAAACCTTAGTGCTAATTTTTTCAGGATTGCCCCGATAATCTATGTCGCCCGAACCAGACACTTTTGCGCTTATTTCTTTATTGGCGGTTACCTTTCCATTTGCAGAACCGGAAACTGTGGCATCTACATTTTCGGCAATAAGGTCATAAGCATTGATATTGCCCGATCCCGAGATGGACGCTATAAAATCTGTTGTTTTTCCACTTAGGGCCATATCCCCGGAACCGGACATACTGGTATTTATGGAATTTACATCCAGTGCCAGGGTAATGTCCCCAGAGCCGGACATAGCGGTTTCAAAATGATTGGCTTTTAATGTCTTTTTGCCAACAATTTCCCCGGAGCCGGACAAGCTCAAGGCCGTAATGCTTTCTACAGGAATGGTTATGTAAACCCCTTTTTTCCAGGAAGATGGATTTAGGTTATATCCGTTTTTTACTTTTATCGTTAATTTATTACCAGTGACTTCGGTTATAATATGGTCCAATATATTTTGTTCTCCCACCAAAGTAAGCATGCCTTCCTTACCATCGACCAACTCAATATTGAAGAAACCTGAAATGGCAATTTGATCGTACTCCTTAGTTGTTCTCTCTAGGGTAACCTGTTTGCCGTTACCACTTATTTTCTCGTTTCTTTGGGCACTAATGCAGCCAATAACAAATAGACTTAATAGGCCGAGTGTTAAATGTTTCATCTTTTTTACCTGTTTAACGTTATTTTTTATAAAATGAAATCCCTCCATATTCACTGGTAATGGTCATTAGATTGCCACTATTTTGACTTCCGTAATAACCCTTAAAATATTTTTGGGTAGATCTTTCATTGCTAATGTTTATTTCGAATTCATCCTTTCCACTTACTCCTGCATATTTGGTGTCAATTTCAAAATTGAAATGATACGCTGGGGAGTACCCTATTTTTATGCCAGTGTAATCCGTATTTATCCGGAGGTTTTTGGCATCTGGTGCCATCTCGTCAATTCTCACGGACCCGTAACTGGATTTTATATCCACGTTACCGTGAATGGTTCCCAGGTTTACATTTATATAATCACCGTTGCCTTGAACATTTCGCGCTTCCTTTATTTCCAATTTACCATAATCGCATACATAGGAAAGGTCTTCCATAGATTGGACCGTGGCATTGGTGTAGTCGGCAACGATATCCAGGTTTCCTGCCTTTTCAATGGTAAAGCCTGAATAATCGGCATTAATTTTACCGCTGTTGATATAGCCTATGGTAGATTTGGAAGTGTAATCGAAGGATAATTGGTTGCTTCTCCCATGCAGTTCCCCAATTTCCAATCGGCCATAGTCGCAATTTATTTTGGCATGGCCGTCTATCCTGTCCAAAATAATGCTACCGTAGTCGTTGCTTAGATTAACGCTGTTCTTTATTGGGATCTTTACCGTGTAGTTTACCTGCATATTTACATTGTTGCTACTGCCCCAATTCCATCCCCAACTATTTTTACTCTTGTTAAAGATGGTGGTGGCAGAGACCATAGTACTGCTGCCCTCAAAATCTACGTTGATTTCATCCAGCTTGCGCTGTACCTTATCTTCGTTGTCCCCAGTGGTTTTGATATGAACTTCAATAGTTACTTGGTCTTGGTTCCAGGAGGTGATATTTAAATTTCCATAGCTATTGTCGATTTTTAATAAAGCGTCCGAATTTACTTTGTACTCTTTTTTAATGGTTTTCTCCTTTGTATACTTGCCTCTCGGTATATCATTGATGGCAAAGGAACTAATTGGTACAAGCCATAACAGGGCGATTATATATCTAAGCCGTAATATTTTCATTTTCGTAGTTTTTAAAATTTTTAATTTCTTCAATTTGTTCCAGTACTTCATTTAATAGATCTATTCTGGTCTGAAAATTGGTGATCATGGCACTTAATATTAATTTGCTGTTGCCTCCGTCCAATAGATCCTGCTCCATCTTTTTGTAATCATTGTCCAAGTTTCTAAGTTGGGTCATGGTGTCGGCAATTAATTTTTGAGTTTCGGGTGTACTTTCTTTTTGCATTTTTTTTACCTGGTCCTCTATGACACTGGCAAAGTAGTTTTCGGTATTGCTTATTTCCGGAGAAATTTTGGAAACCTGCTGCTGTACGCTTGGGGATGTGTAAAGGAAATTGAATCCTAGGCTACACAATATTAGTACGGCAGCGGCTATGGATAGTGGCTTCCAACCAAAAAGATTTTTTTTGGTTTTTGTTGACGCCTTCGAAGTAGCTTCCAGTTTTGCCAGGAACCTTAATCTGTGTCCATCTGCCGGTTCCGCTGTATCAAAGGAGTCCTTTAATTCCTCAAACAGTTTTTCTATATGATCAACTTCCATGGTATTCGGTATTTAATTTTTGTCTTAGGCTATCTTTTGCCCTGGATATCAATGTCCTGCAATTGGCATAACTCAATTTCATTATTTCGCATATTTCTTCGTAATCGTATCCTTCAATCAAATGTAAGGTCAAAGAAATTCTGTAATTGTCTTTTAACAGCTTCATGGTTTCAATCACTTTTTGAGCCTTTAGTTCAATCATTCCATTATCTGGGACATATCCATCATTGTCTTCGACCTTGTACAGTACATTTCCAAGATCGACTTCCTGGCGTTTCAATCTCTTTTTATATTGATGAATGCTATTGTTTACCACAATTCGCTTTAGCCAGGCCCCAAAGGAAACTTCACCCTTAAATTGGTCTAGTTTGGTCAGTGCACTTAGTAGGGATTCCTGCATTACATCTTCGGCAATGGCGCTGTCTTTTACGATCCTATAGGAAACATTGTACATTCCTTTATAATAGCGATTGTAAATTTCTAGTTGCGCGTTCCGGTCGCCGTTTAAGCACAATGGTATCAACTCATCAATATGTTTCTTTTCTAGGCTCAAAAAGGTAATGGTTTGCTTAATAGATGAGGTAATTTATGGAATGTTACAGTTTATTTATAAAAAGATTTTCTTTGTTGGCATAGGAATTGCCCAAATAGAAATGAAAAGGAAATGTAAGAATCCCCAACCTCCTGATTATTATAGGGAAAGGAGGTGCACAAAGGATTAAATATAAATTATTTCTCTGTCTATGAATGACAGAATGACCGAAAATAGAATATGGCTAAAACAAAAAACATACAATTTGACACAATGTCATTGCACGGGATCGATGAGGATGCGGAATTAATACCCTTAATGACGCCTGAGGATGAGGAGGAGATCAACAATGAAAAGTTGCCTGAAACCTTGCCTATATTACCCTTGCGCAATACTGTTTTGTTTCCTGGTGTAGTAATTCCTATTACTGCAGGAAGGGATAAATCCATTAAATTGATAAAGGATGCCAATAACGGATCAAAGGTAATTGGTGTAGTAGCCCAGAAAGATGAGGAAACAGAAAATCCCGGCGTAAAGGATATCAATACTTTGGGAACGGTGGCAAGAATTTTAAGGGTATTGCAAATGCCCGATGGAAACACTACCGTAATCATTCAGGGTAAAAAGAGGTTTGAGGTGGCCGAGGTGCTTACCGAAAAGCCGTACATCACTGCTACCGTTAGGGAAACTACCGAAGTTAGACCGACACGGGACGACAAGCAATTCAGGGCAATTATAGATTCTATTAAAGAACTGTCTTTGCAGATTATAAGGGATAATCCAAATATCCCCAGTGAGGCTTCCTTTGCTATAAAGAATATTCAGAGCGATTCATTTTTGATAAATTTTGTCTCCTCCAACCTTAACTTGAGCGTAAAGGACAAGCAGGAATTGTTGGAAATAGGCAGTTTGCAGGATCGTGCACTGGCTACCCTTAAATATATGAACATTGAGCTTCAGAAGCTGGAACTGAAAAATGATATTCAGTCCAAGGTGAGAAGTGATATGGATCAGCAGCAACGGGAGTACTATCTTCATCAGCAAATGAAAACCATCCAAGAGGAATTGGGTGGACTTTCTTATGAAGAGGAAGTGGACGAGATGCGGACAAAGGCCAAAAAGAAGAAGTGGAACAAAACCGTTGCCGAACATTTTGAAAAGGAATTGGCCAAAATGCAGCGGATGAATCCGCAGGTGGCCGAGTATTCCATTCAACGTAACTATTTGGATCTGTTCTTGGACCTACCTTGGAACGAATTTTCCAAGGATAAGTTCGATTTAAAAAGGGCCCAAAAGATATTGGATAGGGATCATTATGGCCTGGAAGATGTTAAAAGAAGGATAATCGAATATTTGGCGGTGTTAAAATTACGGAATGACATGAAATCGCCCATCCTATGCTTATTTGGACCTCCAGGAGTTGGTAAAACCTCCTTGGGAAAATCTGTAGCAGAAGCTTTGGGAAGGGAGTACGTGCGTATTTCACTAGGAGGGCTAAGGGATGAAGCCGAGATTCGTGGGCACCGTAAAACCTATATAGGGGCTATGCCCGGTAGAATTATTCAAAGTCTAAAAAAGGCCGGTAAATCCAACCCCGTTTTTATTTTGGATGAAATAGATAAACTGTCCAACAGCCATCAAGGCGATCCTTCCTCGGCAATGTTGGAGGTTTTGGATCCGGAACAGAACAATGAGTTTCATGATAACTTTTTGGAAATGGGCTACGACCTATCCAAAGTAATGTTCATTGCTACTGCCAATAGTTTGTCGGAAATACAGCCTGCCCTTAGGGATAGGATGGAAATTATACACGTAACAGGCTATACCATAGAGGAAAAAGTGGAGATTGCCAGGAGGCACCTATTGCCTAAGCAGTTAAAGGAACATGGTCTTACCGTAAAACATTTGAAAATTGGTAAGCCTCAATTGGAAAAAATTGTCGAGGGCTATACCAGGGAATCCGGGGTTAGGTCTTTGGAGAAACAAATTGCCAAAATGGTGCGGCATGCTGCCAAATCAATAGCAATGGATGAGGAGTACAACCAAAAGGTTTCCTTTGAAGATATTGAAAAGGTTTTGGGGCCTGCACGTATGGAAAGGGATAAGTACGAGAATAACGAGGTGGCTGGTGTGGTCACAGGATTGGCCTGGACCAGTGTGGGTGGGGATATTTTATTTATAGAGTCCATCCTGTCTAGGGGTAAAGGTAACCTGACCATTACGGGAAACTTGGGCACGGTGATGAAAGAGTCAGCCACCATAGCCATGGAGTATATTAAATCCAATTCGGATAGGTATGGAATAGATCCTGAAGTATTTGATAAATACAATGTTCATATCCATGTTCCGGAAGGGGCTACTCCTAAGGACGGTCCTAGTGCAGGGATCACCATGTTAACCTCTTTGGTATCCCTGTTCACCCAGAAAAAAATAAAGAAGAGCCTGGCAATGACAGGAGAAATTACCCTAAGGGGAAAAGTGTTGCCTGTTGGTGGGATAAAGGAAAAGATTTTGGCTGCAAAGCGAGCAAAAATCAAGGAGATCATTCTTTGCGAGGATAATAGGAAGGATATTCTGGAAATTAAGGAGGACTATTTAAAGGGGCTTACTTTTCACTATGTCAACGACATGCAGGAGGTTATAGATATTGCCGTCACGGATGAGTCCGTTAAAAATCCAAAGCAATTGTAGAGAGATTGATTTTAATGAATTTTTAGAAAGTACCTACTAGGAAATTAGTAGGTACTTTTGTTTTTTAGGGAAGCTGTGACCATTTGATAAAAGTTTTAGAAGAATCTAACTGATGCCTAGGAATTGGAATTTGAAAGGATTCCCTTGTCAAAATGGTAATATTAAGGCTTGTCTATATGCTCCAATTGAGCAATTCTTACTATTTTTAGACCCATGGGAAAGATAACTATTGCTATTGATGGATATTCATCTACAGGAAAAAGTACTATAGCCAAGCAGTTGGCAAAGGCATTGGATTATGTTTACGTAGATACCGGGGCCATGTACAGGGCGGTAACACTTTTTGCTATGCGCGAGGGTTTTATTGGGGGTGAAAAGGATGATCTGGATGGCTTGGTCCATGCCCTTCCCAAGGTGGATCTTAAATTTGTCTATAATAAATCCCTTGGGTTTTCTGAGATGTATTTGAACGGGGAGAATGTGGAGAAGGAAATCCGAACCTTGCCTGTTTCCCAACAAGTAAGTAAGATTGCCACTATAGAGAAGGTGAGGCTAAAATTGGTGGCGATGCAGCAGGAAATGGGTAAGAAAAAAGGACTTGTAATGGATGGTAGGGACATTGGGACCGTTGTCTTTCCGGATGCCGAATTTAAAATTTTTATGACGGCTTCTCCAGAAACTAGAGCGTTTAGAAGATATAAGGAGCTTTTGGACAAAGGAGAGAAGGTGTCGTATAAGGAAGTGTTGAAAAATGTCCAGACCCGGGATTATATTGATTCCCATCGCGAATTTTCACCCTTGAGAAAAGCGGATGATGCCATAGAATTTGATAATAGTGACATGGGCTTAAAAGAACAATTGGAACGCATATATAATTTTGCACTCCGTAAAATTGAAGGAAAATAATTTTCTTTAATTGTTCCTCTAAATATCAAATCGGGCGTAGTTGGAATGTTATTGCCTTAGTGGCTTTAATCCTTACTACGCCCGAAGTTAATTTGTGATTCCCCTAGTTGGGGATAACCAAGACTTGGTCTGGATGAATAACATCCGGATTTTTAAGGATATTGGTATTTGCCTCAAATATTTTTTTGTATTTCATTGGGTCTCCATAGTACTTTTTGGCAATCTTACTAAGCGACTCTCCGCTTTTTACGGTGTGTCTGTGATAAACACTTTCGTCGGCAACGGTAATGTTGGCTTTAATATCCGAAGGATTTTCACCGCCCAGTTCCTTTATTTTGTCCCACAAAAGATTTTT
>TARA_R100001369_G_scaffold64735_5_pt1 | contig 27602 bp, 22 predicted proteins | sample TARA_R100001369 | Tara Oceans TARA_R100001369 (sample SAMEA2621528) | marine metagenome | biome: marine biome (ENVO:00000447); feature: surface water layer (ENVO:00002042); material: "saline water (ENVO:00002010), including plankton (ENVO:xxxxxxxx)" | depth 5 m | reverse complement strand
CGGCACAGTCCGTCCAAATGACCTTCCCGGAAAGGGGCAGGAAAGGAAAGATTAAACTGCCCGAAGTAGAGGTTAACTGGTACGATGGGGGTATAAAGCCAGATCTACCAGCCAACTGGCCTAGTGGCAAAAACCCTAACAAGTCGGGCGGAGGTACTTTCTTCTACGGTACCAAAGGAATTATACATGCCGGATGTTATGGATTGGAACCGGAAATACTGGGTAGGGAACTACCTAAAGTAGCTGAGACGGAACGGCGGGTAGAGAAGGAGATGGGGCTCAGTTGGGGTAAAGGAGCACATGAAATGGATTGGGTTAGGGCCTGTAAGGAAAGCCCGGAGAATCGCAAACCTTGTACATCCGATTTTTCAGAAGCTGGTCCCTTTAACGAAATGGTCGTTATGGGAGTGCTAGCCGTTAGGTTGCAATCCTTGAACAAAATTTTGAACTGGGATGGAGAGAATATGAGGTTTACCAATATAGGGCAGGACGAGACCATTAAAACCGTAATCCGCGATAATTTTGTAATGAAGGACGGTCGTCCCAAATTTGAAAAAGAATGGACAGAACCCTATTCTGCTAGTGAGTTTGCGGCAGAATTAATTAAGCATACGTATCGGGAAGGTTGGAAGTTGCCAGACATGCCAGCATAGAAAGTAAATTTTAATGTTTATAGAAAAGGGAATGGGTGGAAGCTGGTTCCCTTTTTTAATGGGCATTGTTCATTTACCTGGCAAGTTCGTTTAAAATATACTTTTGAGACCTGCCATGGTATCCTTGTAAAGAATACTACTTCATGGAATGTATACCTATCATATTCCCTTCGGTATCAGTGGCAAGAACCATGGCGCCATAGTCGCCTAGGGACACTTTGGACTTCATTACTTTTCCACCTGCACCTTTAATCCTGGATTCCTCTACACTACAGTCTTCGCTCATGAAATATACAATGGTGCTATTGTTGCCTGCCTTAAATCCATCCATTTTTACCAAGGCTCCTGAGGCACTGTTCTTTGATTCCATATTGGAGGGAAAAAATAACATTTTCATATTGTCTTCGGCAGAAGGCGGCATGGGCATTTCACTCAGCTCAAGTTGAAATACGGCTTCGTAGAATTTTTTGGCCCGCTTTAAGTCATCAACATAAATTTCGAACCAAACCACTGGGTTTTCATTTTTCATAATTATATTATTTAATATTTGATAATACCTCCAAGGTTATTAACGATGTTCTAAATGCATGGGGCATGGTTCATAAATCTTGGTCTTACTAATATATCAAAAAATGCCCAAACTCTTAAATTTGAGCCAGCATTCTTACCCGAGCTAGATTTGGGGTGTTATTTTTAATCGACAGATTGAAGTGAATAGGCAAGAGACAATGCTTAGTAAAGAGTAGTCAGTTTTCAGTAAACAGTAATCAGAAAACAGTATCAGTGATCGGTCAACTCTAATCAGGGATGTTCAGGGCTAGGAACCATGAGTCTAGAGTCCAGAGTAAGGACAAATAGTAGTCTTGCTTCTAGGTTCTTGTAGCGGATCGGTCCGTTATCTGATTCCATTATATCTCAATAGCCATGGCCTTGCGCACCTAATTTAACAGCGAATACCAATGTTTTGCTACTATTTAGGATTTTTATAATTAATAAAATGGTATCTTTATTTGGCTGGTGGTCATGGTTATATGGCCTAAAATGAGTCCTTATACCTTTACTAGTTCCCAGCTTTGACCAATTTTTACCTCCCCCATCCTAAAACAGAGAAATTATGCCACTATTCATGGATCGACATTATATTGAAGGAGCCACTCCTGAAGAGGTGGCCAAAGCCCATCATGAAGACATGAAAATCCAATCAAGGCATCATTGTAAGGCATTGACCTATTGGCATGATGAAGAAAAGGGTGTGGCGTTTTGTCTTATAGAAGCCCCTTCTGCCGCTGCCGTGCGCGGGATGCACAAGGAAGCCCACGGCCTTATACCCAACCAGATTATTGAAGTGGATGGATCGGCAGTAGCCCAATTTCTGGGCCGGGTTATAGACCCCGAAAAGGAAGACGGCAAACCCATGACCGAGAGTCCATTTAGGGCTATTATGTTTATAGATATGGTGAGTTCAACAGATATTACCAAAGCTTTGGGAGATGCCAAGGCATTGGATTTAGTTCATACCTATAGGAACGTGGTAAGAAAGGCCCTTGTTGATCATGGGGGGCGAGAAGTGGATAGGGCAGGGGATGGATTCCTGACCAGTTTTAGATCTGCCTATATGGCCTCTGTCTGTGCGGTGGAAATACAGCGCCAATTATCCAAATTCAATGAATCGCGTGAGGATGGGATTCTGCTCCAGGCAAGGATTGGGATTGGGGCGGGAGAACCAGTCCAGGATGGGGATGCACTATTTGGTTCAACAGTGAACCTCGTGGCCCGTATCTGTAGTTATGGAAATTCGGGACAAATTATTAGCGCCAAGGTGGTAAAAGACCTATGTATTGGAAAAGATATTTCCTTTAAGTCGCTTGGTCCGCAAATGCTAAAGGGCTTTGATGAACCTGTTGATCTGGAACTTATAGAATGGTGAGATGCTGGTTGGCGGTAAACAGTTGTCAGTATTCAGTAATCAGGGGGTAATAGTTAGTAAATAGTGACTAGTAATCAATTGTCAGTATTCAGGAGACAATAGCCAATTGCCAAAAGTCTCGAAACTGGAGCCAAGACAAACTAGAGTCAAGAGTCTAGGTTCTGGTAGCTCAGCAGTCCAGAATCTTTTTAGATCATGTTTGTAGTCCAAAGAAGTTCCCTCCCCATAATTTAAACGTACTTACAATTCTGATGAATTATTTGTACTTTTTCATTGCAAAACCAAAACCACTCAGTTGAACCTAGTTAATAAACCACTTTCAATGTGGCCTAATTTTTCCAAAGGTCCATTTTACTTTCTCCTAGTGTTGATATGTTTCCTTGGTGGGACCGTGTTTTCCATTGCACAGCAGGGGGATATTGGAGGGGAAAGGGCTACTATTCGGAACCAAATTGGGTTACGTCACGATAATGATTTCATATTGCTCACGGATCGGTATTATACCGCTGGACTATTCCTTACATATAGGCACCGGCTGGAAAAGGGATTATTTAATTCCGAAAACGAACAGTTCACTTTTTCGCTTGGTCAGGAAATCATAACCCCATCCTATCTTATTACTGAAGACGTCCAACTATTGGACCGTGCCTATGTAGGGTTCTCGGCACTTAGGTCCGGATGGTCCCGTGTGGGCCGTAACAGTTTAATAGAGGCAAATTTTCTTTTAGGGTTGGCAGGTAAGGCTTCGGGAGCAGGTAGTTTGCAAAGATGGTACCATCATTCCGTTATGAAGACCGAAACCCCTACCTGGGTGGGGGAAATGGAAAATAGTGTTCATTACAACCTGTACACCAGATACCTCTACGAATGGCAATTGGTACCCAATCCCTTTAGTATTCACATTGCAACACAGTCCCAATTTGCCTTTGGTACTAGGGATATCTTTGTACATCCGGAGTTGGTGGCCTATTTCGGAAGGAGAAATCCCTTATCCGCTAGCATAGCGCACAACCAAATTGGATCTACTGACAGTGAGATCTTCTTTGCCCTTCGTGGGGGATATCGCTTGGTAGGTCATAATGGACTGTTGGAAGGCAATGCCTTGGGAGATGATTCCGTGTTATTGGTTGCTTCCAAAACTACGGTAGTATATGCCGGTTTTGATTTTCAATGGCGCTATGGACGAAACGATTATTGGGTAGGGGTACGATATAATTCTCCGGAGTTTGAAGGTGCCAGATCCCATCAGTATGTAATACTTTCATATACCAGGGGATTCTAAAGGCTGTCAGGAGTATTGAGTATTGAGTAGTCAGTAATCAGTGGGCGGTAAGTATTTAGAGGCAATAGGCAAGAGCCATTAGCCAATAGAGACTAGAAACTAGAGACTTGAGCCAGGACTAAAAAGTGTCAAGTATCTAGACTCTAATAGCGATTCCTTACAGTTTCTCATATTTTTACCTTACTTCGAGATTGAAATTAGTAATCAGTGGGCAGTAATCAGTTTCAATATGGATAGACAAAAGGCAATAGGCATTGGCCAATAGAACGGAGTCTAGAGACTTGAGCCAAAAGTCAGTGGCCAGTATTCAGTATTCAGTAGGCAGTGGCTGAATCTATTTAAAGTTCAAAGTTTAATGTTCTAGGTCTTTACGGAGATTGAGCCTGCCTATCGGCATACAGGCGGTGTCGAAATCGAAGTATTGGTTGGTGAGTAGTAATTTGGCAGTAAACAGTAGCGTAGAATCTAGAGTCTAGAGCCGGGACAAAAATAGAGTCAAGTATCTAAACTCTTGTAGCGAAGCGGTCCAGTTTCCGATATGTTTACCCATTAAAATCAATTTGCCGATACGGGCTCAGGGAATTTTCTCATGGGGGAATAACGCTTATAGCTATCAAAAATTTCGGGATCGGGACCTACAATTCGCGGGTCGTTGGATTTTTTCAATTCGCTCAAGAGTTCGGATTTCAAGACTTTTTCCATCTTTTGGAATGATGGTGTTCCCGATAAATTTTTTAAACAAGAAGGATCTTGCTGCACATTGTAAAGTTCAAATTCAGGACGTTTTTCAACCGCTAAATTGAAATAGGGCATAATTTCTTCTTCTTCACGATGCTCTATTAAATAGGTCTTTGTTGGGCAATCATCAATATCGGTATAGGCACTGCCGTTAATGTAGGTATTGTTTTTGTCCAGTCCGTGAATTGGAAGCAATTGCGGGCTATCATTTTCTGCAAACTTTTGAGGAGCACCTGCTGGCCACCTTTCGGGTTTCATGTTCCATATAAAAAGATAATCTCCTTTTCGAACGGACCTTTGGGGATATCCCCAATTTAAATATCTGGACGAGGAGTGGCGTTCCCTACCGGAATATACAGCTCTTTCCGTTTTTGACAAGACTCCATTTTCCTTTGATTGCAACAGATTCAGGATGCTTTTTCCGGTAATGCGGAGCATTCCTTTGGATGAGGTATTGGTTATTTCCAAAATAGTAGGTGCCAAATCAATAAATCCAATGGGATCTTCCACAACCCTATTTCCTGGAAATTTCTTTGGATAACGAACTGCAAAAGGCACATGTACTCCATATTCATAACTGTTGGCTTTTGCACGGGGAAAAGGCATACCATTATCGGCAGTGACGATTACAATGGTGTTTTCCAATTCCCCAATTTCCTCCAAATATTCCAGCATTCTTTGAAGATGAAGATCAAACCACTCAATTTCAACCGCATAATCCAATAGATCTCCCCGTATTTCCTCATTATCGGGAAGAAATTCGGGTACCTCTACATCCTCTAATTTTTTGGACCTGTTTTTCCATGAACCTTTTTCGTAAGTTCTATGTGGTTCAACACCGCCATACCAGAAAAAAAATGGCTTGTCCTTTTTAATGTTCTCTACAAAATACCTGAAATTACCAAAGTAATTGGTCTTGCTGATGCCCTTGGCAAATCGCTCATCATTATGTTCTTCATATTTAAGGTTGCTATGCGAAACTCCGGCAGCATCATTTTTTCGCCAAAGCGAGTCTTCTTCTGTACGGGCGTATTGGAAAGGACCTACACCTTTTCCAGTTCTTCCGGTTGCATATCCATTTTTCTCAAGCAAATCCACAAAGGGCACATACTTCTTTAACCATGCGGAGGCATGTTGTCCTGCCTGTTCATTTTGCCAATGGTGTCTGCCCGTAATAATGGCGCTTCTGGAAGGCGCACATCCCGGAGAACCGGCATAAGCGTTGGAAAAATATACCCCCTCGCGGGCCACCCTATCAAAGGCAGGCGTATTGACAAAGTTGGACCCTTGGTAACTAGTGTGGAAAAATGATTGGTCATCACTAATGGCAAAAAGAATATTGGGACGGTCCTGGGCATAAGCGTTAAATCCCAAGCCCGTGTTCAATATTGCCGTTAAACAAAATGCTATCCGAAATATCATACCTTTTTACTGTTCAATTCTTTCTTTACACTGGCCGCTTTGTCCATATCCGAACCTAGTAACCATATTCTTAGCGTCTTTTCGGCCAATTTAATATTAAGATGAGTTCTGTTTCTAAATCCCGGTTCAAAGGGGACCGTCCAAAAAAATGGAATATAACTCAACAGGGAAAGCAACCAGCCTTTGTTTAATTGGACCGACTTTAAACTGCCATAGGCATAGCTGCCATTATTCTTTGGAGTTAGCTGATCCACAATTTCGAACATATCTTTTTGAAGGTTAATATCCAATTTTGGACTATTCCTTAAAGTAATTGTTTCGTTCATGTTCTATATAGGATTTAATGGTGAAGGTGGACTTTTACGAATCACACGAAGAATTGGCTTTAATTTCGAGTCGCACAAGGATCTGGCTGTGATTTATTTTATAAAATACCCGGATACCTTCCATTGGTCACCATCCTTCATCTGGGTAACGGTCTCTATGCTTTCATTTTTATTTTCAAAGGAGGTTTTAAATTGGATAACGATATACTCCCCATCAGGCGCTCCTGGTAGTGTTGTATGGTATTCCGATGAAATAACATCCCTGCTGATTACTTCTCCCAGGGGAGGCACAATACCACTTAACTGTTGCGTCCATTGTTCCTTTGTAACCGCTCTTTGAAAAAGGGAAGCCGCATTATCCCAACTTTGGGAATAATTATTGTCATAAATTAAAACCAGCCATGCCTTGGCATCCTGGATTACTTCCTGTTTTAGTTCATTGGAAACGGTGGCCTCTGATTGGACACTTTCCACTTTTTCATTTTTCGAATTGGACTTACAGGACAGTAGTCCGGTAAAAACTAAAAAGACAAGGTATTTGTACATAGATTTTTTCATAGTGGTATTATCGTTTGGTCGTCTATTTGTATAAGACTAGTGGTGTCCTCTGTGCCGACACAAGTTTCGCACTAGTGTTGTTATATAATAGCTTAAATGTAGTGAATTTTATGTTTTGAAAAAGGCAGGAATATTTATAAGTATGGATGGTGGTTGTTAGTAGCTTGTACTGGCTAAGGCCATGTCTTATTTTGTTTGGCACGAGAAGAAGGCTCGCGCCAACTAGCGAGGTCACCCACTATATTTTATGCATTGGTCATTACCTCTTTTTCCAATCGTTTTTTAAATATCTTAAAGCATCTTCCAAAGCTTTTTTTGACGATTTGGGGTTGAAATCCAATTCTTTTCGTGATTTACCAATGTCGTAATCTTGTCTTAAGTTATAGAACATGTCGAGGTAATGTCTTTGTAGTAAAGGTTCCTTTCCGGTAATTTTACTGCTAAACTCCATTAAACCGGCAACTGAGTACAATAGACATTTGGGTACTTTTTTAGGTATCCTTAATTTTAGTTCAGGGTATAATTCGGATGCTATTTTTACACTTTCTTGTAATGTGGTATGTTTCTCGTTCGATAAAATATAACGCTCAGCATTTCTACCTTTCTTCATTGCGTTAAATGTGCCTAAGGCCACATCTTTTACATCCACCCAATTCAAGGTTATATTGGTGTCTACAGGTATTTCGCCATTTAATACTTGTAGTACAAGCTTATTGGAATAACTTAATTTATGTGCTTCCGGGCCAATCATGGCAGAAGGTAGCACCAAAACGGTTCTTATGCCATATTTTTCTCCCAATTCCAATGCCAATTTATCCGAGTCATTTTTGGAATTATAGTACCAATTTCTTCTATCCTTGTTGTATCCGTTATCTACATTGGCAGGTAGTTTTGTGAAATCCAGACTGGCTACGGAACTTACGTACACAATATTCTTTACACCGCATTCTTTTGCAATATCAAATACGTTTTGAGTTCCCTGCATATTATTATCATAAATTTCAGTTTTGGGATTCTTGGCCCACATACTAAAATTTGCTGCTACGGCATATAGGTTCGTGACTCCTATAAATGCTTGTTTTAAGGATTCCCTATCGGTAATATCCGCTTGTACAACTTCACAGTTGAGACCTTTAAAAGATTCTTGGTCGTTAATGTTTCTTATGGTGGTCCTTACCTTTATATTTTCGGAAAGTAAGAGTCTAACTAAGTTGTTTCCTAAATGTCCGTTTCCACCCGTTACCAATGAAATTTCGTTGCTCATGCTTATGTATTTTGTTTGAGCAAATTTCTTTGTTTTTCAAGGATTGGAAAATAACATTTGTTAGAAAGCGATTTGTTTACGTATACGGCTCAGGGATTGTGGTTCCATGCCTAAAAAAGAAGCGATATTTTCTATGGAAACATTTAAGGCCAATTTTGGATATTGATCTACAAACTTTAAGTAACGTTCTTTGGCCGTTAAAATTTGAAAATCTCTGACTCGTTCCAATTTACAATTTAGGTGCTCATTGGTAACCTCTTTTACTAGGGTCTGCCAAAAATCGGTTTCGTTTTGTAAAAGGTCAAAATCGGTTTTGGAAATTTTTATAAGGCTACATTTTGTAATGGTTTCGTAATAATCCATTGAAATAGTTTCCGTCATATAACTTTCCAAAGAAGTAAAGAAATCGTTCTCACTTACAAGATGCTGCACCACCATTTTCCCATCAATATTCTGATAGCCTTTTACAAATCCATCACTTAAGAAGTAAATATAGCGTTCTACGTTTCCAGCTTTTAAAAGATGGGTCTGCGCAGGGACTTCTTCATAAACCAAATGCTTTTTAAGTAAATCAACATCGTTCGCAGTCAAAGAAACTCTCGATTTTATATAGGCTAATAAATTCTCCATGGTTGTTTGCTAATGGTATAGGACAATTTAAGATGAATGTTGATCCTATCGCTTTCAAAAATCTAAGATAGTAAATCCCTTTGTACGTTGTGTTTAGTAAACCTTACTATACATTCTTTTACTCGATAATCGAAATTCAATTGCCTAATCGCTGGCGCGAGCATCTCGCCGTCAGGCTGGCGTAGTCGAAATCGAAGTAGGGGAGGACAGAAAGTTGGGCGCCTTTGATCAGCTGTTCTAACGTCAGTTCGAGTGAAATGGCGACAGCCAATTAGCACCCAGAACGGGACTAGAGATAAAAGCCGATTACCAAAAGAAGGTAGTCGGTCCAGATAGTCCAGTTAATTGAACCTTATGGTCAATTGTTCTTGATTCCAATCAATTATGACAATTTATTATCCTATAGCCTTATTGGCAATCTCGTAATCCTTTTTCCGGTCGCCATAAAAATAGCATTGCAAAGTGCTGGTATGAACGGGGGAACAGGGGGTTCCCCAACTCCTGTGGGTTTTTCCTCATTTTCTACAAAATGTACCGCCGTATTGATGGGGGCATCCTCCATCCGAGCCACAAGATAGTTGTTGAAATTTTCCTCCATAACGGCCCCATTTTTCACATTTATCTCACTTTTTAAGGCCAAACTGGCACCAAAGGCAGCACCTCCCTCGAATTGGGCCCTTATTCTATCCGGATTGACTGGTACTCCGCAATCTATAGCAAAGTGAACCATTGGTATTTTGATATTGTTGTTGGCATCTACCTCCACTTCCACTACGCAGGCTACATAAGTAAGAAAGCTTCGATGGGCAGCAAACCCCATTCCTGTACCATTTGGAAGGCTTTTGCCCCATCCTGATTTTTCTTTTACCAATTGTATTACTTGCTTAAGGCGATGGGTATCACATGGGTACTCTTCCAATGTAACGTTATAATTGTTGAACCCTTCCACTTGGGCCGCAAAATCGATTTTACGATCGCTGCCCAATAGATCCAGCATGTTGTCTATGGGATCCATCTCTCTGGCCTGGGCCACCTGATCTACTATAGAACCTATGGCAAACGCATGGTTGATATTGTGGACAGATCGTAGCCATCCAATTCTAATCTGCGCTTTTGCATCCAAGGATTCACAGGATATATTATCAATTTCGAAGGGCATGTCCAAAACTCCCATGCACAATTCGTCTGATGAAGGCCCTTTGGCATCGGCGCTGGCCGTACCTGAAATGGATGGAAAAGCTGTACGGTGCACCCAGGAAGTGACCTTATTGTTTTTGTCGATACCGACTTTTATATGTTGTGCACAATTGGAATGGTAAAAATCGTGCTGAATATCGTCTTCCCTGGTCCATAACAATTTTATGGGCGTATTCATTTCTTTTGAGATCAAGGCAGCTTCCACTACAAAATCGGGTTTGGATTTACGGCCGAAGGCACTTCCCAATAGGGTAACGTTAATGGTAACTTCGGATTCCTCAATGCCCAAGGCAGCGGCGACTGCCTGCCGTACCCATTGTGGCGACTGTACGGGCGCCCATATTTCACATGTTCCATCTGCATTGTAACGCGCAACGGCACAAGGGGTTTCCATAGGGGAATGGGCCAAGTGTGGTACCAAAAAATCGGACTCTATTACCTTGGCAGCTTCTTTTAAAGCTTTGGTTGCCGAACCCTGTTGTCTTTTCACCTGCCCTTCTTTCTGTACGGATCGTTGCATTTGTTGCATAAAGGCGTTGGAGTCATAGGAAGCATTTATGCCCTTATCCCAAACCACTTCCACGGCATCCCGTGCCTTTATTGCTGTCCAGGTATTGTTGGCCACCACTACAATACCCCCCAACGGGGCATTATAGCCCATAGGAAATGCGGTTGACTCCATTTTATAAACTTTGGAGATACCTTCAATAGCAGTGGCCATATCGCTGTTGAACGATTTTATTCCAGCCCCAGCCTCTGGATTTCTTTTTATGACCGCGACCTTGAGATCTGGAATCTGTACATCCAGTCCATAGACTGCCTTCCCTGTTACGATATCCTCTAGATCATAGATAACCGTTTCCTTGGAAATAAATTTAAAATCTTTGGAGTCCTTTAAAGTAATTTCATTTTCCTCTGGAATGGGCAAGGCACCGGCTTTTTCGGCCAAATATCCGTAGCCCAAACTTTTTCCCGAACTGTGGACTATTTCATGATTTACGGCACTACATTCAGAAATATCTACTTGCCATTCCTGGGCCGCTGCCTGCATCAACATTAATTTCACCGTAGCGCCGGCTATCCTTAAAGGTTGATAAAACATTCTAACGCTATGGGAGCCGTCCGTATTTTGATCGCCATATTTTACATCTCCAACGGCCTGTATTATTTTTACTTTGGTCCAATCGGCTTCCATTTCATCGGCCATGACCAAGGGTAGGCTTGTTCTAATACCCGTACCCATTTCCGAGCGGTGGGCAATGAGTTGCACCTCCCCGGTTCCCAAAATCGTGATATATACGTTAGGAGCAAAGACAGCGTCTTCCCGACCGGTTAGAAAGGCATTCTTATCTTGCTTGCACCCCAAAGGAACGCCAAGGATCAAACCAGTGCTGCCCAAGGCCCCAATTTTCACGAAATCTCTTCTACTAACTTTAAACAGTTTATTATTGGAAGGGTTAGGTTTCATATTACACATTGTTTTTAGCAGCGTTCTTAATGGCACTTCTAATTCGGATATAGGTTCCACAGCGACAAATATTGCCGGACATAGCTTGTTCTATGTCTGCGTCCGAAGGATTTCCGTTTTGTTCCAATAATGCAATTGCCGACATGATTTGGCCACTTTGGCAAAATCCACATTGGGGAACGTTCTCAGCAATCCATGCTTTTTGTACAGGGTGAAGTCCATCTTTTCCGACCCCTTCAATGGTGGTAATAGCTTTATCGTCGATAGCGGATATCGGTAGACTACAGGACCTAACTGCCGTACCGTCCAAATGGACCGTACAAGATCCACATACGGCTATTCCACAACCGTATTTGGTTCCGGTCAGCCCCAATTGATCACGAAGCGCCCATAATAACGGGGTGTCGGGCGCGCATTCAATTGATACCTTTTGGTCATTGATGTTTAAGGTGAATTTTTCCATGGGCAATATCATTATTTGTTTAATAACCATATGGCGACATGCAATTGGATAGGCTTTTAAAGCCTTTTGTGTGGTTCTAAAAGGTTGATTTAGAATAGTTTTGCCCCATATTAAGCATCAAGGTAATAAATAAATCAATTGCTCAGATCGGAATGTATAATATATTTGGTAGACAGGCATCTTGCTTTTACTTTCCTTTTATGGAACGGCGGGGCTTAAGGTTTAAGGTTCAAAGTTTAAAGATCAAGGTTTCAGGTTTCCATTTTCAGGGTATTAACCGGAGATTTAGCCTGCGTGGCGGCATACAGGCGTAATCGCAATCGGAATAGGGTAGGGCTCAAATTCTGGCGACTTTATACAGGTATTCTATCGTCAGTTCGAGTGAAATGGCAACCATTTTGTATTGAGAGCTGGATATGTATAGTTGGTCTTCTTGTCGATACAATTTTATTTCGTTTTTCTCCATAAAATCACTCGAAGTGACAGGCTGTAACTCTACACGGCACGTAGAATCTTCTCCATCTTTCTTCCTTTTGCCAGCTCATCCACCAGCTTGTCCAAATACCGTACTTGTTGCGTTAAGGTATTTTCAATTTCCTCTATCCTATAGCCGCAGATTACCCCGGTAATGAGGTGGGCATTGGGGTTTAATTTTGCCCTTTGGAAGAATGTTTCAAAGGTTACCTTCTCAGCTATGAGTTCTTTTATTTTATTTTCTTTAAATCCGGTGAGCCAGTCTATCACTTGATGCAATTCCTCTTTCGTTCTGCCTTTCTTCTCCACTTTTGTTACATAATGTGGATATACTGACGAGAAGGTCATTTTTGCAACTCGCTCATTGTGTTCGGGTGTTGTTTTCATTACTTATTCTTTATTGTTGATCCAATTGTTTTACTTGTAATTCCATTTGCGTATCACTTACTTCAAGTATTACCACGTCCCCATATTTTAAGCCTTCAATCCTAGGAAGTAAAAGCTCCAATATGGTCGGGTTCTGAAAATGATCTGCTTTGGTGGCAGGATCTGGCATATAAATTAAACCCTCATAGGTAGTTTTCTTAAATTGAAGTAATACATCAAAAAAGTAAAAATTTTCTGGGGGAATGTATTCGGACCAATTTACATTCTCTAGAAAATATTTCGGTTTTTTTATTTTAAAAATAAACGGAGCAATGTCTAAATTGATGGTCCCCAAAAAGTATTCGCTTAGGTCCAAGCCTTTTTGCAAAAAATATTGGTATTGGGCCTTTAAGGTGCCATGGGGATAACGAGGGTCTCTCGCCTTCCCGGAAGCAACCCCATGGCCTTGGCATACAATAGCTTTAACCTTCATTATTCTTAATTTAAATGGCAACTTGTTTGCCTATGTATTTCTGGTCGGGTTTATTATGCTCTTTCTTGGGGTATTTTTAAATGCACCTTTCTCCCGGTTCTGATGATTATTTCAATAATTTCTTCTATGTCCTTTTTGGATGTCCTGAAATTCACAATGCAAGCTCTCAAAGAATATTGGCCCTTAACAATGGCATTGGATAAAAATACTTCGCCACCTGTTTGTAATTCATTCAATATAGCCTCATTTAAGGTATTAAGATACTCCTTATGGTCAATATTCTCCAAAGGGACATATCTGAAAGTGGTAATGCTTAAATTCTGGGATACCGCTTCCAATTCAGGATGTTGGTCGGCCAAGTCATATAACATCTCAGAAAGCTCAATATCTTCACTGATCAGTTTTTCATAACCACTTCTGCCTACTTGTTGCAATGCCAGCCAAACTTTTAATGCTCTAAAGCCTCGTGAGTTTTGTAGTCCATACTCATAAAAGTTTTGAGCCTTATCCTGACCACTTTTACTAAAATTATAATATTCTGGATGTGAACTAAAGGTGTCAATTAAATGCTGAGGGTTTTTCACCAAGGTACAACCAGCTTCCAGTGGACTGTACAGCCATTTATGGGGGTCTAGGGCAATGGAATCTGCATCTTTAATTCCTGTGAACAGGTGTTTGAGTTTAGGGACTATTGCAGCAGGGGCGCCATAAGCACCATCAATGTGGAACCACAGATTATATGTTTTGCAAATAGCTGATATGTCGCTCAAATTATCAACAACCCCTGTACTTACATCCCCGGCCGTACCCACTACCATTAGGGGTAGATAACCATCTTCCAAATCTTTTTTTATGGTGTTATCCAGTGCCTTAGTCTCCATTTTATTGGAAGCATCCGTTGGTATCCATCTAACGGATTTTGTGCCCAACCCAAATAAAACTACGGCTTTTTCAATCCAGGTATGCGTTGTTTTGGAACAGTATACCGTTAATTTATTAGATGTATTTTGAATCCCATCTTCCTTAATGTTCTGTGGTGCTTTTGCTGTTCTAGCCGCTAGAAATGCGGTGAAATTTGCCATGTTGCCGCCACTAACCAATATCCCGCCATAGTCTGATGGGACTCCTATAAAATCGCATAGCCATTTAATTGTTTGTTTTTCAATTTCAGTAGCTATGGGACTTAATATTTGTGCTCCAACATTCGGATTTACGGATGATGCCAATAGATCGGCCAAGGCGCCAATTGGGGCTGCAGATGAAGTAATATATCCCAAAAATTTAGGGTGTCCGTTAAGCAAGGAATGGTTGAACAGGAAATCTGTTGTTTTAGCAATTAATTCAGCCGCAGGCCTACCATTTTCGGGTAGGGATGTATTTCTCAATAAGTCCTGCAATTGACTCGGACCTTCATTAGGTGTAACAGGTTTCTGATCTATGGACCCTATAAAATTGGAAATATCATCAATCAATTGATATCCAATTTTTCGAAACTCCTCCTTATCCATTTCAATGGTTGATCTCCTACTTGTGGCCATAATGTTACTTTTGGATGTTCGTTATTACAATTGGTTCATAAAATTAAATAGGCATGGCTTAGTACACGCATAAAAAGCTAAAGGAATTCTGAATGGAAGCGGGTATAGGTAATTATTAGCAATAAAAAATACCTATTAACATTTTGCCTCCTCATGTTTATTCACCATGACTTTCCAACAATTCCTTATACACCTTCTTCAATACTTCCGTTTTAGCTTCATCCTCGGCTATGGCTTGGGTGGTAAACATCATAACTCCGGTCGACTTCCCAGCTAAACCACCGCGTAATACCGTTTCAAAGGCTTCCTTGGTAACTATGCCAGGTTCATTGTAGGCCTGGACAATGGGCCATATTTTGGGGTAAGCACCAAGTTCTGCATCTATCTTTTTGCCAAACCATACAATGTTATCTTCCACCCAATTGGGTTCTCTCCCCATTCTTTGATGGTAGACCATAGGTGAAAAAACATCCACCGTTTTTTTTAAAAGATCGTAATCCAAACCCAGAATACGTTCCCTAGCACCGTTAAATTCGTCATCGTCCCAAGGACAATGATAAAGACCAAGAAGGGCGTTGGGTTTAATTTCGGCCATAATGCTTTTAATGTTGGTAGTCCAATCGTAAATAACCTCGCAGCGCCATTTGCGCCAAGCTGGTTCATGGTTGTTAAGGATATATTCAGCCTTTTCTGTCGTAGTGGCATCTGGCAAACGTATATTGTAATCTTTTGAAAAGCTATTTAGACAATGTTTGCAAAAGCAAGTTTCGGGTAAAATGGGTTCGGGGTCTTCAAATTGGGCGTGCCAGTGTACATAGTCCATCCAAACTCCATCCAGATCATACTCTAAAAGTAAGTCGCGCAACTGATCAAAGCGGTATTTTCTAAATCCGGGTTCGGTAGGGCAGACACCCATAAACCAGGTGGCAGCCTCAACTCTTGTGCCCTTGTCATTTATGGCCCAGGCCTCTGGATGTGTATCCACGTAACCTTTACCGTTTAAGGTGGCGAATTCGGCATATACCTTGGCGCCTTCGGCCCTTGCGCGGATAATCATGTCCTCGTTAATGGACCCGCTGTGGACAAATATGGCATTTACCCCAAGCTCATTAAGTTTATACCCTTTTTCCCAAAGGGGTTTGGGATTTCCATAGACACCTTTAATCTCTACGGTTTTAGTTGTAGTTGATCCACAGGATACAAGTCCGAGCGCGGAAATAAGGTATAGGTAAATATATCGGAGTTTTAGGTTAGTAGCCATACCTTTAATTTTTTGAGAATTAATTTACAACTTCCTTTACAATATTGTTGCTTCAAAGGGCACAATAAGAATGTGGATCTACCTAAAATTGTTGAATTTTTTTCAATAATGGGTGAAATACCTATTTTATGCCCCCAAAAGCCCCAAAACACATATTCTTATGCAATATTTCCACCTTGCTGAAGCCTAGCTTTTTCATAAGGTCCAGCTGATAGTTCATGGATCTGGGAGAATCCTCTTTGTCCACGTAGTCCAACACTTTTTTCCTGTAGTCCTTTCCCCCCAGATCCTCTAAATAGTCCCCATATCTTTCCCAAGTGTAATCATTGAGTATTTCGCTGTCCTGTGTGATTAGGTCCGAAATCATAAAACATCCTCCCGGTTTTAGTAGGCCATATATTTTTTTAAAGGTGGTTTCCCAGTCGTGATCGTCCCTAAGATGGTGCAATACGGCTCCTGCCAGAATTATATCAAAATGGTTTTCCTTTAGGTGAACTTCTCTTACATCTCCTTTTACCACATGCACCTTTTTGGTGGTTTGGTTAGAAACTCTTTCCAAGGCCTTGTCCAACATGGGTCCACTAAGGTCCACCAAAGTACATTCCAAGTTGGGAAGCTTGGAGAGCATTTTTAGGGAATAGTTTCCCGCGCCACATCCAATGTCCAATAATTGCTGGGCATTGGGTACGATTCTTTTGGCCGCTTCGGTAATGAGCTCCAAAGAAATTTTGGCGTCGATGGTGGTAAGTTGTCCAGTGTCCAAATTGGAAAAGCGCTCCACATCCTTGTCGAACCGTTCCCTGATCTCCGCTATGGTAGATTTTTTCATTTCTTGCAAAGTCTATTTAATTTCTTTTGATTCGTACAGCGCCATTATTTTTTCCCAAACACTATCGCTTACGGGCATCCCGTTTTTTAGATTTTCTTCGCGGGTAAGGGCACTTCTTTCCCCGGGAAAATAAATTTTGTCCCCGGCCTGCATAGGTTCCACGTCATGGGTATAATCAATAATTTCGTTCAATAGTTTTTCTTGCAACCCCTTGTCCTTAAAAACCTCTTGGTAAATGCAGAGGTACACCTGGGATATCCCCGTTTCAAAATCTTTTTGCCCCACTTTATAGGTGGAATTCCCGGCGGACAATAGGGTGGCCAACATATCCAAAATTATGGAAAGGGCGGAACCTTTCCAATAGCCAATGGGCAGACCACGTTCCTTTAATGTAATCTTCTCGGGATCGTTGGAAAGTTCGTCATTGGCATCCCACCCCCCTGGAAAGGGTAGTTTTTTGCCCCTAAGTTTATAGTCGTTAATTTTTCCAAAGGCGAACTGTGAAATGGCCATGTCCAATACTACATTTCCTCCCTTCCTAGGAATGGATACAATGAACGGATTGTTGCCAATTCGGCTGTCTTTACCGCCCCAAGGCGGCATATTGGGCTGTGTATTGGTGAATAGGATGGAAATGCAACCAGCATCCGCTGCCAACTTTCCATAGGTACCGCCGCGCATCCAATGATTGGTATTGCGTAAGGCCACTAGGCCCATGCCGTGTGTTTTGGCCAATTCCACGGCCCGTTGCGTACACTTGGTAGCATTGATTATTCCAGGACCATATTTGCCGTCCCATCGCTCTATACTGCCAAAAGATTCCACTTTTTCTGCTTCGGCCATAATTTTAACGCTGCCGTTTTCAACATATTCCAGAAAAAGGGGCACCCTGTTGATACCATGGGAATTTATACCGGACAAGGTGCTCTCGGTATAGGTTTGGGCCAGTAAGTTGGCCTTTTCCTTGGGAAACTTATACTTTAGGAACAGTTTGTAGAGTACATCCTGCATGTGTTGGGAGGTAATTTGCATGGTTATTTATTTGTTTAATGGTTGATAGTAAACAACAATCCTTACGGCGGTTGTGATTATAGGTTAATTATGTGCGATAATCTATTTTTCAATGAGCAAATTTTCCAAGTACCTCAGTGCTGAGGCTATTAAATTTTTCCGATTCTTGGCCTTTTCTTTAAAGGAAAGGAGGGTCTTTCTATTTATCTTCCTTCCTTTAATAAAAATGGATGAAGGGTTTTCCAATGTGGATAATTCCATTAATGGGTTATGATCTACCAGTAGCAAATTGGCTACCTTACCCTCTTCAATAGTTCCCAGTTGGTTCATAATGGAATGCGTATGAGCAGCATTTACCGTCGCCGTTTTCAAAACTTCGTAATTGGAAAGTCCTGCCTCCTTGTAAAATGCAAGTTCTTTATGAATTGAAAATCCAGGCAGTGTAACTCCTATTCCTGCATCGGTTCCACATATAATTGGAACCCCAGCCTTGTGGAGTTGGGCAACGATTTCCAAATGAAAATCGTGCTGATTTTTTATTCTATCCACCACACTGGAATCTTCCATCTTGGCATTGTGCCAGCGGTTAAACTGATTTTTACTATCTACTTTTTTGATGAGTGGATTCATATAGGATAAGGGTTCCGCCTCTAAAATGGAATCATCTATCATCATCTGATAAATATTGTTAAACACCGTTAGCGTTGGGCAATAACTGCTATGTTTTGAATTGGAAATGGAATCGATTATAGGTTGTAGTTTAATGGTGTCTAAATTGAACTGCAAAGGTTGTTGCACAATTTCTTCGGCGTGTTCAATAGATTTGATCTGTGGGTTTAAGTGATATGAAAAGGGCACTTTCTGTGAAGGATGGGCAACGATATCCATTTTGGAAATGGCAGCCTGTTCTAAAACAGCATCAAATATATCCCCGTCCAATCCATAATAGGTTTTAATTAAATCATAGCCTCTGTCCTTATATGAAATCACTTTATCTTTGGCTTCACTGGGACTTGTTAAATTTAAATTATCGTCACCTATAAATTCCGGCCCTGTGAGCTTTGGCCCCGTTGTGTAAAAGTGGGGGGAAAGTATTTTGTCATTGTTTACATCTTCTTTGATCCTTAAATGCATTGGTATACCCCATACATTTCTAACCGCAGTGACACCATTGGCAAGGTACAGTCCAAGTTCGTATTTGTCCCATACGTGCACATGCATGTCTATGAGTCCAGGTAGTAGAAATTTACCCTGGGCATCAACAATCTCTACTTCTTTGTTGGGTAGGCTTTCGGAGATACTTTTAATGATACCATCTTGGATATACACCATTTTATTGGCCAAAACAGTATCTTGAATCATTGGGATTATGTTTACATTGGCTATAAGATAGGTTGAGTTATTGGAAGCCGGCACATTCTTGATTTTCAAATAACGCGTCCCCATTTTGTCCAGCCCCAATGCAATGATGGTAGCTATAATCACCATACCAACAATCCCAAAGAAAATTTTCAAAAGACGTTTTAATAGTTTCATTTATCCAATAGGCGCTAAAATGCTAGTGTAAAATTAATATTAATGTTTTGGTAACTAATTTAGTAAATACATATCGAACCTGCCCAATTGAACCTAGAAATTCAGGCCTGTCAGGATTTTGGGTCTAGTAGGATTATACAGAATCGGAATAGTGCCGGACAAAAAGCAAGAAGTTTTTTCTTAGGAATAGGGGAGGACTAAATTAAGATCTGTACTAGCTATTGGTTCTATCTTTCTGATTCAGTAATCCGTAGATGATATTGATGGGGAAAATAATTTGACCTAAGATTGTTAAGATTATTATTAAGGTTATGATTAAAGTAAGGTTATTGTTAAACCCGAATACCATAATATTTTCTCGATAAAATAGAGATAAAACATGCAAAATAATAGTTCCCCCTGAAGTAAAAACTAAATGAATCTAAATAAGCAATGAGGACATACAAAGTTTGGACGTAACAGGTTTCGCGTTTTGACTTTAATTCTTTTCAAAAGTTAGATAGTCTGTACCTCCATTTCCACCACTAATATGTATGAGTTCAATTTTTGTGGCCGATTGTGAGATGAAATCCCAATCGTCATTTAGGTCTTCAAAGTCATTTGTTAGGTTATAATTGATGTTAAAGTCTAAATCATCCTTACTATCGTCATTGCTATTACTATCCGTTATACTCCAAGTACCGTCATAGTTATTTGTTCCATTATTGGCATTTAAAACCCCTGAACTTTGAAAGGTAAAGTTGTATCCTGTGAAATGATTTATTTCATCTTTTCCAGAGTCAATAAATTTCGTTATTCTCCAAGTACCATTTTGTACATTATTTTCTACGGTGGCCTTAGTGTTATTGCCAGAATTGTCGTCATCTTTACTACAGGAAATTAGAAACAGTAAAGTGATCATGCCTAAGGCAATAGAATTAAGTTTTGTTGTTTTCATCGTTTTATTTTTTGGATGACAAAAGCTTATTAAACTGTTTAAATCAAAAATATCCGAAAGCATCATTGGAACATTGTCAAATGCTTCCAAATTGTTTCTGTAAAATAAAGATATTCAATAATTCTGTATCCTATACCATTATTTATTGGGGAACATTAAATCTTTAAAAACCGCTGTATTTTGCCCATTATTTGTCTGGAAATTCCGGATTGCCGTAGGGGTTTTTACCAAGCCTGGATTATGCCAAATTCTATTAATGTGATTTCTCCATTACTGCATTGGTACTTCTGTAAAAAGGAATGTTAAGCAGCCATTTCTTATCCTTGGCAGATACACTAAGTGTAATCCCTTCCGTATTTTCCGATTGAATTTTCGCCTTTATTTTCGGAATAGCTTTTTCTGAAGGCATAAGTAACCATACAAAAGTGGCATCGGAAGTAATATCGGTAGTATATGAACTTGTTATATTGGGTTCAAAAATGTTGTATTCCGGACTATACCAGCCTTGGATTTCTGGTTTTTCCTGCCCATTGATAAACTTTGGGTTAATTTTTTGCCTACCTACAGGGATAATTGCGAGGTTCCCCATTTCATTAATCGTCTTCACAATGGACCTTTCTTTTTCTATCTTATTATCAGGATGCCAATGCCAAAGGGCTTCAACCGTACGTGGCCTGTCCGTTTCCACCCTATCTACCACCACCCAAAATTCTCCACGTACATAGAAAACTGCCCGGGTATGTTTTACAGCGCCTTCTAAATCCATAAACGCATCAAAAGAATTGCTGGCATAGTCAAAACTTGTTGTTATTTTATACTGTTCTTCTCCCAATGGCTTTTCCGCCAGCGGTGGTCCATTTACCTGACCCTTGCCGTCTATCAATAAAATATTGTGTGCCGCACTACTTTTGGCATAGGGACGGAATTTTTCAGCTACCTCTCCGGTATAGGCGAATCTTCCCGAGTCTACCAGAAAATCCTTTCCAAAAGCCGAAACGGAAAGGTGTAGCTTGTCGTTATGTTGATGGCCACTGCCCCAGGGTCCTATATCAAAAAATGACCAATGGGCATCACGGTCGAAGCCACTTCGGGAAACAAAATGCCCTGCCCAAGGATAAAAATAGGAGGGACCGTCCTTTGGCTGGCGACCTGTTTCTCCATTGGTGACAATGTATTCCCAATCTTCACGACCAAATTTTTGGGCGCCTTTCATTATAAGGCTGTGATCACTGCCCCTATCTCCATCATTGTTCATTATTCTATAACCACTTGGTCTTACCATATGGGCAATGTATCCGTACATGGCCTCAATGGTACGGTTGTAGAAATCGGGCAACTTCCTATTGGCCCTTTCGCAGATTTCCTTGAAAAGTTCAAAATTGTTTAAGGATACATTATGGTAATGCGAACTCAATTCGGTTTGTACCCCATCTGGATATACCTGATCTTTCATGCTTTGGGTCATGGTCTCTATGGCATAGTCCAACCATTCTTCAGAATTTCTATATTCCGGAAAATAGGCGGCAACAGTAGCCAAAGCAGAAATTTCCATGGTAAGCCAATTATTGCTGCTGTGAAAATTTCTATTGTAATGGGCATGATCGGGTAAACTACTGAGCATTAGTAGTTGTGTGGCAGGGGAAATATATTCGCTCTCCAATAAGCCATAAAATATTCTGGACCATATCTTGGCACGGGCAGCTACCTCCAATCCCCGCCATACAGAGGTGCTGCTTTTAACCGCAGGGTAGGGCATGCTCTTAATTATAAAATCCCTTAAGAATAGGTCCATATATTGGGCATATTTTGGGTTGCCGGTTTCCAGATAAGTGTGGAACACCCTGTTTAACTGACTGTGCCTATTGGAAAGCCAAGCCCATTCCTTATCGTTATTGGGGCCTTTGTAGTACCAGTCGCGATGTCCATCTTCAAGATAAGGAACCTTTCCCCGTACATTTTGCACCACAAAGACATTATTTAAAATGGTATCGGTCTCCGCTATACTGAGGTTGGTTTTTGCAGGTATCGTTTTACGTAGGTCCATTGCCGTATAGGCGGTTTTATAATAGTCCAATAATTCATGGCATGCCTTTACTATATTCCCGCTGATATGTGCCTGTTTCACTTTCTCCAACCCAGGATAGTCAAGATTATATTGATCCAGCATGTTTGCCATGGTCCCGGGGTAAAAGGAGCATACTTCTTCAACGGTATTGATGGACTTCCAATCTTGCTGTGCAGTAACATTTTTTTGGATGCAGAAAATGAAAATAAATAGTGATAAGGGCTTGATGATCTTGAACATGGGCTTATGGCTGACTAAATTTGTTTATGGCGATGGTTTTGGCTGGATCCGCCTGGGTACTCCAAATGTGAAGCTTTCCTTCCCGGTCTACCTGAAGCCCAACGGCCGAATTAAAATCGACCCCATTTTTACATACAAAGGTTTTGGAACGGATTTTCTGCATAATGGGCCCAAAAGATTCAAGTTTGCTCACAAGGATCAAATCGGCTGTACCTAGAAAATCCTTCTTATAAAAGCCTAGGGCATAAATAGCGGAGTCATCCTTGATAAGGTTGATGGATTGATAGCTTCCCCAATCATTTGGTGCAGTAAAACTATACAGGAATTTATGTTCCCCTATTTCAGTGTCGATTTGGTAAAAGTTCCAGTTGCGGGAGTCCCAATTGGCCACTATAGATAAGAAACCATCGTCTATGGCCAGTAATCCCGTTGCTCCGGCGGTTTGCCGTTTAGGTTCGCCTTCCCTGGCTATGGTAACACTGGGCTGGGCCTTGGCCAAATCATTATTTTGGTAATTGTAAAGGCAAACCTTGGAAGTGGTTTTAAGGATATTGTCCTCAATGCCAACAATCATATAAGGTTCACTGACTTGAATCCCCCCGGCATGCCGGAAAGGATCTTTCATTAGCGTAAATACGGATTCAGATTTACGTGTGGTTAGATCCATTTGTAATACATAGGCCTTGGATCGGGAACTCCCTGAAACAAGCAATTTTTCTGTTCCGTTTTTAGTTATGAGTTGCACCCCTTGAAAATGACCATGGCGGTGAGGCACTTTAATTCTGTTGTTGATGAGGATCACTTCCGGTTCCACACTAATTGCATCAAAAGCTTGGGGTACATTGTCTAGCTGCTGCCCAAAGCCCAGTATTGGATATACCAAAAAATTGGCTATCAGAAACATCCTTAAGAATCGACCTAGTGCGTCCAAAACAAAATCAATTTAGTTAGTATCAATTTATTTAGCTTCTTTATGGTATACCATCGCCATAAACAAAAATATAACCAAGGCATGCCTATTCATTTTCAACCTAAAAGGGCCAAAGTCCTACTATTTTGAAATGTAAATATGGCAATTTTTATAGTTTAAACGATTAAATATCTATCTTGGAACTGATTTTTTTCAATTTTTATCCAAAAATTCCATTATGTTCAAAATATATAAACCTAAAATCCTTACCCTTGGAATAATGCTAATGTTTTTATTAAATTCCAGTAATGGTTGGTCCCAAACCAATTATTCCATCTTGGATTTTTGGAAATATTATTCGGATGCAGAGAATCAACTTTACAAGCAACAGGCCGAAATATCTTTTCAAAGTCTTATCAAACGAAAGGAATCCATATCGAAGCTGCAAACGAAAAATGATTGGGAAGGTCATCAGCAAGTAATAAAAGAGAGGTTGCACGCGTCTATCGGGGACTTTCCTGTAAAGACCCCGTTAAATCCTGTAATTACCAAAAGGATTAAAAAGGAGGGTTTTAGTGTAGAAAAATTATATTTTGAATCTATGCCGGGGGTAAAGGTTACTGCTGCCTTTTTTATTCCTCAGGGAAAAAAGAAGAACGTGCCTACCATAATTTATTGCAGTGGCCATAGTGATCTGGCATTTAGAAGTGATATCTATCAGCATGTGATACTAAATCTGGTAAAAAAGGGCTTTGCTGTTTTTGCATTTGATCCCTATGGGCAAGGGGAAAGATTGCAGTATTTTGATCAGAACCAGGGCAAGTCACGCTTTAGTCCAACGCGTGAGCATTCCTATCCCGGGGCACAGTTGTTTGTCAACGGGGAATCCACTGGTAAATATATGATTTGGGATGGAATAAGGGCAGTGGATTATTTACTTAGCCGTAAGGAAGTGGATCCCAACCGTATTGGTATTACTGGTAGGTCTGGTGGAGGAACACAGTCTTCCCACCTTGCGGCCTTCGATGAGCGTATTAAAGCTTCAGCCCCGGAATGTTATATCACCAGTATGGAATACCAATTAAAATCTGGAGGGCCGCAAGATGCTGAGCAGAATTTCCCCAGAGGTATCCAACTCGGTTTGGACCATGCCGATCTTTTAGAGGTAAGGGCACCAAAACCAACTTTGATGATCACCACAACCCGTGATATTTTTAGTATTCAAGGGGCACGGGATACCTATCGGGAAGCGAAATTGACCTACAAAGCCTTTGACATGTCAGAAAATCTCATGATGGTGGAGGACAATGCAGGGCATCAATCTACCCTAAAAAATAGGGAAGCCATGTATGCTTTTTTTCAAAAGCATTTGGACAATCCCGGAGATCCCAAGGATGAGGAAGTGGTTATTTTTCCTGTAGAGGAATTGTATGTTACGGAAACGGGTCAACTTTCAACATCGGTAGGCAGCAAATTTTTGTTTGATGTAAATAGCGATCTGACCAAGAAAAATATGGAGGTATTGAAGGGGAGTAGGCAGAATATGGACCAACATTTAATCGATTTAAAACAAAAAGTTCAAACAATAACGGGGTATAGCCAAAGTACCAGAAAAGGCGAATTGCTTTTTTCAGGACAAACAGAGTTCGAAACCTATTACCTCAATAAATATTTGATAGAGCTGCCAGGGAACAACCTTATTCCCTTCGTAGCCTTTGTGCCCAAGAAATCCACCAAACGGTCGGTCCTATATCTTGATGATTTGGCGAATAAAAAGTCGGACGCAGCATATGCCATTCCCATAGAAATGGCCAAAAAAGGTGTTACCGTAATTGTCCCTGATCTTCCTGGCTACGGTGAATTGGGGCCTGGGTATTTAAAAGGTGATGCCTATTTTGAAAATACCTCCTACAATCAATGGTTTGCAGGGATATTGAACGGAAAAAGTACGATTGCCTTACATGTGGAGGCCATAGAAACGCTGCTGGAAGTTTGCAAGGCAGATTTAAAATTGGACGATAAAGAATTTATGGGAATATCTAAAGGGGGCTTTAATTCCAGTTTATTACATGCTGCGGCCTTAGGAATAGATTTTAAGAGCATGCTGTTTTTGGACCCGATGCCTTCTTTCCAATACGTTGTTTCCAACAAAGACTATAACCCTGCCCATATACCTTTTACGGTTGCCGGGGCCTTACCACATTACGACCTACCCGATTTAACTGCCGCCTTTGCTCCACGAAAATTGATGCTGGTTGTGGAGGCGGATGGAGGAGCAATGGACTCTTTGTACTCGCAGGCCTATGATTTTGTGAAGGAACATTATAAATCTTTGAACAAGGCCAATAATTTCGCCATAGAAAAGATTGAATCAGAAGAGGGAACAATGGATACACTTGATAAATTCCTATCCAACCTTTAAGTAACCATTAGTGTCATATAAATAAATCTATTGCCTACACTGGGAATTCTGGGCCTAGTAGGTCATAAAGAAAACTAGGTTATGATTCAACTGGAGGTGGGTTAAAAACCCATATTAATTACAAAATATCACCATATCCATGGTAAAGTAAAAATTGGGAAACTTTATAAGGTAGAAATCAACTAATTTATAGCTTTGCCTGCGGCTGATTTTGAAGTCGCGGGTCTTTGGATTTAATAGTGATCGGCTTATTTTCCATGACCTCTGTAATTCTCTCCATGGTCTCCAATTCAAGTCTATGCATTGCTTCATGGGTATAAAAAGTCAAGTGGGGCAGTAGGATCACATTGTCCATTTCGTAAAGCTTTTTTAACGGATGGTTCATTTTGTTCAATGGCTCCTGGCTGTATACATCAAGTCCAGCGCCGGCAATTTGTTTTTTCTCCAAGGCATTCAAGAGTGCCAATTCATCTATCAAGGCACCTCGGGCAGAATTGATAATGATAGCGGTTTCTTTCATTACCGAAAACTCCTTGGACCCAATCAGATGTTTGGTTTCATTGTTCAAAACGGCATGAACGGAAATAAAATCGCACTCCTTAAGCATTTCGGAGAGGTCATCATATTTCTGAATCCCCCTTTTTGCCAATTCCTCTTCGGATTTGCTGGGGTCGTAACCAATAACTCTTGCCTTAAAACCCAGACCCGCCATCCTTGCCATGCTACTTCCTATTTTACCACAACCAATGATACCGAGTGTTTTTCCGGCAATATCATGTCCCAACCACTCGCAACTTGGCCATACCCAAGCTTTGCTGTTCATTTGCTTTTGTAGCGTTGGCAGCTTTTTGGCCAGTGCAATAAGCATGGCAAATGCCCCTTCTGCTACAGTCTCCTCTGCGTATTCCGGAATATTGACCACTACTATACCCCGTACGTTGGCAGCAGGGATATCTATTGCATCTATTCCAACCCCATATTTTATAATTGCCTTGAGCCTCTTTGCCGAATCTATGACATTCTTGGTAATTGGGGTGTAGCACATTAAAAGGATGTCGCAATCCTCCAATTCCTTAATTAGGTTTTCTTCTGATACCCCATCAGGGAGCAAAACCAGATCATGTCCATTTTTCCTAAGGGTTTCGTCTACAAATGGAGTTTCGAGCTCCATATCGGTTCTTACTATTTTCATATTAGGGTATAATCGGTAATGGTTGGTTTCCTCAAATAGGCAAATTATTGGTTAAAACAAATATAGCAGAAATGCTACTAGATATTAAATGTAGTATTCCGAGGATTGTTTAATTTCCTTTAGTACAAAGGTACTGTTGAGAACACCGATATTTTCAATTTTTGACAGCTTGGTCTTTACAAAGTCATGATATTCCTCAAGACTTCTAGTATGGATTTTTAATATAAAATCTACCTGTCCGGCCAAATGGTAACATTCCTGTACTTCATCCAAACTCTGTACCTGTGCCTCAAATTTCTCTATAAAGGCTTCGTTGTGATACCTCATGGACACTTGGCAAATAACGGTTATGGAGCGGTCTATTTGCTTTTTGTCCAGTATGGCCACATATTTTTTAATA
>TARA_R100001369_G_scaffold8294_5_pt1 | contig 27767 bp, 31 predicted proteins | sample TARA_R100001369 | Tara Oceans TARA_R100001369 (sample SAMEA2621528) | marine metagenome | biome: marine biome (ENVO:00000447); feature: surface water layer (ENVO:00002042); material: "saline water (ENVO:00002010), including plankton (ENVO:xxxxxxxx)" | depth 5 m | reverse complement strand
CTCACCACTCACCACTCACCATAACGTGCGGTTTTCCGGCGTTTTTATGCCATATATAACAATAGCTTGTGCATTTAACATGGTATTGTTGCCACGCAGCATCTAGTATTATGTTGCATGTACCCAGCAGTAAAATCTCAGGAGGAGAAACAGTATGACGACGCAATTAGCTAAGAAGCTAGCCATCGCCCTTTTTATGGCTTTAATGGCAGGCGGACTGATCGCTTGTGATGATCAAGGACCTGCTGAAGAAGCGGGTGAAAGCATTGATGAAAGTGCAGAAGAAGCCGGAGAGAGCATGGAAGAGCTCGGCGAAGATATGGAAGAGGCGGCCGAGAACTAGGCTGAGCATTTGTTTATTGAGTTAGCCTAAGCAGTCGCTGTAAAGCGGCTGCTTTATTGTTTGTATCGCGCCTATTATGGTTAGCCTAAATAACGATAAAAATGAGGTGGCAACGTGCTACTACAATGCGATAAAAGTTTGCTGTTAATGGTCGATTTCCAGGCAGGTCTGCTTCCAGTGATTGATGGTGGTCAAGAAGCCGTTAATGAAGCGGTTTGGCTAGGTGAAATGGCGTGCATGCTTGAGGTGCCGGTATGGTTAACCGAACAGTCGCCAGAAAAACTGGGAGGATCCTCGGCATCACTGCTTGACTGCCTAAATGACTATCGGCTCTGGCAGAAACAGCATTTTGGGGCCATGGCGGAAACTGAATTTCGTGAAGCACTAAACGCAACGGGTAAAACACAGATTGTACTGTGTGGAACAGAAGCGCACATCTGCGTGCTGCAAACGGGTTTAGGGCTATTAGAGGCAGGCTACGAGCTGTATTGGCTAAGTGATGCCTCGGCCAGTCGCCGCCCGCAAGAGGCTGCGTTTGCCCGTGAGCGCGCCTGCGCGAGCGGTGCTGTGGCGGTGACGGCAGATATGGTGGCTTATGAGTGGCTTTACCGCTGCGATACAGCGCTGTTTAAAGAGGCGCACCAGCGCTTTTTAAAGCCGCGCGCGTCACGCCCCGTACGTTTTTTCTAGGCTTTATACGCAAACTGTCTGCGCTCGCCGACTATTCGTACAAACCCTAGGCCATTCGCTTTAACGATCGGCTTCTTTACGAGTGAAAACGAAGGTATCACCCTGGGATGCCGATGCATCGAAACGATAGCCTGCCACATCGAACGCCTTGAGTTCATCTGGATCGTTCACCTGTTCCTGGATAAGCCAAGCGCTCATCAGCCCACGCGCTTTTTTGGCGTAGAAGCTGATGATTTTAAAGGTGCCGTTTTTCTCATCTTTAAACACCGGCGTAATGATCCGGGCATTAAGCTGCTTGGTATCTACCGCTTTGAAGTACTCATTAGAGGCGAGATTAACCAACACGTTGGAGCCGCTTTCAGCAATGGCTTCATTGAGTGCAGGTGCCAGGGTGGGCTTCCAATAGGCATACAGATCCTTACCGGCACTGTTAGGCAGCTTGGTGCCCATTTCCAGACGGTAGGCCTGAATCAAATCCAGCGGTCGTAGCAAGCCGTATAGACCAGAAAGTATGCGCAAATGCGACTGAGCGTATCGGTTCTCCGCTTCGCTGAAGTTTTCTGCTTGCAGGCCGGTATAAACGTCACCCTGAAAAGCCTGTGCAGCGGGTTTGGCATTGCTCAGAGTGAAAGGAGGGCGCCACTCCTCAAAACGCGCCGCATTCAGGCCCGCCAATTTATCGCTGATACCCATGAGTTCGCTGATTTGCTGCGGCGAGTAGTCGCGCAAAATAGTGATAAGCGCTTGGCTGTGTTTCAGAAAATCGGGCTGTGTCACTTGCTCTGTAGTCGGTGGGGTTTCAAAATCCAGCGTTTTGGCGGGAGAGATAACGCTCAGCATCGCATGCTCCTGGTCGTGCCCTGATAAATAAAAGCCTGATATAAGTGGGCTCAGTATACCAAGCCTCGGCAAAGGCCGAGGCTATAGCGGTGATAGTCTTGTGAGAGTCGGCTGTTTTTTTAAGGGCTGTTGTTAAGGGCAGGGATTCGGCATACGGCGGTGAATATCTTCGATTGCCTCTAGCACTTCGTTGTCAAGCTTGAGGCTCTCGCTGGCAAGATTGCTTTCCAACTGCTCCATGGTGGTCGCACCAATGATATTGCTGGTCAAGAAGCTGCGAGAGTTAACAAACGCCAGCGCCATCTGCGCAGGGTCTAGCTCGTACTTTTCAGCAAGCTCAACGTAAGCCTGGGTGGCCGCTTCGGCTTCGGGCGAGGTGTAACGCTTGAAGCGCTCATACAGCGTCAAGCGACCCTTGGGTGGCTGCGCGCCATTCAGGTATTTACCTGAGAGTACCCCAAACCCTAGCGGTGAATAGGCAAGTAGGCCGACATCTTCACGGTGGGCAATTTCCGCCAAACCAACTTCAAAAGAGCGATTTAGAAGATTGTAGGGGTTTTGAATAGACGCCACGCGCGGTAAATCCAGCTTATCGGCAAGCTGCAGTGAGCGCATCACGCCCCAGGGCGTGTCATTAGAGAGCCCAATAGCCCGTACTTTGCCTGCATCAACCAGCTCTTTCAGCGCATCAAGCGTCTCTTCCAGCGGCGTCGCATCTTCGACTTCGCTATGAACGTAGCCTAGCTTGCCAAAGAAATTGGTTTGACGGTCGGGCCAGTGCAGTTGGTAAAGGTCAACGTAATCGGTGTTCAAGCGCTCCAGGCTTGTATCGATGGCCTGATGAATATGTTCACGGGTTAAACGCGGGCCACCCCGTATATGGTCAAGCCCTGGACCTGCGGCCTTGGTGGCTATGATCAGATCGTCCCTGGCGCCACGCTGCTTAAGCCAACTGCCGATATAGCGCTCAGTTAAGCCCTGGGTCTGGGCCATGGGCGGAACGGGGTACATTTCTGCGGTATCAATAAAATTGATGCCAAACGCCACGGCTCTATCAAGCTGTTCGTGGGCTTCAGCTTCGCTGTTTTGCTCGCCAAACGTCATCGTGCCTAAACAGAGTCGACTTACCTCCATGCCGGTTCTGCCAAGTGGGCGCGTTTGCATTTTTATCTCCTTACTAAGGCGGAATTGCCACAAGATAAGCCACCATTACCAGGCTGGTAAATGGCGTATGAGTGGCATGTTAGCGAGGCTCATTGCAAGCAGCAAATTAATGGGGTTGAGTCGTCGCAAAGGCAGGCGTATGCTTGCCAGCCCATCGACCGGCTAAAGGCCGGTTTCTCGTGTGGTTGGCAGCTATTTTTGTGACTGCTAGCCCAAGGTTCTAACAGACAGGCAGGGTGGTTTGCCATGCTGCAGGCATCAACGTTGTTTACTCGGCTAGAATTTCGCCTAGCTGAACGGCTGTTTCATAATCACTGGCTGTTGCCGCGTTCACCGCGCACCCAGCGTTTAACGATGCGCTTGTTTAAGCGCTGTGCGGAAGCGGGTCACCCAGACGCGCTCTCCGTTTACGGCCACATGCTGTTTCATCGCAGTCAGACGCCCCAGGACAAAGCGCGCGGAGCGCGGTACGTTCTGGAAGCTGCCCATGCCGGGGATGTAAAGTCACAGTACCAGGTGGCACAAATCCACGAACATGGCTGTGCCCAGTACCCGCGCCGTGAAGATTACGCGGTGACTTGGTACGCACGCGCCGCCCAGTCTGGGCACTATCTAGCTGCGGAGCGGCTTGCTCGCGCTTATCGCCTGGGTGAATTAGGCTTGGCGGTAGATGGCGAGCGTGCGGCTTACTGGCAGCGACAGGCGGATCAGCCGACACTGAATAGCGTGGCCGCCGCATGAAGCGTTACCGCGTTTTGATTGAGTGAGGAAGGTTGTGTCCGAGACGCTACCCACAGTGCTAGATATTGAAGCGTCCGGATTTGGGCGTGGCAGCTACCCTATTGAAGTAGGCATCGCCCGTGCTGATGGAAGCTGCTGTGCTTTTCTCATTCAACCGCTGGAAGAGTGGACGCACTGGGATCCCAAGGCCGAACTGCTGCATGGTATCTCCCGTGACCGGCTCATTCAGGAGGGCTACCCGGTACGCCAGGTCGCCCACTGGCTGAATGATGAACTGCGCGAGCTGGGTAAGGCGTACAGTGACAGCTGGGGGTACGACAATACTTGGCTGTCGCTGCTCTTCCATCATGCGGGTATGCTGCCGCGTTTTCGCCTTGAGGCGCTAAGAATTCTGCTTAGCGAAGAGCAGCAGGCAGTGTGGAGCGACACCAAAGAAGCGCTGATCGCCGAACAGGGTATTCACCGCCACCGGGCAGGTGAAGATGCCCGTTTACTGCAGCTTACCTATCAGCATACCCGCAAGCTCACCGAGCACCCGGGACGTTAGTAACTCTTCCCCCCTCTCCAGTTTTATAGCTGGGCTTCCAGCGCCTCGAGCAACTCATTGGGGGACGGTGCATCGAGCAGCATTTCGCGGGTGGGAGACGCCAAAAAGCCATGACTAACCGTGCTGTCTAAAAAGGTCAGCAGCGGCGAATAGAACTCGTCGATGTTCAGCAACCCCATCGGTTTTTCATGCAGGCCTAGATAGCCCCACGTCCATATTTCAAACAGCTCTTCCAAGGTGCCAATCCCGCCGGGTAAGGCAATAAAAGCGTCGGCGTTGGCCGCCATAGTGGCTTTGCGTTCGTGCATATTACGCACCCGAATCAGCTCACTTAAGCCAAAGTGGGCCTGTTCGCGCTCCACCAAGTGGTCGGGCATGACACCAATGACTTCACCACCGGCCTCAAGTGCTGCGTTAGCCAGCTCGCCCATCAGGCCAACGCGTGCCCCGCCATACACCAGCGTGTGGCCGCGTTCAGCGAGCGTGCGCCCCAGTTGATTGGTCGCCTGGCGGAAGGCAGGACTGTTACCTTCACGGGAGCCAAGATAAACGCAAATTCGAGCCATTCGTTTATTTCCTGTCGTTAAAAAATGAACGTAGCTAAAAAGAACACGAGATTACCCAGGGGCTTAGGGTAAACAGCGGTCTACCTGATAGTGCTCATCCATCCACTGCCCAATCACATTGTCACCGCAAAGGTGGTGGGCGTACTGGGTATGCAGGCAGCGTATCTGGTGCCAGTTGCTAATGCCGCCAATCCCGCGTTTGGTCATCACGTCGGTATAACCCAATTTAGCGACTTCTTCACGCTGAGTATCGCTCATGTAGTGCCAGCGGGCTGTCACATAGTCGCGATGGCTCTGTTGGTAAGCCTCAAGAAATTCTGGCTCTTCCTGTAGGCGTTGTTCGAGTGCTTTGATAACCCCAACGGCTTCGATGCGGGAAATCTCAACTTTCAGCACATCGGAACAGAGCCAATACAGGGTGGGGAAGGGTTTACCATCGACAATCGGCGCCATACGCAGTACTAGCGGTGTGCCTTCACCGTCGGTGGCGGCTACCGCTTCGATACCACGCGGTGCGCGGCCAAGCTGCTGGGCAATAATGGCGAGCTGACGTTCGTCAGGCGCTTGGTTGGTGCGTATCACCATTGGGTTGGTCTCTCACGAACGGTCGTCTTGAACAAATTTAGTCGAGCGGCCAACGGCACGGAAAAAGCAGCGATTGAGCTGTTCAGGCGACGCAACATAGCACCACGTCCGCTCACAGTATTCAGCGGCGCGTGCCATTAGAACGTCGTAAAGGCGATTGAAGGGGGCATCATAATCGTAGGGGTCGGCACCAAACAAGCGGATATGCGGATAGTCTGCAAAGCGCTCAATGAAATAGCGCTCAAGGTCAGCCTCCACGGCGCGATGCTGGGCGACGTTGTCAGGGTCTATCCAGAGGTTGTAGCGGATTGCCATTATAAGGCTCCTGTTGCCCCGGCAGCGCGGGGCAGCGTCTATCAGACGGGCTCAGGCGCGTCTTGAAGGTGTGACGTTAGTGCCTCGCGCAGGTCACCTTCAATGGGCATGGCGCACTTGGCCTGGTGGTCATACTGCACCATGACGGTATGCCCCAGGTTAGTGAGCTTGCCGTGCTGCCGCGCCTCTTGGGTCACTGTAAACGAGCTATTGCCTAACCGCGTTAAGTAAGTACGTATTTCGATATCGTGACCGTAAAACAGTTCAGCCCGGTAGTCGACTTCCATGCGCGCCATAATCAAGCGCCACTGCTTGGGGTTTAAATCAGGGGTAAAGAGTTTGAACAAGTCATTACGGGCAAGCTCAAACCACGCCGGCAGACGAGTGTTGTTAATGTGCCCTAAGGCGTCGGTATCGTAAAAGGCGGGCTCAATGGTACGGGTAAACATGGCTTGTCCTTTTTTGGAAATGTTATTAGAGATGCATGTTAGAAACGGGAAGTAGCAACGGCAACGTTCAGGATTAACCCAAGCAAGCGCTTGGTCAAGCGCCTGTTACACTAAACGCAGGCCTTGTTGGTCACGCCAGGCGGCTTCAAGGGCATCTTGCAGGGGCGCTTTCAAGTGCGCGGGAAGCGCCTCATGCGCCGCTTGCAGTGAATCAAACGAGCGGTTGCGTAGCCAGCAGTACGCCCAGGCGCAGGCTTCGGCGTCGCTATCGGGGGTCGGGCGAGCGGGCATTTGATTGAGCAGAAAGACCGCAGTGCGCGGCGCCCATAGCGGCATTTCACCGAGCTCATCTTGGCTCCACTGCTCCAGGGTAGCGCCGCTGGGCGTAGCGTCGGGTGTGCCTAATTTAGCTACCCGTGCTGTTTCGGCCAAAATGAGCGCTAGCTGATCCGTATTCGCTTGCCCAAGCGAGCGCCATTGCCGCAACAGCGCCGATAGCCCCGCCCGCATCTTGGTATAAAAGTCATCTTGCGGCATGCTTGGCATAACCCCTATTGAATGAGTGAGATTTTTCATGGCCTACGATTTTGCCACGCCTGTGGAGCGACGCCACCCAGAAGGTGGCTGGGCTTCGCAAAAATGGCACCGCTACGGCGACGACGTATTACCTCTTTGGGTCGCCGATATGGATTTTCGCTCCCCACCTGCGGTGATTGATGCACTGCAGGCGCGCGTGGCCCACGGTGTATATGGCTATGGCGAAGTGCCCGCTACGTTAACAGAAACCCTGTGCCAGTGGAGCGCCCACCACTATGACTGGCCCATTCAGCCGGAGTGGCAGCAGTGGCTGCCGGGCGTAGTGCCAGCTTTGCACCTGGCCGCGTTAGCGCTGACCGAGCCAGGCGACGGTGTCTTTACGGTGGCGCCGATCTACCCACCATTTTTAGAGGTTGCGAAGCGCACAGGCCGATTGCCCCAGCAGGCGATGCTGGCAGCGCCTTCAACCCCAAATGAGCCTTGGCAGCTCGATATTGCCGCCTTGGAGGCCGCTATTACGCCTCGTACGCGCTTGCTGCTATGGTGCCAGCCCCACAACCCTACGGGGCGTGTGTGGCGCCATGAGGAGCTTGCAGCGCTGGCTGAGCTAGTGGAGCGTCACGATCTCTGGGTGGTCTCCGATGAGCTGCACTGCGACCTGTTATTAGACGAAGGCGCCCAGCACCGCCCGTTAGTCGCGTCATTTCCTGAATTAGCGAAGCGCACCATTACGCTATGGGCACCTTCGAAAACCTTTAACCTGGCGGGCTTAACCAGCGCCTGCGCGGTGATTCCCGACCCCGCACTACGCGAGCGCTTTGCGGCGGCTACCAAAGGGCTATTCCCCGATGGCAACGTGCTCGGCATGGTCGCGTCGGAAGCAGCGTATCGACATGGCGAGCCGTGGCGCCAGGAGCTGTTAAGCGTGTTGCGTGAGCATAGTGGGACGCTGCAGGCGCGCGTAGCGGCTTGGCCGGGCGTGCGCTGGAGTGCGCCGGAGTCCACCTATCTAGCCTGGCTGGATATGCGCGAGGCAGGGTTAGGTGATGCGCCCTACAAGACGCTGCTGAAAGAGGTGGGGGTAGCGCTTTCGGACGGGGCTGCCTTTGGCTGCCCCGGCTTTGTGCGGCTTAACTTTGGTACCACCGCTTCCCAGCTGGAAGCGGCGCTGTCTCGTATGGATTCACTGCTGAAGCGGGATTGAAAGCCTTCAGAAGACCCTAGTACAGCATCGCAAAGAGTTTGCGGCGGTAAGCAACGGTCAGCGGGTGGTCGGCGCCCAGGGCGTCGAATACCTGCAGCAGCGTTTTACGCGCCGCGTCATCGTTATAGGCGCGATCCTGTTTCATCAGCGCCAGCAGCGCCTCCAGCCCTTCATCATAATGACCGTCGGCCACTTGGCGCAGGGCGCGCTGGTACTGCGCTTCGCTATCGGTACGATCGCCCAGGGCCGCAATCTCTTCGGCTGAGAGTGCCTGCTCGCTAAACTCGATGCTGGCGCGTACGCCACGAGCGGGAGCCGCATCGCGCTCTTCCGGGGGCAGATTATCGAGTACTTCACGGGCTTCGCTGCCACGCCCTTCGGCCACCAATACCCGAGCGAAGGCTATCTGGTAAGCGTAGTGTTCGGGGTATTGTCCCATCAGGGTTTGATAAATCTCACGGGCAGCGGCGGTGTCACCGGCTTTAAGCGCTTCTTCCGCCTGCTCTTCAGGGGTGGGGGGCGCTTCGCCGGGGGCGGGGAAGTAGCGGTTGAGCCACTCGCGCACTTCTTTCTCCGGCAGTGCACCCTGGAATCCATCCACCAAGCCGCCTTGGCTAATCAGCTTCACATCGGGCACTGAACGCACGCCCAGTTGGCCGCCGATTTCGGGGTTTGCTTCAATATCGAGCTTGCCGAGCAGGAAAGCGCCCGCGTACTCAACCACCAGCTTATCCAGCACCGCGAGGAGAGTGCTGCTGTTTGCGTTGGACGGCGAGTAGCAGCCCAATAGCACCGGCACCTGCATGGACGCTTCAAGCACCTGTTGAATATTGCCAGCATTGAGCTCGATAATGACATCTTCAGGGCGCACCGCCGCCTGTTCAGCGTTAGGCGCGGTAGCGTCAGCACTTCCGGTATCCGCCGTAAGCGGTTTACCTGAGCGGGGATCAATAATCTGCATGGGTAGACTCGGCATCAAAAAATGAACAATAGTTCCCCATGATATGCAGGCATGTCTCGGCGGATTCAAGGAAAAGGAGGGAAATAAAACTTACTGCTAGTGGGTTTCAAGCTGCGTGAACCTGATAAAGCAGAAACAGGGCGCGGTTAGGCGCCCTGGTGGAGCTACTATTTTTGGCATTGTTTCTGAAATTGCTTAAGGAATGATGCGCTCTGCGCGGAGGCGAGCGAACAGATCGAAAAACACTGCGCGTGTTTCGCGGAAGTGGTCAAAGCCAAAGTCACGGGACTTGGTGACGTCGTTGACGCACTCAAGCTCGCGCCCCAGGTCGGCATCGGTGTGCCACCAGGAAGCCAGTTGGGTGACATCGGTTTCAACGAGTTCGTTTTGCTCGGCAATCTCAGCCCAGGTAGGCGCAATTTCGGCCATTTGCTTCTCTAGCGGCTGTGGTGTTTCTGGGCAGTCTGGTACCTCAAGCTCAAAGAACTCACCGATTTCACGCCACAGTCGACGCCAGCGGAAAACATCGCCATTGACCGTGTTGAAGGCTTCATTATGAGCACCGGGCGTCGTGGCTGCCCACTCTAGCTGCCGTGCCAGTACCAATGCATCGGTTAGGTCGGTCAACGCGTTCCACTGCATCTGCGAGCCAGGAAAGATGAACGGCTTGCCCGTTGCTTTGCAGATAGAGGCGTAAACCGCCAGCGTCACGCCCATGTTCATGGCGTTACCGCGGGCATAGCCGATGACCGTGTGCGGACGGTGCACGTTCCAACTGAAGCCGTCCCGCTCCGCCGCCGCGAACATGATGTCTTCGAGGGTGTAGTAAAAGTTCTCGCCGGGTACGCGGGGCGCCGATTCACGAAACGGTGTCTCGGTCTTGCCGCTGCCGTAGTTCTCGAAAGCACCCAGGTATTGCTTGGTGCCGGTCACCAATGAAACATGCGCCAAGCTTGCGCCCTGTAGAGCATCGAGCAGGTTGTGCATCATCGTACCGTTGGCCTCGACATTGGCCTTTTCATTGTCACGGCGCACCCAGGTGCAATAGAAAACATGGGTGATGGGTAGCCCCGTCAGTGCTTCGGCCGTGGCCGCACGGTCTAGCAGGTCAGCAACTACAGGGATGACCCCCGCTTGATCAGAGGGGCGTCGAGATAATCCATAGACACTCCACCCGCTAGCGGTGAGGTAGCTTGCTAGGTTACCGCCGGTAATACCGGTAGCGCCGACGACCAATGCGGTGCCTTTGCGCATGGTTAACTCCTTTTGCAGACAAGATTTTCGAAACGGGCCAAGAAAATGCTCTTTGTGCCCGATGAAAAGCAGTCTGGTCGCCAATAATCATTGCTACAATTGGAAAAATCGCAAATCTTTATTGCGTCAGGAGCAACTCTATGGATCTCAATGCGCTACGCATCTTTGAGCGCGTCGCCGCGACAGGAAGTTTTACCGCCACGGCACGCCACTTTCATCGCGCCGTGTCGTCTGTCTCGCGTCAGATTGCCTCTTTAGAGGAGGCGCTGGGCCAGCAGTTGTTCTATCGCCACACACGGGCCGTGACGCTGACCGAAGCGGGGTGGCGCTACTATCAGGAAGTTCGCGAGATACTTGAACGACTCGACCTGGCGACGGAAGCGCTAACTGCTCCTAATACAGTGCCTAGCGGCGTACTGCGCCTCAATGCTCCCGTGGCTTTCGGCCAGCGCCAAATCGTGCCGATACTGCATCACTTCCAGCGCCGCTACCCGGCGATCAAAGCCGAACTGATGCTGACCGATCAACTGACCGACCCTGTGCGCGAGGGCATCGATATTACCTTTCGTGTTGGTGAGCTGGCCGATTCAACGCTAGTCGCGCGCCGACTAGCGTCAATGAACTATGTTGTGGCTGCCGCCCCGGCCTATTTGCAGCGTTGCGGTAGGCCCAACACCCCAGATGACCTTGAACACCACGACTGCTTGCTCTACCAGGGCGAAATGGGGCGTCAGCGCTGGTACTTCAACCATGCCGAGCAGCCGCAAGCCTTCGCTTACAAAGTCGACGGTAGCCTGTATAGCAACGATGCGGAGAGCCTGGTGCGAGCAGCGCTAATGGGGCAGGGGCTGGTGATGTTTCCCACCTGGTTGATCGCTGACGAGCTGGCCTCGGGCACATTGCTACCCGTGCTCGAAGCGTGGCGATGTGAAGTCGTGCCGGGCAGGCGCGATATCCACGTGCTTTACGCCCAGCGTCGGCTACACACCCGTAAGGTAAGCGCTTTTCTGGATCACCTTTTTGAGATGGTTGGATCTACACCAGATTGGGATCGCTGGCGTGGGCGTCAGGATTAGAGCCGATAATGGTTATGGTAGAATTAGTTAAGCAAAGGAGGAGTGGGCATGGTAGATACTACTCATAAACATCATGATGCCGGCTATAAGGAGTTGTTCAGTTATTCGGAGTTCGTACAGCAGTTGATCGAAGGCTTTGCACCCGCCGACATCTTCGGCTACCGCCCCAGTCGCTTTATCCATCGGAATGGGCTCTACTAGTTAGTGACGCTTCCTCAGTGCGAAAATGCTGCGCCTCCAGCTGGTACAGGTCTGCCAGTATTTGATCGCCGCTTTCCTTCAACACGATATCACTGATTACCAGTTCCTTCCCTGGATGAGATGTCTGAGTACATTTAACCCGCAACTGCGCATGCAAAAACCATCAATCTTCACGCATGGCACGGGCCAACATGTCGGTGATGGGTTTGGCCAAGTAGCTTGAAAAACTTCTTTCACCTGTACGCAGCATCACTTCAGCTGGCATACCAGCGAGCAATTTCATTGTTTCGGTCATGTTTTCTTGCCCTTCAGTGGTGACGCGAAGGCGCACCTTGTAATAGCGGGCCCGGGTCGCCTCATCCTCGAAACTGTTGGCACTTACATGGATAACCTCGCCGTCGATGACATTTGAAAGACGTTGGTTGAAAGCGCTGAAGCGAATCTCGGCAGGCTGGCCCATATAAAGGTGGTCGATATCATGGTCCGGCACCTTAGCTTCCACAATGAAACCGACATCGGTTGGCACAATATCGAGCAGCGGATCACCGGAACGGATGACGCCGCCTAACGTATGCACTTTTAACCCCACCACCGTTCCCGAAACTGGTGCCAGTACCTCGGTGCGGTTCACCTTATCCAATAGGGCGGTGAGACGTTCTTCGGCGTCGGCCACTTCAGCTTGAGTTTGACGTAGAGCTTCACCCACCTGCTGCTGGAATTCCTGCAGACGAACCTGTTTTTGCAACGCATTTTCACTGATTTGCGAATGCAGCCGGGCGACTTCCGAGGCGTGCTGGGCATTGACGCTTTGATATTCGAGGCTTTCACGCTCCAATTCGTGCATTCGTTGGCTACTGATCATGCCGTTTTGAAAAAGTTTTCGGTGGTTGGCGGCATCGCCTTCAAGCGAGCTGATGCGCCGCTGATTGATATTCTGGGTATTGATCAATCCTTCAATCTGCTCGTTCATTTGCACAATCTGCTCATCGAGTGAAGCAAGCGTGCTAGTGAGCGACTCCCGTCGGGAATCGAATAAACGTCGCTGTACTTCAAGCACCTCCCTCACCCGGGGGTGGTCGGAGGTGGTTAGCTCCTCGGGAAAGCTGAGCGTCTCGGCGTCGCTCAGCTCAGCCAATAGCCGTACCTCGGTCGCCCGGCTGATGAGATAGTTTGAGCGGGTCACCCGCAGTTGGGAGCGGGCCTGGGTATCATCCAGCACCATCAGGATATCGCCCGTTTCAACATGATCACCATCTTCTACCTCGATGCTTTTGACGATACCGCCTTCCAGGTGCTGCACGGTCTTGGTGAAGCTCTCTACCGATACGGAGCCTGGCGCCACCACGGAGACCGCTAGATTAGCGAACACCGACCAACTGCCAAAGCCTCCTACGGCGATAATCAGTATGGCGATTCCTATTCGGCGGTAGCGGGTATCCTCGAGCGGCAGCGTATCGGGCTTCTCAGATACGGCATTGTCGCTTTGTGACTTTTGCATGTTCATGACTGAGTCTCCTCGCCGCCATTGCGGCCGCGTGCACTGGGTTTTAGCGACGTCACGCGCTGGGGTGTCACGGGGCGGCCACCATCTGCGGTCATGCGAGTAACGGGAGCTATTCTGGTGGGGGGTTTGAGTGAGACGATCTGGCCTTCTTTCAATACCAGTACCCGATCGACATTTCTCAGCAGAAGCGAACGGTGAGTAATGATTAGTGCTGTGGTGCCTTCCTGGCGTAGCCGAACCAGGCAGTGGGCAAGGGAGTGCTCCCCCGCATCGTCCAGATTGGCATCGGGCTCTTCCAGGACGACCAATACAGGTTGTCCATACAGCGCCCGCGCTAAGCCGATGCGCTGGCGCTGGCCTGCGGAGAGGGCATTACCCCCGTGGGATAGCCAGGTGTCATAGCCGTTCGGCTGTTCGAGAATCATCTCGTGCACGCCGGCTCTCTGCGCCGCCAGTACGACAGCTTGGGGGTCGACTTCGTCAAAGCGGGCGATATTCTCCGAGATCGTGCCATCGAAGAGCTCAATATCCTGGGGGAGGTAGCCGATGTGGGGACCCTGCGCCATGCGATTCCACTGGGTGATATCGGCGCCATCCAGGCGAACACAGCCGAACTGACTCGGCCAAATGCCCAGTGCCACACGCGCAAGCGTCGACTTGCCGGAGGCGCTGGGCCCCACGATGGCGATGTGCTCGCCCTTGGCGATGGTCAGGTTGATATCGCGCAGGGTGGCCAGCTTCTGTCCAGGCGGCGCCGCCGTGACTCCCTCAAGCGCAAGACGCCCTTTAGGTTTGGGAAGCGGCATATGCGGCTCTTCAGCAGGGATCGCCGTCAGCAGCTCTTCGAGACGTGCCTTGGCGGTGCGAGCCCCAGAAAACCCCTTCCAGCCATTAATCATTTGATCGATAGGCGCCAACGCGCGGCCCATCAAAATAGACCCCGCAATCATCATACCGGGCGTCAGGTCGCCCCCCAGCACCAGATAAGCCCCTAACCCAAGAAGGTTATGAGACTGATGATATAGGGACAGTTATTTTGTCCTTAAATAGCATAAAATTGCTTTAAACCTTATGATAGAGCGGTTTTCGGCAAATGCCGCTTCTGGACGTAAGGTGCATTAATGTCACAAGAGGTCGTGGGAAATTGTCACAGCAAGCAGCTGGAAGCGGTGACCGTCAGTCTCGGGAAGCGGTATCGCAAGCTAGTAGCATGGGCGAATCAAAATGGCTTGCTGGATGTGCTCCAGGTTATTTATTACGCCCTAGGGCTAAGCCCCCGCAATGATGCGATTGCAAATTTGGTACGGGAGTTCTCACACCCTGAGTCCGTCGAGGCTCTGTCTGTTTGGGCGGGTGACCCAGTCGTCGACGAGCTGAAGCGGTTTGTTGATACATTTAATGCTTCTCACCACATTTCTCGTGAATATCCTGTCGCGGCCCACGTCGGTGATGTAGAGCAAAATAAGCGTCAGTTTCAGGAAGGTGGAGTCACAAATAAAACCTTCCTGATCACTTTGATTACCAATCCCCAGGCACCGGCAAGTAACGAACAGCTTTTGTTTTGGCGCCGCCTATTGCGGTTATGGCTGGTCGTACATGCGTCGCATCGTATTGCCCATCAAAAATGTATCGCGGATCGTAATATTAGCGATGCGGCGAGATTTATGACTCTCGGTCCCTACGATGAAAAGTGGCGGATTATAGACACGTTATTGCGGCGGTGCCGTAGTTTTGTTGGTGATCACGAACCTGCGCTGGAGCGTGTTAACGACGCGTTCATTTTTGCTGTCAATGAAATACGGCTAGATTACTCAGACAGCAGAGCGGTTAATCGTTTTTTTAATTCGATTACCCGTATTGCGCGCAACGAAGTGGCTCCCATCAATAATGAGGCCACGGCACCACTATTAAGTATTGATCGATTTGTAAAGCCTGCTGTCTCGGTAGTCCGACACGTTGAAGAGGGCGAAGACACCGAATATCAGTTTTATGCCTATCAGCCCGAGCCGGGATCGGAGCTAGATCCAGAAGAAGATGAAGGCACTTATGTTGCAACAGTTGATCCTTCAGAGAGTAGCGCCGAGCAGCGATTGGCGAGCCGCAGCTATTTTGTGCAAACGGCGGAAGCGTCGCATTTCTTGCCATGGAGTTGGGAAAAGCTTTTACCACCAGAGAAAGAGATTTTGCTGGGCTGGATAGACCAGGGGCTTTGCTCCTCTGACCCAGTCGATCAGCTCGGTGCCGTGATGGTTTGGCTGTCAGTCCGATTTTCGCGTTCCCTTCATTTTACTGTGCAATTTCGGATTGATGATGCCCACGGAGATGAATGGACGTTGGCACAAGATTTTTCCTCTATTGCGCGGACATCTCCGCGGCGGGCGAATGCTTGGCAAGGTAGTGGCAAAGCATTTGAGTATATCCGCCCGTTAGAAGAGACGCTTGCCATTGAGCTACCTGCCCAAATAACCAATGTTCTTCAGCAGAGGGCCAGCCAGATAAAAACCTCTCTGGCTATGCTAGGCGATCTATGGGAAGACGCACTCCCGCTGGAGCGTTGGTTTTATCAGCAGGCACAATTACATTTTCCCCGCGTAACGAGCGCTAAGCTGGCACATGTTTGGGGGCAGGTTGTGTTTGATAACGCTCAAGATCCGCATTTGTCGCGACTATTAACCGCTCACCCCAATGCGGGGCTGCCTGGTGCATCCAGCTATGCAACATGGGATATCACCGCTATCGAAACAGGGCTGGCTCTGCCTCTGACCGCTTCTAGACCTTTTCCGCCCAGCGTCAATCTCATAGGTAGCCGCCTTTCACCGATAACGTCCTTATTGCGGCAAGAGATAGTAAAGGCTCGAGCTACCGTCGAAGTGAGCGCAGAAGCAGGGTTCATTCACTACCATAATGCACTGGCCCAATACTGTGTGATGGGGCTCTATGCAGCTTCGGGTGGCCGATTCCTCAGAGATCCATTTGAGTCACTGCAGCATTTTAATATCTCAGCACGCTACTTATATCTGAACGATAAAATGGATCAGGGACGTCGAAGCAGTCGAGTGGTGCCACTGCCCACTCGGGCCATCGAGCTTGTGCAGTGCTATATCAACCATTTGCAGTCACTGGCTACAGCGCTAGTTGATGTCAACACTGCGCTAGCTGATGAAATACACAAAGCACTGGCAGGTGAGGGCACATCTGCCCTTCCGTTTTTCTTCTTACTAGATGAGAGCCTGGTGTGGAATTCCATGTCGACCATGGATTTACCCAGTGTGCCCTTATTTCAATGGCCCTTGCCCAGCAATGTGTTCCGCCATCGCTATGCTCAACAATTACGCTATTTAGGCGTACCCGCAGAAATAGTAGACGGCTGGATGGGGCATGCGGAACGGAGTGTGGCGACCTACGGGGACTACTCGCCGCGTTGCTGGAGAGACGATGCTGACGCCTATGCTAGTGCCGTCGAGACCGCGTTCAATGACCTGGGGTTCTCGCTTCCGGCTGCGCCTTCGACACTACCTTCGGCGCCTCTTAAAGCCCCCGATGGTGTTGGTGACATTCAAAAAGCATCAACCACGCGACTTTTTGGGCAACGCCTACGAGAAAAAGAGCGTCGTCACACGATTAAACGCGAACACGAAAGAGCTTATGCGGATATTGGCGTTTATTTGGGGCATAGGACACTGTCAGGTATTCAACAAGCAGACGTCGATACGTTGGTTCAGCGCATGCTGCACCGGAATAATTCAGTCATACATCCTTATGCGTCACTACGCCTTTCGGTTTTGCTGCGACGCTTGGAAGAAGCAGGTAGTCGATATCAATACGTCATTAACAAGCGCGTCGCTGAAGCCTCAGCAGAGAAATCACTCGTAACGGCACAAGCTGTTAAGGCCATTTCGTTATTACCGAGCCTTGAGCTTTGGGCAGAGAGTCTTCGTAAAAAGGGGCTGAAAGCGCAGTTTTCCAAGCTCGGTGCACTGAGCGTCGGCGCGTTGTTGTTATGCTTGGAAAAGCGCATCAGCTATCAACGTATGTTGTTTGATGTGGCACGAGGGCGAAACTACCGACTTATTCAGCATCGGCAAGATTATCTTCTGGAGTATAGTGAAAGCCTAGACGTGACGAACCACCGTGCCCCCGTTCAGCGGCACCGAATTAGCTATAAAACGGCGTCTTTGTTGGCGGCCGGGCAAGGCATTCAAAAAGAGGTCGATCTCAGCCAAGTCAGGTTCCCCGACAATTTATTTCCTCCTCCAGAACCACTGAAAGCAGGCTTGCCGAATGTAACGGAGGCCAATGTTCAAGCGGTATTGTCCACGCTGAGTGGGCTGATTAGCCAAGCCAATTTACTGACGCTACCCGGCGTGGTTGCTGGGGCATTAGCAGGGCGTATACCCTCGACAAGCCTACCGTTAGTCGATGAATTGCGCATTCGAGATGGCGTAAGGTTAGCGTTTCCTTCCAACAATGACGCGCTCGACAGCGAAGAGCTGAATTTATCGACTAATGTGACGCCTGGCTGGCGGAATATCAGTAACGTCGAGCAGCAAGAAAATGCGAATCGGCTTTATGCTGAGGTGCAAGACGTTTTAAAAGGGTACACGAAACGGCAATCGCGACGGGCGGCGTCACAGCTTGACAAGTTATCTAAAGGATACGAAAGGCAGGTGAGTGCTTGCGTCATACTGCTAGTTCGTTGGATAAGCTTCCTCATGCGGCGGGGCAAAGTCGGAAAGCAAAACTACTATGCACAAAGCTCATTAACGCGCTATTTCTCTTCATTAAAGACGGCATTCGCTGAGTTTGGCTACCAAACAAATCTAGTCGATCACGATGAAGAGGAAGTGACGGCGCTTTATGCGAAAATGCTGACATTTGTGGAGCTGGCATCCCAAGATGCAACATATTTTAGCCATCGGTTACGCGATTTTCATTCCTGGGCTGAAACGTTAGGAGTGGCAAGCCCCGACTGGCAAGAGCTATCAGTAGAGGATGATCGGCGCAGCGTGCGTCCAGGTATGTTGGTACAAAACGAGTACCTAGGGTGTCAGACCGCGCTACTCGCGAAATGGAAACACCATAGCGATGAAAAATTTTTGCTACTAGGCTTCGTGTTATTACTCACTTTTCGCTTTGGTTTACGAGCACAGGAGGCGATTGGACTCCAGCGTAACGATTGGTGTGAGTATCAAAGCACACGTTGGGTACTGGTACGCGATAATCTCCAGCGTAAACTAAAAAGTCTGTCGAGCCGCCGCGCGGTTCCTTTGCTTTTTGCACTGGATGAAACAGAGGAAAACATCCTCCAGCATGTTTTTAGCCGTTTTACCTTATTGGCAGGTAATGACACAAAACGACCTATCTTGTGTGAGATTTACGAAAGCCAGACGCGGTTGATCTCTTGGGCGCTGCAGGTCAGTCCGGTTTTAATTCAGTTGCTTCGTCATGGGACATCAAGTGACGGATTGACGCTGCACCACTGTCGGCATGCTTTTTATAATACCCTTGCGCCTTCTTTATTCGGTATGCAAACAGCGCTAACCCGGTCGGTCACTGATGGTGTCGATGCGCGAGCAATACGCCAACAAGTATTGGGCGCCAATCACTCCGTATCACGTCGTAGCGGCATGGCAATGGCTAGGTTGATGGGCCACCAGCACCCGCGTATTGGTTTGTTGAACTATAGCCACTGTTTGTTTGACTGGGCTGATCAGCTAACGCCCGTGCGTCATCAGCGGGCCAGAAAAATTGCTGGTGTTCTACACACTGACGACTTGTTGCGCCTCAAAGCCCCGGAGCTTGATCAAGTCGATTTTACCGTGCGGTATGCAGCGTTAAGCTTCATGACTCTCTGGAAACTGCTGCGGTTTGTAGGGCTGGGCATGAGCTATGAGCGTGCAGGACGACAAGTGAATATCAGACCAGAAGACGTTGATGTGATTGCAAAAGTAGTTCGTCAAGCCGAATTACATATGCGGTTCAAGCTTAGAAATAATAGTGATAGCTGGGTTAATGGAGAAAGCCATCCCCATATTTTCTTAAGAAGCTTAGGCGAAAAAGCATGGCGCCGTTTTTTTGAACATATTGAAAAGGTGAAGGACAGGGACTTAGTTGATAAAGGCGACTATGTGAGCTTAAGTGAATTACCTTTTTTAATTAGCAAAAATCGCCAGCTGTTAATCAGCCACGAACAGCACCTGAGGCTAGTTATGAAGGCGTTTTTACTTTTTGGTGTACCTAGGGAGGACATACAAGTCGCTTCTAGGAATATACCAAAAGCTATCAGTGATGCATTGAAAGAAAATGGGTTGTATAAAAAAGAAGCTGCAAGCGGCTTCCAGATCGATCCGTTTCCCATTGTGGTAGCGGGCGTATTGGATCGTCGTCAGCAATACGCGGCCCTTCGCCTCAACAGGTTATCGGTTGGTATCGTGCGCAATAGCCATGAGCTCGCCGTTGCGGTTTTGGCATGCGGCCTTTTCGGGGCAATATCCCCCAATACTAGTTAAATAGTTGTAAGCACTCTATGAACCCAGCTATCCAAGCTAAGTTGCGGTTATGCAGATCTTATTGTAACCGAAGAACTGGCTGTGTAGTCGACTTCACCCAGCGTTGCCCATGCCCCATAAGCGATCTATAGCCTGATGGGAACAGCCAAGGCTAGCGGTCGCTCGTCTGAAGCGAACTTGCATAGACGGGACTTGTGATCACATACAAAAATGCCGCCTTAAGAGTAAGGCGGCATTAGCAAGTACTGGTTACCAGTTGGGACGGCCTAGGTCAGATCCGACACCGGTGCTGAAGGGCCGTTCGTTTTCACAGAGAAGATTCCAGCATCCCTTGAGCTTGTCGAGGAGTACATCTGACTTGCCCCGATAATTTGGCCATTAGAAGCCTTGAGAACAAAATAAGGGCTTCCGCTAGTCGATGTTTTCCGCTCGTAATACTGGTCAAATGGACTATGCTGTCGAACTGAGCCGACGCCGTTCTGGGCACCAGCTTTGTTTTGGTACCCCTCGCTTTGCAGAATGATCTCGCCATTTCCTGCTTTAAGTCGAAAATAGTACTGTGAGTTAAGAGTGCTACGGAAAATTTCGTACTTAGCGGGCATATTAACGTGTCTCCTTTCGAACGCCTTTAAATGGACGGTTATCGGATTTCACATCCATGAAACGCCCGGTTTCGGTACTGCGCTTCACCCATGTGCCGTTGCTCATTTGAGTTTGAGATCGTTGGCGTACTGCGCCTACTCGCTTGTTGTCGCCATATGGACGATTGACTGCCATGACTGCCCACCTCTTTAGATCAGTCGTTTACATATTCGCCATACAGCAGTAGAATGCCCGCCGTTCAGAGCTGCTCTCTACTGCCAATGGCAGTTCAGGTGCGCTAATTAACCCGATCAGCACAATGTTGTTCGGGTTTTTTAGTGCACATCGCCCATGGTAATCAAAATGATGCGAGTCGTCAATATGATCGCTAGCGTCAATATTGTTTGCACCTTGGGCGTGCCCATCCTATATTGGGCTAGGTGTGAAGGTAGCCCGCTTGGCTTTAAGTACATTAGGGAGAGGGGATATGAACATAGCGCCATTTGAAGGCGTCCCTGGTCAACAGCTGGAAAGGTTAGCGCATATTGAGTTTTTGGTTTATTTCACCGGGAAAGTCACTCGCAAAGACATCATGTCTCGATTTGGTGTGAGTTCAGCGGCGGCCACCCGCGACTTGAGCACCTACATTGATAGCGCTCCAGATAACATAGTGTATGACCCAAGGCAGAAGCATTATGTGGCAACAAACAAATTCCAGTGCTTGCTGCCTCTCTCGGCGGAGAAGTGTCTATCCACGCTTACCAGCGGTTTTGGTGACGTTATGGATGGTCTTGAAGACTTTCGCTGCGCCTATCACATCGTCCTCGAAGAGCCTGAGCTAGACATTACAGCCACGTTCTCACGGGCCATTTCGTTGGCTAGGCCAGTGGAAGTCGAGTATGTTTCGACATCGAGTGGATTCTCAACCCGCGTAATCTGTCCGCATTCGTTAATGAATAATGGGTTGAGATGGCATGTCCGTGCTTATGACAGGAAAAGAGAAAAATTCTCGGATTTCGTGCTGAATCGAGTGGTATCCACTAAATTGCTTTATAAAGATGTGTTTAAGAAAAATGAGGTGTTGGATAAAGATATTGATTGGGTTGAAGAAGTTGAGTTAGTTATTCAGCCTCACCCACGCCTGCCAAAGAATAGCCAGTGGGCAGTAGAAAAAGAATTTGGAATGGAAGATGGCTTACTCATAAAAAAGGTGCGAAAAGCACAAGCAGGCTACCTTCTCAATAGTTGGAATGTTGATTCGACTGTTGGTGCTGAGCTGAAAGGTCGTCACGTTTTTCTCCACTTGAAAAATGCTGAAGCCCTCGAAAAAATGAAGATTGACAGCCTCTTTTTAGCACCAAGTTTGGATTAGGATTGAGTCAGGAAAGGAGTTAGAGGCCTACCTAGCTTTGCATAAAGGTATCCTTCAAAGTAATACTGCTGAGTGATAAGTCGGCTCGGTTTCCGAGGCAGCTAGGTGTTTCGCTACTGTTTTTTTATCGGATTTGGCCGGGTCTGTGCAGGCAGCATTGATCTCGGTATAAATGATTAGGGCTTGATTAAGAGGGCCATATCCCATAGCTTCTTATCCGTATCGGCTTGGATGGCCCGCTTGGCGAAGTTGATCTGTACGCTTCGTTGTAGCACCCCGGACGCTTGGCTCCGCCGCCGATTTACAAGAGGTGTCCTGAGAACCCAGTTGGTCAGCTCTCAGCGAAATCGACTGCTTGCGCTTTGGCCCTAGTTTACTATTCAAGCTACACCAATTTCGTCCAGTGAGTTTCTAGTTGCCACTGGCCGATCCATTCTCAAAGCGGATCTGCAGTATTCTAGCTTAGCATATCCCAATCGCTGTGGTATTAGGTAAGCTCAAAACCTTCCGTGTCTAAGAGCTTGTCATCTATCATCAGCGTATCAAGCGTATATGTCGATTTTTGACTCGTGTTATCTGTCGTTTTCGTTGCTGTGAATCGAACAGGCATATTTTTAAAAGCCGCCTCACTGATGATTGTAAGGAGGTCCGGGTGGGCCACTTTGAATTTACGGACATCCCCAGTTTTTTGTAAGCTCTCCTGAATTGTCAGAATATATGCTTCATTCCGACTGTTTGAATAGCCATCGGCTAATCCAGCCCCGTCAATGGAGCTAGATGTTGTAGTCCGTTTTTCTGGTGTCATAAATTCGCTATCAACGCATAGAAGAGGAGTGTTCTCTGGAGCGTCGATTAGGCTAAATCCATCTGGGATTTTCGTATTTCCCCATTTGGTTAAAAATAGCTCTTGGCGCTCGTCTAAAGCCTCCACCTTTTCTGGATCTAGCCAAGGCACAGCTTGCTGTTCTTGAAATAGATCGCCGTCTGGCAGCATTTTTTGAACGATATGAATAGCTAACGATCGAGATTTTTGTATTATTTCTAATGTCGTTTTTTTATCCAGTGAGGCCTCTAGAAAGAAGACCACGCCAGCGTTTTTGGGGGTGTGGTCTGTTCCGAATATGACATGGTCATGAAGAATGGAGACGCCGTATGTGGCGCCGATTTCATTGTTAATGGTTGAGGAGACATAGCTGACGAGTTTGTTTATCGCAGGGTTGCTGATTCTGTCTTCATAATATTCAAGGTGGTTCTCATGTACGCTTTTAATGGCGGCTGAGTTGGCGGCAAGGATGAATATCTGATTTTCTTTTAACTGCGACACGTCTTCCCCTTTCTCGCTTTAATGGATATGTAATAGTTTAAACTACTAGCACCATGGTTTAGGTAGCTATAAATACACAATATTTTACCTGATGTCATGCTAAAACGCCTAGTAAATTTTTTATAGGCTGGGCGCAATCGGCCTGTTTAAAAGAAAGGTGGTTATTATTGTAGTCAATGGTTTTAGCCATGGGCAAAGGTGTTTGATCTTGATAAGAGAAATTGTGAAAAGAGAGTGGTCTTGGGGCGTTTACTGATCGTGGTCTGCTTGACACCTCTCGCAGAGCTGTTTCTAGTACTGAATATAACGCTCATCGGTTTAGCTGTTATCAGCTGATATTAGCAGCGATGTCATACTGTTTTAACACAGCGCTGGACGATGCTTACTTAGCACCGAATTCTTATAAAGTATAGCTCCATGGTATAGGATGGGAGTCGTGCGCTTGTAGAGTGTAACGTTTATTCGCCGACACATAATTTTAACTTCCGTTACGTTAAAGATCATTCGCCGCCTTTTGTAAGATACTGCTTAGCCTATCTCCGGTGATTACGGCTGGAAAATAAATCGGCAAATGAGCAATAAGCTGTGTTAAGCATGACCACCTTGGCGGATGTGGGTGAGGTAAGCGATTACATCATTAGCCCTGCCCCGCATAATCAGTTGTTCGGCTGTCAGTCCCCCCAAGGCAGAAATTGTATATGTTCGATACCACGCCCAGGCAGCAGTTCGAGAGCCCGCCCAAGGTTCGACCAGGTCCAATATGGTTTGAATCAACTTTTCTCGATTTTCCTCGCTTTTGTGATCGCGGTAGCGGGCCCAAACCAAGCCGGTCCCAAACAGGAGTAGGGCGGCACACAGGATGCCGAGAGGAAGAAGAATAGCCAAAACATCAGGCGATAAGGGCTGCATTTGTAGACTCCTCTTCGATGTTTAGGATGAGCCTTATGACTTCTTTAGGCGATAGCCTAGAAACGAGGATAGCTTCTCGTAAGGCCGCTAGGTCTGAAACCATGCTTTCTAAGTTAGCGCTAGCCGTGATTTTACGCCGTCGTCGATTTCTATAATTCTATCATACTCGCCCCTCGATGGGCTCCAGGCGGGGCTGCTCAAGGTAACCACTGGCTACCTTGAGCACCGTGAACCCGTCGCGTTGGCCATTCAAGGAACATGACCTTTCTAGCGCAATGGATTTGCTCTTCACCAGGGAGGCTTGATGTTGCTCGATCTCTTCCCAGCGCAACACACAAGATCGCAACCGTGGATGCTATGCTGCTATAAAGAGTAGATAAATTGCCTTGTATGGTTATTAACGATGGCTCATCAAGCACAGTGGCCGTCCAGACTCCCTATATTTGATATCAGTAAGCGAGGGTTATGTTTCATGACGGCTTCATCAGATAAACTCCGCGGCAGTGTCATCTCTCAAGTAGATCTACTCACACCCGTGGGCGAAAGTGAATGGGAGATGCTCGGTGAGGCGCCACGGTATACGCTGAAAGAGCTACTCGCCCAGTGCGATGCCAATGCCTCTGAGATGGAAGCGGTCAGCGAATGGCAACGGATGAAGCCAACCGGCCGGGAGCAGTAAGGCCGTTTTCATTTATCAAGCTGACGGGTGTAGAGGGGCCATAGTTGAGGTTTCAATTATTAAAATGCTCATATTGGACATTTTAATGTTGATTACGGTTGCTTAACTGCTCACTTTACCAATAGCGCGGATAGCGGCGGTGGCGGGCAAGGTTGTTAATCATAATAGCCACTGAAAGCATAATAATACAACCAGCTCCAATAGGGAAAAGGGGGAATAACCAGCCCAATTGGTGTACGTTTTCGCCTCCAGCAACGGCCGTCAATGCCGCGGCGGCTCCTGGTGGGTGCACCGTGTGGGTAAGTTGCATAACAAAAATCGATAACGACACTGCTAGTGCCATGGCAAGAGAGGACACTCCAAGCCATTGATAGCAAGCTACGCCTACTAATGCAGAAAGCATGCTGCCAAAGAGTACATGGCTTGGCTGCGCAAAAGGGCTTTCAGGAGCCGCATAGATAAGGACTGAGGTGGCACCAAAAGAGCCTACAATGAGTAATTCTTGTGAGAGCCAGCCTGCACTTAACCAGCAAATTAAAACCATTCCACTGAAAGCACCTAGCCACGACCAGAATGCATCTTTCCAGCCGACAAAAGATCGCTGAACACGCTCACCACGCATCTTGTTTAAATAGGTCTTCATTCCACGCCCAAATGCACCAAATGAGCGCGAATGATTGCAAATTGCACCGTATGAATGCAAATGAATAGTAGTAATGACTTGATGCAAGCCGTTCAAGGTGTTCTTTGAAGCACTTGCATAAAGGAATTTTCATGGCCACACAGGGTGCATAAGCCAGGTGTTATTGAAGGGTGGTTGGAGCAGCGAAGGTGTTTTTTGAAATCCGCCGTCGGCGGATGATTTTGCCCTTTGCAGACAGCTGTTTCTGGATGTGCGGCGTTCCATACGTGGCACGGCTTTCTCCATGAAGTTTAGCGATTTTAGTCTTCAACGCTTCATCTTGTTGTTTTCTTGGGCTGAGTGGTCGTGAACGGCATTCATAATAGTCGCCTCGAGAAACGTCAAACAGCCGACACATCAGTGGTTTTGAATAAAGGAGTATCTCAGCTAGATTATTTGGCAAAGAAGGCGACCGCTTTTTTTAGCAGCTCTCGCTCCTCTTTGAGTTGAGGATTTCCCCAGCGCAGCTGCTCAAGTTCGTCATATAGGCCCTTCAGCGAAGGGCATACACGTATGCTCTTACACTGCCACCCTCTGTGAGCATCACTTTTGTTAATATGCGTTGGTACTCCGATCCTTCGAAGTCGTCCAGGTCTTGCCAATGGTGTGAGAGATTCTCTGAAGTAAAGACACAGCGCGCTGGCGGAGGTATATAAACAATGTCGTATGAAATCATGCTTAAGCGTATATATGCGCCGATAGAGGGCCACGACGGCACTCGTATATTGGTTGATAGGTTATGGCCTAGAGGACTGTCGCGCCACTCGCTTACGCTAAATGAGTGGTGCCAGGAGGTAGCGCCCGCATATCAATTATGTCGTCTATATCAACAGCAAAAAATCAGTAAATCACTGTTTTTTGAGCGATACCGTAGTGAGCTGAAAGCCTACCCTGATAGGCTGCTACCGTTGATGAGGTTCGCACGAATAGGACGGCTCACCTTACTAACCGCGTCTCGTCAAATTGAAGGTTCACACCTTCCGGTAATCAAAGAGCTGACGCTATCAGCGCTCGAAGAGGAGGACACGAGTGATCGTGAATTTTGCTCATCTCCCTGCCTAGCGCACACATTACCCACTTCTCAACGTTAGTCCGTTTGCTTAATGTGCCATCATTTGGCTGACGATGACTGGATTGGTACCCCTGTAGGGCAGTGTGCCTAATGTTAATGGATTAATAAGCCCAGATAACAGCAAACAAAATACCCCACCCCAGAGCACTGGCAGCCATAATCGTGTAAGTTGCTGAGATAGTAGCAACATTAAATTCTTGATGCATACAGAGTGCTTGTAAACCGTGGTAAATCAAGCTGCAAGAGATGCCCAGTCCGCTAAATATAACCACTACGTTGAAAAATAAGTTAGGTACCAATAGCGACAATGAAGCGACGAATAAAGGTAGTGGTGCAAGCGCGGCAAGTAAATAGGCATCTCGATAGCTGATAGATAACTCATCAGTTCCATTGACTACAGCGTAGATTACCCAGCCGATAACGAAAAAACTCAATATCTCTGCAAGGAAAATAATTGTAGTAATAAAGCGCCACTCTCGGTCAGCAAAGCCCGCCATAAATGCATCGCCGTAATGGGTGCCAGCATAGTAAAGCATTACAGGCGGCAAGAGCGACATGGGTAAAACCACCAGCCACGCTAGTAAAGGAATGGAGGGGTAGGAAGCCTGTAACTCTTTCCAGCCTTCACGATGGTTGAATGGTAATTTGAGAAAAGTGAGTACTCTCATTTCAGATCCCTCCTAGAGAAATAACCTCAATGGCTGCTTGTATCATGGTGTGATATTATGTTTTTTAAAGGCGCTATAAATTGGCCAATAAGTGATAGTTGAGTATGTGGCTAAGAGAAATGGAAAAATGAATAACCCCCAGACACTTGATAAAAGCGACTTTGAGCGGCTGTCGCAATTTCGCTACAGGTTGCGTTGTTTTCTTCGTCATAGTGAAGATATCTGTCGCCGCTATGGGCTGACACCATTGCAGTATCAACTATTGCTACATCTTCGTGGGTTCCATGGAAGAGATTGGGCGACGGTGGGTGAGCTTGCTGAGCGGCTGCAAGCGAAACATCATGGTGTGGTGGCGCTAGTTGACCGCTGTGAGCAGCTATCATTGGTTGTACGGCGGCAAGGGCGTGAGGATCGTCGTCAAATAGAAGTGCATTTATTAGAAGAGGGCGTGAATCGGGTAACCCAAATCGCTGAAGCTCATCAACCTGAGTTGCGTCATTTGCAGGAAGAAGCGCCATTTCCTGGTTGGAATAAGCCCACTTAATGCAGAGCTTAAGAAGATTGATATAGCCAATATACATCGAATGTCCTCATTAAGAATTCTTGGTTCGATTGCTGTGTTTAGCTCTTAAGTGTGGTGAGTGGCATTTAGTCGCCGTACTTCTATACTGTGAACTTCAATTTATCGTTAAGGTATTGAACTATGAAAAAGCATGATTTGCCTTCCGGAGCAGGGGATGTAGCGGATCAGTATCCTGAGATATGGGAGGCTTATGCCGCTCTGGGGAAAGCCTGCGCTGAAGCCGGGCCGCTTGATGAACGTAGCCGGCGTTTGATAAAGCTGTCGCTGGCGATAGGTGCCCGCTCCGAAGGCGCCGTTCATTCCCATGTTCGTCGTGCCCTAGAGGAAGGCGTAAGTGCCGAGGAGCTCAAACAAATAGCCATATTAGCGATTCCTACCACCGGATTTCCGGCTGCCGTTGCGGCCTTAAC
>TARA_R100001369_G_scaffold31211_5_pt1 | contig 27901 bp, 25 predicted proteins | sample TARA_R100001369 | Tara Oceans TARA_R100001369 (sample SAMEA2621528) | marine metagenome | biome: marine biome (ENVO:00000447); feature: surface water layer (ENVO:00002042); material: "saline water (ENVO:00002010), including plankton (ENVO:xxxxxxxx)" | depth 5 m | reverse complement strand
CAATTCGAATTGTGTATAAATTTATAATCTGCATTGATAACAAAACCTTTTTCCTTAGTCTCATAGATTCCATCACAGTCGATATTACCGTAAGAAGATATTCGTCTAAATCTATATTCTGAATCAATTTCTAAATCATAAATCTCAAACCAAGCACCAGCAGCAATACCACTTAACCATTGTGCATGTTCAACTTTTACATCATTGTCTTTCGGTTTTAAAGTTCCGACTAAACTTGGGTCATAACCCTTTAAAACATCTAAAAATAAACGTCTATTCTCCTTACTAACAGTAGAATTAAATTTATTTATCTCACCCTGTTCTGAAACCATATAAACAAAGTCTTCAGTATCAGCAATAATAACATTTCCAATAGTACTCGGTGTAAACCATTTAGAGTTTTGTAGTTTCTTTTTTAGATCTAAATTGGTCACCGAATCAATAAGTGTATCAACAACAAAATGAGCACAATTACAGCTGTTTTTGATAAAAGCAGCATATCTAACAAAGCCCATATCTTGCATTTTGTCTATATATTCTCTAGCCAATTCATAATTTACAGAGGCACAAACAGAAGCATATAAATTTCCTTGACCATGTGTTAATTTAGAATGTGTAGCTAAAAATTTCAAAATTTCATCTAAGTTTAGAATAGTATCATTTTCAATTTTAGCCACAAGTGGGAAATTCAATTCAAAATCAGTTTCTCTTCCTCTAACTCGTCCGTTTGGTGATGGTGTAACGTAGCGTCCAAAATCATGATATTCTAAGACACCTGTCTTCTTATCTATTAACACCAATGAGGCATGGCCTGCTCTTACATGTTTACGACTCCCAATGAAAAAGAAACGTAAGAACTTAGAATACCATTCCTCAGCATGAGACACAATAGTTTCAGGATATGCTAGCGATAAAATAAAAGCGTTATTTAAATGCATAAGCATACTGTCGTATTTCAGGAGGCAACTTACAAAATTATATTTTTAATCTTCACACAACTATAACGTTTGAAAGAATCAATATATCATAAAAATTGTACCTTTGCAGCGTTAAAATTCAAACTAAAAACAAAACATATTATGGGTAAAGGATTCTTTAATGTACCAGTAGCAGTTAACGAACCTGTTATGTCTTATGCACCTGGTTCGCCAGAACGCAAAGCTGTACAAGATGCATACAAAACAATGTTTAATAGCAAAGTTGAAGTTCCCTTATATATTAATGGTGAAGATGTAAAAACTGGTAATACTAGAACAATGTCTCCTCCGCACGACCATCAACATATTGTAGGTGAATATCACGTAGCTGAACAAAAACATATAGATGCTGCTATCGCTACGGCATTAGAAGCTCGTAAATCTTGGTCACAAATGCCTTGGGAAGAACGTGCCGGTATTTTCTTAAAAGCTGCAGAATTAATTGCTGGCCCTTACAGAGCAAAAATTAATGCGGCTACAATGATTGCTCAATCTAAAACAATACATCAGGCTGAAATTGATGCGTCTTGTGAGTTTATAGATTTCTTACGTTTTAATGTTCAGTTTATGACTGACATTTATATGGAACAACCTGAAAGCACAAGTGATGCTTGGAATAGGGTTGAATACAGACCCTTAGAAGGTTTTACATACGCAGTAACACCTTTTAATTTTACGGCTATTGCAGGAAATTTACCGGCCTGTATGGCATTAATGGGCAATGTTGTTGTTTGGAAACCAAGTGATAGCCAAGTCTATTCTGCAAAAGTAATTATGGATGTCTTTAAAGAGGCAGGTGTACCAGACGGTGTTATTAATGTGGTATTTGGTGATCCTGTAATGATTACGAATACAGTAATGGCTAGTCCTGATTTCTCTGGTTTACATTTCACAGGTTCTACATTTATATTTAAAGAATTATGGAAACAAATAGGTAACAATATTCACAACTATAAAACCTATCCTAAAATTGTAGGTGAAACTGGTGGAAAAGATTTCATTGTAGCACATAAATCAGCTGATGCTAAACAAGTCGCGACTGCAATTGCTCGTGGAGCATTTGAGTTTCAAGGACAAAAATGTAGTGCAGCATCTAGAGCTTACATCCCTAAAGGGATTTGGGCAGATGTTAAGAAATATCTTGTTGCAGATATAAAGTCCTTCAAAATGGGATCACCAGAAGACATGAGTAACTTTATTACTGCAGTAATTCACGAAGGTTCTTTTGATAAATTAGCAAAGTATATTGATGGAGCTAAAACAGACAGTGATGCCGAAATAATTGCAGGTGGTGGTTATGATAAATCTAAAGGTTACTTTATTGAACCAACAGTTATCGTAACAACAAACCCAAAATATACAACTATGGGTACTGAGCTATTTGGACCTGTAATGACTATATACGTTTATGAAGACGATGCGTTTTCTGAAACTTTGAAATTAGTTGACGAAACAAGTGAATATGCATTAACAGGTGCAATCATCTCTAGAGATCGTTACGCTGTAGATGAAGCTACTAAAGCGCTACAAAACTGTGCTGGTAACTTCTATGTTAATGACAAACCAACAGGAGCTGTTGTTGGCCAACAACCATTTGGTGGTGCAAGAGCATCTGGTACAAATGATAAAGCTGGTAGTGCTCAAAATTTATTACGTTGGGTATCACCAAGATTAATAAAAGAAACGTTTGTTACTCCAACAGATTACAGATATCCATTCTTAGGATAACAAATTAATATACTAAAAACTAAATCCTTAGGAGTTATATGCTTTTAAGGGTTTTTTTTGCCGTTTTAGAAATGCTTAAAAAAATAAAAATGAGTATTTTAAACTTTGTATCTTTATAATGAATTTAAATCTACTTCTTATGAAAAAAAACTACGTTTTAATTTTATTATTACTTCCTGTTTTAATAATTGCGCAGACGACGCTCACTGGAACTATTCCTTTAGATCTTTCAGGATATGAAGGTGCAACTAGTTTACCTGGACAATGTGAATATGACGTTTTTCTGAGCGCAGATAATATTTTAGATAAGCCAATTTTTATTGTGGATGGTTTTGACCCTGGTGATACTAGAGATATTACAGGAATTTATAACCTTTTAAATTTCACCAACCCCTCAGGAACTGAAAACCTAGCAGATTTAGTTAGAGATGAAGGTTTTGATATTGTGATTTTGAATTTCCCAACATATACTGACAGTGCCAATAACGTAGTTGATGGCGGTTCAGATTTCATGGAACGAAATGCAATGCTTTTAGTAGAGTTAATTAATATAATTAACATAAGTAAAGCAGCTAACAATCCTGAACAAAATGTAATTATAGGCCCTAGTATGGGTGGCTTAATTGCACGTTATGCTTTAAACCACATGGAGTCTGAAAATTTAGATGCCGATACTAGACTATATATTTCATTTGACACACCTCATCATGGAGCAAATGTCCCAATTGGGTTACAACATCAACTTAATTTTTTAGCAAATAACACTTTAAGTCCTGTTGCAGAACTAGAGCCACTTATCGAAGGCTTTCTAAAATCTCCTGCCGCAAGACAATTATTAATTGATCATTTTGAACCTCACTTATCTGGTGCTGATGTATTTACTTTTGATCCATTACTAACATTACCTCAGCCTCATCCTTTTAGAGATATATTTAAAACTAACATTAACGGATTAACTGCTACTGGATTTCCTGAGAATGTTAGAAACGTAGCTATCATTAATGGTAGCGGAATTGGAAGTCCTTATTTAGCTAAGGACGGCGTAACACCAGTTACCAATAGTTTTTCTGTAATTAACACGACCATTCCTGTAGATACGGGTCTTATCGGAGTTATAAATGTAGAAATAGAAATAAACATGACTCCAAGTGCAGGTGCAGCTCAAGAAGTAAGTCGCTTCTTTGCACCGCTTTTACCACCCTTTATTCCAAACGTAGTCTCAACAGCAAGTTCTGAAACAACTAATTTTGATGGAGTAGATGCAGCACCAGGCGGTTTATTTGATCTATCTGCTTTAACTGGAGATATTGGTGTAGGAGGCGGAATCGCATCAGATTTCTTAACTGCTCTTCAAATAGATAAATTTAGTTTTATTCCTTCTGTTAGTGCATTGGCACTTGTAATAGAAGAAGAAACTGAAGGTGATGATATTAACTGGTTTCATGATATTAACTTAGCAGGTAGAGCTACAACCAACGTTACACCATTTGACAATACTTTTATACCAGATGACAACGAACCACACATTCAATTAACAGAAGATAACGTAGCTTTTGCTTTGTCAGAGATATTAACTCCTCCATTAAGTATTTCTGAAAGTAACACTACTGTTTTTAAATTAGAAAGAAATCCTATTCACAATGAGCTTGTACTACTACATAATAAATTGGTTAATAATGCCTCTATTTCTCTAGTAGATATTACAGGTAAAATAATATTTAATTCTAATCAAAACTTAAGTGAGCGTACAGTATTGGCTGTAAATTTAAATGCAGGTATTTATATTTTAAATGTAGTTACTGAAAATAATGACATATTTAGAACCAAAGTTATGGTTAACTAAACTAGTTTTAATTCATGAAAAAAGGGTAGTAAATTATTTACTACCCTTTTTTTATGTTTTGAATATTAGCTATTACTATTCGTATGCTTTATCCTCATCCAGCTCAGCAAATTGTGCGTTTTTAGCTGTATTTTCATCATTAACTACCATTGCTACAATACTCAAATTACTTACTATGTAGTCAGCAGGTACGTTAATTGTAAAAGAAGTTATATACTCGGCTAAAGCAGCTGTAGCAGGTATCGTATTTCCTAAAACACCAGTTAAAGATTCTCTCAATACATCATTATGCTCAAAATCAGGGATTACGTCACCTAAACCAAAATATGGACTTGTTGTATCTGAATTGTAATAATTAACCTGATCACTAAGGATTTGATTCTCTAACAAGTAAACAACAAGCTTATCTCCTTGCTCTGATCCTTGTTCGTATACAACATTAACTTGAACTGTTAATTCATTCCCTTCTAAAACAGAATTTAGTGCAATGGCTAGGTTAGTATCTAAACCTGCAATACCAGTAACATCAGAATTTAAATGTGGAATCTGCCAATTTGTTGTTCTATTGATTTTAGCAGCAGGAAAACCTTCAACACCAAAAGCATCTTTTAAAAATTGAACTTCATTAAAATGCATAGGATCCGGAAAATTATTAGTAGTCTCGTGTATAGCTACAACAGCAATATCATCTGTTTCTCCCTTTAATGAATATAAAGCCGCAGAAACTCTAGGACAAAAACCACACCAAGTCCCTGTATAATCTTCTACAACAATTTTTTGTTTTGGTATAATAACACTAAACGTTTCTGTATTAGTAGTAACCTCTACACCATCTTCTATATACACACCATAAACTTCAAAGTCTCCAATTGTATCTGAAGAGAAAGATGCTTCATCTAAAGGCTCACCATTTACGTAAAATGTAGCTAATACTGTGACATCAATACCTAGCTCATTAATAATAGTAAAGGGAATATTTTGATTTACTAAAGAGGCCTTCCTCACTAATTTATCAACCGAAATTTCAGCAGTAGGTATAGTTAAAGGTAAATTCTCCTCTGTTTTGCTACATGCAACACTAAGCAGAAGACATAATGTTAAAAATAGCTTTGGTATTGTTTTTGTATTCATAGTATAGAGTTTTTTTTGCTAAAGTAATTATTTTTTATAAGAGAACTGAATTTGTGAAAAATTTAACTAATATTGTCTAACTAATTATTGAAATTCATTATGAAAAAACTAATCTTAACCTTCTGTATTTCTATTATAGGATTATCTTCTTTTGCTCAAAATGATTTACCAAACGTAGATTTAACATCTATGGAAGGTAGCAGTATAAGCTTAAAAGATGCAATAAATAAAGAAGGTGTCACCATTATTTCTTTATGGGCGACTTGGTGTGTTCCATGTTTAAAAGAACTCGATGCTATCAATGATTTATATTCTGAATGGCAAGAAGAAACTAACGTAAAACTTATTGCCGTATCTGTTGATGATAGCAGAACCGTTAAAAGAGTAAAATCATTAGTTAATGGTAAAGACTGGGATTATACAATATTATTAGATATTAATGCAGATCTTAAACGTGCCTTAAACGCATCTAGTATACCACTTACAATTCTTGTTAAGGATAATAAAATTGTTTACGAACACTCTGGCTATAGTCCTGGTGCAGAATTAGAATTGTACGAAAAAATAAAAGAGCTATCAAAATAATTATAGGTCTTACAACTCACTAAACTCTCCAACCACCACAATTTACTTTTTATGAGAAAATTACTTTTTCAAGCATTTCTGTTTTTTAATATCTGCACACTTTTTTCTCAGGAAAATGGCAACTTTTATGGAGGACTAGAGTCTAATTCACAATGGCTTCAAACTGATGAAGGCATAAATTTCTTAGCACCAGAAGATCAGTTTAGAGTTAATAACTACGTGTTATTAAATTATAATTTAGGGAATTTCACAGCTGGTATGCAGTTTGAATCTTACTTACCATCTGCTTTATTAGGCTATGCACCAATTTATGATGGGCAAAATGGGGTTGCTACCTATTATATTAATTATAAGGACGAAAAAATAGATGTTACAGGTGGTTTTTTCTATGAGCAATTTGGTAGTGGTTTAATACTCCGCTCTTGGGAAGACCGTCAACTAGGTCTAAATAATGCAATGAAAGGTGTAAACATAAGATATAAAGCTACGGAAGATTTATATTTTAAAGCGGTCTTTGGAAAACAAAGAAATGGCTTCGAAGAATCAGAAGGAAACATACAAGGAATAGATGCCGACTTAAACTTAAGTAATGCATTAAATATAAATAGTGTTGATATACAAATGGGCTTGAGCTATGTAGGAAGAAACCAAGATACAGGTGGTAACCAAGCCATACCAAGTAATGTTGGTGCTTACAGTGGACGTTTTGATTTTGTTATTGGTGATTTCTACGCTGGTGTAGAAGCTATCGTTAAAGATCCTGATGCTATTGTTAACGAAGGGCAATTATCTTCTAACAAACTATATGATGGTACAGCACTACAAGTTAACGCAGGTTATGCACGAAAAGGACTTGGAATTAACGCTACTTTTAGACGTTTAGAAAATTTTAGTTTTTTCGCAGATCGTCTAGCAGAAGGAAACATATTTAATCAACAAGTTATTAATTATGTTCCTGGATTAACAAAGCAGCAAGATTACCTATTAACAAATATTTACGTTTATAACCCACAACCAAGGTTAGTGATAGAATCTTTTGATCAACGTGCAGGTGAAGTAGGTTCTCAAATTGATTTGTATTATTCATTAAAAAAAGGAACAGCTCTAGGTGGTAAATATGGCACAAAGATAGCTGCTAACTTCTCTTATTGGGCAGGATTAGATGCAGAATACAATATTGAAAATAGATGGTATAAAGCTAAATTTATTGGCTCAGGTCAAACACTTTTTAGAGACGTAAATTTAGAAGTTAAGAAACGTCTATCTAAAAAATGGAGCTCTGTTTTTACCTATCAAAATGTTACAATAGACAAAGGAATTGTAGAAGGAGGACCGTTAGGTAATTCTTCTATTAATGCAAACATTGGAGTTATTGAAGCTACGCGAAGGTTCGAAAAAGGAAAAGCGCTTAGAATGGTTGCACAACATTTATGGTCTCAAGATGACAGAAAAAACTGGATTGCAGGCGTATTAGAATATAATTTCTCTACAAGCTTTGCTATTTATGCAGCAGATAATTATAATTACGAAGGTCTTGGTAAAATTCATTACTACAGTGTTGGCGGTAGCTACAGTAAAGGCAATACAAGATTAGGCCTAAATTACGGAAGACAACGTGGTGGACTTATTTGTATTGGTGGTGTTTGTAGATTTGTGCCAGAAAATACTGGCTTAAGCGCTAACCTTACCGTTGCCTTTTAATTTCGTCTATGCAAAACAACACTTTATCGTTAATTTTATTAACTTAATATTTTTAACTTTACATTAACAACTTGAATTTTCTTACTAACTAATACTTTTTAAATATGATTAAAAAAATTACTTTTTTAGCTGCCTTTAGCTTTATCGCTATGCAGTTTACAACGGCACAAACGTTCTTTTCTGATGATTTTTCAGATTTAGATATTTCGGATTGGACAACTTATGATGTAGATAATGATAGCTATACTTGGGGCGCTGGTGACTTTGCTACAGGTGGTGCGGTTGAAATTCTTGAATTTGATGCTGTCCTAGCTTCAAGATCATGGATCCAAGGTGGTATTGGCGCTTTGAGCCCAGACAATTATGTCGTGTCTCAAGCTATAGATTTAACAACTGCTGGAGCAGGTTTACAACTAGAATATGCATATGGAACAACTCAAGGTGCACCTTATCATCTAGAAGAATATTCTATTTATGTAACCACATTGAATAACTTGACGGATATTCAAACAGCTACTGCAATTCATAACGAAATTTTATCTATAGCAGGCTCTAGACAGACAAATGTTATTGATTTATCAGCGTTTGCAGGACAAATCGTTTATTTAACATTTAGACATCATAATACTTTTGATATGAATATGATGCTTATTGATGATGTTCTAATAAGAATACCCGTTGATACCGATGCTATTGCACAAAGTGTTAGTTTAAGTCGATATGCACTAATAAATACTGACAATCAATTATCTGTTGATGTTAAAAATAACGGAAGTATTGTAATTTCAGATGTAGAAGTTAATTGGAATGATGGCATATCAGATCATATAGCTACAATAAGTACAAACATTGCTCCAGGTGGAACAGCTACTGTAAATCATCCGATGATGGTTAATTACACTACTGCTGACGAAAAAAACATAAACGTTACTGTAAGTGCAGTAAACGGTATTGCAGATTTAAGTCCATCTGATAATACAGTATTTGCGGATTTTAACACATTAACACAAGCAGGTAGTAAAGCTGTTTTCATTGAAGAAGCAACTGGTACTTGGTGTGGTTTTTGCCCGAGAGGAGCTGTTGGTATGGACTACATGAGTGCTGCATATCCTAATACTGTTGTAGCAATAGCTGTTCATAACGCTGATCCAATGACAGTTCCAGAATATGATACAGGTATTGGCCAATACATTAATGGTTACCCTAGTGCTGCAGTAGATCGTAAGATTGGTGATGTCAATCCAGCAGCAGCATCTTTAGAAGCAGCATACAATATTCAAATTACAGAAGTAGTACCAGTTGATTTGTCAAGTAACGCTACACAAGTTGGCAATACACTAACCATAAGTGCTAACGCAACGTTTTACACAACGTTTAGTAATGCCAATTATAGATTAGGAGTAATCATTTCAGAAGATGGTGTTACTGGTACAAGTAGTGGTTACAATCAAACTAACTACTATTCAGGAGGAAGCTTAGGACCAATGGGTGGTTATGAAAATTTATCAGATCCAGTACCTGCTTCTCAAATGGTATATGATCACGTTGGCATAGCTCTCTTAGGTGGTTTTAGTGGTCAGGCAGGCTCAGTACCAACTACTATATCAAACGGAAGTACAGCGTCTTATGACTTTAACTACACAATCCCAGCATCTAGCAATGTAGACAATTTACATATTGCTGTTGTTTTAATAGATGGAGCTAACGGGAGTATTGTTAGCGCAACTCAGAGCTCTGTTGCAGAAGCTTTAAGTGTAGAAGAAGTTTCAGGTATTTCAACTATTAAAATTTACCCTAATCCAGCCAGTGATCATATTAATATTGCTTTTCAGGCAGGGATTGGTAAATATAGTATTTCAGTAACTGACATGTTAGGACGAACAGTGATTAACAAATCTGTTGAAGGAGTTTTTGGTTCACAAAGCGTGCAATTACCAATTTCTCAATTAAATGCAGGTCATTATATCATTAACATTAATGATGAAAATGCTACATACAGTTCTAAGTTTATTGTATCTAAATAATTAAGGTTAAGAACCTAAAAAAGGGAAGTTTGATTATAGACTTCCCTTTTTAAATTTTAAAAATTTATATTTACATAACAAACCAAATTTAAATCAAATCTTAACACTATGAAGAAAACACTACTTTTATTAAGCTTAATGCTTTCTTACTTTGTTTCCTTTGCTCAATTTGAACTTAGAAAAACAAGCACTGACGAGCTAATTACAGATGGACAAACTATCGCTTTTAATGAATCTGGACCTACTTTTGGTGCGGATTACAATTGGAAGTTTAAGGTAACAAATACATCTACCTCTGATATTTATATGAGAATTTTCGTTGATAATATGACAAACACAGATGGCACTAATTATCAGTTATGCTTTGCTGGTGTTTGTTTAAATAGTATCGCAACAGGAAGTGGTTATCCTTCTTCTGCCGCATTAATACTGCCAGGAGAAAGTAATACTGCAGGAAACAGTCTTTGGAATCAACACCCTACTGGTACTACTGATGTTATGAGTTGGACCTTTAGATACCAAGCCTTTGATATTGCTGGTAATGAAATAGGAACACCATTATTAATGACTTATAGCTATGATATTAATTTAAGCGTTGAAGAATCTGAACTTACTAATGTTCAAATTTTCCCTACAAGTGTTAAAAATGAACTTACAGTGACTTCTAATGAAGTTTTAGACGCTGAGATTTTTAATATTTTAGGCGCTAAAGTAAAGCATGTAAAAACAAATGCTGGTACCTCTATTATTAATATATCAGATTTATCATCACAACTTTATATTATTAGATTTACTAATGAGACTGGTAAACAAATTATAAAAAAGATTGTAAAAGAATAAAAACAACTTTACTACTAAAAAAAGCCACTTGAATTTATCAAATGGCTTTTTTTTTGGTTTTAATGAAGTCTAACTTTTAAATTTTAGGGGCAGGTGAACAACCTTTTTAGTTTCAAAAAACACTTCTTCAAAATAATCTGAAAGCAGATAAGCTCTCACATTCGTATATTGTTTTAATTCTTCGCTTAAATCTCCTCCTTTGAGATAAAGAATTCCGTTTTTAAAATCGTTTTGTTGCTTGCGATTAATCTTACCTTTTACCCATTTTGTAAATTCTGGCATTGCAGTTACCGCCCTACTCACTATAAAATCAAATGTTTCGTCAATAGCCTCTACTCTACTATGTGTTGTTTTTACATTAGTTAATTCTATAGCATCACAAACACCATTTATAACTTTAAGTTTTTTATTAATACTATCTACTAAATGAAATTGGCAGTTAGGGAATAAAATTGCTAAAGGCACACCAGGAAATCCACCACCTGTACCTACATCTAGTATTGATGAATTATCCGCAAACTTCACAACTTTTGCGATACCCAAAGAATGTAAGACATGTCGTAAATATAACTCGTCAATATCTTTCCTCGAAACTACATTAATTTTACTATTCCAGTCTTTATAGAGCCCTTCTAAAGCTTCAAACTGTTTGATTTGAATTTCAGTTAAATCTGGGAAATATTTTAGAATTAGTTCCATAACAATTAATTTTTGCGAAAATACTTAATTTTAAGCTTTATAATTTAACGTTCGTCGATAATGGTTACTTTTTAATTATTACTTATCTTTGCCATGCTATAATGATTTTCAATCCTTGGCGTTATATTATTAAATTTTAAAACACATGGCAAAACAAACCTTATCCTTCTCTAGAACAGATTCTGCTAAATTCTTCAGAACCCTTAACAAACGTGTTAACAATTACTTCAAAGAAAATAATATTAAAAAAACAGGAAACTGGAAGCTTTACATAAAAGCTATCATAATGTTCTCATTATTACTTGGGCCATTAGTGTTTTTATTGGTAGCTGATGATGTACCTTTTTGGCTTCAGATTATATGTATGATTGTTATTGGAATTGGAATGGCAGGTGTAGGAATGAATGTTATGCACGATGCAAACCATGGGTCGTTTTCTAGCAAAAAATGGGTAAACAAACTAATGGGTAGCAGCATACACATATTAGCTGGTAACGATTATAACTGGAAAGTACAACACAATGTGTTACACCATACCTACACGAATATTCAAGGCCATGATGAAGACATTGATGCTGGCAGAATAATCCGTTTTTCTAAACATTCTAAATGGTTGAAAATTCATAAATATCAAAAATATTATGCCTTTTTATTATATGGACTATTAACTGTTAATTGGGCAATTACAACAGATTTTAAACAAACCTATCAATACCTCAAAAGAAAATTATCTTATGGAGATTTCCCTAATCCTGCTACACAATGGACGAAGTTAATTATTGGTAAGATCATATATTATTCTATATGGGTGGTTTTACCTTTAGTTCTAGGTTATGCTTGGTGGCAAGTTTTAATCGGATTTCTAATTATGCATTATACCGCTGGAATGATTCTAAGTGTCGTTTTTCAATTAGCACATGTTATGCCAAATACGGATATGCCATTGCCAGACGAAAATGGAACTATGAAAAATACTTGGGCAATTCACCAACTATTTACCACGTCTAATTTTTCTCCTAGAAGCTGGATCGTGGAGTTTTACACTGGAGGCTTAAACAGACAAGTTGAACATCATTTATTCTCAAATATAAGCCATGTACATTATAAAAACATAGCAAAAATAGTAAGAGAAACTGCACATGAATTTAGTCTACCTTACAACGAATACAATTCTATGTGGATCGCTATTTCTGAGCATTATCAGCAATTAAAAGAACTAGGTAAAAAGCCAAGCATGGCTTAATACAATTCGTAGATTAAAATAACTCATTAGAATGAACCGACTTTCAGATAGAATTAATAACCTATCGACATCAGCTACGCTTGCCATGGCAGCAAAAGCTAGAGAACTACGTGCAGAAGGCAAAGATATTATTGGATTAAGTCTTGGCGAACCCGATTTTAATACGCCAGATTTTATTAAAGATGCTGCTATTGAAGCTATTAACCAAAACTATAATAGTTATACACCTGTTGATGGCTACTCGGAGTTAAAGGAAGCTATTATTACGAAGTTTAAACGCGATAATAACCTTAACTATACATTACCACAAATTGTTGTCTCTACTGGAGCTAAACAGTCACTTTTTAATGTAGCATCTGTATTATTAAACAAAGGTGACGAAGTTATTTTACCATGTCCATATTGGGTGAGTTACCGTGATATTGTAAAATTAAACGATGGAGTTCCTGTAGAAGTTAAAACAGATATTGAGAACGATTTTAAAATGACTGCTGCACAATTAGAAGCTGCCATTACTCCAAAAACTAAAATGATTTGGTACAGCTCACCATGCAACCCAAGTGGTTCTGTTTACAGTAAAGAAGAATTAAGAGCACTTGCAGACGTGTTACAAAAATATCCAAATATTTATGTGCTTTCTGATGAGATCTATGAGCATATCAATTTTATAGGTGATCATTTTAGCATGGCGCAATTTGACGATATGTACGATAGAACGGTTACAGTAAATGGTGTTTCTAAAGCATTTGCTATGACTGGTTGGAGAATAGGTTACATTGGTGCTCCAGACTGGATTGCTAGAGCCTGTACTAAAATGCAAGGCCAAATTACAAGTGGCGCTAATTGTATTGCACAACGCGCCGTAATTACTGCTCTAGAAGCGTCGCCCTCTAAAGTACAATATATGGTTGATGAGTTTAAAGTAAGACGTCAACTTATTTTAGGATTACTAAATGCTATTGAAGGCTTTAAAACTAACGAGCCAGAAGGTGCTTTTTACGTCTTCCCTGATGTTTCAGCATATTTTGGTGAAACTATTAAAGGCAAAACTATTAATAATGCGACTGATATGTCCTTGTTTTTATTAGAAGAAGCTTTAGTTGCAACAGTAACTGGTGATGCATTTGGTAATGCAAACTGTATAAGAATATCTTATGCTGCGTCCCAAAATAATATTAAAGAGGCAATTAAACGTATTAAACTAGCATTAAGCTAAATATTAGATCAATCGCCTTTTTTAAAAGAAAACCTATAACGTGAAATTTCCGTTATAGCTTTTTTGTTATGCAAATAGCATCCAACCCAATGTTACTATAATTACAATAAAAAGTCCAATAACTTTTAACCAAAGGATTTGATTTTCTTTTTTTATCTTTTGTCTAATAGCTCTTAATTGCTGAGGTGTTGCTTTTGGTAGATTGTATTCTGTTTTTCTGTTTTTACCGTAACCGCCTAGTGTCTTTCTAAATCGTCTTGACTTATCTAACATTACACTTTTATTACTTTTCAAGGCACTAATCATTGATTCTCCTGGTGGCACAGACTTATTTTTTAGAATTAGTTAAGGTCTTAAAACCAGAATAGTTCTCTAATTTCATTAGAGTTATTCATTAAAAAATACAATAATCCAACCGAAATTATAAGCGCTAATGCTATAACTTTCAACGTGGTTAGTCTACGCTCCTCTTGTAATCGTTCTTTGATTTCTCTAAGAATTTGAGGAGTAGCTTCTGGCAAGTTAAACTCGGTTTTATTAGCTTTACTATAGCCACCAAGTGTCCTTTTAAACTTATCACGCTTAGAGCGCATTAAATTGTTATTCTTAATTGAAATATTCATTGCTTGTATTGCCATAAATTCTAAGATTTAAAGTTAAAATAAGAGCTTGGTCTATTTCCGCAGCAAATAATTTGCGCGCTAATGTGAAAATAAAAGACACTTAAAATAAGTGTCAGTTAAAGGATCAAAAGAAATAGTTTATATCTAGAATAAAGCTATTAACACTATGGCAAAAACTGATAGTTTTAAGATTACAGCTGTGTGGTTTACCGTGTTTATTTGAGAGGACTTTAAGTGTTGTCTAATACTGAATATTGACCTTACAGTTGACTGACTAAAGTTTTGTTTTACAATTGATTTGTAATTAGAATTTAATAATCCATTATTTGTAAATTGAGTTAACTGAATGGGTTCTGGTAAAAATTCTAATTCTTGATTTACTACTAATTCCATGATTGATATTTTAATTGGTTACATAGATATGACGCTCAATAATTAAAAATGTTACAGCCTCCATCCCAACAATAGCTTAAAAAACACCTTCTTAATAATGAAAAACTACAGTAAGAATATAGGCTAGCTACCTATTAAAAAATCTTTAAAAAAAGTTGAAATTAATTATCTAAATTTAGGTTTTTATCGATTTCTCCAGAAAAAAGGAGTAAACAATATAAGTACCGTAAACAATTCTAATCGTCCAATAAGCATTAAAAAAGAAGCCCACCACTTTCCTAAAGCAGGTAAAGCAGCATAGTTATTAACTGGACCGAAATCACCTAAAGCAGGACCAACATTTCCTAAACTCGATGCTGAAAGACCAATTGCAGATATAAAATCTATTTGCAACATAGAAAACACAAGCGCACCAATTATAAAAGATAACATATACAATATAAAGAAGCCTAGAATATTAAATACAATATCACCAGAAATAGACTTTTGGTTATAACGTACTTTTAAAATAGCATTAGGATGCAATGCGCGTTTAAATTCTAAAAAACCATTTTTAATCAAAATAAGATGACGCATTATTTTTACACCACCAGATGTACTACCTGCAGAACCTCCTAAAAACATAAGTCCAAAAAAGAATACTGTTAAAAACGGTGTCCATAGTGTGTAATCGGCAGAAACAAAACCTGTGGTCGTTATAATTGCTAAAACCTGAAAAAGCGCATGTCTAAATGCACTCTCGCCTTCACCAAGAACCATTGGATGATCTATAGAAGATTTAGAGACGTCTGCATTAAAATAAATAAGAAATGCTGCTACAACTGTAAAAATAGCGATAAACCTAAAATACAGTTTAAACTCATCATCTTTAATAATCTTAACCACATTACCTTTAAACATATAATAACTCAACACAAAATTTGTACCAGCTAAAAACATAAAGAATATGATGATGTATTGTACGGCAGGATTATCGTTCCAATGCGCAACACTAGCATTTTTTGTTGAAAAACCACCAGTAGACAAAGTACTTAAGGCATGATTAATAGCATCAAAGAAAGACATACCTGCAACTTGTAGTAGAATAGTTTCAGCAACTGTATAACCTACATATATTAACCATAAACGTTTAGCTGTATCTGTAATTCTAGGGTGTAGTTTATCACCACCTGGTCCTGGTGCTTCTGCTGCAAACAGCTGCATACCACCTACTCCAAGTAAAGGCAGAATGGCTATGGCTAATACAATGATTCCCATACCACCAATCCAATGTGTAGTACTTCGCCAAAACAAAACACCCTTTGGTATAACTTCAATATCGTTTAAAATACTAGCACCAGTTGTAGTATAACCAGATATAGTCTCAAAAAAAGCATCTGTAAATGAAGGAATAGCTTCTGTGACTATATACGGTAATGTACCTGTTAGTGACATTACAATCCAACCAAAGGCTACAACAATGTAACCTTCGCGTTTGTTCATTTCTTTGCGATGGTTCTTTGTACGAATCATAGCAAAAGTACCGATGAGTAAAGTTATTAAGCCTGCTAAAAATAATTCAAAAGTAACTCCGTCTTTGTAAATAAGACTTATTAAAGTGGCAATCATCATAAAACCGCCATTGAACAATAAAAGAAGTCCAAAGAAATAAAATATGATTTTATAATTAAGTTTTAGGCCAGCCATAAATTTATGAGAAAAATGCTTCAACTTCAGAAATAGAGCGAGGTAAACAACACACTACAACACGGTCACCAGATTCTATTCTAAAACCTCCCAATGGTATTAGACCTTTGCCATCTCTAATAACGCCACCAAAAATAGCTGACCTCGGAAATTTTAAGTCTTTAATTAATTTATTGGTGATTTTAGAATTAGGTTTTACTACAAACTCTAAAAGTTCAGCATTCATATTTGTAAGCTTGGTCATTGCTACAACCTCCCCTTTTCTTATGTATCTAAAAATATTATTAGCAGCAAGTAGTTTCTTATTAATTAAAGTATCAATACCAATAGATTCTGATAATTGATAATAATCCATATTCTCAACAAGAGCAATTGTCTTTTTAACACCTTTAGATTTTGCTAATAAACAAGACATAATATTAGTTTCAGAATTACCTGTTACAGAAATAAAGGCATCCATATCTCCAATATTTTCTTCTTGTAAAATTTCAACATTTCTTCCATCACCACAAATAACTAAAGCATGAGGTAATTGGTCTGCCAAATCTTCAGCTACAGCTTTTTTACTTTCTACCAATTTTACATTAAACTTACTTGCGCACAATTCCTTTGCCGTCTTGTAGCCTATTTTACTACCTCCAAGAATCATTACGTTCTTAATTTCAGCTTTTACCTTTCCAGATAAATCAAACAATTCAGCATCACCACCTTTTGAAGTCATAAAGACTACTTTATCACCTTCTTTAAATTGGGTATCTCCTCTCGGTATGATGGTGTATTGTGTACCATAACGCTGAATAGCAATTGGTATAAAGTGTAATTCAGGATAAATTTCTGCTGCTTCTTTTACTGTTTTCCCAACAAATGTAGCCGTTCTAGACAAGCGCAAGCCTAGCATAGTTAGCGCACCTTCTTCAAACTCGTACGTATCATTAAATCCGTATTGATTAAGTAGTAATTCTATTTCTGAAGCGGCCAATGATTCTGGTGAAATTAATTCGTCAATACCAAATTTTGAAAACCCTACAGTCTCTTTATTATCTATAAATTCTGTATTAGAAATTCTAGCTATAGTCCGTTTTGCTCCTAATTGTTTTGCTAAAACGCATGCCGTAATATTGGTGGTTTCTGAAGACGTAACTGCAATAAAAAGTCCTGCAGTATCAATTCTAGCTTCTCTTAAAATAGCTATAGATGTAGCATCACCTTTTATGGTCTTTATATCTAGATGTTCGCCTGCGTAAATTAAACTCTCTTTTTTTGTGTCTATAAGGGTTATCTCTTGTGACTCGTAGGATAATAATTTGGCCAAATGAAATCCAACTTCTCCTGCACCTGCGATAATTATTTTCATTGTTTATTATTGAAATAGACATGCAAATATACTAAGAAGTTGCAAGTTAATAAGTACCTAAAGTATTTAAAGTTATAAGCATAATTAAAGTTTTAAATTTATCAGGTACAATTTTAAGTCGTATTTAATTGTTCTATATTTAATCTTTTACATAAAAATTCAGAAGCTATTTGCACAAACAATTACTACTTTTTAATCCTAACTTTAAATACACACAACTTTAAGTACTTAGAACTTATCCATATATTTGCAAAAAAAATTTGCATGTCCGAAAAAGTAAAGCCATACAAAGACAGTGAAGCGACAAAAAAAGAGCAGGTCACTAAAATGTTTGATACCATATCTAATGAATATGATGGATTAAACAGAGTTATTTCGTTTGGCATAGATGTTAAATGGCGAAATAAAGTCGTTAAAATTGTAAAAGAAAAGAACCCTACTAATATATTAGATATTGCAACTGGCACTGGTGATTTAGCTATTAGTTTAACAGACACAAGTGCTAAAGAAATTATAGGACTAGATATTAGTGACGGCATGCTAGAGGTTGGACGACAAAAAATTTCTACTAAAAAATTAGATGGTATTATATCTATGGTTATAGGAGATTCTGAAGATTTACCATTTAAAGATCATACTTTTGACGCGATAACTGTTGCCTTTGGAGTCCGTAATTTCGAAAATTTAGAGAAAGGCCTAACTGAAATTCTAAGAGTACTAAAACCTAATGGCATCTTCGTTATACTTGAAACTTCAGTACCCACTAATCCTTTTTACAAATTTGGATATAATGCTTACTCAAAACTTATCTTACCTACAATTGGCAAGCTGTTTTCTAAAGACCAAGTGGCCTATAAATATCTGAGCGAATCTGCTTCTGTTTTTCCTTATGGTGAAGCTTTAAACAATATTTTAAGAAAAATTGGGTTTAATAGTGTCGAAGACCAGCCACAGACTATGGGAGTGGCTACAATATATACCGCAACTAAAGCATAATATGAAGCATATCCTCATTGTAATAGCCCTGTTTTTAACTTTTCAAAACGTATCTGCTCAGTTATTTACAAAAGAAAAAGTTGCTAATAATCCTGATAATATCGATAAAAAATTATTGTCTTGGGGTTATTTCATTGGTTTTAACCAATATGATTTTAAGTTTGACTATAACGAAGATTTAAAGGATATTCTAGTAGATAACTCTTCAGGCTTTCATTTAGGATTAATTGGTGATTTACGCATCAATGATTATATGAACCTCAGAATAGAACCAGGTGTTTTTTTTAGCACAAGAAATTTACGCTACGATGAAAGCTATTTTGCAGGTACAGAATTTAATGACTCTGACTTGTTAAGAGAAGTAAAATCTACATATATACACATCCCTTTATTATTAAAAATCTCGACTAAACGTATTAATAATTTTAAGCCCTTTATTGTTGGTGGGTTTTCTACGGCACTAAACTTATCTAGTGCTCAGGATAACCCAGATGATAATAGCGCTGGTCAATTTAGAATGACAAAGAATAACTATTTCTACGAAATTGGGTTTGGTGTTGATTTTTATTTAGTCTGGTTTAAGTTCACTCCTTCTATTCGTGGAATTTTTGCAATAAATGATGAGATTGTGAGAGATGTAGACCCTAATAGCCCATGGACTGGCAATGTTGCTAAAATGCAAACAAGAGGTGTTTTTATTAACTTTACATTTCAATAGAGCGTCGTCTAAACTCACTTAATATTATAGCAGTTGCATTAGCAACATTAAGACTTTCAGTAGCTTCTAAATTTCCAAATTGTGGAATGGTAAGCTTTCTATTTATTTTAGTTTCTATAACCTGAGAGATACCATTGCCTTCATTTCCTAATACAATAACTCCTTCTTTAGGCAAATCTGAAGTATAAACGTTTTCACCAGTCATAAAAGTACCAAAAACGGATGCTTCATTAGTAGTTAGATAGGTTTCTAAATTAAGATATGTGACATTAACACGTGTTAAAGACCCCATCGTTGCTTGTACTACTTTGGAGTTATAACAATCTACCGTATTTGTATTACAAATTAAATCTTGTACTCCATACCAATCGCATAGCCTAATAATAGTGCCTAAATTACCTGGGTCCCTAATAGCATCTAAGGCTATTTTTAAGCCATATTCTAAAGGTTGTCTATTTTGAGGTATTTTAAATAATGCTAATGCTGTATTAGGGTTTTTGAGAGATGTAATTCTTTTTAAATCGAACTCAGATATTTCTTGTATTTGATTATTACTCGCTTCAAAAACTAATTCGGTGGTATATAACGTTTCTAGTTCGTAGTCAGAATTTAAGAATTCGTTAATGCCTTTAACACCTTCTACTGTGAACAAATTTAACTGCTGCCTATATTTTTTTTGACCTAAACTTTTAATTAACTTTATTTGATTCTTTGATAACATTAAAATGTATTTACATTTGTTAGGTAAAACATCTATCACTACATTTTAGTGTCACAAAGAATAACTACTTTTAATATTCTATGTTATATTAATATGTAATAGAAGTTAGCGCATAAATACAAAGTAAACCTTTTTTGGACTAATATTTGTATTGCTTAATCAATATCAAAAAAAATGATAAACTTTTGAGTTTGCCACATCGCATTTCTTATTTTATAAAAAACCGAAGATTACTTTGCTGTTACTTAGCAGCAATAACTCTTGTTTTATCCCTAAACTCCTGCAGTACGGTTAAACGTATTAAAAAAGACAATTATTTAATAACAGAAAACACAATAATTGAAGATGGTAAAAAAAATAAAAATGACCGCATCAATAACATTATAATACAGAAAACTAATTCTGGGATGGGGGGATTTATCACTTTTCCATTAAAACTTCATATTTATAACCTAGCGCGTCCAAATATAGATTCTATTATTAATGCAAACATTCTAAGTGACTCTATAAAAGTGAAACGTAGAACTGCGTTACTTTCTAAAAAACAGTTTGATAAACAAATACAATCTAAACAAAGTTTTAATAGTTGGCTAAAACGGACTGGTGAACCACCTGTTTTACTAAATGAAGATATAACAATAAAAACAGCTACTAATCTTAAAAAATATTATTACAGTAAAGGTTGGTTTGATAACGAAGTAGACTACGATATAAAAAAAGACACTAATAGTCGCGCACAAGTCACCTATAAGGTTACTAAAAACAAGCCTTATATACTTGATTCTGTCACGCCTATTATTAGCACATCTGCTATAGACACACTATATGATGTATTTAGTAAATCTTCATTATTAAAAAAAGGGCAACAATACGATGAGGAAAACCTAGTAAACGAACGTGATCGAATTAACACCTATTTACGTAATGCTGGTTTCTATTATTTTAGCAAAGACTATATTAGATTTGTTACAGACACAATAGATACAAACTACAAAGTAAACACAGAACTAATAATTGTTAATCGCAGTATAAGAACTGATGATTCTACATTTACTGCACCTTTTAAAAGTTACAAAATAAAAGAGGTAAACATATTTACAGATGATAATTTTGAAAACCGATTTAAAGCTATCTCTGACACTACACAACACAATGGCTATAACCTCTACAGTAAAGACAAGCTACGTTTTAAACCAAAAGCACTAACCAATGCCATGTTTATTAATAAAGGTGACACCTATAGTGATATAGCACGTAGTAGAACATCTCGTTACCTTTATGATTTACAAATGTTTAAATCACCGAGTATTGTTTATGTAGAAAATGAAAGGGATACAACACTGACCGCAAATATTTTTTTAGAACCCGAAAAAAAATACGAACTAAGCTTTGATCCAGAAATATCACAAAGTAATATTCAAACTATTGGGTTTTCATTTAGTACAGGTTTAAAAATAAGAAACATATTTAGAGGAGCCGAAACCTTAGAAATTAGTGGTATTGCGGCTATTGGTTCTTCAAAAGAACCATTAGACACCGAAGATGCCTTTTTTGATATTAATGAATTTGGCGGAAATATTAGATTAACGATTCCACGTTTGTTCAGCCCTTTTAATACGGATAAAATTATTCCGAAATATATGTCGCCAAGAACAGTAATTAATCTATCAGCGACTAGTCAACAAAATATCGGATTGGACAAGCAAGCAATTTCTAGTATGTTTGGTTATAATTGGTTTCCATCAAAAACGGTTTCAAATAATTTAGAACTTTTTAATATTCAATTTGTAAAAAATCTTAATACCAGTAATTATTTTGGCGTTTACTCTAATTCATTCGACAGACTAGATAACATAGCAAGAAGCAGTAATTACATAAATAATGACGAAAGCCTAGAAATACCACCAAATAATTTTTCGGAAGCAGATATATTTATTGATGATGTACTAACTGGTAATACAAGTTTAAATCAAGATGATGACGATTTTGCTACAGTAAATAGCATAGATGAACGTAAAGAAAGACTAACAGAAAACAACCTTATATTTTCTACAAGTTTTGATTATAAAAAAGATAAACGTAGAGATATTTTTGATAATGATTTCTCTATTTTCAAATGGCGTGTCGAATTGGCAGGTAATTTATTATCCAATCTCTCTAGAGTTATTGGCTCGCCAGTAGACGAAAATGGTAACTACGATGTTTTTGGTGTTACGTTTTCTCAATATTTAAAGACCGAAATCGATTATATAAGATATTTAGATTTTGGACGAAAAAATGTTTTTGCATTTAGAACTTATGCTGGTATTGCTATACCTTACGGAAACTCAAATAGTATTCCGTTTGCCGAAAGTTTCTTTGCAGGTGGACCAAACGATAATAGAGCTTGGACAGCCTACAATCTAGGACCAGGAAGCTCTAAAACCACTAATGAGTTTAATGAAGCTAATTTTAAAATTCACTTAAGTGCAGAGCAACGTTTTAGCCTATTTGGTAATTTACGAGGAGCACTATTTGTAGATGCTGGTAATATTTGGAATGTATTAGACAACGTAGAAGAAGAAGCCGCAACATTTACTGGTTTTGATTCGTTAAAAGATATAGCAGTTGGCTCTGGCTTTGGTTTACGTTACGATTTCGATTTCTTTGTATTACGTTTCGATATTGGTTTAAAAACTTATGATCCATCTCAGGATACAGGTAACCGTTGGTTTAGAGATTATAACTTTAGAAATGCCGTTTATAATATTGGTATTAACTATCCATTTTAAGTTTTATCATTTTAGTTCCACTACAACGTTTTCGCTGTTTTATGAGGGTTCTACCTTTATAAATAGTTAAAAATTATGTATTTTTGAAGTATAAATTTCAACTTAGAAAACTATGAGTCATAATATTAAACCTGGAGTTGCCACAGGAAGAGAAGTTCAAAATATTTTTAAATTAGCTAAAGAAAAAGGGTTTGCCTTACCTGCAGTTAATGTTATTGGATCAAATTCAATAAACGGAGTTTTAGAAACTGCCAAAGCTCTAAACGCACCTGTTATTATTCAATTTTCTAATGGTGGTGGCCAATTTAATGCTGGTAAAGGCTTAAGTAATGAAAACCAAAAAGCAGCAATTGCTGGCTCTATTGCTGGCGCAAAACATGTACACCAAATGGCAGAGGCTTATGGAGTACCTGTGATATTACACACAGATCATTGTGCTAAAAAATTATTGCCTTGGATTGATGGTTTACTAGACGCTAGCGAATTACATTTTAAAGAAACTGGTAAGCCGCTTTATAGTTCTCATATGATAGATTTATCGGAAGAACCAATAGAAGAAAATATCGAAACATGCAAGAAATACCTAGAACGTATGAGCAAAATGGGTATGACTTTAGAAATAGAACTTGGTATTACAGGTGGTGAAGAAGATGGTGTAGATAATAGTGATGTAGATGCTTCTAAATTATACACACAGCCAGAAGAAGTCGCTTATGCTTACGAAGAATTAAGCAAAGTAAGTGACCAATTCACTATTGCAGCAGCTTTTGGAAATGTACATGGAGTTTACAGACCTGGTAACGTAAAGTTGACACCAAAAATCTTAAAAAACTCACAAGATCATATTTCAGAAAAATATGGTGTTGGTCATAATCATATAGATTTTGTATTTCATGGAGGATCTGGCTCTACGGTAGAAGAAATAAGAGAAGGTATTAGCTATGGAGTTATTAAAATGAATATTGATACAGATATGCAATACGCTTTTTTAACTGGTGTGCGTGATTACGTTCAAGATAAAAAAGACTACTTACAAACTCAAATCGGTAATCCTGATGGAGATGATGTACCAAACAAAAAATATTATGACCCACGTGTTTGGTTGCGTAAAGGCGAAGATGCTTTTGTTGCAAGACTTAAAAAAGCATTTGAAGATTTAAATAATGTAGATACTTTATAAAATATCTGATAAAAATTAAACTGCCCATTAGGACTTAAAATCTAAGTTTTAGTGGGTTTTTTTATACTTATAAAATCAATTTTAGAGATAAGGCTTTCAATTTTTGGCTTTAACCAAATAAGTATTAATTTTGTGCATCTTGCATTAGCAAAGAAACAACTAACTAAAACAACGATTTAAGATTTAAATAATCAGTAAATCGAAAATCTAAAAACCTATCCTAAGTGTCGCATTGGGCTTGCCTAAATGTACTATCAAAAGGATACTAAACCTAATTACACATGGCTTGGTTTAAAAGAAAAGATAAAGGTATACATACCTCTACTGAGGAAAAAAAAGACACACCTAAAGGTCTTTGGTATAAATCTCCAACAGGAAAAATAATTGACACCAAAGAATTAGAACAAAATCATTATGTAAGTCCAGAGGACGGCTATCATGTTAGAATTGGTAGTAAAGAATATTTTGAAATTCTTTTTGATGATAATAAATTTAAGGAGCTTGATGCTAACTTAACATCAAAAGATCCTCTAAAATTTGTAGATACTAAAAAATATCCGGACCGTTTAAAAGCAGCGCAAGCAAAAACAAATCTAAAAGATGCTGTGCGTACAGCTGTTGGTAAATCTAATGGCAAAGATTTAGTAATTGCCTGTATGGATTTTAGTTTTATTGGTGGTTCTATGGGAAGTGTTGTAGGTGAAAAAATAGCTAGAGCCGCTGATTATGCACTTAAGAAAAAGACACCCTTAATGATTATTAGTAAATCTGGTGGAGCGCGTATGATGGAAGCAGCATTATCATTAATGCAACTTGCTAAAACTTCGGTAAAACTAGCACAATTAGCAGATGCTGGTATACCATACATATCACTATGTACAGATCCAACAACTGGTGGTACAACAGCCTCATTCGCTATGTTAGGTGATATTAATATCTCAGAACCAGGCGCTTTAATTGGCTTTGCTGGACCAAGAATTGTTAGAGATACGACAGGTAAAGAATTACCAGAAGGTTTTCAAACTTCAGAATTTTTATTAGAGCATGGATTCTTAGATTTCATTACCCATCGTAAATATTTAAAGGATAAAGTAAATTTATATATTGATTTAATTACAAATCAACCTTTAAGAACTTTATAATAACAGATAAAAAAGAGATGAAATTTCATCTCTTTTTTTGTTATATCTTTATATTCAGTAAATTTAATTGTTATGAAAAATTTAAAATACATTACAAGTCTGTTTTTTGTGCTAATAACTTTAGTGTCTTGTAAAAAAGAAGATGCCTTTACTTTTAGAACAGTTACCGATGATTTTTCTACTACTTCAAACTTTAGTGTCTTAGATATATCATCTGAAATGACACAAATAAATAACTCTACAATTTTAGATATTTCTTCAAATCAAGATATATTAGATAACCAGTCATTGGTTATTGATGCAAATATTAATTCACTAACCTATCAAATTACTAATTTCAGTGGTAATACTGAAACTAAACTATCTAACCCTTCTATAATAATTGGTGGTGTTAGAATTGAAATTGACGACATAAACCTTGAAGAAGCAAGCAATAACAATACTATTTTTGAAGTCTATAATGGCTTTTTACTAAATAATAGTAGCGAGGTCTTTAGAAACACTACAGAAACTGTTGTTTTAGTAACTGGTGCAATTAACAACTCTCCTGTAAGTTTTGATATAACAGTTAGTATTAATCTTTCGGTGACCATAGATAACTTATAATTCTAAAGTCATAGAAAACTAATTTAATCTCAATAAAATCAGATAAATAATTTTAGAAGTTTAATACTACTAAACGGTTTAGTCTAAACAAATAGCTCATGCTTTTTTTGATGTTTTGTAATATCTGCAAATTGCAAAATCATCCCTAGTTTACCTTCATTAAAATAAACCAATGAGACACATATCAAAATCCAAAATTATAGAACCATCCTTATGAAAACAGCATAGTTCAATACGGTATTTGTCAATATGTCCATTAATAAGTTTTTCGTGTTTCTTTTCGTGTTCACCAAGATCTTCAATAAACACAATATTATTAATATCTATATTAAAGAGCTCTGCTATTGAATAAGCAAAAATATCGCAACACTATCATTAATCTTTAGCCAATTCCCATCCATACTTACAACAGCAATACCATTGTCTTTGTTATTAAAAATAAGATCTAAGACATCATTGATATTAGAAAGTTCTTGTTGAGTTCGTAACGCTTTCATCCATTATAAGTTTAACTATTAAAAACTTTTAATTTACCGAAGGGGAAACTTTAATTAAAACGTTGAAATACAGATTAAAAGTTATGAAAAAAATATACAAATTGCAAAAAAACCCTATATTTGCCGCTTGAAAGAAAAACTTTCATTGTACATAACAATCATTTACAATAATATTAGAATGTATTTATCAAAAGAAGCAAAAGAAGAACTCTTCGCAAAACACGGTAAAGGAAAAAACGATACTGGTTCTGCAGAAGGACAAATCGCCATATTTACTCAAAGAATTGAGCATTTAACTGGCCATTTAAAAAACAATCGTAAAGATTACAATACAGAACGTGCGTTAGTTATTTTAGTAGGTAAAAGAAGAAGCTTACTAGATTACTTAACTAAGAAAGATGTCTTAAGATATCGTGCGATAGTAAAAGAATTAGGATTAAGAAAATAATCTCAATAATAAAGACCACGCATAACAGCGTGGTTTTTTGTTATATAACAACTCGATTTTGGACGAGTATAAAAACCAAAATTGAAGAAGCTAGATTCTTAAATTAGGTTTAAGACTAACGGTTTTTCATTGGTCACACAACAACTACTACACAACAACACAACGACCATTGTTTAACAGAGTTCTAATAGGATTGTTACGAACTAGAATTAAAAAAAATTATGATTCCAAAAGTATTTAAAGAGGTCATAGACCTTGGAGATGGTAGAGAAATTACTATCGAAACCGGAAAATTAGCAAAGCAGGCACATGGTTCTGTTGTTGTTACATCGGGAAAATGTATGATGTTATGTACAGTTGTTTCCAACTACGAACAAAAAGATCTAGGTTTTTTACCATTGACGGTAGATTACAGAGAGAAATTTGCAGCTGCAGGTCGTTACCCAGGTGGTTTCTTCAAAAGAGAAGCAAGACCAAGTGATGGTGAAGTATTAACTATGCGTTTAGTGGATCGTGTTTTACGTCCATTATTCCCAAAAGATTACACCGCAGAAACGCAAGTGATGATACAGCTAATGTCTCATGACGAAAACGTTATGCCAGATGCTATGGCTGGTTTAGCAGCATCAGCAGCTATTCAATTATCAGATTTCCCATTTGAGTGCGCTATCTCTGAAGCTAGAGTTGGTCGTGTGAATGGTGAATTTGTAATCAACCCAACACGTGCTCAATTATTAGAATCTGATTTAGATATGATGATTGGTGCTTCTGCAGATTCA